>Ga0209147_100107_pt1 | contig 156875 bp, 130 predicted proteins | sample AraplaCol_mLB_r2_FD_184278 | JGI IMG/M metagenome (GOLD analysis project Ga0209147, IMG submission 184278) | Arabidopsis root microbial communities from North Carolina, USA - plate scrape CL_Col_mLB_r2 (SPAdes) (version 2) | ecosystem: Host-associated > Plants > Roots > Endosphere | place: USA...
ATGGCAAGCGAATGCCCATGGATTTCCGTCTGGGCAGCGTCAATGAATGGACCAGGCACGTCGCTACGCGCAAGCCGCGAACGGCCGATGGCGGAGGTGTAGCCGCCTTACAAACATCCGGTCAAACACCTTGGTGAGTGACGCCTCGTGGCCGGCGGCGGTCAAAAGCAACTGACCGCTGCCGACCGAAAGCGGCCTTTCTACGCGGTGGATCGTCAATGTCAGATAGCGGGGCGCAACGGTCATACGAGTCAAGCGCATTTCAAGTTTGTGAAAGCCCCTCACACGGTGCCACGGCGAGGTTTGTCGGGCCCTCCACCCGCCTGGGACAGCGCAACGCCGCCGCGCTCTGGCCGCTGCCATGTGCGATGCCCTAACCGCGCGCCGCGAATGCATGTACCTTCATATTCCGTACACCAAATTATCAGTTTTTATAATAGTGCCGCACGCATGATTTGATTTTTTGAATGTGTCACTACACTCGTCTTCAGCGATACGCCAATTTGAATGGCGATCCGGCATTTCATTCAACAAATCTGGAGACGCATTGTGAGAGACAACCACGCTCATATGAGCCGCTACATGCACCGGCTTTTAGCCGGTCTTGCACTTTGCATGTTGTCAGTAGTGCATACCATGGCGCAATCCACATCTCCCGGGGGGCTGCCCCGCGTCGCAGTGCTGGCAACCGGGGGCACGATCGCAGGTACTGCGGGAAGCGAGACGCAAACGACGGGCTACAAACCAGGCGTACTGACGGCTGACGCGCTTCTCAAATCGGTACCGTCACTGGGCAAGATTGCACAAGTGTCCGGCGAACAGATTTCGAACGTCGGAAGTGAGAACATCACCAACGATATCCTCCTGAAACTGGCCAAGCGAGTGAACCAACTTCTCGCTCAGCCGGATATTGCAGGTGTGGTAGTCACCCACGGCACCGATACCCTCGAGGAAACCGCATATTTTCTTGATCTTGTCGTCAAGAGTGACAAGCCCGTGGTCGTGACAGGTTCGATGCGACCGTCAACGGCCATTAGCGCCGATGGTCCGAGCAACCTCCTGCAGGCAGTCACAGTTGCCGCCTCGCCGCAGGCGCGTGGCCACGGCGTGATGATCGTGCTGAACGACCGGATCGGCTCGGCACGCTTCAACACGAAGACCAATGGCACTACGCTGGATACGTTCAAGGGAAACGACGCCGGCTACCTGGGAACCCTGGTAGACGAGGTTCCCCACTTCGAGACGTCCGTGTTGAAGCGCCACACTACATCGACGCCATTCGACGTGTCGAAACTCGATTCGCTGCCGGAAGTCGATATTGTCTACGGCTACCAGAACGACGGCGGATTCATGTATGACGCCGCAGTTGCGCACGGTGCGAAGGGCATTATCGTCGCGGGCGTTGGGGCAGGCAGCGAATCGGTTCTTACTCTCCCCTCAATCAAGAAGGCGATTTCCAGGGGTGTGATTGTGGTTCGCTCCTCTCGTACAGGGGGCGGATTCATTCCGGAAGATTCAGCCTACGTGGGTCTTCTCGGCGACGACCTGAATCCGCAGAAGGCCCGTATCCTCCTGATGCTCGCGCTAACCGTGACCAAGGATCCGTCGAGTATCCAGACGATGCTTCACGATTTTTGAATCGTCGTTCACCAGCTGAGGGCCGGTGCAGCGACGATTTGTTCGGGCGCGACGGTGCTGCCAGGCACCGTCGCGCCGTGTGCCGTTTAGTGAGACCCACAGAGCCTCCCCAATTTGAATGGCAGCCCGGCCGGCGTCCATTGCGGCCGTCTACTTCAGTTACTGTGTGACGTACTATTAGAGTTGTTGATACTGCCGGCGGACATGCTGTTTTCTTGAATCTGACTCCCTACACTGGTTTCTGTAGGCGCACGCAGGCGCCTCGCTGATAACCAGAGTTCAGGAGACGAAAGTGAGCAAGCAGATATTGATGGAGGACGTTCCGCTGCGTGGTTTCCACTTGCGCGTGGCGTTCAGCGGTACGGGTGGACAGTTCAGTGACGGTTTCGTGCTGGGCATTATCGGCATCGCCGTGAGCATGGCTGCCGGCGCACTTCATCTGAACGCGGTCTGGATGGGGGCGCTCGGTGCCGCGTCCCTTGCCGGTCTCTTTTTCGGAAGCATGTTTGCCGGTCCCCTGGCGGACCGATATGGCCGGCGCACCATCTTCGCCTTCGATATGCTGCTCTTTGCGGTGATATCTGCTGCCCAGTATTTCGTGACGTCGCCAACCCAGTTGTTGATGTTGCGCGTGCTGCTCGGTCTCATTCTCGGCGCCGACTACGTTGTAAGCAAGTCGCTCGTCACGGAGTTTGCTCCGCGCCGCTATCGTGGCCGTTTGCTGAGTGTGCTCGCAGCGGCCTGGGCGGCAGGATACGTTTGCGCGTACCTGGCCGGGTTTGCCCTTCGCGACACCGGCCCTGATGCATGGCGGATCATGCTGGCCGCCAGTGGGCTGCCGGCTCTGCTGATCCTGCCATTTCGTATCGGCGTACCCGAGTCGCCCATGTGGTTGATGAAGCGTGGCCGGAAGGACGAGGCACTGGCAATCATCCGTGAAAAGTTCGGACCGCAGACAATTCTGCCTGTGTCGGCAGCCGCGCGCCAGGGACGCCGTGGTGCGTGGGCAGAACTGTTTTCGGCCCGCTGGAGAAAGAACACCCTGGTCGGCTGTGTGTTCTACACGTGCCAGGTCATTCCTTACTTTGCGCTCGGCACGTTTTCTCCAAAGGTACTGCAAGCCCTTCAGGTCAAGGACGGATTTGTCGGCGGCCTCGTTTATAACGTGCTGCTCTTCGCCGGATCAGTCTTCGGACTGCTTATCGCAGACAGGCTCTCGCGTCGCACATTTCTCGTTGGCAGCTTCTATCTGGCCGCAATCGGACTGGCGGTGCTTGCCTACGCCGGATTGGGTCCGCTCGGCACAATACTCGCATTTGGCATTTTCGCCTGCATTCTTTCGGCCGCCGCGAACCTCGAGTTCGTCTATCCGCCGGAGCTTTTCCCCACCCACCTGCGCGCGTCGGGCGTAGGGCTGGCCGTTGCCTCCAGCCGCTTCGGTTCTGCGATCAGCACGTTTCTTCTGCCCGTGGCCGTACAACAGGTCGGCATTCACGCGGCGCTCTGCGTGTGCGTGGCCGTCCTGGTGTTCGGTGGCATGTTCTGTCATGTGTTCGCGCCGGAAACCGGCAAGGAGAGTCTTTCGGATATGAGCTCGGGTCACGGCAGCAATGAGCCAGAAGTGGACGACGGCCAGAACGTGAGCCTGCGCACATCGGCGCATCGCAACTGATGCTCCAGCTCGGGTTGGCGTACGCCTCGGAGTTGTCTGCCAACCGAAACCTTGGGAGAGCCCATCATGTCGTCCAACAAGCCAATCGATATGTACGCGGTACAGGTCTTCGTCGCAGTGGCGGAGGAAGGCAGCATGTCTGGCGCCGCCGCACGCATGGGCATTTCCCAATCGGGTGTTTCGCAAATCATCCGCCAACTGGAAGACGAACTGGGCGTTGTGCTGGTCAATCGCACGACCCGCCCCCTCGCGTTGACACCGTACGGCATAGCACTGAGGAACCGTGGCGCGGTACTCAGCGAGGAGATCGCCAATCTGAAGGCGCAGGTTGTCGAAGCGGGGCGAGGCATCAAGCCTGATCTTCGCATCGGACTGGTCGACTCGTTCGCGGCCACCTGCGGCTCGGTTTTCACGAAGCGGCTGCTGGGAAAGGTATCGCAACTGTCGATACGTACCGGATTGAGCCCGCAGCAAGGCGAGGCGCTGTTGAGGCGCGATCTGGATCTCATCGTCACGAGCGACGCGCTGATCGACGCTAACGACGTCGTCCGGTTCCGGCTTTTCTCCGAGAAATACCTCGTCATCACGCCCAGGGATTTGCGCAAGTCGATTCGAACCGTCGAGGACATCCGGGCATTGGCCAATGCGTTGCCCATCGTGCGCTTTAACCGGAAATCACAGGTGGGCATGCAGATCGAGCGCTATCTGCGCCGCATCGAAGCGCGTGCACCGACGCGGCTCGAGCTCGATACCGCAGATGCGCTTACTTCGATGGTGGCCGAAGGTATCGGATGGGCCGTGACCTCGCCGATGTGCCTGCTGCAAGGGGCGGCATACGCAGACCATGTGGCCACCCACGTGGTCGACAGACTGGGCCTCGAGCGCTCGCTATACCTGGTGGCGCGCCGGGACGAATACAGCGCCTTTTTCGAAGACGCGTGCGATACCGCATCCGAAGTTATCGAAACGTCATTTTTGCCGCGAGTGAAAAACGCACTCGGCCAGGATATTGAACAACTGATTGATGTTGGAAACAGGAACCCAAATGAACAGTCGAGCTAAAGCTGAAACACGCACGGAACGCGATTACGTTGGTGAAGTCGAAATTCCGTTCGAAAAAATGTACGGCGTCAATTCGGTCAGGGGCGTCGACAATCTGACCGTTTCGCCACTCAGCATCGCGCACTATCCGGCGTTTGTGGTGGCTTTCGCGCAGTGCAAATGGGCGGCAGCGCTCGCGAACCGGGACACCGATGTGATCACGCCGGAACAATGCGATGCAATCAGCCGGGCGTGTCAGGACATCATCGAAGGCCAGTTTGCGGACTCCCTGATCGTCGATCTGCTCGAGGGCTCGGGTGGAACCTCGACGAACATGAACTTCAACGAGGTGATCGCGAATCGGGCACAGCAGCTTTTGGGACATGCACCAGGCTCGTATGACGTGATCCATCCCAACGACCACGTCAACCGTTCGCAGTCTACGAACGACGTGTATCCGGCAGCACTCAAGATTGCAACATACGCGATGCTCGGACAGCTCATTGCGGAAGTGGAAAAGCTGGCTGAGCAGTTCGAACGCAAGGCTATCGAGTTTGCAGACGTCCTTCACCTCGGTCGCACGTGTCTCCAGGACGCGCAGCCAATGCGTCTCGGCCAGGTTTTCGGTGGTTACGCGGCGCTCGCGCGACGTCTTGCGGAAGAATTGACGGCAGTGCGGGACAAACTGCGGACGCTGCCGCTAGGTGGTACGGCGATTGGTACTGGTTTCGGTGCGCCCGCTGGATATCGACCCGCAGTTTATCGACACCTTTCGCGTGTCGTCGGTGTCGACTATGTCGCGCCGGAAAACTCGTTCGACGCGATGCAGAATATGGACGTGTTTTCGCGCGTTTCGGGGGAGCTTCGTACCTGTGCGGCATCCATTGCGAAAATTGCATCGGACCTCACGGTTCTGTCTTCCGGTCCCGTGGGCGGAATTGGGGAATTGCGCCTGCCGGAGGCACAGGCCGGCTCGTCGATCATGCCGGGCAAGGTGAACCCCGTGCTGCCGATGGCGATGATTCAGTTGAGTTTTGCCGTTATCGGCAATGATGTCGCCGTGGCGCAGGCCGTGCAGTATGGCGAGCTGGAAATCAATCACTTCGAACCCGTCGTGGCGTCGCGCATATTCGACAGCATCATGCTGCTGACCAACGGCATCCGGCGGTTCGCGGAGAAGTGCGTTGCTGGCATTAGCGCGGACGTTGCGTGTAATGAACGACATCTGATGGATTCGATGGCGGTGGCCACGGCGCTCGTGCCCAAACTTGGCTATGCTCGTGTGAGCAAGCTGGCACGACAGTCAGTTGCGGACGGTCGGCCTTTGGTAGAAATTCTCGACGAATCGGGACTGCTGTCGCGCGATGACACCTTGTCGGCGATCGACGCTGCCTCGTACCCGGTTTTTGAGCCGCGTTGATCCACTTCTGGCCGGCCGCGCAAGGGCACGGCCGGCCTTTGCGACATTGCGGAGCGAATGGGAAATGATGGAAAGGGACGAACTGCTCACGCTGCTCGAGCAGCAAGACGTGCCGTTTGAGTGTGAGTACCATGAGCAGGTGCTCAACATGGCGGAATCCGGCGCGCTCAAGCTTTCTCTAGACGGTGCGCGCTGCAAGAATCTTCTGCTGGCGGACAAGCAGGGCAGTTTATACCTCGTCGTCACGACCGCGCATAAGTCGCTGGACCTGTCCGCGGTTGCGAAGACGCTGAACAGCAAACGTCTGTCGTTCGCTTCGGCCGATCGCCTTTTCGATCTGCTTGGCGTTCGACCCGGATCGTTGAGCCCACTCGCCCTGGTCAATGACCGTGCTCGTAATATTCGTCTCGTGATCGACGACGATCTGGCGCACGAACGGGTCTATTTGTTTCATCCGCTCGATAGTACGGCGACCGTCGCGTTGTCGAGGCAAGATCTCGAGGACTTTCTGGAGCACATTGGTCACGCTCCGTCGTGGCACACCCTCGAAGCGAGAAGGGCAGCCTGAAGCGTCAAATCATGCGGGCAATGATCGGGATGTCGGGAAGCCCAAATCGAGTAATGCTCGCCATTCCGGACTGAATGGCCGATTTCAGCGGTGGACTGCCCCCTAAACAGCCGAGTTCCAGAACTGGTGAATCCGCAACCCTGAGCAGCCGTTGGTTGCCTCCACTCTCAATGTCCTTTCCAGAGGCTACCCGCCAACGGAACCCAAAGGGTGCCACTGGGCCAAGTTGCCGACTCAGCGCTGGCGATAGCTCCGCGAGATGTAACGTGCTGGCGACAGGCATCCGGCCGGAACGAGTCATGGCACTCACGGAATGCGTCGACGATGAAGCCGTCACGCCACGCCTCAGCGGGACTTGCTGGCGTCGGTGCCGAGGAAGGGAAACGCGGGTGCGCGTTGAAAGTTCTTGGAGACTTCGCCGCCGAATGGATTGCGCTGATCCTTGCCGAGGTCGAGACGTTTGACAGGTGCGCCGGCGGAGAAGTCGACCTTGTTGAGATCGACCCAGAAAGTACTCGGAGTGACGGCCGATTCGAAGAAGTAGAGCATGCGCTTGTGATCGACGACGGTGCGCCAGCGTGTGGACGATATGTTCGGCTCGCCCGGGGTGGTGATCCCGAACGGCACCGACACGTTACGGATCACGCTGAAGACGCTGGCAAGTGCAATGGGTGGGTCTTCACTCTTGGGGATTGCGTTGACGTAGAACGAGGCGCGCGCAAACCGGTCAGCAGAGCGATTGGTGCCAGGCAGCCATACGGTGCCGCCTATCTGCTTCCAATATTCGTTCAGTGCAAGCTGCTCGTCGAAGGTCGGTGAGTTGGTCATGACCTGATACTGCCGACCATGATGGATGATCTGCTTGCCGCCGATGTACTCGACGATGGCGCTGTCGCCAGTCGCGTCTGACATGGCGAGGTGCAGTGTGGCGAGGCGCTGCTCTCCGGGGACGTTGTCAGTGACGATTGTGAACGGCTCTTTCTCAAGCGCAGCGACGGCTTCCGCGACCGTGGCGAAATTGTCCAGCACGTACTGCGCCCATGCGGCGATGGTGAGTCCCGGTTTCGAGTTTTTGTCGAAGGGGGGATATTGCGACTCGACGAGCCAGAGCAGTTCAGCGGCTAGCCCCTTTTCGTTCATGCCATCGGTGGTGGAGACGTCATAACCGGTAGCCACGACGCTACCGTATTTGGCGGTCCATTTAAGAGAGTTCGGACCGGATTCACCGGTGCGGGCGATGCCACGCGGCAGGATGTAAAGATTGGTGGCGACGTCGAGCTTCCAGTCCATCGATCGGGCGGTGATAACGTCGTCGTTGTCACCGTGATAGACGACGCGTGTGCAGGCTAGCGATCCGGCCGGATCGACGAGGAGCGTCGCTGCTGCGGCGAGACAGGTCAGAACGACGCAAAAAGGGCGGCGCATGGCAATTCCTCACGCTGTGTTGGTGATTGCAGATTGCTCGACGCCGACGCTCGCTGCGAAGGCGACTCGTGTCCGCCTGCTGCGATTGATTACCCGGGCAATATCGCGTCGACAACGTCTGAGGAAAAGGGAAGTATTGGATTTCCGTAATGCAGTTGTCAACTGGGCCGTTGCAGTCAAGTGTGAGATCGGAATGCACGCTGGGTTGTACCTTCTCTCCTTGCGGTGCAATTTCGTTACTCTTTCAGCGGAGTACGATCGGCTCCTCAAAGCCGATAAATGACCATTCTCGATGGCGCAGTGAATGTCGCTTCCTGGCCGAAACCGGAAGGTTGCCTCAGGTCCATGTTCCGCTCGCTGGGCTGCAGCGTCGATATTCCGTCATCGACCCGCAGCGGTCGTTCGACGCGAAGGCTGCCGATGGCCGAAGGAAGCCAGAAATCGGTCGGTCAAGATGTGGCACGGGAAAACGCAGAGTAAAGAAGCATGTCGGCCGTGAGCTGCCGGTAGCGCCAAGAAGAAGCGGTCATTAACGCTCGCATTATGCGGTGCTGGAGCGCAAAGCACGGAAAGTACTTACACGGGGAGGCGGAATCTTCCTGGTGCCAAACAACGCTTCTTGAAGTGAATCCAATGTTGAAATTGACCGGTGCGCGGAGGCATTGCGCTGCGGGGCGTACCCTCACCAGCACGCTTCGTGGCGCAATGCCGGTATTCATCGGGTGTACTGCTTCTTGTCGATATAGGCGTCGAGCGATCCCAGTAGATGCAATATGACTTCGTCGACGCGCTTAGCAATACAAAACATGTCGTTCGTCGCTTTGGAGCGCCCGAACGTCGCGGGACGGGTACCGCCAGCTGCGTGATTTCGCATAAGGTCGCTTGCAGCGAGTCTCGGACGATTCGCTCAAGGAGTGCGGCTAGCCAGACGTAGGCTGAGGATCGTACGGCGGCACCGCTCTCTTGAATTGGCGAAGATGGTGAAATGACTGCGGTATCCGCGTGGGCTCTGTCGAACTCGGCCTTCACCTGAACGGCGAGGGCGTCGATGTCGGTTAGCTATCCTTGAGAGAGCTTGGGTTGATTTGCCGATATTTGACTACTTGGCATTACTATTCATTTCAACTGCCGTTATGCCCACTGGGGTGATCATGTAACTCCGCAATCGCCTGCTGATTCTGGTCACTGTGACCATTTCACGGCGACCGGCGCGCCTTCAGGATACCGCGCGTAAGGATTCCGCGTACGACCAGTTGACGCCAGAGACGTTGACGACGGCCTGCCACGCGGCTTCTTGATTAGCGCCGTCGAGGAGGTGTGGGTGGAGCTGCGCCTCAATTGGGCCTGAGAACTTCCCTTGAGCGGAAGCGAAGAATTGCCCTGAAACCTCGGTTCCGAACTTCGAGGCCTGGACATACCGGCCCGCTGCCGTCTCCGGCTTCTGATTCATGCCGGGAATGAGGTTCGCAATTGGGATAAACAGATACTTCACGGCCAGGCTAGCCTGGCGCGAAACGTTGGTCGCAGTCGCCGCACCGGGCGAGACAGCGTACACGGCCATGCCGGAGGGTAGCCGACGCGCCAGCGCCGCAGCCCACCACGCAACGATGAGCTTCGCGTCGGCATACGCATTGTTGGGCACGTACCTCACGTTCGGCCCGTTGCGCAGCAGGGCTTCCATAGCAGCGGTCAGGTCGCCCTGGTGGTATTTGGCAGCGAGTGCGTCCACGTCGGTGTACTTGAACATGGGTACACCCCCTCGGGCAGGTTCCGCACTGGCAATAACAATCCGCGCGTTGGGGCTCAGCAAGTTGGCGCGGAGCAATCCGACAGTCAATCTATGATGGCCGATGAGTGGGGCCTGAGAAGCCTCGACGCCCGCCGCAGTGATTACCCGCTGCTTACCTGGGACCATCCCGGCATTGAGCAGTAGGAAATCAATCGGCCGACCTCGCTTGACGAGTTCGGCGAGCGCGGACTGGACGCTGGCCGGCGCGTCCAACTCCAGCTCCAGCGGCGTGAAGACTTGTCTTTTAGTTTCCGCTGCGAGCCGAGCGGCCGTTTCCTGGACCCGAGCCAGGCTACGGCCAGTGACGATGATCTCGCGCCAGCCCTCTCCTGCAAGTATGCGGGCAGCCGCATAACCAAGCCCCGAGGTGGCGCCGGTGACGAGTACGATCGAATGTTCCATGGGCGTCGCAGTGATGAAAGGGGGAGGTCGAGTCGTGAGGACACGCGTGGCCACGGACGACTTGCTAATTTAGAACTATTCAGTTATATATTGACGCGATGACGAGTGTCAAGGATTTTTGAACCAAATGATTCAAAATGCTGCTAGACCGAGGGGCAGACCGCGCAGCTTCGACGAGACAGGGGCGCTGGAAAAGGCGACTCAAGTGTTCTGGTCAAAAGGCTACGACGGAGTGACGATTGACGATCTCGTCGCCGGGATGGGTGTGGGACGGCCGAGCCTGTATGCCGTCTTTGGGGACAAGCGGGCGATATTCTTGCGGGTCCTTAAGGTGTACGCAGAACGGAAAGGCGCATCAGCCGCGAAGGCACTCCTCTCACCAAAGGGTCTTCGCGACTCGATCACGGGCTTTCTGAGGTACGCCGTCGAAAGTGCGACCGAGAAGGAGTCCGCCCGGGGCTGCCTTCTGATTTGTGTCGCGCCGCTTGTGGACGACCCTGAGGTCCGGCAGTTTCTGCAAAACGCGGCCGCTGGTGGCACCGCGCTGGTGGAAGGTCGTTTCCGGGACGCTATCGGCGCGGGAGAAATCCCATCTGACTTTCCGGTAGCCGTGCGCGCAACCCAAGTCACGGATTTAGCGCGTGGGCTGACCATGCGTGCACAGTTAGGCACGCCGCGCAAGACGCTCCTCAAAGATGCTGAGGAAGCGGCCGACCTGGTGCTCCAATCGCGTCGTGGAAACGCGGTGCCAGAACGTTGAGGCTAGCGTTAAGCGGCGTTGTGGGGCAGCAGGCTTTGATAGTTGCCGCTTCGCGGCAACATGAGTTGACCATGCTCTCTGGCAATCGTCGCGCGCAATCTCGGCAACTGGAAACCCCGCGGCATCGAACGGCTTGTCTGTGAGTCATCCTAATCCGACCTCAAGATGCAGCTGCTCGTACTGCTGAACGAGTCCCGCGTCGTACACCTCTATCTGCCGCACTACGGTCTTCTTCGGCTCGACCTCGAAGTACCAGTCGGAAGCTCCCTGCCAGGCAAATTTGTCACCTCGATCTTCGTCCCAACGGCCGTTGTAGCGGCATACGCTCGTGTTCGATGAGACTTTCCGTGTAGGCTACTCCGAAGCGGCCCTTCACAACGGGCCGTTGTTGGCCGCTTTGGAATTTGGTCACCGAAGAACAGCCATTGAGCGAGGGTGCACGAGACCTCGGCTAGCCAAACCGGACGACGACCTCGACCGGCCGATGATGGCTGAACGCGGCCGACTACCCGCCTGCAACGCGCGACCGACGCAGATCGACCCATTGCAGCCCTTCGACACCGCCTGAATCAACGGCAGCTTGCGAGGTACGACGGCCATTTCCGTCACCGTCCACACCGGCGGAAGTTGGGTCCTTACCTGCGGTTCACGCGTTCGTGATAATTCCCCAACTTCCGAACCGAAGCCCTTGGCGTGTGGGCACCTTGGAAGGCCGCCTGACGGCAGACCAGTTGAGAACTGCTTGACGCTTTTGCAGTCGCCGGAGTTCCCTGGGCCCAAAGCGTCAATCACCCCGCCTCTTGATACCGCCGGTCAACAATGAGATCGCGGTACGCAGTAGATCGTCGATGTGATCGACATCCAGTCGAAGGCTATCGGGGCGCCACATCAGGCTGATAACGCCGTTCATCATTGCCCACAGCGCCGTCGAGGCGTGTTCCGGCTCGACGTCTGCATGCACCCACCCTTCGTCGATACCTCGGCTGATCAATGCGGCCAATTTGGCGTTTTGCTGTCTGATCAGGGCAGCAATGCGCGCGAGCGCCTCCGGCTCATTCGGTGGCTCGACAAGGATACGGAATTGGTGCGGGCGCTCCTTGGCGAACCGCGCGTACGCAGCTGCCACACAACGTAGTTTCGTCTCCACATCGCCATCGGATGCATAGGCCGCGTCCATGTACTCGCGGTTTTCTTCCAACGCGCGCTCCGCCACGGCAATGAGCAACGCGGAACGGCCACCTACACGGTTATAGAGCGTCTGCACTGCGACATCCGCCCGGGTCGCAACCGCTTCAGGCGTGACCGCGTCCAGTCCGCCCTCCGTCAGCAACGTCTCGGCGGCTTGCACGATCGCCAGGCGGGTCGCGGCTGCCCGGCGCTGAGTTCTGGATTCCATACGGGGTTTTCCCTCATTAATTGGAATGAACTACAAACATAGAATGCATTCCAACATTGGATTTCAATCTACGATTTTACACCTTGGAGGGACACATGGCCGGGCGGAGAAGTGTCGAGTTCGTGGCTGGCGGCCGCGGTGAACATTGCCGTGGTTGGCTGTACGAGCCTCCGGGGAGGGGCCCGTTTCCTGTCATCGTGATGGCACACGGGCTGGGCGGAATCAAGGAAATGCGGCTCGACGCCTATGCGCAACGCTTTTGCGCGGAGGGCTACGCGTGCCTCGTGTTCGACTATCGACATTTCGGTGCGAGCGACGGCTCCCCTCGCCAATTGCTCGATATCGATCGTCAACTGGAGGACTGGTCCGGTGCGACCGCTTTTGCACGCGGGCACAGCAATCTCCGGCCGGATCAGGTGGTCCTGTGGGGAACATCCTTCGGCGGCGGTCATGTGATTCTCTCCGCAGCACGCGACCGGACCGTTGCCGCTGCCATCGCGCAATGCCCGTTCACGGACGGGGTCGCGTCGTTGTTCGCGTTGAACTGGCGTAGCGCGCTCAAGGTTACCGCGCTCGCTCTATGCGATGTACTGCTATCCCTCGTCGGCAGGGCACCGGTGATGGTGCCGACGGCGGGTCCGCCCGGTTCTGCCGCGTTGATGACCGCACCGGATGCCCTGGATGGCTATCTCGCGCTTGTCCCTGACGGCGCTGCATTTCGCAATCAGGTCACAGCACGCTTCGGCCTGAACATCGTTAGGCACCGCCCCGGTCGCAAAGCAGGCGACATTTCCTGTCCGATTCTGTTTTGCGTTTGCGAAGCCGACTCCGTCGCTCCGGCGGGGCCGACGAAACGGTATGCCAGGCGCGCCCCCAAAGGGGAAGTGCGCGCGTATCAGGCAGGCCACTTCGACATCTATGTGGGCAAGGACTTCGAACAGGTGGTCGCCGACCAGCTGGCATTCCTCCACCGTCACATTCCAACGAAGCAAGGAGGCGCGCATGTCGACTTATAAGCTGGCGAACAAGGTGGTGGCCATTACCGGTTCCACCGGCGGTCTGGGATCGGCCTTGGCCGAAGCGCTGCACGCACGAGGGGCGCGCCTCGCGCTTTTCGATCTGGAGGCAGACAGGCTCACGGCGCAAACTCGCAGCTTCGGCCACCCTTCCGACGTTCTTGGCTGGACCGCAGACGTCCGCGATTTCGAAAGCATCGAAGCCGCAATGGCCAATGCGGCGGATCACTTCGGTCAAATCGATGTGGTCATCGCAAACGCGGGCATTGACACCATGGCCCCGATGGCCACCATCGATCCGGCCGCTTTTGATCGTGTCATCGACATCAACCTCAACGGCGTGTGGCGTACGTTCCGGGCCGGCTTGCCATTCGTCCAGCAACAGCGCGGGTACATGCTGGCGATTTCGTCAATGGCCGCGTTTGTGCATTCACCGCTACAGGCGTCCTATACGGCCAGCAAGGCGGGCGTCTGGGCGATGTGCGACAGCATCCGTCTGGAGCTTCGTCATCTGGGAATCGGGGTCGGCAGCGCGCATCCGACGTTCTTCCCGACGCCCCTGATGGACGATGTCGTTGCCGATCCTGCCGGCCGGGCATTGTGGGGAGGCAACGATCAAGGCTTCTGGAAGATGATCCCGCGCGAGCAGGTCGTGCGGGACATCGTGGCAGGCATTGAGCGCCGCGCGGACATGATCGTCGTACCGAAGATGAACACGATAGTGGCCAAGGCACCCGGCTTCTTCAGGCGCTTCGTCGAACGCGCTGGCTTTCGCGGCGAGGACATTGAACGTGCCATCAGTCTGGCGTCGGCAACAGGCTGGAACGATTCGGCCACGCACGCTCCGGCGAAATGAATGGCAATCCTGTGGCCGCGGGAATCGATCGGCTTCGCACGATCAGCGGAGCCGATGGCCCGGCATCCATCGCCCCTCGTTTGCGCGGCAATGGAAATTCAATAGCAGAGGAGCAGTACAAAGTGGCTTACGATCTTCAGGGAAAAGTCGTGCTTATCACGGGTGCTGCGGGCGGCATCGGTGCCGCGACCGCGCGTGCGTTGCATGCATGTGGAGCACGACTCGTTCTAACCGATGTGACGCAGGCTTCAGTGGACCGCCTCGCCGCGGAGTTTGACGCCGAGCGCACGCTCGCCTTGGCGCTCGACGTCACCGATGCTGCCGCCACCAAGGCGGTCGTGCAACACGCCGTCGATAGATTCGGTCGCCTCGACATTGCGTTCGCCAACGCCGGCATCTCATGGCACGATGTGCCCGCCACCGTGTACAGCTGCGATGAACAGGAGTTCGAGCGAATCGTCGAGGTCGACCTGCTCGGTGTCTGGCGCACGATCAAGGCTGTATTGCCGGAGATCGTGCGCAATCGAGGCCAGGTCCTGGTCACCGCTTCGGTCTATGCGTTCGTGAACGGCATGGTCAACGCGCCTTATGCAGCGTCCAAAGCCGCAGTCGAGATGCTCGCGCGTTCACTGCGCGCCGAACTTGGCGGCACCGGGTCTACCGCGAGCGTGCTCTATCCGGGTTGGGTGGCTACAGCAATTGCCAAGATCGGCTTTGGCGGAAATGCGCTGGCGACAAAATTGATTGAAAAAGGGTTTCCTGCACCGTTGCGGCGACCGATACAACCGGATGACGTCGCCAAGGCCGTCATAAAAGGGCTGCGAGCCCGCCAACCGCGTATCGTCGCCCCGTTCCGATGGGCACCGTTTTCGTGGACGCGAGGAATCTTCAACATCGTGACCGACTGGCATCTCGGGCGACAACATGAAATGCATAAGTTGATGCGCGAGCTTGAGCGCGCTCGAGACCGACAAAACTAGCGCGAGTTTTGAGCCGTATGTTGGCAGCGCCGGCGAGCGGCTTTCCGTCTGAAAGGACGGCTGCTGCGCGCTAGCGTAAGACTCCCGGCAACTGAGAGGATCGGGTTGCCTCCAAATGGCCGTTTGCTAGTGCGGAGCGGACGTCCACGCGCCATGTGACTGTGCTGGAGAATGACGCCTCATGGCCGGCTGCGGTCAAAAGCAACTGACCGCTGCCAACCCATAAGAGTCTTTCATAACGACGCGAAAGCGGACACATTCGGTGCAGTAAAGAGAGCCCATCGGACGTGTCTTACTGGCCGTGCGTCGACGCGAATGCGAACGCGCCCTGGGGATACGATTCGAATGGGGTTTCGTCGGCGCAGTATGGAAAATTGACTTTCACCCGCCCGTCGTCGCCATAGATCTTCGACAGTACTTCGCACATCCGCTTCGGATGAAGACTGACTATGCCGAATGGAGGCGCGCCACTCTGCACTTGTCTTCCCATGAGTCTAATGATCGGTGTTACATGGTCCTTCGCTGATTCACCTGAAAAATAGATTCCCCACGCTAACTCATAGAGTCGATCGCGGGTCGCCAGTGGAATAGGCTTGTCGTCCGGAACCGTGGCAAGAAGCTGATTCATAAGTGACTCTATCTGTGAAAGCGCCCCTGGATGTCCCCCAGCGGCTGCCACTTGCGCTGCGCCAGTGCCAATGGAACTGGCGCTCGAAATTTGCTCAAACGCAGTACTCGCGTATCGCGCCGACTCGTGTCCAAACCCTGCCAATGTAGTTCTCGCAATCGGCCTAATATCGCCCTTGACCTGTCCATCAATGCCGTCGCCTATCACAGGCCGGGGATCAAACGCCACTCGTGCCACGGCATCAACTACTTCGGCGGGCGGAGATTGCATTCGCGAGGCTAGCTCGACTTCATAGAAATCAAACGCGCCCTTGATAGGTTTCCCCGCAAAGGTGGCAGCAACACGGGCATATATAGCTGGCGGACTACACACCCTCGGGCCGAGCTGGCCCGGACTACTGCGGTGTAGGTCTTGACTGAGAGCGCGTTCGGCCCCGATGGCGAGCCAGTCAGGGGAATGCGGGTCGATATGTTCGAGAGTCGACGCGGCGATTTCAAAGTGCTCGCTTTCTTTGATATTCGCTGAAACGCATTGGGGATTTTTCCAGATGGGCATGGCTGGCATCGCCCTGAGCTTCCGGATTTCCGTCTTCCGAGCGGCTGCCCCATGATCTCCCACCCAGAAGCCTGCAAGGAACGTCAGTACGAATCCAACCAGCACATATCTGCGGTCCATTTCCCCGTTGCTCCGACAAGAGTTAGTTTTTCGTTTTTGCAGTTCGGTCTAGCGCGATTTACGTCCGTGTCGGACGGCAGAACTGCTTTCTGCCCGTGGTGATCTCGCGCGGGTGCGTGCGCAAGATGAGCGGAATTGTCAACGATTCAGATGCTGAAGTCGAGTGACGGCTTCTGGCCGAACGCCGACGTTCGTTCCCGGCGTTCCCCGGAAATCCGCGATGAACCTTTCTTGTCTGGATCGGGTTACGACGGCGCGGTATGCAGTGTCGGCGGGTGATCAGGAACATCAATCGAGTGCATCGCGTTGTACTTGCAAGGGCAGCACGAATCCGCACCTCCCCTGAGCCGACCTGCACGCGGTAAACATGCAATCGTGAAGACCTGGGCGTTGTCGGATTCGCACGTCCACGCAGGCTATTCGTCGTCGGGAAGCTCGCTGGCGCGCTGCCCACGAAAGGTGGGCAAGCGCCAGCTAAACCGAAGCGAAGCAAGCCGAATGGCGACGCAGAGGATTGTCGCGAACCATGGCGTCCACCACTGCGTCCAGTGCGCGGAGGAGAACAGAACTTGTGCGCCCGCACCGGCGAGCGCAGCCGTCGCATAGACCTCGCGGTCCAAAATGGCCGGCAGGCGCGAAAGCACGACGTCGCGCATGACACCGCCGCCGACCGCAGTCACGATGCCGAGCAAAATGGCGAGCTCCGCATTGTGTCCGAAGCTCAGTGCCTTTTGCGCACCCGCAACGGCGAACAGGCCGAGCCCGATCGCATCGAAGAAGAGGACGGGCTGCCGTAGACGGCGTACCGGCGCATACGCGAAAATCGCGACCGCGGTCGCGAGCACGGAAGCCGCCAGATATCTCCAGTTTGAAAGCCCTGCGGGCGGAATCGCGCCAATGCAGACGTCACGCACGATTCCGCCGCCGCATGCCACCATGAACGCGATGGACAAGATGCCGAACAGGTCCAGCCGCTTTTGGCGAGCGGCAACAGCGCCGCTCATCGCGAATACGAAAGTTCCGACCAGATCGAGGGTGAAGTAGGCCGCGTGCGAATTCACGCCGATGTATCTTGCTTGTCGAGCCACGCCCCGGCCGCGCATAGCATCGCTTCCAGCCCCGTACGCAGCGTCGGGTCGAGTACCGGCGCGAATTTCGGCGAATGGTTGCTGGGAATCTCGTTGAGCTTTTTCTCTGCCAACGCCTTTCTAAACGTATCCGGATCGGTTCCGCCGATGAACCAGAACCCATACGGCACGCCCCATTCGCGCCCGAATACGCTGAAGTCCTCGCTCGCCGCTGCCGGGGGCGTTTCGTAGGCGCGCTCGCCAAAGTGTGCTTCGAAAGCCGCCCGCACACGCTCGGTTGTCTGCGCGTCGTTGATCGTCAGCGGATAGCTCGAGAGCGTCGTGAATTCGGGCTCGCGTGGTGCGTTGGAAGCCATGCATTCCGCGCAACAGATGCGCCGGATCGCACCCAGCATGTATTCGCGCACGTCTTCGTCGAATGTGCGCATGTTGAGCCTGAGCGTCGCGTCGTCGGGGATGATGTTCTCTTTCGTTCCAGCCTGCAGCGCACCAATCGTCAGCACCGCACTATCGCGCGGGGAGATTTCCCGCGATACGATCGTCTGCAGACGGAGCGTCGTCGACGCCGCCATGATGACCGGATCGATCGAGGTTTGTGGCTGCGATCCGTGCGAACCGCGTCCAAACAGCCTTACCTTCAAACTGTCGCCCGCCGAAAGAATCGTGCCGCTCCGATAGCCGACCGTGCCCGCCGCGCCAACCATGACGTGCTGGCCAAGGATCACGTCAGGCTTAGGGAAGCGTTCGGCCATGCCGTCGTCGATCATGCTGCGGGCGCCGCGCGCCACTTCCTCGCCCGGCTGAAAGACCGCCATCAGCGTTCCGCGCCAGGCGTCCCGGTGCGCAGCCATCAGGTGCGTCACACCCATCAGCCAGGTCACGTGCATGTCGTGGCCGCACGAGTGTGCGACGCCCACTTCGAGGCCATCCTCGTCCTTCGCCCGCGCCGTGCTGGCATACGATAATCCGGTCGCTTCTGCCATCGGAAGCGCATCCATGTCGGCGCGCAACATGACAGTCGGACCGTCGCCGTTGCGTAACACCCCCACGACGCCGGTCACGCCGACACCCCGCGTAACGTCATAGCCGACATTTTCGAGATAATCGGCTGCAATACGTGCGGTGCGCACTTCCTGCATCGACAGTTCGGGATGCTCGTGCAGGTCCTTGTAGATCGCTTCGAGCTCAGGCAACAGGCTTTCGATGGCGTCCTTGGTCGCTTCCACCAATGCAGGCATGATCGATCCTTTCAAATGGTTCTTTGCGGTGGCCGATGTCGCATCGCACGCGCCGGCCGTCGGTGAAGCCTGGCAGCGCCTGCGCCCGATCTGGCGACCCGGCGGCAGGACCGCGGTACGCAATCCGCCGACTAGTCCGATGTCTGCGACAGGGCGAAACACGGAACATCCGGGCGAGCCGCCTCTACCCTGGCACTCCGTATTACGGTTCCGTCAAATCGCCTACTGCCGCCGAAGCGGGACAGGAATACAAGAGAACCATAGTCTCGATAGCGGTAATCCGGAAGTTCCTGTCGATTCATGAGACAAAGCGGTCACCCGCAGGTCCGGCTCGGCGAGACGGCGTATGACTCCTCCTGGCCGAACCCGGAAGTACGCGTCGCGCCCTGCAGCGAAGTATCGGCACGATAGCCGAGCTGTCCGTAGCTGCCTCACCGGACCACGCGCATCAATTGTCCGAGCGGAATCGACGTTCGAATGGCAGTTCAAAAGTGCTGCAAGATGGCTGAACGCCGACAGTGCGCCCGACGTTCCCCCTGAAATCCGGGAAGAACGAAAAAAGGCCGACGGGCAGGGCACCCGTCGGCCTTTTCCAGATGCGTGCGCGCCGCCCGTTACTTCGCCGCCCAAGCCGTTGCCACGCGCTTGTCGGTCCACGCGTTATCCGCGACGCTCAGCTTCTGCGGAATCAGTTTCGCGGCGTAGAACGCATCGGCCACTCCCTGCTGCACCGCGACGATCTTCTCGTCGATCGGCACCGCACCGAACGGCACGCGCTTGATCCACGTTTCCACGAGCGGCGACGGCAGCCCGACCTTCGGCGCGATCAGCGCGGCCGTCTCGGCTGGATGGCCGTTGACCCACAGCCCCGTCTCACGCGCCTGCTTCAGGAGCGCGCCGATCACGTCGGCATGCTGCTCAGCAAAATCACGCGTTGCCTCGTAGAAGTTGTTCGCGGGCGTAAGACCCGTGTAGTCGGACAGCGTGCGAATCTTCAACGAATTCTGCGCGGCGGCGTAGTACGGATCCCAGACGGCCCACGCGTCGACGTTGCCGCTCTCGAATGCGGCGCGCGCGTCGGCGGGCGGCAGGTACACGGGGCGGATCTCGTCGTAGCGCACACCTGCTTGCTTCAGCGCCTGAAGCAGCAGGTAGTTCGCACTCGAACCCTTCTGCAGCGCGACCTTCTTGCCGCGCAGGTCGGCGAGTGAGCGGATCGGCGAATCGGCCTTCACGAACACAGCTTCGTTGTGCGGCGACGGCGGCTCCGCGCCGACGTACACGAACCGCACACCGGCCGCTTGCGCAAACACCGGCGGCGGCGCGCCCGTATAGCCGAAGTCGATGCTGTTCGCGTTCAGTGCCTCGAGCAGTTGCGGGCCGGCCGGGAATTCGAACCACTGGACGTTGTAGCCGAGCGGCTTGAGGCGCGCTTCAAGCGAGCCCTGCGCCTTGATGATCGACAGCAGGCCGGCCTTCTGGTAGCCGATGCGCACGACCTTGTCGGCGCCGCCCTGCGCGAACGCGGATGTGGCTGCGACGGCGACGACCGCCGTCGCAGCGGCGCGGGTGATCCAGCGGGTGAAACGAATCATCGAACAGGCTCCATGCGAAACGTCTTCGGGGAGCGGCGCGTGCCGCTCGGTTGGAAGAATCGTCGCATGGGCGGTCGGGCCCGCAAACGAAGCATTGCCGATATGAATATGACGGCGGCGGTCCTATGCTTTGTCGCCGTCGCCTTGTGGGTCGGGCGTGCCGGCCTGTCGTGCCGCTTCGTCGCTGAGCTTCTTGTCGAGGATCGTCGCGACGCGGCCGCCGAGATAGGCGCTTGCCGCCGTCTCGAGCGCTCGGTTCGTCTCGCCTTCGACGAACACGGCCGCAAGCGGGCGCAGGCGCCAGATCGCGTCGACGAGCGCGGGCACGTCGGTGACCGGCGGTAGCGTGCCGGCGTCGTAGCGGTCGAGCCGCTTCACGACGAGATCGACGAGCAGCCGCGCGATCGCGTCGAAATGCGGCCGCGCGAGGCTGATCACGTCGAGCAGCTCGCGCGGCGGGATGCCTTCCTTGGTCATCGCGGCTGCCGCTTCGAGCAGCGCGGGGCTTTTCGCGACGAACGACAGGCCGCGCCGTTCGAGCAGACCGAGTTCGGTCACGCGTGACAGTTGCGATGCCGTCTGCGGGCCGAACATCTGCGCGAGCTGCGCGAGCGAATAGGTCTTCGGCAGTTCGTGCGACCAGCGGCCGCCGATCGCGTTCTCCAGGCCGAGGATCGAACGCAGGTCGTGACCCTCGTCGATCGCCATGATCAGGTCCTGGATGTTCGACAGCGTGTAACCGCGCGCGAGCAGGTGGTTGATCAGCTTCAGGCGGGCGACGTGCGTGTCGTCGTAGATGCCGACGCGCCCGCGCTTCTCGGGCGGCGCGAGCAGTCCGCGATCCTGGTATGCGCGGACGTTGCGCACGGTCGTGTCGGACACGCGTGCGAGTTCGTCGACCGTGTACTCGTTGCGGGAATCCGGTGCGGCCTCGTCTGGCATGGTTGGAGTCTGTCTTGGCATGCGGCCATTCTAGCGCGACGCGCCAGGCTCGGGCGAGGCGGGAAGGGTGCGTGCGCCGTCGCCGAGCGCGCGCTGCATCAGCGCGGTATCGATCCAGCGGCCGTGCTTGAAACCGACCGCCTTCAGCACGCCCGCCGGCTCGAAGCCGAATGCGCTGTGCAGCGACGTCGAGCCGCCGGTGCCGCCGTCGGCGATCACTGCGATCATCTGCCGCCACGGGCCGGTCTCGCACCGCGCGATCAGCGCCGCGAGCAGCGCGCGGCCGATGCCGCGGCCGCGCTGCGCGTCGTCGATGTAGATCGAATCCTCGATCGTATGGCGGTACGCGCTGCGCGTGCGATACGGCGTCGCGTACGCATAGCCGGCGATGCGGCCGTCGCATTCCGCGATGAGATAGGGCAGCCCATGACGCAGCACCGCGTCGCGGCGCGCGCGCAGTTCGTCGACGTCGGGCGGCGTCTCCTCGAACGACGCGACGCTGTGGCGCACATGGTGTGCATAGATCGCGTGAATGGTGGGGAGATCGGTATCGGTCGCGTCGCGGACGACGCAGGCGGGGGCGGCGGACATGGTGGCGGACCGGGTGGACGAAACCGCTACTATGCCGGCCGCGAGGCGGCGCCGTAAAGGCATGGGTCGCGTCGCGCGGTCAGGAGAAGCCGCGCCTACAAATGGCCGTCCGCGTCGCGAACCGCGTCGGCGATCGCATCCGCGACGCGCTGCACGCGCGGCGAGCGCCGCACGTCCGGGTGGACGACGAGCCAGATCTCGCGCTCGACATCGCATCGGGGCGCGGACGTCAACTCGACGAGCGCGGCGGCAGTCGACAGCGACGGATCGGCCGAAGCCGGCGTGCCCGCGTCCGCATCCGTCGCCGACGTGTCGACGAGAAAGCGCGGCAGCAATGCGACTCCCGCGCCGGCCACGCACGCACGATGCAGCGCGGCCAGATCGTTGGCGATGAATGCGAAGCGGCGCCCGGCGGCGAAGCGTTCGAGCCATTGCTGCTGCGGCATTTGTGCGAGTGCGTCGTCGTAGCCGAGGAATGCCCAGGTGTCGGGCGGCGCGGCGGCCCAGTCGGGCGACGCGCACAGCGCGAAGCGCATCGTGCCGAGCCGGCGCGCGGCCAGCCCCGGCTCGCTCGGCCGCGACAGGCGCACCGCGAGGTCGGCTTCGCGCGCGTAGAGGTTGGCCGCGTGCATCTCGCCCATCAGGTCGATCCGCAGCGCGGGCCATGCGCGCTGCGCGCGGGCGAGCCGCGGCGCGAGGAAGTGGCTCGCGAATACCGGCGACGCCGACACGCGCACGACACCGTCGAGCGCCGCCGCCCCCTGCGCGGCGCGCGCGAACGCATGCACGTCGGCTTCGACGCGCGCGGCATGCTCGGCGAGGTGCAGGCCTTCGTCGGTCGGCGGCCAGCCGCGTGGCAGCCGGTCGAACAGCCGGATGCCGAGCGCGGACTCCAGCGCATCGATGCGCCGGGCGACCGTCGAGTGCTGGACCTGCAGCGTTCGCGCGGCGGCCGACAGGCTGCCGCCGCGCATCACCGCCAGGAAATAGCGGAGGTCGTCCCAGCTCATCGGCGGCGCGGACGCCGGCGTCGGATCGGTCGAATTTTGCACGGTAGATGGGCGTGAAACGGGAATTCCGATCGATTATGCACGATGAGATGATCGTGTCACATCATTCGATTGCGAGGAACGTCATGACCCAGACTGCCACTGCCACCCGGATCGGGACCGACCGCTACGGCGACGCCGGCGTGCTGCGCCGCGTCGATGCGCCCGTCGCGCCGCCCGGCACCGGCGAGGTGCGGATTCGCCAGACTGCCGTCGGCGTGAATTTCGTCGACATCTATTTCAGGACCGGCGCGCATCCGTTGCCGGCACTTCCGGATGCGCTGGGTGTCGAGGCGGCCGGCGTGGTCGACGTAGTTGGGCCCGGCGTGACGGGGCTGGTGCCGGGCCAGCGCGTCGCGTATGCGGGGCTGCCGACCGGCAGCTACGCGAGCCTGCGCACGCTGCCTGCCGAGCGCGTGGTGCCCGTGCCCGACGGCGTGAGCGACGACGCGGTCGCGGCCGGGCTGCTGAAGGGCATTACCGTCTACATGCTGCTGCACCGCGTGCGCCACGTGGGGGCCGGCGACACCGTCCTCGTGCACGCGGCGGCCGGCGGCGTCGGGTTGCTGGCGACGCAGTGGGCGCGCGCGCTCGGCGCGCGGGTGATCGGCACGGTCGGCTCGGCCGCGAAGGCGGCACTGGTGCGCGCGCGAGGGGCGGAAGTGGTGGTCGACTACCGCGAGGAGGATTTCGTCGCGGCGGCGCGTGCGTTCGGCGGCGGCGCGGGCGTTGACTATGCGATCGACGGGATCGGCGGCGACGTGCTGACGCGCACGCTCGGCGCGGTCCGGCCGTTCGGGATGGTCGCGAGCATCGGGCAGGTTGCCGCGATCGGCGCCCGGCAGACGATCGACCTCGATGAACTGGGCCCGGCCCGCTCGATCGCGCTGGCGCGGCCGAGCGTGCTGGGCTTCATCGCGCGTGACGTGGCGGGGTATCGGGAGGCGGCGCGCGCGACGCTCGAACGGCTCTCGGGCGGGATGCACGTGGAGATCGGCGCGCGGCTGCCGCTCGACCAGGCGCCCGACGCGCATCGTTTGCTGGAATCGCGACAGACGACGGGCGGGGTGGTGCTGGTGCCGTGACGGCGGACCGCGCGTCGTGAACGGTCGCCTCGCTGCGCCGCTCTGCGGACAGGCGGCGGAGCCACGGTGCCGCTGCGTGCCCGCCGATCAGTGATGTTTGCGCAGCGGCGCGCTTTCGACGAACCACGCGAGCACGAAAGCGATCGCGATCACGCCCGCGGCCGAGAGATACACCACGTGCAGCGATCCGGCGAACGCATGCAGGTACGCCTCGCGCACCGCATCCGGCAACTGGTGCACGACCGCCGGACCGAGCGCGGGCGGCAGCTCCGTGCCGGCCGGCAGCGCCTGCGTGATTCGCGACTGCAGCCCGTGCGAGAACAGCGCGCCGAACGCGGCGACGCCGAGCGAGCCGCCGATCGAGCGGAACAGCGTCGCGCCCGACGTCGCGACGCCCATGTGCCGGAACTCGACCGTGTTCTGCACGGCGAGCGTGAGCACCGGCATCACCATGCCGAGCCCGATCCCGAGCAGCGCCATGTAGGCGTACATCGTGTGCAGCGGCGTGTCGAGCGTCAGCGTCGACAGCAGCGCCATCGCGATGCCGCCGATCAGCGTCCCCGCGATCGGAAACGGCCGATACGTGCCGAGCCGCGAGATCAGCCGGCCGCTCGCGACCGACATCGCGAGCATCCCGCCCATCATCGGCAGCAGCTGCATCCCGGCCTGCGACGGCGTCGAGCCCTTCACCACCTGCAGATAGAGCGGAATGAACGTGACCGAACCGAACAGCGCGATGCCGACGACGAAGCCGATCAGGCTCATCAGCACGAAGGTGCGCTGGCGGAACAGTTCGAGCGGCATGATCGGCTCGGCCGCGAGCCGTTCCTCGTAGATGAAGCCGCCGATCGCGACCACGCCGAGCACCAGCGTCATCCACAGCTGCGCCGACGACCACGGCAGTAGCGAACCGCCTTCGCTCGTGAACAGGATCACGCAGGTAAGGGCCGTTGCGAGGAACGCGGCACCCATATAGTCGATCCGGTGCTTCACGTGCGCGGTGTGCGGCCGGAACGCGACGCCGATCACCGCGAGCGCGACGAAACCGAGCGGCAGGTTGATCGTGAAGATCCAGCGCCACGACAGATGTTCGACCAGGAAGCCGCCGAGCAGCGGCCCGACGATCGTCGCGAGGCCGTACACGCCGCCGAACATCCCCTGATAGCGCGCCCGGCGGTCGGGCGGCACGAGGTCGCCGATCGCGGCCATCGTGACGACCATCAGCCCGCCGCCGCCGAGCCCTTGCAGCGCGCGCAGCACGATCAGCTGCGTCATGTCCTGCGCCATGCCGCACAGTGCGGAACCGGCGAGAAACAGCACGATCGCCGCCTGCAGCACGATCTTGCGGCCGTACAGGTCGCCGAGCTTGCCGTACAGCGGCAGTACGACCGTCGACGACAGCAAATACGCCGTGACCACCCACGACAACTGGTCGAGGCCGCCGAGCTCGCCGACGATGGTCGGCAGCGCGGTCGATACGATCGTCTGGTCCAGTGCGGACAGCAGCATGACGAGCAGCAGCGCGGCGACGATCAGCCCGGTCGGCGCGTCGCGACGGGCCGCTTCGGCGGCCGGTGGGGCAAGGAGGGTATCGGTTCTCATCGAGATATCTGCCATGGCAGGGAATTGGTCGAAATATAGAGTCAATTCATTGCCTGGTCAATTTCTGCCGTACCTGGATTTGTTGCATCGGTAACAGAAGATTGCGAGCCGGAAAATTGATCGCGATCAGCCCGGCAGCGGGCGGGGCTCAAGTTTTTTGCAGGCTAACCGTAATCCAGAGTGCCGCGGACCGATTGCCGCGGCACTCTTTACCGCTCACGTCCCGTCATGAACCTGAACGCCCTGTTTTCCCGCTTCTCGATCCGTACGCGGATTTTTTCCACGCTCGGCCTCGTCGCCGCGCTGCTCGTTGTTTCGGGCCTGATCGGCCTGATCGGCATGCAGAGCTCGAACCGTGCGCTCGACGAGGCCTATACGCGCCAGCTGGCCGCGAAGACCGCGTTGTCCGCCGCGAGCCTGAACCTGACGATCGTGCGCACCACGCTCGACCGCGCGCTGCTGCATCCCGAAGCGCCGGAAGTGCCCGACCTCGTCAACAAGGCCGAGAACTATCTCGCGAAGGCCGACGCCGCGTGGCGCACCTACGCGACGATGCCGCACGACGGCGACGAAGGCCCGCTCGCGACGCGGCTCGACGCCGCGCGCCAGGCGCTGATCGGACAGGCGTTGAAGCCGTTGATCGACGCGATCCGCGCGGGACATCGCGACGATGCCGACCGGCTGCTGATGACGGTCGCGCCGCCGCTGTCGGTCGCGCTCACGCAGGCGACCGATGCGCTTGACGCGTACCAGGCCGCGCGCGGCAAGGACGTCTACGACACCGCGCAGACCTATTACGGCTGGATGCGCGCGGGCGCGATCGCCGGCATTGCGTTCGGTCTCGCCGCGTGCCTCGGCTGCGCGATCGGCCTGCATTTCGCGATCACGCAACCGGTGAACCGTCTGCTGTCGCATTTCCGCCGCCTGTCGGACGGCGACCTGACGTCGGAAGTGCGCTGGTCGTCGCGCGACGAGATGGCCGAGCTGGTCAAGGGCGTGACGGGCATGCAGCGCAGCCTCGCCGATACGGTGCGCCAGGTCAGCCAGGGCTCCGAAGCGATCTCGACCGCGACGCACCAGATCGCGGCCGGCAACACCGACCTGTCGCAGCGCACGGAGGAGCAGGCGTCCGCGCTGCAGGAGACGGCCGCGAGCATGGAGCAGCTGACGGCGACCGTGAAGCAGAACGCCGATCACGCGGTCGAGGCGCAGGCGTGCGCGGACAACGCGAGCGAGATCGCGACGCGCGGCGCGGCGGTCGTCGGCGAAGTGATCGGCACGATGAACGAGATCGACCAGAGCTCGCAGAAGGTGGCCGACATCATCGGCACGATCGAGGGCATCGCCTTCCAGACCAACATCCTTGCGCTGAATGCGGCGGTCGAAGCCGCGCGCGCGGGCGAGCAGGGCCGCGGCTTCGCCGTGGTCGCGGGCGAAGTGCGCACGCTTGCGCAGCGCTCGGCGTCGGCCGCGAAGGAGATCCGCACGCTGATCGGCGAGTCGGTCGAGCGTGTCGCGACGGGGTCGCGGCTGGTCGGCGTGGCCGGCGCGACGATGCAGGACATCCAGCAGGCGATCGGCCGCGTGACGGGCATCATGACCGAGATCGCGGCCGCGTCGAACGAGCAGCGCGACGGGATCGAGCAGGTGAACCGCGCGGTGTCGCAGATGGACCAGGTGTCGCAGCAGAACGCGGCGCTGGTCGAGCAGGCGGCGGCAGCCGCCGCTTCGCTCGAGGAGCAGGCCGACGGGCTGCGCCGGGCGGTGGGGGCGTTTCGCGTCGCGTGACGTGCGGCGGCGGGCGGGGCGGTCGGTCCCGCGCGCACCCGCCGCCCGCCGTGTCAGCCGCCCGTGAGTTGCGCGGCCGAGCGCGCCGACGCGACGAGCAACAGCTTCATCGTCGCGCGCGTCGCGCCGACGAACAGCTTGCGGGCCGCGCGCGCATCGAGCGTGTCGAAGTCGATCTCGGTGAGGATCACGCACGGTGCGGATTGCCCCTTGAAGCGATAGATCGAATCGAGCAGCACGTCGCCTTCGCGATATTCAGGGTTGCCGAACAGGTCGTACTTGCCCGTGAAGCGCTTGACCCGATGCGGGCCGAGCTGGTCGAGCCGCGCGAGCACCGAGCTTTCGCGGCCGCGATACGACAGCACCGCGATGTCCTGCTTGCGGAAGCCGAGCGACAGCGCGTGCGTGATCGCGCGCTTGGTCGCGTCGATGCACGCGTCGGCGAGCGCGTCGCCCGCGCCGTCTTCCCCGTATGACGACACCGTCGGATCGGAACCGTCGAACGGGCTGCCCGAGCGCAGTTCGGCCGCGAGCGGCTCGACGCGGCCGACGACGTCGCGCACGAATTCGAGCAGGTCGCGCGGGCTGCGGTAGTTCGTCAGCGCCTTCAGCGTGACCCAGCCGGGCAGCGCGACGGGCTCGCGCAGATAAAGGTTCTGCAGCGGATCTTCCAGCCACCACCATGCGCCGTCCGGTGCCAGCAGGCGCTCCAGTGCGGCCGCCCACGGCGCGTGGAAATCCTGACCTTCGTCGACGATCAGCACATCGAAGCGCCAGCGTTCCGGAACCGGCGCTTCCGCGAAGTGCGCCTCGAGCCGCTCGAACGCGCCGGGCGCGTCGAAGTCGGGCGTATAGCCGCCGTCGCGGGCCACCCAGTCGCACAGCTGATGGTAGTTCGCGATCTTCGCGCCGGGCGGCGCGATGCGCGCGATGTAGTCGGCGAGCGGCCGGTTGAAGCATACGTAAAGCACGCGCTTGCCGGCCGCGACCGCATCGCGCATCGCCTGCACCGCGAGCTGCGTCTTGCCCGAGCCGGCGGTGCCCGTCACGCGCAAGCGGAACGGCGTGAACTCGAGCTGGCGCGCCCACGCGGCAAGCCCGCCAGACAGCCGCGTGACGAGCGTGCCGGCCTGCCCGACGAGCGCGCTCGTGTCGGGCGTGAGCGCCAGCTCGTCCGCGAGGAAATGATGCAGCTTCGCTGCGTTCGGCAACGGTTCGTCGTGCTCGGGCAGGATCTGCAGGATCACCTGCGCGAGCTGCGCCTTGCGCGACGCGTCGACGATGCGGTCGGCCGCGACGCCTGCGATCGCCGTCTCGCGGATCGCGTAGTCGGGGCAGTACAGCAGCGCCTCGACGCCGTAGACGCCCGCGCCGAGCGCGGCGGTCAGCCGCCGGTGCAGCGTCTCCTGCGTGCGCGCGAGCTGGATCGGGACGTTGCGCTCCTTCTGCAGGTAGACCTTCACGAGCCCCTTCGGCGTTTCGCGCAGGAAGCCGGCCTTCTGCTCGATCAGCAGCACGCGGCCGGCCGGGCTCACGACGACGAACGCCGCTTCGCCGAACACCGAGAAGCCCTGGTCGGCACGCGTCCAGTGCACGCCGTGATAGACGGTGTAGCTGTCCGGCAGCGCGTGTTCGAGGGCGGCAAGCGTCTCGCGCTCGCGTTCGGCCGCACCGGTGGCGGCGAGGTTTTTCCAGTCGTCGGGAATGAGGCGGGCCATGAAGTCGGGCGGCGCAGGCCGGTCGTGAACAGGGTCCGGCTATTGTACTGAGGAACCTGTTCACGGCCGCCGCGCCGCGCGGGCGCCGGCCATGCGAAAGAGGGGCGTGCGTGCGGGAATTACCCGCGTGCGAGCCGCTTCGCGAGATCGGCGCTGAGGATCGCCATGCGTGCGGGCTTTTCGTAGCAGACGACGTCGAATGCGCGGATCACTTCGCTGATGTCCGCTTCGCTCGCGCGGCCCGTGAGCAGGTCGCCCGTCAGCACGAAGATGGGCGCGCCCGGATTGTCGGACGTGCGCACTGCCTTGATCGCGGTGGCGGCCGTGCCGTCGTCGAACAGCCATTCGGTGACGACCGCGTCGAACGCCTGGCCCTGCAGCGCGTCGACGAACGGCGCGAGCCCGTCGAATGCGGCCGTCGCGAAACCCTGCCGCTCGAGATAGCGGCACAGCTCGGTCGCGCTGACGCGATCGGGATCGATCACCGCGACGACGAGCTTGTCGCTCTCCGCGCGGCGCGGATAGATCTCGATCTTGTGCACGTCGTACGCGTTCTGGTACAGCACGCCCGTGTGGCGCAGCACGCGCCAGCGGCCGTTCTGTTCGTACGCGACGAACTCGGGGCGCGCGCCGGCTTCGAGCGGCGCGCCGATCCAGGCGGTACACGGAATTTCGGCGACACCGGCGTACAGGACGGCTTCCTGCGAATAGGCGCCGACCATGCCGGGGTCGAGCGTCTGCGCGCCGAACAGTTGAGCGGCGGGCTCGCCGTACGCTTCGGCGACTTTCTTGATCTGCGCGAGCGTCCATGGGCTGCTGCCGCGCAGTTTGCGGTGACCCTGCGAAAAGCTCAGGTCGAGGATGCGGCACAGCTCGGTGGTTTGCTGGCGCTTGCCGATGCCGTTGCGAGTCATTAGCTCGCGCACGCGCTCGGCAACCGCGAGGGAATCCGTGGTGATTGCTTCAGTGGTCATGCTACGGGAACGGATCGTGACGTTCAGAACGACGCCTTGCGGCAGTCTCGGCGGACAGTCTTGACGACGTCCAGGGGCGAGCCGACCGGCCACGCGCGGAAAAGATAACTTTACCGCAAAACGACTGTCATTCAATGTCGCAAAAGGTGCGTTTCTGTGAAAGGTGTGTCACGACGTTACGCGCGATCCGGCAGCGTGTGCCGCGCGCCGCTGCCCCGCTCGCAACCTTCAGGCACGGATCGCGAGGGGCCTGGACAGGATTCCTTGTCTGGCCGCGCGTAATTGCGCCGCACTGCCGAAGAAGTGCACCAAAGTAGGGCGAATTCATGGCCGGGAACCGCGGCATCATGTCACTCTGACGGCGACAAATTTTTACAGGACGTCGTGCGCCGGGCTCGACGGAATCGCGTCTTATACGCGGATTGTTTGACGGTTTACTCTAAAAAACCGATGCTGCCCCGTTTCGGGAGCGGGCGTGAATGCGGCAGGGGCCCGTGCTACGATTTCGCGGTCTCAAAATAGTGTTGAAGCGATGCAGAAGAAATTTGTGATGCGCGGGTACGAGATGAACTGCGAACCGCGCGTGACGGAGGACGGCAAGTACGCCGCCCAGGTCGAGGTCACGAAGCTGGGTTTCAGCCGCGAGGCGGCATTCCGCAAGCTGGGCGAATTCGATACCGAAGCGGATGCCGTCGCCTATGCGAAGAAGTTTTCCGAAGAATGGCTGAGCCGCTACGCGTAGCGCGTCGTTCGGCCGTGCAGGACGGGCACGCTCATTCAACGCGAAAAACACGACGGACGTTCCGAATGCCCGGCGTGGATGGCATTGGCGAAGCGCCGCAGGATCGCCGGTTACACGGCGATCCTCCAGTGTCCATCTCTTGAGAAGTGCGAACCGATGGATCGACGCGCGTGCCATCGCGGCCATCGATCGACGGCGGCCGAATGCGATCGACCTACGCCGGCATGTACGTGAACGGTTCGCCGTCCTCGCGCTCGACCGACAGCATCCGCTTGAGTTGATCGAGCGCGAACAGCTGCGTGCCTTCCGCCGCCGCTTCGGCTATCGCGGCATCGACGAGTTTCCTTGCGCGCGCGAGGATCACGGATCGCTGGCGTGCGATCTCGAGCACCATGCGTTGCTCGATGTTCTGCCTGCTCGATTGCTTGTCGCTCAGGTGGCGCCAGCGATCGCGAAGCTCTGCCCAGGTGACGCGCTGAAATTCCGGAATCGCGTGCGGGAGCGTGCCGGCTTCCGCGGGCTCGGGCCGCGCACGCAATGCACAGCGCAGCGCTTCGCGGGCGCGCCACTCATCCGAAAACGGCGCATACACGTCACGCGTGCGGCCGATCGGATTCGCGCGTTCGATCTCCTTGTCGAGCAGGTAGCCGAGCCGCCGCAGCGCGGAGCCATGCGCGAGCATGGCCGGATCCAGCACGCGGATCCGGCGCGACGCATCCGCGACGTGCGCTTTCAGTTCCCACAGCGTCAGGCGGAGGTGCTGCACTTCGAGTATCAGGCGCTGTACGTCTGCGTAGGTGCACTTCGTCCACCATTCGGTGAGGTCGTTCAGCTTCGGGGGATCGAATGGGGGGAGGATCATTTTTACTGCAGCGATACTGTATGGATGTACAGTTTATCGCGCGGTAACATAGCGCCGTCAAGGCGAAAAAATGGGGACGGCCGATGAGCGGAAAACGACCGGCAGCGGGGCTGCGGCCGGTCCGTTCATCGCGCGTCCCGCACGTTCGCCAGCCCCGTCCGGAACCCGACCGCATGATCCGGTGCATGCCATCGCGAACGTCGATGGATGCGCCGGACGTATCAACGCCAACAGAGAACAATGACGACAACCTATCCGCTGCATGACACATTGACGCACGCCGACACGGCGTTTCCGGCCGAAGCCGACATCGTGATCGCCGGCGCCGGCATCATGGGCTGCGCGGCAGCCTATTACCTCGGCCTGCGCGGCCTGAAGGCCGTCGTGCTCGACAAGTCGCGCATCGCCGGCCAGCAATCGACGCGCGCTTGGGGCTTCGTGCGGCAGCAGGGCCGCGAGTCCGCCGAAGTGCCGCTGATGATGGCCGGCATGCGGATCTGGGAAGGGCTCGAGCAGGCGCTCGGCTTCGATCTCGAATGGCGGCAGGGCGGTTGCCTCTATATGGCGGACAACGAAGACGACTGGGCATCGTTCCAGGCGTGGCTCGCGGTCGCACGCGAACACGGGCTCGACACGCGCACGCTGACACGCGCGGAAATCGACGCGCGCGTGACCGGCCTGTCGGCGCAAGCGCGCACGCTCGGCGGGTTGTATACGGCGACCGACGGGCAGGCCGAGCCGCGCCGTGTGGCCGCCGCGTTCGCGGCGCGCGCGACCGAAGCCGGCGCGCGTTTCTTCGAAGGCTGCGGCGTGACGGCGATCGAGACGGCCGGCGGCGCGGTCGTCGGCGTCGTGACCGAGCGCGGCACGATCCGCACGCGACGCGTGATCTGCGCGGCCGGCGCGACCAGCTTCCGGCTGCTCGACGGCGTCGGCATCCGGCTGCCGCAGCAGGCCGTGCGCGGCACCTGCATGCGCACCAACGTGCTGCCCGACGTGTCCGCGTCGACGATCTGGGGGCACGGCCTCGGCATTCGGCAACGCAGGAACGGTGCGATCAATCTCGCCGACGACATGCAGGTCGACGTCGACCTGACGCTCGGCCACCTGCGCGGCTTGAGCCTGTTCTGGCCGGAGTTCTGGTCGCAGCGCGAGAAGTTCCGGCTGCATCTGAATGCGGCGGCGTGGCGGGATGCCTGCGCGCGCATCGGCGGTGGCGGCGGCGCGATCGAGCCGCGCGATCCGCAGCCGCAGCCGAATCGCGCGCATGCGCCGCGCGCGCTCGCGAAGCTGAAGGCGATCTTTCCCGCGCTGAAGGACGCGCAGATCGTCGAGGCCTGGGCCGGCCTGATCGACGTGGTGCCCGACGGAATTCCGGTGATCGACGCGCCTGGCACGCCGTCCGGGCTCGCGATCGCGACCGGCTTCTGCGGGCACGGCTTCGCGATGGGGCCGATCGTCGGACGGCTGCTGGCCGAATGGGTCGATACGGGCGAGCCGTCGCTCGACCTGTCGGCGTTCCGTGCACGGCGTTTCGCCGACGGGACGATGGTGCGGCCGCGCAGCATGCTGTAGCGGACGTGCGCGCGTGTTCCCGTCGTAGAATCGAGCCCGCAATCTTCAGGAGATTCCCCGTTGGCAACGCCCTCCGACAAGCGCCGCCCGTTGCGCTCGCGCCTGCGTCGTGCCCGCGACCCATGGCGGGCGCCGCGTGCGCGCACGCTGTTCACGCGTCCGGCGACGTCGCCGCGGCGCACGCTGCTGTTCCGTCTCGGCGCGGTCGTGGTGCTGTGCGTGCTCGCGTTTCTCGTGCTGTATCTCGATCGCGACGGCCTGCGCGATTCGACCAAGAGCACGCCGATGAACGTCGCGGACCTCGTGTACTTCACGATGGTCACGGTCGCGACGGTCGGCTACGGCGACATCGTGCCGGTCACCGCGCGCGCGCGTCTGATCGATGCGTTCTTCATCGTGCCGATCCGCATCGGCATCTGGTTCATCTTCCTGGGCACGGCATATCAGTTCGTGATCCAGCGCGTCATCGAGGAATTTCGCATGAAACGCCTGCAGAAGCAGCTGTCCGATCATATCGTCGTATGTGGCTACGGCCTGTCGGGGTCGATCGCCGTGCGCGAGCTGCTCGAAAGCGGCGTCGATCCGTCGACGATCATCGTGATCGACGCGCAGCAGCAGGCGCTCGAGGCCGCGACGTCGCTCGGCGTGACCGGGCTGCTTGGCGATCCCGCGCACGAGGATCTGCTGCAGCAGGCGCAGGTGCGCGCGGCGAAGGCCGTGATCATCTCGGTGACCGACGACCCGACCGCGATCCTGCTGACGCTGTCGGTGCGCAGCATCGCGCCGGAGACGAAGATCGTCGTGCGGATCCAGGAGAATCTGTATCAGCGGCAACTGCGGCAGGCGGGCGCGGACGTGATCGTGTCGTCGACGAAGATCGGCGCGCTGCTGCTCGCGGACGCGGTGCATAGCCGCTATATCGTGCCGTTCGTGAACGACATGCTGTCGACGCGCGGGCGGGCGACGCTGCTGGAGCGCGAGGCGTTGCCGCACGAGATCGGCTGCATGACGAACGTCGTGCCGGGCGCGATCGTCGTCGGGCTCGATCGCTGCGGGAAGATCCATTCGTTCTACGAGGATCCGCCGTGCCGGATCGAGGCGGGCGATACGCTGGTCGTGATCCAGTCGGCGAGGATTCCGGACCCGGACATGTGAGGGCCGGTTGGGCAATAACCCGGCATGGCAGCCACTGCCGCGCCGTGACCTGTGCATCCCCGCTTGATAAGCCACCGCGCGTTATTTAGTATGACGTAATCGCGTCGTGCGCCGCGCACGAGCGTGATCATCGAGGAGACACATGCAATTCAGGTCGGCGGCGCCCCAGACGATCGTCGTGATCGGTGTCGTGATTGCCTGCGCGCTCATGGGTCTGTGCGTGCTGCAGTTGTTCCAGAGCCGCAACGACGCGCTCGAGCGGGCAAGCGAAACTTCCCGCAATCTGGGCCTGATCGCCGAGCGCGACATCGAACGCAATTTCGAACTCTACGACCTGTCGCTGCAGGCGGTCATCGCCGGGCTTCAACGTCACGACGTGATGGCTGCACCGGCGACCTTGCGGCGCGCGGTGCTGTTCGATAACGCGATGACGGCACAGTTTCTCGGTTCGATGCTGGTGCTCGACGCCGGCGGCAACATCGTCCTCGATTCCGCCAGCGACGTGCCGCGCCGCGGCAATTTCGCCGATCGCAAGTACTTCACCGTCCACCGCGACAATCCGGATGCAGGACTCTATGTCAGCGACCCGTTCCCGTCCCGCCTGCGCGGCGGCTCGCTCAGCATCGGGCTCACGCGGCGGATCTCGAACCCCGACGGCTCGTTTGCCGGCATCGTGCTCATCGCGGTCAACCTCGAGTATTTCCATCAGCTGTTTGCCGGCCTGTCGCTCGGACAACATGGATCGATCTCGCTGATCGGCAACGACGGCGTGATGGTGATGCGTCAGCCGTACGACGTCCACACCATCGGTCGCGACATCAGCCAGGCCGCGACGTTCAAGCGGTTCCAGGCCGCGCGTGAGGGTGTGTTCTCCGAAACCGCGTCGCTCGACGGCGTGCGTCGCCTCTACTACTTCAGGCACCTGCCGAAGCTGCCGCTGATCGTCATGGTCGCGGAAGCGGAGCAGGATATCTATGCGGCATGGCGGCACCGCGCCGTGACGATCGGCGCGCTGGTGGCGACGTTCGGCGCCGCGTTCATCGCGGTGTCCTTCATGCTCGCCACGCAGCTCCGGCACCGGATGCGCGCCGAGTCGGAACTCGTGCTGCTCGCCCGCACCGATGGTCTCACCGGCCTGAACAATCGCCGCAGCTTCGCGGAAGTGCTGGAACGCGAATGGCGTCGCGCGCGGCGCGCACGATCGGTTTTCTCGTTGCTGTTCGTCGATGTCGATCGCTTCAAGGCCTATAACGATACCTACGGCCATCAGGCGGGCGACGACGCGCTGGCTGCGGTCGCGCGCTGCATCGGCGAGAACATCCGACGGCCGGCCGATACCGCGGCCCGCTATGGCGGAGAGGAATTCGTCGTGCTGCTGCCCGATACGTCCGAGCCGGGCGCCGCCCAGATTGCCGAACGGATTCGCGCAGCGATCGACGAGCTGCCGCTCGAGCACGCCGGCAGCGAATACGGGCATGTCACGGCCAGTATCGGCCTGGCGAGCTGGACGCCCGAGCACGATGCCGAGGCCGACGCCGTGATCAAGGCAGCCGACGAGGCGTTGTACTACGCAAAGGCGACCGGCCGGAACAAGGTTGCCGCCTTTCAGCCGCCGGCATGACGCGGGCCACGACATGCGGCCGCAAGACGTTATGACGTACACCGAATAATTTATCGATTTATATCGGTTGGGAATGCCGGATCGCGAGAACAGAATCATCGCTTCCGGAACCCGAATGCATGTGTGCCGGCGCTCCAGCATCCACTTGTCCTGTGATGGTGACCGCGTGTGCACGTGTCGGGTTCCTGTCTCCACGTAGACTTCGCCGCCCATGCGGCGAACAAGGGAATGCGATGAGTTCGATCGACCTGAACGCTGTCACGCCGGTTTCCGCGCCCATTCGCTCGGCGAGCGATGTGGCGCGCCTGATCAATTCGACGGACAGCTCCGTCGGCCACGCACGGATGATCGTGCTGCTCGCGCTCGGCGGCGTGTTTCTCGATGCGTATGATCTGACGACGCTGTCTTACGGCATCGACGACGTCTCGCGCGAATTCGGCCTGACGCCCGCGCTGACCGGGCTGGTCGGCTCGGCGATCATGATCGGCACGATCTTCGGCAGCCTGATCGGCGGATGGCTGACCGACAAGATCGGCCGCTACCAGGTGTTCATGGCCGACATGCTGTTCTTCGTGATCGCGGCGATCGCGGCCGGCCTCGCGCCGAACGTCTGGGTGCTGATCGGCGCGCGCTTCGTGATGGGGCTCGGGGTCGGCATCGACCTGCCCGTCGCGATGGCGTTTCTCGCGGAATTCTCGAAGTTCAGCGGCCGCGGCAACAAGGCGTCGCGGCTCGCCGCATGGTGCCCGATGTGGTACGTCGCGTCGTCGGTGTGTTTCCTGCTGATCTTCGGCATGTATTTCCTCCTGCCGGCCGAGCATGCGGGATGGCTGTGGCGCGCGTCGCTGATCTTCGGCGCGGTGCCCGCGCTCGTCATCATCCTGGTCCGGAATCGCTTCATGAACGAATCGCCGTTGTGGGCCGCGAACCAGGGCGATCTGGCCAATGCCGCGCGCATTCTTCGCGAGTCGTACGGCATTCACGCCCATGAAGCGGACGATGCGCCGCGTGCGCCGAGCCAGCCGCCCGTGCGGATTCGCGTGCTGTTCCAGCGTCCGTATCTCGGGCGAACGATCGTCGCCAGCGTGATGAACCTGTGCATTCCGTTTGAATACACGGCGATCGCGTTCTTCCTGCCGTCGATCCTGTCGCAGTTTCTCGGCGCGGGCGTGTTCGAGACGATCGCGGCGTCGCTTGCGCTGAACGTGCTGTTCGCGTTTACCGGCGGCTTGCTCGGCATGCGCCTTGCGTATCGATATCCGTCGCGCCACGTCGCGATTGCGGGTTTCGCGCTGCAGTTCGTCGCACTCGTCGCGCTCGCGCTGGCGGGGCATCCGCATGGCGCACTCGCGGTCGGCCTCGTGCTGCTGATGCTCGGCACCTGGCTGTTCGCCGAGGGCTTCGGGCCGGGTGCGCAGATGATGATCTACCCCACGCTGTCCTATCCGGCGGCGATCCGCGGCACGGGGGTCGGCTTCGGGCGCTCGCTGTGCGGAATCGGCCAGGCGCTCGCGCTGTTCGTGCTGCCGATCCTGCAGGCCCGTCTCGGCACGGACATGTTCTGGGTCGTCGCAGTCAGCGCGGCCACGCCGATCGTGTTCCTGTTGATCGTGCGCCATGAACCGACGGCGCGCGATATCGACGACGAGGCGGCGTGAAGGCGGGCCTTGCCGGGATCCGCAAAACAAGTTCGCCGCAACGCCGGCCTTCGCGCTACAGTTGGCGTCATCCGCCTTCCGCCGAAGGCCGACCCGAGGTCGAACCATGCAACTTCAAACCGGCAACCTGTTCAATGTCGAAGCAACGCGCGGCAACGACGAGCGGGTCGATGTGCTCGTCGCCGGCGCGCGCCTGAACGTCGAGCGGATCGTGTCACTGGGGCATACGAGCCCCGACGGGTTCTGGTATGACGATTCGCGCGCCGAATGGGTGGTGCTGCTGTCGGGCGCCGCGGTGCTCGAGTTCGAAGCGGACGCGACGCTGCACGACATGCGCCCCGGCGACTACGTGCTGATCGAACCGCATTGCCGGCATCGCGTCGCGTGGACGCATCCCGACGAGCCGAGCGTCTGGCTCGCGATCTATCACGATCGCTGAAACGCGCGGGGCGCCGCGTTACCCGCGCCCCACGAACGGCATCGTGGTCGCCATGATCGTCATGTTCAGGATGTTCGTATCCAGCGGAAGATTCGCCATCTGCACGACCGCGTTCGCGACATGCGTGACGTCCATCCGCGCCTCGGGCGCCATGCGTCCATCGGCCTGCAGCACGCCTTCCGTCATGCGATCCGTCAGCGACGTCGCCGCGTTGCCGATGTCGATCTGACCGCACGCGATGTTGTACGCGCGGCCGTCGAGCGCGAGCGACTTGGTGATGCCGGCCACCGCGTGCTTGGTGGCCGTGTACGCGATCGTGTTCGGGCGCGGCGTATAGGCGGAGATCGAGCCGTTGTTGATGATCCGGCCACCCTGCGGCGTTTGCGCCTTCATCACGCGCCACGCGGCCCGCGCGCACAGAAAGACGCCCGTCAGGTTCGTCGCGACGACGTCGTTCCATACGTCGAACGCGTATTCGTCGAGCGGAACGGCCGGCGCGTTGCGGCCGGCATTGTTGAAGAGGACGTCCAGCCGCCCGAACTGCCGCGCGATCTGCGCGAACGCGTGTTCGACCGATGCTTCGTCGGTGACGTCGGCCGGAAACGCGTGTGCGTCGCCGTGGGCGGCGACGATCGCCTCTTTCGTCTCACGCAGCGATGCTTCCTTGCGTCCGATCAGCGCGACGGTATATCCGGCGTTCGCGAGTGCGATTGCCGCCGCGCGACCGATGCCGGATCCGGCGCCCGTGACGACGGCGATCTTCTTCGAGACAGACATGGCTTGATTCCCTGCGGGTTGGGTGAGGAAAGCGGCGGCGGCCGCGCGATGCACTCGCCGTGCGCCGGTCGAAGCGACATGCTACCGCGCACGCCGAATTTCGCGACGCGCGCGACTATTTCCTGCGCGCCGGCGGGGCCTTCCGTGCGCGCGTTCCGGTTTCCGCGAACAGGCTGACCACGACCTCCCGCAACCAGCGGTTGCCTTCGTCCTGATTCACGCGCGCATGCCACAGCATGTGAATCGGCGCACCTGGCAGCGTGACCGGCAACGCGCGCCAGCCCAGCGAAAACGGCGCCGCGAGCTGCAGCGCAAGATGTTCCGGCACGGTCGCGATCAGGTCGGTGCGCTGCAGGATGTAGCCGACGCTCATGAAATGCGGCACCGTCAGCCGCACGCGGCGTTTCACGCGGCGCCGCTTCAGCCATTCGTCCACCTGCCCGTGACCGGTGCCCGCCGACACCACGACCAGATGTTCGGCGTCGCGCCACGCGTCGACGGTCAGCGGCGCGTCTTCGAGCGGATGCCCGCGCCGGAACAGGCACACGTAGCGCTGATCGAACAGCCGGCGCTGATAGAACCCGCCCTGAAGTTGCGGCAACAGCCCGATCGCGAGATCGACGCGGCCGTCGGCCATCTCGTCGCGGAGGTTGACGCTCGTGTTGCGCACCGTATTGAGCGCGATGCCCGGCGCTGCGCGCGACAGGTGTTCGAGCAGCGCGGGCAGAAACACGACTTCGCCGATATCGGTCATCCCGATCGTCATCGTACGCGACGCGCGCAGCGGATCGAACCCGGTCTCGGGGTTGAGCGCGGCATGCAGCGTCGACAGCGCGTGCGCAACCGGTTCGGCCAGGCGCAGCGCGAACGGCGTCGGGACCACGCCGCCCGGGCCGCGCACGAACAGCGGATCGCCGAGCCGGCGGCGCAGCTTCGCGAGCGCGTTGCTGACGCCCGGCTGGCTCATGTTCATCTGCTCGGCGACGCTCGACACCCGCCGTTCCTGCATCAGCCGCTGAAACAGCAGCAACAGATTGAGGTCGATCTCGCTCAGTTCCATGGTTCGGCGTGGCCTCCGGTCATTCCGTTCAGTGATGAAGCGGATTCCCGGCATTTTATTGTGGGATGACGAGACGCTGCTGAAAATACCGACACGGCGCAGGCATTCGACAGGCGCGCCGGGCAGGTCACGCGCGCCGCGGCCTCGACCACGCATTACTTGAATATCGGAGACACGTTCATCATGCAGACGAAACTGAGGATCGCGATCGTCGGTGCCGGCATCGGCGGCCTGACGCTGGCGCTTGCATTGCGCGAACAGGGCATCGACGCGCAGCTGTACGAGCAGACCGACGTGCTGCGCGAGGTGGGGGCGGCCGTCGCGCTGTCGGCCAACGCGACGCGTTTCTATGAACGGATGGGATTGCGCCCGGCTTTCGACGCGGTGTGCGCGGAGATCCCGGGCCTCGTCTATCGCGACGGACGCAGCGGCGCGGTGATCGGCCATCATCGCGGGGAGCCCGACTATCGCCGGCAGTTCGGCGGCTCGTACTGGGGCGTGCACCGCGCGGACCTGCAGGCGATTCTGTCGAAGGCGGTCGGGGTCGAGCAGATCCATCTCGGCCATCGGCTCGTCGATCTCGCGCAGCATCCGGAACGCGTCACGCTGACCTTCGCCAACGGCGAACGTGTCGACGCCGATCTCGTGATCGGTGCGGACGGCGCGCGTTCGATCACGCGGCGCTGGATGCTCGGCTACGACGACGTGCTGTATTCGGGTTGCTCGGGTTTTCGCGGCGTGGTGCCGGCCGAGCGGATGGACCTGCTGCCCGATCCCGAGACCATTCAGTTCTGGGTCGGGCCGCACGGTCATCTGCTGCACTATCCGATCGGCGACACCGGCGACCAGAACTTCCTGCTGGTCGAGCGTCATCCGTCGCCGTGGCCGTCGCGCGACTGGGTCATGCCGGCGGAGGAGGGCGAGCAACTGCGCCTGTTCGGGGACTGGCATCCGGCGGTGGTGCAGATGATCACCGCGGTGCCGATCAGCCAGCGCTGGGGGCTGTTCCACCGGCCGCCGCTCGGCCGCTGGAGCCGCGGGCGCGTGACGCTGATCGGCGATGCCGCGCATGCGCTGGTGCCACATCACGGGCAGGGCGCGAATCAGTCGATCGAGGACGCGATGGTGCTGGCCGCGCAACTGGCGAAGGCGGGGCCGGGCAACTGGCGCGAGGCGCAGGAGGCTTACGAGCGGCTGCGGCGCGGCCGCACGCGCAAGGTGCAGTACGCGTCGATTTCCGCGGCCGACGTGCTGCATCTGCCCGACGGGCCGGCCGCGCAGGCGCGCAATGCGCGGCTCGGCGAGCGCGACAGCGTGCTGCATCACCTGGACTGGATTCACGATTTCGACGCACTCGCCGACGAGCCGAGCGAGCGGCAAGGCGGGACGTGGCTTTGACCTGACAGGCGCGGCGCAAGCGGCGGCAGTGCGCCGGGCGACCGGTGCGGCGGTTACGCGGTCGTCCGTCGGGAATGCGGTCCGGCCGCGCTGCCGTCACGCGTAGTCGGCCACCTGTTCCGCATCGCGCTTGACCTGTTCGATGTCGCGAAACCGCGCGGCCGGATGCGCGTCCGGCAGCCGCGCCGACCCGCCGAACAGCTTCTCGCGCAGCGTGCCCGGCGCGTATTCGGTCGGATAGACACCGCGCCGCTGCAACTCCGGCACCAGGTAGCGCACGATGTCCTCGAAGGTTTCGTGCGCAACGGCATACGCGAGATTGAAGCCGTCGACGTCGGTCGCGGCGACCCATTCCTGCAGGATGTCGGCGACGGTCCGCGCGGAACCGACGAATACGGGCCCCATCCCGCCGATGCCGCCCCAGGCCGCCAGTTCCTCGATCGTCCATGCGGTATCGCCGCCGGCCAGATGCTCGACGGCCGACACGATCGCATTCGTCTCGACGCGCCGGACGGGATCGGTCGGTGCGTACTGGCCGAAATCGATGCCGGTCCAGCCGGACATGAACACGAGCGAGCCGTCGTACGAAACATAGCGGCGGTACTCGTCGAATTTCGCCTGTGCCTTCTCGTCGGTCTCGTCGACGATCACGGTGACGAGGTTGTAGATCAGCACGTCGTGCGGGTCGCGACCCGCGGCCGCGGCTTGCGCACGCACGTCGGCGACATAGCGCGCGAGTTGAGGGCGCGTCGGCGCGGCGACGAACACGCATTCGGCGTGTCGAGCGGCGAACGCCTTGCCGGGGCCGGACGCGCCGGCCTGGAACAGCACCGGCGTGCGCTGCGGCGACGGTTCGCACAGGTGATAACCGGGCACGTCGAAGAAGCGCCCCTTGTGGCCGATCTCGTGCACCTTCTCCGGATGCGTGAACACGCGGCCGTCGCGATCGCGCACGACCGCGCCGTCTTCCCAGCTGCCTTCGAACAGCTTGTACAGCACCTCGACGTATTCGGCCGCGACCGCATAGCGGTCGTCGTGCGTGCGCAGCCCGTTGTCGCCGACGTTCTTCGCGCCGCTTTCCAGATAAGACGTGACGATATTCCACGCGAGCCGGCCCTTCGTGTGATGGTCGGCGGTCGACAGCCGGCGCGCGAACGTGTACGGATGCTCGAACGTCGTCGACGCGGTGATGCCGATGCCGAGATGCTCGGTCGCCATCGCGATCGGCGCGGCGAGTTGCAGCGGATCGTTGACCGGAATCTGCGCGGCCTGATGCAGCGCGTGGTAGTTGCTGCCCTGGTAGACGTCGTAATAGCCGATCACGTCCGCGATGAAGATCGCGTCGAAGATCCCACGCTCGAGCACGCGCGCGAGATCGGTCCAGTAGTCGAGATCCTTGTACTGCCACGAACGATCGCGCGGATGCGCCCACAGGCCGGGCGACTGATGGCCGACGCAATTCATCTCGAACGCGTTGAAGCGAATGGTCTTGCTCATCGTGCGGCTCCCGATTCCGTGCCGGCGCCTGCACTTGCACCATTGCCGACGCGCCAGACGAACGGCGGCGTGCGTCCGTTGATGACCCAGTCGCCGACGATCCGCGCCTTGTAGACGAGCGGATTGTGCGACGACACCGTGCGCGCGTTGCGCCAGTGACGATCGAGCGCGGTCGTACTGCGCGTCGCGGAGGCGCCGAGCGCGTCGAACAGGCGTGTCGCCGCGCGCAGCACGAGTTCCGACACGACGAGCTGGCTTTGCGCGGATTCGATTTCGGCCGCGACGTTCGCGGCACGTTCAGCCTCATCGTCGCCACCGAAGCGTGCGACGTACGCCTGCTGCAGCGGCTGTGCGGCGCGCAGCGCGAGCGCATCGGCCGCATAGGCCCACGACGCGATTTCGCCGATCACCTGCTGAAGTTGCGCATCGTCGCCGGCGCGCGCTGCGTTGCCGTGGCTGTATACGCGCGAGCGATTGCGCACGAGTTCACCCGCATCGCGCACGATCGCATGGCCGATGCCGGCCAGCGTGGCGACATGGAACAGCTGGTAGAACGCGGTCTGGTATTTGAAGCGGCGTGCGAAATCGATCACGTTGTCGGCGTCGACCGCCGCATTCTCGAAGCGTGTCGTGCCGCTGCCGGTCGTCGTCTGGCCGAAGCCGTCCCAGTCGTCGTCGCGGATCACGCCGGGCTGCGCGGTGGCGACCGCGACGATCACGTCGCTGCCGTCGTGCGCGCGCTGAGCGAATACGTCGATCCAGTCCGCGAACAAACTGCCGGTGCTGTAGAACTTGCGGCCGTTCAGCACGAACCGGCCGTTCTGCTCCGACACCTTGGTGATCGTCTGGCCAAGCGGGACGTCGCCGGCTTCCGACCATGCGTTGCCGACGAGCTGGCCGCTCGCGAAGCGGTCGAACCACGTCGTGCGCAGCGGCCCGGGCGGTGCGTTCAGCCAGTCCTCGACGAACGCGAAGTGTCCGCGCAACGCCTGCGGCAGATTGGAATCGGCGGCGGCGAGTTCGGTCAGCAGCCGGAACAGCTGCGGCAGCGATGCGCCCGCACCGCCGTCGCGCACCGGCAGCCGTATCGCGCCGAAGCCGGCGGCCTTGAGCCAGCCGATCGCTTCGTGCGGCAGTTCGCGGCGGCGTTCGCGCTCGGCGGTGCCGGTGGCGATGCGCTCGAAGAGGGGGCGAAACCGGCTCGCGAGTGCGTCGTAGTCGGTGCCGGTGGAAAGATCGGTATCTGCGTGCGACGAAGTCATGCGGTGTTCCTCGAAGGGCGGGGCCGTTTGCATCGGGATGCCAGTATAGGAAGCACGCTGCGCGCATTCCAATAACGGATTCGCAGATCGTTATCGTCGCTGCGCATTACGCGGATCAACGACGCGAGGCGTCGACGCTCGGGCATCGATTGCGATGCCGAAGCGCGGAGGCGGACGTCGTGCCGTGCGATGTCGTTTGTTATCCGAAGGAATATCGTTACGAGAATCGCTCGGTTTGTCGGCTTGCGGGACGCTGCTAGATTGAGTGCTTTCGTCATTCGACAGGAGAGCTCGATGTCAGATACGAGTGCGACGATTCAGGCGCGCCCGGCCGACGCAGGACCGCAGGTTGCCCGTGTAATCGCCGACGACGCGCAGGCGATCGCGGTCGCGCATGCACTTGCGCAGCGGCTGGCCGAAGGGGCGGCCGAACGTGATCGCGAGCGCCGGCTGCCGCGCGACGAGATCGAATGGTTCTCGCAGTCGGGGCTGTGGGCGATCACGGTGCCGAAGGCGTACGGCGGCGCGGGTGTATCGCACGTGACGCTCACCGAGGTGATCAAGATCGTTTCTGCGGCCGATGCGTCGCTCGGGCAGTTGCCGCAGAATCACTTCGGGCTGGTCGACGTGATCGCGCTGACCGGCACCGACGCGCAGAAGCGCCATTTCTTCGCCGAAATCCTCAGCGGCAAGCGTTTCGGCAACGGTTTCTCGGAGAAGGGCACGAAGCACGTGCTCGACCTGAAGACGCGCGTGCGGCGCGACGGCGACGACTATCTCGTCGACGGCACGAAGTTCTACTCGACCGGCGCACTGTTCGCGCACTACGTGCCGGTGCTCGGCCTCGACGATGCGCGGCAGGCGTGGCTCGCGTACGTCCCGCAGCCGACGCCCGGGCTGACCGTGATCGACGACTGGTCGGGTTTCGGGCAGCGCACGACCGCGAGCGGCACGGTGGTGCTCGATGGCGTGCGCGTGCCGGCTTCGCATGTGCTGAACGCGCAGCGCGTATCGGACGAACCGACGCTCAACGGCCCGCTGTCGCAGATCATCCAGGCGGCGATCGATGCCGGCATCGCGAGGGCCGCGATCGCCGATACCGAGACGTTCGTGCGTACGCGCACGCGGCCCTGGGTCGACAGCGGCGTCGAGCGCGCGGTCGACGATCCGTTGATCGTCCGCGAGATCGGCCGTCTGCATATCCAGCTGCATGCTGCGGAAGCGCTGCTCGAACGCGCGGCGCGCACGCTCGACGAGATCGGCGCGCGCGGCACGGTGACCGACGACGATGTCGCGCGTGCGTCGGTCGCGGTCGGCGAGGCGAAGGTGCTCACGACCGAGATCGCGCTGCTCGCGGGCGAGAAGCTGTTCGAGCTGGCCGGCACGCAGTCGACGCTCGCCGAGCACAATCTCGACCGGCACTGGCGCAATGCGCGCACGCACACGCTGCACGATCCGGTGCGGTGGAAATATCACCTCGTCGGCAACTACTACCTGAACGGGGTGCGGCCGGCGCGTCACGCGTGGAATTGAACCGACGCTTTCGCGAGCCGAAATGTCGCGCGCGCCAGCCATGCTGCGCAGCATGTGCCGTCTCCCGGGCGAACGTTCCGTCGCATCGCTGAGCCGCATGCCGCCCGGACTTTGTCCTGCGCGGCATGCGAGCCGTTCTTTCGTCCCGCTGCGCTGAAATCGGTGCCGGCCCACCCGGCACGTCGATCGGCGCGGCCGCGCCCACGCGGCATTCGACCGTCTTCCGGAATCCCGCGACGCTGATCCGGCATCCGCCGATTATTACCCGAATGGTGATTCTGTATCGATTTAGTGTATCGATACAGAAGATGATATAGTGCGGCCAAACCACGCGAGCGATTTCTCCTGAAGATAGAGGGCCGTATCGCGTGACTCCCCGAAACCGCTTTGCTCACCGGATTTCTCACGGACGATTTCCATGCGTTTACCCGGCTTTTCCGCGCTTGTCGCGCTTTTCCTCATTGCGACGGACCCTGCATCGGCGGCCGTGCAGGCCGCGGATCGCGTCGCCGCGGGCAAGGCGCTGGCCGTCGCGGCCGACTGCGTCGCGTGCCATACGGTGCAGGGAGGGCAGCCGTTCGCGGGCGGCCTCGCGATGCCGTTGCCGATGGGCGACATCTACTCGACCAACATCACGCCGGACAAGCAAACGGGGGTCGGCAACTACTCGGAGCAGGAATTCGCGAACGTGCTGCGCAAGGGGCTTCGGCGCGACGGCGGCAACCTGTATCCGGCGATGCCGTATCCGTCGTACACGAAGTTCAGCGACGACGACATCGCGAACCTGTACGCGTATTTCATGCACGGCGTCGCGCCGGTGCACCAGCCGAACCGCCAGCCGGATTTCCCGTGGCCGCTGACCATGCGCTGGCCGCTGAAGATCTGGAACGCGCTGTATCTGCGCGAAGGCGCGTATGTGCCGAAGCACGGGCGGGACGCCGAGTGGAATCGCGGCGCCTACCTGGTGCAGGGCGCCGCGCACTGCGGCACCTGTCATACGCCGCGCGGCATCGGGATGCAGGAGCTGGCGTACGACGAAACCGGCGCCGGCTATCTCGCCGGCGCGCCGCTCGCGGGCTGGCAGGCGTTCAACATTACGCGCGACCGCGACGCGGGCATCGGCACGTGGACGACCGCGCAGATCGTCCAGTACCTGCGCACCGGCAACGTGCCGGGCAAGGCACAGGCGGCCGGCCCGATGGCGGAAGCGGTCGAACACAGTTTCAGCCGCATGAGCGACCGCGATCTGAATGCGATCGCCGCCTATTTGTCGACCGTACCGGCGGCGAAGGGCGCCGATATCGCACCGCGTTCCGCGCAGGGGCGCAAGACCGACGATTACGTCGCGGTACGCGCCGTGGCCGCGATGGGCAGCCCGGCGCCGGCCGGCGCGTCGCTCTACCTCGATCATTGCGCGAGCTGTCACGGGATGACGGGCGCCGGCACGGCGGACGGATTCTTCCCGTCGCTGTTCGCCAACAGCGCGGTCGGCACCGCCACCGCGTCGAACCTGCTGCAGGTGGTCATGCATGGCGCGAGCGTGAACAACGGCGCCGCGCACTATTTCATGCCGGCGTTCCAGACCGAACTCAAGGATGACGAAGTGGCGACCTTGGTGAACTACTTGAGCGACCGGTTCGGCAATGGCAAGACTCGCGTGAGCGCGGCGGATGTCGCGAAGATCCGCACGGCCCCCGCCCACTGACAGGAGATGCACGCGATGAAGGATTTCGACGTGACCGACGACGCGAACGCGCAGCGTCGCCGCTTCGTGAAGCTGTCGGCCGGCGCGGCGCTTGCCGCCGCACTGCCTGCCGGCATGCTGATCGCACGTGCAGCGGCTGCGCCAGAGGCCGTGCCGCTGCGGGATTTTGCCGGCGTGGCCGCCTACCTGACGCGCCGCTCGACGCTACCGTCGCGCTATGTGCAATCCGTCTACGACGGTCTCGTCGCGCAGGACCGCGAATTTCCCGCGCGGCTGCGCGCGCTCGCCGTCGCGATCGACATGGGCACGCAGCCGCTCGACGCGCTCGTGCGCACGCTCGGCGTCGCGGCCCCCGAGTTGCGCACCGCCGCGCTGGCCATCATCGAGGCCTTCTACACGGGCAGCGTCGGCCATGGCGGGCAGGCGCGCATGGTCGGCTACGAAACCGCGCTGATGTTCGAGCCGACCGCCGACGTCACGGTCATTCCGACCTACATCCGCGCGCGCCCCGAGTACTGGACGGCGCGCCCGACCGCCGACGCCGGCTGACCGGCCTATCGAACGAGGATCGAAATCATGAGCAGTACCTATGACGCGGACGTCATCGTAATCGGCGCGGGCATCCTGGGCGGCGCCGTTGCGCAGTCGCTGACGCAGGAACGCAAGTCCGTCATCGTGCTCGAGGCGGGGCCGGAGGTGAAGCGGGCCGAGCTCGTGCGCGCGTTCCGCGACTACGGCAACAAGTCGGACTACAACGGCCCGTATCCGGACCTGCCGTGGGCGCCGAAATCGTCCACGGGGCGCTATTCCGATCGCTACATCGACAGCGTCGGCCCGGTGCTGCAGAAGCCGTCGTTTCTGCGCCTCGTCGGCGGCACCACGTGGCACTGGGGAGGGGCGACGTGGCGCATGCTGCCGAACGATTTCCGGCTGCGCAGCCTCTACGGCCAGGGGCGCGACTGGCCGATCGGATATGACGAACTCGAGCCGTGGTACCAGCTCGCCGAAGAGCAGATCGGCGTATCGGGCTCGGATACCGACGACCAGAGCGGCCAGGGCGGCGGGCCGTTCCCGCCGCGCTCGAAGCCGTATCCGATGCGGCAGCAACCGTGGTCGTACCTGACGCAGCAGGTCGCGGACAAGGTCGCGACGATCGGTCATCGTTTCGTCGACGAACCCAACGCGCGCGCGACGCGGCCCTACGAGGGCCGACCGACCTGCGCCGGCAACAACAACTGCGCGCCGATCTGCCCGATCGGTGCGCAATTTTCAGGCGATCGCCCGGTGCTGCGCGCCGTCGCGCAGGGCGCGCGGCTGCTGACGAACGCGGTCGTCTACAAGATCGAGCGCGGCGAGAATCGCAGGATCGCCGCGATCCATTACATGACGCCGGACGGCAAGAGCACGCGCCTGACCGCGCGGACCTTCGTGCTCGCGGCGCATGGCGTCGAGATTCCGAAGCTGCTGCTGATGTCGGGTGTCGCGAATTCGTCGGACCAGGTCGGCCGCAACATGATGGGACACACCGGCCGCGCGATCGCGATGCTCGCGCGCGAGCCGGTGTGGGCCGGGCGCGGCCCGACGCAGCAGGGCAGCATCAACACGCGGCGCGACGGCGCGTTTCGCCGCGAACACGGCGCGATCCGGCATTTCCTCGACAACACGGTGCCCAACGAGGTCGTCACGCGGCGGCTGATCGCGCAAGGTGTCGTCGGCGACGCGCTCGATACGCGCATCCGTCACGACGCGGCGCGCTATCTGAAGATCGCCAGCTACGTCGAGATCCTGCCCGACCCGCGCAACCGCGTGACGCTGAGCGATCGCAAGGATGCGCTCGGGCTGCCGACGCCGCGCACCGACTACGACGTCTACGACTACGCGTTGCGCGCGGCATCGCAAGTGCTCGACGACTACCGCGATTTCCAGCGGGTGTTCGGTGCGACCGAGATCGTGAACGACATCCATGCGTGGGTGCCGAGTTCGCACATCATGGGCACGACGATCATGGGCAGCGATCCGGCCGATTCGGTCGTCGACCGCGATTGCCGTACGCACGATCACCCGAACCTGTTCATCGCGAGCACGGCCGTGCATCCGAGTTCGTCGGTGGTCAATCCGACGCTGACCGGGTATGCGCTGGCGCTGCGGATGGCAAGGACGATCGCTGCGGAAGTCTGACGCAAGCAAGGCGGCCGGCGCCGCGCGCATACCGCCCGCCACGGCAGGGCCGCGCTCGGGCCCGCATCATTTCACGCATTCCAGTGCGTACTTCAACCCCTGTCCGAGCAGCCCGCGCCACACTTCCCACGTGTGCCCGCCGTCGACGATGCGCAGTTCCGCCGGGTTTTGCGCGCGGCGCAGGTGCGTGTACAGCACGCTCGATTCGGCCTGGATCGTCAGGTCGTCGTCGCCCGCCGCGATGAACATCGGCACGCGCCAGTTGCGCGCGAAATAACCGCGCATCAGCGCCGGGTAGTTCAGCTCGTGCCACACGCGCGGGTCGAACTGCCGGTCGCCGAACACGCCGACATAACGTGCGGCGGAATTGAGCGGCGGCTCGTTCGCGTAGATCGCGGGGCTCAGCAGCATCGCGCCGCAGAACAGGCCCGGCTCGAGCAGCGAGAAACGCAGCGCGCCGAAGCCGCCCATTGACACGCCGCCGATCGCGCGGCCCGCGCGCTGGTTCGACACCGCGAAGTGCGCTTCGACTTCAGGCAGCAGGTCGTTGAGGAACGCGCTCTGCATCTTCTCCTTGCGGTCGACGTACCAGTCGGTGCCGCCTTGCGGCATCACGATCACGACGGGCGGGATCTCGCGGCGCTCGATCAGTGTGTCGGCGGTGGCCTGCAGCCGGCCCTGCGTGATCCAGTCGTTTGCGTTGCCGGCGTTGCCGTGCAGCAGGTACAGCACCGGATAGCGCGCGCCTTCCGGGTTGTAGCCGGGCGGCAGGTAGACCGTGTAAGACCAGTCGCGCTTCAGCGACGCCGACCGGAACGCGCGCAGCACGACGCTGCTACCCGGATTGACCGAGGGTTCCTGGGCGGCAGGCGCGATCGTTGCGGGCGGGACGGTCGCGGCCGCGGGCGCGGACGACGCCGGCGAAACCGCGGGCCCGCCCGGCGTGGCGTGGGCGGTGGCGATGGCACCGGCGATCAGGGCGGCGGCGAACGGAAGGGCGAGTCGGCGCATGGTGAACCGTTTCAGGAGAGGCGCCCGCTATCGTAGCAGCGGCGCATGACGGCGCGGCGCATCATCACCGCGGACGGAACGGGAACGGCAGCCGCGACACGAGCGGCGCATAGAGCTTCGCGACGAGATACAGCAGGCCCATCGCGACGACGTCGGCGGTCAGGCCGAGCGGCACGTTCAGATAGCCTTCGGTCGCCTGGTACAGCAGCGAGTCGACCGCGAGCGAGATGCCGGTGCCGGCGACGAAGCACAGCAGCCCCTGGCGGCCGATCGTGCCGATCCACGGCATTGCATGCGCGACCTTCTTCATCCACCCGAGGTGCACGAGCTTGGCCGCGAGCCACGCGATCGCGAGGAAGTTCGCGAGCCGCAGCGCGCCGAGATTCTGCTTGATCGACGGGTCGGTCGGGAACGGCTCGATGCGCAGCCGGTAGTACGCGCCGGCCGCGACGATCGCGAGCGACACGGCCGTCAGCAGCCAGCCCTGCGGTTTCGGTGCGAGCGTCTGGTAGACGGGCTGGCAGCGTGCGATCACGCCGAGCACGAACAGGAACTGCCACGCGAACGGATTGAAGTCCCACGGCGCGCCTTCGACGGTCGGCAAGAAGCGCGCAATGTGCGGCGCCGCGTACCAGAGCGAGCCGCTGAACGCGAGCATCAACCACGGCTGCGTGCGCGCGAGCGGCAGCGCGAGCGGGACGAGCAGCGCGAAGAACGCATACATCGGCAGCACCGACGCGAGGTACGGCTGGCGGCGGAACAGCAGGATGTCGCGCAGCGCGGCGAGCGGCTTGTGGAGCAGGCCGTCGAGATCGTTGGTCGGCATGTTCGGGCCGTCGATCGAGAATGCGTTCAGCACGGCGGTGATGAGCAGCATCAGGCCGGCCGTCACGAGGAATGCACGGTAGATCTCGAAGGCACGGCGGATGAAACGCTGGCGCGCGGCAGCCTCGTCGTGGCGCTCGGCGAGCGAGTTGTACGCGATGGCGGTCGCGAAACCGCCGAGGAACACGAACACCTCGGCCGCATCGCACAGCGCGTACGCATGCAGCGTCACGCGCGACAGGATGCTGCCGCCGATGTGGTCGACGACGATCACCAGCAGCACGAGGCCACGGAAGAAGTCGAGCTCGGCGTAGCGGCCGGCCCGGGCGGCGGCGGTCATCGGGCCGCCTCCCGGCGCGCGCCGCGTGCGCGGCCGGCACCCGCCGCGCATGAATCGGGGTGAAGCATGACTTCGTGAAGAAATGACGAACGGATGCGCATTGTGCCACCGATGTGACGTCGTCCGGGTTTACGCGGATGGTGGGCCGGCCAGCCGCTACCGACAAGCCTGGTCAGGCCATGACGAGGACAGGGCAGTTGGACGAGCGCAACGCTTTGCGTGCCGGCCCCACGCCCATATGGACGGGCGGTTTGCGACGTGACACCATTTTGTCCTCGCGGCCGCACACCGCGCAGTCCGCCCTGCGGGCCACCTCTATAAAACAGACCAAACAATCGCCGGGCGCATGGCCTGCCCGGCACCCGGCTCCGGAGATTCGTCATGAAGAAGCACGTCATTTTTGCCGCCGCGCTGGCCGCTTTTGCCGCGCCGGCCTTCGCGCAGGACAGCGTGACGCTGTACGGCCTGATCGACGAGGGCTTCAACTACACGAACAACGTGAACGTAGGCGGGGTCGGAAAAACGAATTACCAGCTCGCGAGCGGCTACGCGCAGGGCAGCCGCTGGGGCCTGAAGGGCAGCGAGGACCTGGGCGGCGGGCTGAAGGCGATCTTCACGCTGGAAAACGGCTTCGACGTGAACAACGGCCGGTTCAATCAGGGCGGCCGGATGTTCGGCCGCCAGGCGTTCGTCGGGCTGAGCGCGTCGCGCTTCGGCACGCTGACCTTCGGCCGCCAGTACGATTCAGTCGTCGACTATCTCGCGCCGCTGACCGCGAACGGCAACTGGGGCGGCACGCTGTTCTCGCACCCGTTCGACAACGACAACACGGACAACTCGTTCCGCGTCAACAACACGGTCAAGTATGCGAGCCCCGACTGGAACGGGCTGTCGTTCGGCGGCACCTACAGCTTCAGCAACAGCACGGGCTTCTCGACCAACCGCCAGTACAGCATCGGCGCGCAGTATTCGCTGGCCGGGCTGCAGGTCGCGGCTGCCTACCTGCAGGCGAACAGCCCGGGCGTCGGCAACGCGGGCGCGATCGCGGCCGACGATGCGAACTTCGTCGCCGACCGCCTGCGCATCTTCGGTGGCGGCATCAACTACACGTTCGGCCCGGCGACGGTCGGCTTCGTCTATACGAAGACCGACGTGAAGAACCCGGTGTCGACCGTCTACCTGCCGGCGTCGACGTTCTCGGGCCTCGGGCTGACCGCGACCAAGTTCCAGAACTTCGAGATCAACGGCAAGTACCAGCTCACGTCCGATTTCTATCTCGGCGCGCAGTACGTGTACACGGACGGCAAGTTCGACGCCGCGGCCGGTTCGTTCAAGCCGAAGTACCACACCGTCGGGCTGATGGCCGACTACAGCCTGTCCAAGCGCACCGACGTCTACCTGCAGGGCGCATGGCAGAAGGTCGCCGGCGACAAGACCGGCACCGCCGCCGATGGCGGCTACGTGGTCGGGACGGACGGCCCGTCGTCGTCGGCGAACCAGTTCGCGGTGCGCGCCGCGATCCGCCACAAGTTCTGAGGTCGACCTGCCGGCGCCCGGGGGGCGGATTGCCCCGGTGCCGGCTTTCGTCATGCTGGCCGGTGCGCGTCGTCGAGCGTTTGCGCGAGCCAGTCGACGAAGATCCGCACGCGCGGCGCCAGATGCCGGCCGTTCGGAAACATGACCGACACCGGCAGCGGCGCGGCATGCCATTCCGGCAGCACCTCGACCAGCGAGCCGTCCTCGAGCAGCGGCGCGAGCCCGTCGCGCGGCACCTGGATCAGACCCAGGCCTGCGATGCAGCACGCGAGATACGCCTGCGAGCTGTTTACGGCGACCACGCTGCGCATTTTCACCGTCTGCAGCGCGCCCGAATCCATGTCCGCATATTCCCAGTCCAGCTCACGGCCCGTGCGGCTCGAGAAATAGCCGACCGCGACATGGTCGGGCAAATCGTCCGGCGAGCGCGGCGTGCCGTATCGCGCGAGATACGCGGGCGACGCGCAGTTGATCTGCGCCATCTCGCCGACGCGGCGCGCGACCAGCGACGTGTCGGACAGCACGCCGACCCGCACCGCGCAGTCGATGCCGTCGGAGATGAGATCGACGAAGCGGTCGGTCGTGCTCAGCACGACGCGCAGGTCGGGATAGCGCGCGTGGAAATCCGGCAGCGCCGGAATCACCTTGTTCAGGGCGAAGCGTTCGGGCAGGTCGACGCGGATCACGCCGCGCGGCGCGGCGCCGGCGTCGTCGAACAGCGTCTCGGCATCGTCCAGATCGGCCAGCAGCCGCGTGCAGCGCTCGTAATAAGTGGCGCCCTCGGCGGTCAGCGCGACGCGCCGGGTGGTTCGCTGCAGCAGGCGCACCCGCAGGTGTTTTTCCAGATACTGGACGGCATTGCTGACCGTCGGGCGCGGCAATTGCAACTGCTCGGCCGCTTTCGTGAAGCTGCCGAGGTGGGCGACGCGCGCAAAGATGCGCATTGCATGCAGATGGTCCATGCGGAGCGAAAGCCTGGGCGAATTGGGACAGGCTCCATTGTTAATCAGCGTCGAATGATTTGGTTGGGCGTTTCGCGTTTATCGCGCGCCGCGATGCGTCCAGAATCCGGTTCATTCACTCACCACCGCAAGGAAACGGACATGGACAAGCGTCAACTGGGCCGCACGGGCCCGCAGGTGTCGGCGATCGGGCTCGGCTGCATGGGGATGTCGGATCTCTACGGGCCGGCGGATCGCGACGAAAGCATCGCGACGCTGCACGCGGCGCTCGACAGCGGGATCACGCTGCTCGATACGGGCGACTTCTACGGGATGGGCGACAACGAGATGCTGATCCGCGACGCGCTGCGCGGCCGCACGCGCGACCAGGTGCTGATCAGCGTGAAATTCGGCGCGTTGCGCGACCCAGCCGGCGCGTTCGTCGGCTACGACGCGCGGCCGCAGGCGATCCGCAATTTCGTCGCGTATTCGCTGAAGCGGCTCGGCACCGACCACATCGACATCTACCGGCCGGCGCGCGTCGATCCGGCGGTGCCGATCGAGGAGACGGTCGGCGCGGTCGCCGATCTCGTGAAGGCCGGTCATGTGCGCCATATCGGCCTCTCGGAGGTGGGTGCCGACACGATCCGCCGTGCGGCAGCCGTCGCGCCGATCGCCGACCTGCAGATCGAGTACTCGCTGCTGTCGCGCGGGATCGAGGCGGACATCCTGCCCGTGTGTCGCGAACTCGGGATCGGCGTGACGGCCTACGGTGTGCTGTCGCGCGGGCTGCTCGGCGGCGGCTGGAGCGCGGCGCGGCAGGGTGAGCGCGACTTCCGCGCGGCCAGCCCGCGCTTTCAGGGCGAGAACCTCGCGCACAATCTCGCGCTGGTCGACGCACTGCGCGCGATTGCCGACGAAAAGGGCAGCAACCCGGCGCAGATCGCGATCGCGTGGGCGCTGTCGCGCGGCGACGACATCGTGCCGCTGGTCGGCGCGCGCAAGCGCACGCAACTCCAGGACGCGTTGCAAGCATCCAAGTTGCAACTAACGGTCGATGATCTGGCTCGCATCGAAACGGCGGTTCCCGCCGGGGCGGCTGCCGGCGAGCGTTATCCGGCCCCCCAGATGGCGCACCTCGACAGCGAGCATGGCCGGGGGCCGACGCACGCAGCCTGAACGGCGGGCATGGCGGGATGATGAGGCGACGAGGCCCGCCGGGTGGGCCCGAGCCAGCCTCAGGCAAAGCCAGATGGCCGGCGGCGTGACGGTGGTTCATCATCGGCGCCGTCTTCAACCGGACGGAACGCCCTCCATGCAAACCCATACGCTGACGATCATCGTGCTGGTCTTTCTGCTGGCCGGTGCGGTCAAGGGCATGATCGGCCTCGGGCTGCCGACGATCGCGATGGGCCTGCTGACGCTCGCGATGCCGCCGTCGGCCGCCGCGAGCCTGCTGCTCGTGCCGTCGTTCATCACCAATGTGTGGCAGCTGTGGCTCGGCCCGTCGTTCGGGCCGTTGCTGCGGCGTCTGTGGCCGCTGCTCGCCGGGCTGACGATCGGCACGCTGACGGGCGGGCTGCCCGCGCTCGCGGGCGGCAGTGTGTGGACCCACGCGGTGCTCGGCGTCGTGCTGGTCGCGTACGGCGGCTGGGGGCTCGCCGCCGCGCGATTGCCCGCGCCGGGCCGACACGAAAAGTGGCTGTCGGCCGCGATCGGCTATCTGACGGGCGTCGTGACGGCCGCCACCGGCGTGTTCGTCGTGCCTGCCGTGCCGTACCTGCAGGCGCTGCGGCTGTCGAAGGATGACCTGATCCAGGCGCTCGGGCTCTCGTTTACCGCGTCGACGATCGCGCTCGGGTTGCAGTTGCGCGTGACGGGCGCGCTGCAGACGGTCGATCTCGGCGTATCGGCGCTGGCGCTCGTGCCGGCACTCGCGGGGATGATCGGCGGGCAATATGCGCGGCGCGTGATGAGCGAGAAGACTTTCAAGCGCTGCTTCTTCGTCGGGATGACCGCGCTCGGCGCCTGCATGGCCGCTTCGGCGTGGCAGTGAGCGGGCATCGCCGACACGCGCCATGCGCGCCGCGCGTGAATGCCCCGAAGCCGGTTTCGAGCGCCGGCTTCGAGGACGCTCACGGTGCGGCGGCCAGGCCGCTCAGGCCGGGTCGGCGTACTTCAGCGTCCACCCGAACGCGCGGGTGACGCCCGCACCGAGCGCGAACGGCGCGGTCTTGCACGCGAAGTTCGAATGCAGCTGGCCGATTGGCGTCGTCGACAGCGGGTTCGTCGCGCCGTTGACCGTGTCGAAGGCGGACAGCGCGCAGGTGTCGAACCCGGACGCCGCATAGCCGGTCGCGGCGCTGTTCGCGTACGTCACCGATGTGCCGTCGCCGTTTGCTTGCGTGGACGCGAAGTCCGCGAACGACGCGAAGTCCGTCTCGACCGACAGGTTGCCGGCGAGCGTGCCCGAAGCAAGCGTGTCGCTGCGCGAGATCGTGCCGTGCGCGAACGTCAGCACGGTATGCACCTGGAGGTCGAGATCCGTCGTGTACGCCGCGTTCTTCGATGCGAGACGGAACTTCGCCGTGTCGAACGACACGACCACCTGGCCGTTGGCTTGCTGCACGTTGAGGTTCTTGTAGTACGTGACGGGAACGTAGGTCTTCCCGTTGTACGACACCTGCGGCACCAGCAGTGCATAGCCCAGATCGGTCGTCCCGTAGATCAGCTTGTCGGAGAACGGCACCGGGTAGTACGGCGTGAACGAGTTGTAGTCGGGCGCCTGGCTGAGATTCAGGTTGACGACGCGGCGGCCGTCGCGCACGGTGAGCAGCGCCGCGTCGTACGGATGCGCGGTATCGCCGGGCTGGTTGTACCAGGTGAGCGTGTAGCGCGGCAGCGCGTCGAGCCACGCATCGTAGGCCGCATCGTCCATCGGCGCCTTGCCGCCGAAGCCAAGCTTGTTCCACCACGCGTTCACGTAAAGGTACTGGTGCAGCAGGCTGAAATTCTCGCCCATCACGCGCGGCTTGCCGCGATAGGCGTCCGTGCCGCGACCCTTGACCCACATGTTCACCGACGGCGTCGGCAGCGACGGGTCGTACCAGTACGTGTCGAAGCGACGCGCGGCCCGGTAGATGAACGCGTACGCAACCTGCTTTTCCTGATCGGTCAGCACGCCCGCATTGGCCGCTGCCGTCAGGATCTCCATGAACGCGGAATCGCCGTACGGGCCGATCGAACGGCCGTAGTCGAAGCCCTGGCCGTCGGCGTTCAGCTGCGGCAGGATCAGGTCGACCGACTTGCGCAGATAGCCCTTCAGTTCCGGCGTGAGGTTCGCCTCGTTGCCCATCTCGAACGTGCGCTCGGTCACTTCACCGATCAGCAGCGTGCTGTAGCGGTCGTAGCGCGCCTGGTCGTAATAGGTCGTGTGCGTGTTCGACGCTTCGTCGGAGAACCCGCCCGACGAATCCTTGCGGATGTGGTTCGTCAACGTGTAGAGCAGCGCATCGCGCGCGCCCATCGTCGCGACGGCCGGATCGGTCGCCGACGAGAACGACGGATTGCTCCAGCCGAGTTTTTGCCGCAGACCGGCAATTCCGTAGGACACCGCATAGTAATTCTGCGCGGTGTTGAGCGACGCAATGTCGATCGGCGTGCCGGCGGCCGGGCAGGTGCTGGTCTTGCCGCTTGCATCGGGGCCGAACATGTCGCAGAAGGTGAGCCGTTGCTGCAGCGTCGCGAGCATCGCGTCGCTGAAGACCTCGTTGAGCATGCCGTGCGCCTTCAGGTTGTTCAGCGCGACGAGGTAGTAGTACTCGCCCCATGACGTATTTGCATACGCATAGTCGCTGCCCGACTGCGCCATCATCGCGGTCGTGATCGTCTGGTACGTCGCCAGATAGCTTGCGTATTGCGGGTCGCCCTTCGACTTCATGTCGATCAGGATGTACGACAGGCCGAGCGCGAGCTTGCCGGGAAGGAATTTGTCGCCGGTGTTCGTGTCGAGCACGTGAACCGGCGAACCGTCGCCGAGATCCATCACGACCTGCGTGAAGTCGGGCGACTTCCGGATCAGGTCGAACAGCGCGCGCATCTGGCCCATCATCGTGACCGGAATGCTTGTGCCCGCCGGCACGCTGGTGTCGGGTGCGCCGTAGACGAGCGCCTGCAACGAGTTCGGCGCGAGCGCCGGTGTCGACGGCGGGGGCGATGAGGGTGGCGGGGCGGTCACGTCGTTGCCGCCGCATGCGCTGACGAACAGGACGGAAAGGGCGCTGAGCGCGGCGCCGAGCGCGAATCTGCTGCGCGTGTGCATTGTGTCTCCGGGTTTTCGAATAGTGATGAAGGCTTGAATCGCAACTCGGGCAGGCAAGCGTTCTCCCTGCGCGGGCCACGAAGGCGTCGCGCTGAAGGCGAAGGAAAACGTTTTCCAAATTTAGGCATCGATTGCTTCGATGTCAATGCGCTTTCACGCCGGATACGCCGGTGAAAACCCGGATGGCCGAAACGGCAGCTGTCGTGAAGATGGGGTGTTGGTGCCGGAATTGCCGCGATTTATTATTATTTTCGCTGCAATGCAGCGTGACATATCGGCAGCGACAGAAGCGTTGGAAAGGTGCTCGTGGGGCGCGCTTCCGAAGAGATGCAAGAGAAAACGTTACCCTTGAAAATCGAATCAAGCCGGATCTCGGCTGTCGATTCCGTCCGGCGGCCGCCCCGCGGCGATGCTAGAGCTGCGCTTCGATCGCCGCCTTGTCGATCACCGACCAGACCTGCCGGATCTTGCCGTCGTGAAATTCGTAGATGACGTTCTCGGCGAACGTGACGCGCGTGCCGTCGACGGCGAGCCCCATGAACGTCCCTTTCGGCGCACACGCGAAGCGAAGCCGGCACGCGACGCGCGGCGGTTCGCACACCAGCAGCCGGATCGCGAAATGGAGATCCGGAATGTCGCGGAAATCCTGCTCGAGCATCGCGCGGTAGCCGGCCAGGCCGAGCGGCCGGTCGTTGTGGATCACGTTGTCGGCGACGTACTGGCCGAGCGCCGGCCAGTCCTGGCGGTTCAGGCAGTCGATGTAGGCGCGGTAGTGCGTGGCGAGATCGGGTTTCGTCATGACGGCGGTGCCTCCTCGTGTATCGCCCGGCTGTTGCGGATGGCGCGGGCGTTCAGCGCGATGACGTTTCGCCCGACAGATACGACACGAACGCCTGCGTATATTTGGGCAGCGCATCGAACGATCGTGCGCAGAGCGTCAGCTTGCGGTGGCTCCACGCGTCGGACAGCTCGACGAGCCGCACGTCCATCGTCTGCATCGCGCGCTCGGCCGCGTGGCGCGACACGATGCCGATCCCCACGCCGCTTTCGATCACGCGGCAGATCGCATCGAAACTCTTCAGCTGCACACGGTAGCGGATCCGCTTGCCGAGCGCACGCGCCTGGTCCGCGAGATGGACCTGCAGCGCGCTGCCGTCGGTCAGCCCGATGAAATCCGCGTCGGCGATCTCGTCGAACGCGACCTTGTCGCGCGCGGCGAGCGGATGCCCGGCCGGCACGACCGCGATCAGCCAATCCTCGCGGAATGGCTTCTGCTCGAGCCCGCCGAGCCCGACCGAATCGGCGACGATGCCGACCTCGGCCGTCTTGTTGCGGATCGCGTGCACGATTTCCTGGCTCGAGCGCTCCTCGACGCTGATCGACAGTTTCGGATGATGCGGCAGGTACGCGGCGAGCGCGTCGGGCAGGTATTCGCTCAGCGACGCCGTGTTGCAGAGCAGGCGGATATGCCCGCGCAGCCCCTGGCCGTATTGCTGCAGTTCGCCGCGCATGTGGTCGATCTGCTGCAGCACCGTGCGCGCGTGATGCTCGAGCGCGCGGCCGGCGTCGGTCACCTGCGCGCCGGACTTGCTCCGGTGCAGCAGCGGCACGCCGAGTTCGTCCTCCATCCCGCGAATGCGCTCGCTTGCTGCCTGCAGCGTGATGTGCGTGCGCTCGGCGCCGCCCGTGATCGTGCCGGCCTCGCAGATGTTCAGGAAGAGCCGCAGGTCGGTCAGGTCGAATCGCATGGCGGGGTGGGGGCGCGTAAAGATTGGTATGGCCGATAACTTAGCAGGAACCGCCGCACCGGTCTCAGGCTGGGCCTGAGACCCCGTTCGCCGGTTCCGCATTTTCGGGGCGGGATCGATGCCGGATCATGGCCGCATATCAACCGGGGGAGACTGTCATGCGGGTCGATTCGTCGTGGGGTGTGTCGTTCAAGATCGCGTTGCACCTGCTGTTCCTGTGCATCGGGCTCGGGTGGGCCTGCGCGGAACTGGTCGACTGGCTGCGCTGAGCGGGCGCCCATCGCAGCCGCATCGGCTGTCCGATGCGGCTATATCGAAATTGAAAGCCATTCGAAATTTCGGCCCATCGCGAAATTTCTTCCGCATCGCGCGGCAGAAACCGTCAAGTTTTCCCGAAATTGACCGTATTACCGGTAACGAGTGTCCGCCGGCGCCCGGTTCGTGATCGTTTGTCATGATTGTTTGCATCCGGTTACACGTCGGCCGTTCCGTTTTTGAGATGCTTGAAAGATTGTCAAACCGGAGTCGATCGTCCATGAAACAGCGCGAGATTTGCCGCAAGTCGGCGTGGCTGTCCGGCCTCGCCGCGGTGCTCGTCATGGCCGGTTGTGCCAGCACGCAGTCCGTCCCGCCGAGCGACACGCTGGCGGGATCGCCGTCGGGGCAGCCCGCCGCCGCACCGGCGGCCACGCCCGCGACGCTGCCGCCCGCACCCATTCTCGTCGCGCAGAAGTACGTGGTGAAACGCGGCGACACGCTGTCGGGCATCGCGTCCGCGAACGACTGCAGCGTCGCCGACCTGCGCACCTGGAACAAGCTCGATGGGCGCGGCAGGCTGCGCATGGGGCAGGTGCTCCGCATCGTTCGCCAGCAGCCGTTGCAGGCATCGGGCGCGAGTGGCAGCGCGCCGGCCGCGGCGCCGGCCGCCGCGAGCAATGCGGCGGGCGCCGCGCAGGCGAGCGCGTCGACGGCGAGCGACCGGCAGGTCGTGAAGGAAACCAGGCGGCACACGGGTGCGGTGGCGCTCACGTGGCCCGCGCGCGGCAAGATCGTCGACGCGTTCCGGCCGGGGCAGAACCGCGGCATCCAGATCGCCGGCCGGCCGGGCGACCCGGTTCGCGCGGCGGCCGACGGCCGCGTGATGTACGCGGGTAGCGGCCTGAACGATTACGGCACCCTGATCATCGTCCAGCACAACGCGGATTTCCTCACGGCCTATGCGCACAATCGCAAGCTGCTCGTGAAGACCGGCGACATCGTGCGCCGGGGCGACGAGATCGCCGAGATGGGCGACCTCGACAACTCGCGTGTCGCGCTGCTGTTCGAAGTGCGGCGCGACGGCAAGCCCGTCAATCCGATGCCGTACCTGCCTTCGTCGCAAGGGTGATGCAGGCCGCGCCGCTGGAACGCGGCGGCGCTCGCTGCTACGCTAGGGCCTGTTCATGTGCGTCCCGCCGCATGCGGGGCCGACGGACGTCTTCGGGGATGCGCGGCGTATGCCGTCGCGAGCCGGCCGTCGGCGTGAATGCGTGTGCATCGTCGATGCGCACGTATGTTGCTTCGTGCCACCGTTTCCGACAGAACGCCCTTCATCCATGGAACACTCTCCGACACGCCGCTCGCTGTTGCTCGCCGCCGTCGCCGCGCCGTTCGTCGCCGCGTGCTCGTCGGCACCCGTCGCCGACCAGGGCCGCGCACATGCCGCCCAGGCCGAACTCGCCGCGCTCGAAAAAGCGTCGAACGGCCGGCTCGGCGTCGCCGCACTCGATACGTCGAGCGGCACGCGCATCGCGCATCACGCGCGCGAGCGCTTCCCGCTGTGCGGCACCTATGCGGTCGTCGCCGCCGCCGCGATACTCGCGCGCGGCTCGCTCGACGCGTCGCTGCTGCCGCGCCGCATCCTGTATCGCCGCTTTGAAGTCGTGGCCGGCTCGCCGGTGACGGAAAGCCACGTCGACACGGGGATGACGATCGCGCAGCTCTGCACGGCGATGCTGCAGTCGGGCGACAAGGGCGCGGGGAACCTGCTGATGGGCGTGCTCGGCGGTCCGCAGGCCGTCACATCGTTCGCGCACGAAAGCGGCGACACCGCATTCCGTCTGGACCGCTGGGAACCCGAACTGAACCAGGCGGCGCCGCGCGACGAGCGCGATACGTCGACACCGGTCGAGATGGTCGACACGCTGCAGCGGTTGCTGCTCGGCGATACGCTGCGCGAGCCGCAGCGTGCGCAGCTCACGGAATGGATGACCGGCGGCGCGCGCGGCGCGACCGGAATCGCGGCCGGCGTGCCGCCGGGCTGGCGCATCGCGGACAAGACCGGCACCGGCGGCTACGGCACGACGACCGACGTCGCTGTGCTGTGGCCGCCGTCGCGCGCGCCGATCGTGCTGGCCGTGTCGTTCACGCAGCCGCGTGCCGACGCGGCGGCACGTGCGGACGTCGTCGCGTCGGCGGCGCGCATCGCGACGGGCGCGCTCGCCGCCACGGCCTGAGCGTCCGGTGCACCTCGCATAAAGCCGGTGTTTGGCTTATCGTGTCGATCAGCGCGCGCCGGTGTCGGCGCGCGGTCTTGCCGCGCCGTCGTTGGGTGCGATCGATCCGTCTACCCCCTTCGTCATGCGCCGACTTCCACCCCTGCACGCGCTGCAGATCTTCTCGACGGTGGCCCGCCACCGCAGCTTCACGCGCGCGGCCGAGCAGCTGTGCCTCACGCAGGGCGCGGTAAGCCGGCAGATCCAGACACTCGAGGCGCATTACGGCTTTCCGTTGTTCAAGCGGCACGCGAAGGGCCTCACGTTGACGGCGGAGGGCGAGCAATTGCTGCCGGTGGTCAACGAGAGCTTCGCGCGGATCGAGGACATCTCGATGAAGCTCACGCGGCAGCGCACCGATCTCGCGCTGAAGGTGCCGACTTGCGTGATGCGCTGGATGCTGCCGCGCATCATGCGCTTCCAGGGCGAGCATCCCGAGCTCCACGTGCAGATCACGACCGCGTGGCAGCACATCGTCGATTTCTCGACCGAGCCGTTCGATGCGGCGGTCGTCTACGGTACGTCGCCGGGCGCCGGCGTGTTCGCGCTGCCGCTGTTCGACGAGCGCTTGACGCCGGTGTGCGCGCCCGAGCTGCGGCAGGCGGTGCCGCTCGATGCGGTCGGCGATCTCGCGCACCATACGCTGCTGCATCCGACGCGCGACCACCGCGACTGGCGCGCGTGGCTCGATCACGCAGGCGAACGCGCCGTCGACGCGGAGCGCGGGCCGACCTTCGACACGCTCGATCTCGCGACGAATGCGGCGATGCAGGGCTTTGGCGTCGCGATTGGCGATGTGACGCTCGTCGACGACGACGTCGCCGCGCGCCGGCTCGAACGGCCGTTCGACATCGTGCTCGAGACCGGCGCCCGCTATTTCTTCGTCTATCCGGAGAGCATCGGCAGCCAGCAGAAGATCCGCGCGTTCAGCGACTGGATCGCCTGCCATCGCGACTGACGCGCGACGTCTCCTGCAGCAGGCGCTACTGGTACGTCACGACGGCGATCATCGGCGCATGCGCGTTGCCCGCACGGTCAGGTAAAACGATTGCGCGCGAGGCCTGCGTAAAGGTCGTGGTCTTGATCGTGCGCAGGCTGGCCGCGTCGACGAACGCGACTTGCCCGCTCGCCGGGCGCGGGCAGTCGGGGCGCACGTGTGCGTGCGCGGCGTCGGCCGTGTCGAGTGCGAACGAGCACGGCGGCTCGACGATCATGCCGGTGAAGTGGACGACGCCGGACGCGCCGGCGGCAAAAGACGAGGACGACGCCAGAAGCGAGGCAGCCAGGGCAAACGAGGCGGCAAACAGGCGATGCTTCATGACAGGCTCCAGAGAGGAAGCGCGTCGCAGCGGGGCCGCTCGAATGGCAGTCCGTCAACGCTGCGATGCTGTATGCGTAAACGGCAATTCCATTGGACCTCTTGAATGAAAGAACGGGAAATGACGGCAACGAACAAATGACGCCGTATTCCTCCAATCAATTTATCTCAAATTTGTGCGGCCGCAAGTCAGGGTATTGCCGATGGCGCAAGCTCGCGGCAATCCGGCCAACGGACAGGGGTTTTGCAGGTGAATCGTTGAGAACTCAACGATTCGACGAGGGTGCGAATTGCGGGGTGCAGAAAGAAAAACGGCCGCTCGTGTGACGAGCGGCCGTTTCCGCATCGACGCGGGCGATGCGGCGGTCAGCCCGCGCGCTTGCGCACCGCGCCGACGATCACGAGCAGCACGATCGCGCCGATGATCGACGCGATCCAGCCGGCGCCCTGGCCCGGCGCATACCAGCCGGCAGCGCGGCCGACGTAGCCCGCGACGAGCGAGCCGACGACGCCGAGCACGACGGTCATCAGGATGCCCATTTTGTCGTCGCCGGGCTTGAGCGCACGGGCGAGGAGGCCGACGATGAGCCCGACCACCAGGGTTTCGATGAATTGCAGCATGAACGCCTCCCTATAGCTGTTGAGCTGTTGACGAAAGGAAATGGACCCGCGCGGCGCGCGAGGGTTCCATTCGGCGTGCGTGCCGGTGCATTGGCGCACCGACGCACGGGGTGCCGAGTATCGCACGCCCGCGCGTCGCACTCATGTCAGGCGACCGGATCGAGGCGGCGGTAGCCTTCGGTCGCGCGCAGCAGCGTGCGCGTGTAGTCGCGTGCGACCTGTCCGGCGCGCACGTCCTCGATCCGCAGCTGTTCGACGATCTCGCCATGCTGCATCACCGCGACGCGCTGGCACAGGAAGCCGATCACCGCGAGGTTGTGGCTCACGAGGATCATCGTCAGTTTGCGTTCGCGATGCAGGCGGCGCAGCAGGTTCAGGATTTCGGCCTGCACCGACACGTCGAGCGCGGACGTCGGCTCGTCGAGCAGCAACACGCGCGGCTCGACAATCAGCGCGCGCGCGATCGCGACACGCTGGCGCTGGCCGCCCGACAGCTGGTGCGGATAGCGGAAGCGGAACGACAGGCCGAGCCCGACTTCGGACAGCGCGCGGGCGATGCGCGCGTCGGCGTCGTCGATCGCGTGGATCGACAGCGGCTCGCGCAGCGTCTGATCCACCGTGAAGCGCGGATGCAGCGACCCGTACGGATCCTGGAACACCATCTGCACGTGGCGGCGAAATGCGCGATCGGGCGTGCCGCCGACGGGCCGCCCGTCGATCGACAGGCTGCCGCCCGCGAGCGGCACGAGGCCGGTCAGCGCGCGCAGCAGCGTCGACTTGCCGGAGCCCGATTCGCCGACGAGCCCGAACACCTCGCCGTCGCGTACCGCGAAGCTGGCATCGCGCACGGCGTCGACGTGACCCGTGCGGGTCGGGAAACGGATCGATGCGTGATCGACGTCGATCATCGTGCGGCCTCCTGCGGTATGTGAGCGGTCGGCGCGGGCGCAGCGGCGTCGAGCCACGCCGGATCGCGCCGCAGCACCGGCAGTTCGTCGGGCGGGTTCACGAGCGGCGGGTTCGCCGCGAGCAGCCCGCGCGTGTAGGGATGCGTCGCATCGCGCAGGTCGCGCGCGGCGCAGGTTTCGACCACGCGCCCCGCATACATCACCGCGACGCGATCGCAGAACGACATCACGAGCGGCAGGTCGTGGCTGACGAACATCAGGCCCGTGTTGTGCCGCGCGATCATCGCGTCGAGCACCGCGAGCACCTGCATCGACACCGCGACGTCGAGCGCGGAGGTCGGCTCGTCGGCGATCAGCAGGCGTGGGCCCGTCGACACCATCATCGCGATCATCACGCGCTGGCCCATGCCGCCCGACAGCTCGTGCGGATACGCATCGGCGACGCGCGCCGGGTCGCGGATCTGCACGGCCGCGAGCGCGTCGACGATCCGCTCGCGCAGCGCGCGGCCGCGCAGGCGCGGCTCGTGCCGCCGGAACGCTTCGCCCATCTGCTTCGCGACGGTCATCACCGGGTTCAGCGAATACTTCGGATCCTGCAGGATCATCCCCATCTGGCTGCCGCACAAGCGCCGGCGTTCGCTCGCGGACATCGCGAGCAGGTCCTGGCCCGCGAAGCGCATCGTGCGGGCCGACCAGCGCGCGGCTTCGGGCAGCAGGCCGAGCAGTGCGCGGCCCGTCAGCGACTTGCCGGAGCCCGATTCGCCGACGATGCCGAGCCGTTCGCCGGGCGCGAGCGTCAGCGACAGGTCGCGCACCGCGTCGGTGACGACGCCGTCGTGCCCGCGAAAGCCGATTTTCAGGCCGTCGATCTCGCAGAGCGGCGCGGGCGCGGTGGTGGAATTCATCGGCATGTCATGCTCCATGGCGGGGATCGAAGACGTCGCGCAGCCCGTCGCCGAGCAGGTTGAATGCGAGGCTCACGAGCAGGATGGCGATACCGGGCAGCGTCGCGACCCACCACGCGTCGAGCAGCACGTTGCGGCCCGACGCGACCATGAAGCCCCACTCGGGGCTCGGCGGCTGCGCGCCGAGGCCGAGAAAGCCGAGGCCCGCGACGGTGAGGATGATGCCGGCCATGTCGAGCGTCGCGCGCACGATCACCGACGACATGCACAGCGGCATGATGTAGCGCAGCAGGATCCGCGGGCCCGACGCGCCTTGCAGCCGCGCGGCGTGGATGTAGTCGGCCTGCGCGATGCGGATCGTCTCCGCGCGCGCGAGCCGCGCATACGCGGGCCACGCGGTGATCGAGATCGCAACGACCGCGTTGATCACGCCGGGCCCGAGCGCGGCCGCGAATGCGAGCGCGAGCACGATCTTCGGGAACGCGAGCGCGATGTCGGTGATGCGCATCAGCACGCTGTCGACGAAGCCGCCGCAATAGCCGGCCGTCGTGCCGATCGCGAGGCCGATCGGCACGACGATCACGACGACGAGCATCGCAATGCCGAGCGTGAGGCGAGAGCCCGCGATCATCCGTGAAAGGATGTCGCGGCCGAGCTGGTCGGTGCCGAGCCAGTGCGATGCGGAGCCGGGCGGCAGCAGCCGGTCCGACAGCACTTGGCGCAGCGGATCGTGCGGCATGATCAGCGGTCCGACGATCGCGACCACGATCAGCGTCACCAGGATCGCGAGCCCGAACAGGTTGAGCGGATTGCCCGCGAAACGGCGCCAGCGGCGGTAGGCGAGGCCGAACGCGGCCTGCGAGCGCGACGCGGGCGCATCGGAAAGCAGCCACGCGCGCAGCGTGAGAGGTTCGGCATTCATGGACGGGTGGCCTTCGGCATGGTCGGTGAAGGAAGCGGGATGGAAACGGTCATGTCGAAGCGGCCCTCAGCGCGCACGCGGATCGAACACACGGTACAGCGCGTCGGTCAGCAGGTTGACGGTGATGAACATCACGCCGATCACGAGCGTCGCGCCGAGCACGGCATTCATGTCGGCGTTCAGGAGCGCGCCGGTCAGGTACGAGCCGAGCCCCGGCCACGCGAACACGATCTCGGTCAGCACCGAGCCTTCGAGCAGGTTGCTGTACGTGAGCGCGATCACGGTGAGCAGCGGCACCGCGATGTTGCCGAACGCATGCCGCCAGATGACGCGCCGCTCGGACAAGCCCTTCGCGCGCGCGGTGACGATGTATTCCTGGCTCAGCTGGTCGAGCATGAACGAGCGCGTCATCCGGCTCAGGTACGCGACCGAGTAGTAGCCGAGGATCGCGGCCGGCAGCGCGATGTGCGACACCGCGTTGCGGAACACGTCCCACTCGCCCGCGAGCGCCGAGTCGATCAGCAGGCTGCCCGTGCGCGGGTCGACCATCCCGTCGTACACTGGATCGAGCCGGCCGGGGCCGCCGACCCAGTGCAGCCGCGCATAGAACAGCAGCAGCCCCATCAGCCCGAGCCAGAATACCGGCACCGAATTGCCGATCAGGCCGACGAAGCGTGCGATGTGGTCGATCGGCCGGTTGTGCTTCACCGCGGCCGCGACGCCGAGCGGCACGCCGATCGCGATGCCGATCACCGTCGCGATCGTCGCGAGTTCGAGCGTGGCGGGGAACACGCGCCTGATGTCGTCGAGCACCGGGTTCGACGTCAGCAGCGACATGCCGAGATTGCCGTGCAGCACGTCGCGCGCGTAGATCAGGAACTGCGTGACGAGCGGCTTGTCGAGGCCGAGCGCGATGCGCTCGGCCGCGTAGGCCTCGGCCGACGCGCGATCGCCGAGGATCGCGAGCACGGGATCGATCGGCACCTTGCGGCCGATCACGAACGTCAGCGCGAGCAGCCCTGTGAACGTGACGGCGAGCGTGAGCGCCCAGCGCAGCACGCGTAGCACCCAGCGCACGGCCGGGCGCCGCGCGGGCAGCGTGCGCAGTGCTTCGAGGGAGGAGGCGGGAGTCGACATGCGGCGAACCTTATTGCTTCTTCAGGTTACGGTACGACACGAGGTCGTTGATCGGCCCGACTTCGAGCCCGCTCACGCCGGGTCGCGTCGCGACCTGCGCGACCTTCTCGAACATGATCACGAACGGCGAGCGCGCGAGCATTTCCTTCTGCATCGCCTGGTACCGCTGCGCGCGTTGCGCGGCGGTCGGCTCGGCGAGCGCGGCGTCGGTTTCCTTCGTCAGTTGCGGAATGTCCCAGCTGTTGCGCCAGGCCAGCATCTTGTAGCTCGACTTGTCGGAGTTGTCGGGGTTCCATGCGAAACCCTGCGCGTTGCTGTGCGGGTCGATGTAGTCGGCCGACCATTCGCCGATGTAGATGTCGTGCTGGCGCGCGCGGTATTTCGCGAGCGTCTGCTTGTTGTCGCCGGGGATCAGCTGCACCTTGACGCCCGCCTGCGCGAAGTTCGCCTGAACGGCCTGCGCGATCTCCGTGTACGGATAGTCGTTGCGCACGTCCATCGTCACCGAGAAGCCGTTCGGCACGCCGGCCTTCGCGAGCAGCGCCTTCGCCTTCGCGACGTCGAGCTTGTACGGGTTCGAATTCAGCGTGCCGAGGAAACCTTCGGGCAGGAAGGTCTGGTGCACCTTGTAGGTCGTCTTCACGACGTTGGCCTGGATGCCCGCATAGTCGACCAGCCACTTCAGCGCTTCCTGCACGTCGGGCTTCGCGAGCGTCGGGTTCTTCGTGTTCAGGCCGAGATACAGCAGCGTCGCCTGCGGCGAGGCCGTGACTTTCGCCTTGCCCGATTTCACGACCGACGCGAGATCGTCCGGGCTCAGGTCGCGCGCCGCGTCGACGTCGCCGTTTTCCAGCAGCAGTCGCTGGCTCGCCGCTTCGGGCACGTGGCGCAGCACGATGCGCTTCATCGCGAGCGGCAGCCGGTAGCCGTCGAAGCGTTGCAGCACGATGCTGTCGCTGGGCGACCACTTGACGAGCTTGTACGCGCCGGAGCCGGCCTCGTTGGTCTTCAACCACGCGTTGCCGAAGTCGTTGCCCTGCTGGTGCGACAGCAGCAATTTCTTGTCGAGCACCGACGCGGGCCACGAGCCGAGCACGTTGAGCACGAAAGTCGGCGCGTATTTGTGATCGGTCGTGATCGACACCGTCTGGTCGTCCAGCTTCTTCACGTTCGCCACGACGTTGGCCTTCGTGAGCCCGATGCCGGTCAGCACCGCGGCCGGTCCTTTGTCGAGCAGCACCGCGCGCTGGATCGACCATGCGACGTCATCGGCCGTCAGCGGGTTGCCAGAGTGGAACTTGAGGCCCGAGCGCAGCTTGAACGTATAGGTCAGGCCGTCGGCGCTCACCGTCCACGACTGCGCGACGTCGCCGTTGAATTTCGACGGATCGCGCAGGTCCACGCGCACGAGCCGGTCGTACGTGTTCGCGACGTACTCCTCCGGCACCAGCTCGTAGATTTCGCCCGGATCGAGCGTCGTGAATTCGTCGAGCAGCGTGGCCATCACGAACATGTCCTTCGGCGTTTCCGCATGGGCGGTGGAAAGCGGAACGGCGGCGAACAGGGACGCGGCGGCCAGCGCCGCGACGAGCCGGGAGGTCGGGAATTTCATGGGCGCTTCTCCATCTGTCGTTTGAGTCGTTGAACGTGAACCTGCATGAAAAAGGGGGCGTGCAGCATCGTTACATCAGGCGCCACGGGCCGCTCGCCGCGTTGTCGATCTGCGGCAGCGCATGCGAATCAGGCAGCTCGTAGTGCCACCACTCGCTGTCGATATGCGCGAAGCCGGCCGCATGCATGACGCCGAGCAGCAGCAGCCGGTTGCGTTGCACGTGCTCGGGCAACCCCGCGTGAAAGTGGCCCGACGCGGCCACCATCTCGTCGAAGCCGGTGCCCATGTCGAGCGGCTCGCCGTTCGCGCCGACGAGCGTCAGGTCCAGCGCGGTGCCGCGGCTGTGGTTCGACCCGCGGCCGAGATCGGCGACGAAGTTCGGATCCGGCAGGAAATCCCACAACACCTGCTGCGCCTCCGGCGGCCGGTACGCGTCGTAGATGCGCAGCGTGAAGCCGGCCTGCGCGGCGACGTCGACCGCGCGGCGCAGCGCGGCTTCGGCCGGCTCGAGCAGCAGACAGTGCGCGTTGCGGTAGATCGGCTTGCCGGTCAGGTTGCGCTCGGTCGCGTAGACGAGATCGATCTCGATGCGATGCGTGGCGGGCGTGATTTCGACGAGACGGTGATGGTTCATCGGCGGTCCGGTTGATTCAGGATTCGAATTGGTCGAACGTGCGCTGCAGTTCGCGATTGCGCGCGACGCGCCGGTCGACCGCGGGACCGAGCCGGTCGACCACGGCGGTGATCAGCAGGTTGAACAGGCAGGTGAGCGGCGCGAGCGAATCCCAGAACTGGCCGACGTCGGTCTTCACCTGCAGCAGGTCGGCCGGCCATTCGCGCGCCCACGGGCAATACAGATCGGTGACCAGCGCGAACGGCTGGCCGCGTTCGGCGGCGGCCTGGCAATAGCGGCGCGCGCTGCGCGAATACGCGCGCGTGTCGGTGACGATGCAGTACGGCCGTTCGAACTCGGAATTCAGCGAATCGACGTACGAGCCCGACTGGCCGTCGGAATAGAACACGCGTGGGCGCAGGTATTCGAGATAGCTGCTGAACGCATTGCTGATGCCGCGGGTCGACTGGATGCCGAGGATGAATACGGCATCGGCATGCGCGATCCGGTCCGCGACCTGCGCGAACACCGGTTCTTCGGCGAGCCGGTACACGTGGCGGATCGCGTCGAGCTCGCGGTCGAGCGACGACGCGAGCGTGCCGCTGCTGCGATCGCTGTCGCCTTCGCCGGCGATCGTTTGCGTGGCGGCGGCGCGGCGGTACTCGTCGAGGCGGTCGGTGATCATCCATGGACGATCGCCGTCGCCACGCAGTTCGCGTTTCAGGTCGTCGAGATTCCGGTAACCGACGCTGCGCAGGAACCGCCCGACCGAAATGCCGCTGGTGCCGGTCTGCTGCGCGATCTGGTCGGCGGTTTCGAGGCCGAGCCGATCGAGGTTCGCGAGCATGTAGCTCGCGATACGCTTCGCGGTCGGCGTCAGCTCGGCAAAGCGGGATTCGACGGTATGGGCGAATGCACAGGTCATCGGGCTGTTAGATCGTTGTCATTGGATGATTCTTTGACATCTATCTAACAAAGCCAAAATCATTGGCGCCAGCGAATAAAAACTATCGTTTGATAGGGGGTGATAGTGACGGACGTACACGCCCAACGACAGGATCGCGATGGGCAACGGAGAAATTGTTCCTGTCACGCATATTTCGCGTTCATGCCTGACAGGGATAATTTGCCGGGGCGCTTCGCCGCGCGGCACCTCGACGACATGCCGCGCGCTCGAAGCCGGGCATGCGAGCGTTCGACGCGTTGCCCATCGATTACTGCTGCATGTCCGACGTCTCGCGCAGCCGCCAGATCGCATTGCACTGCTGGCCGCCGAGGCTCGTCGAGCGCAGCGTGATGACGGTGCCGGCCGCGATCTGATACCAGAAATGCGTCATCAGTTCGGTGCCCTTGCGTTGCGCCTGTCCATCGATCAGCACCTCGCATCGCAGCGGCGACGGCGTGCCGGACGGATGCGTGATGTACACGTTCAGTCGCGCGATGTCGCGGGTCGCGGTCAACACGATCTCGTGGTTCGCGCTGCCGACGAGCATCGTGCCGCCCGGTTCGTCGATCGCCTGCAGGTACGCGCCCGCGCTGCGCTCGACCGCGGCGGAAGTGACGGTCAGCCCGGCCGAACGCACGAACCCGGTCGCGGCGATGTTGGCGACGGCCGTGTCGGATGGCGACGGCGTGCCGTCCGACAGCGCGAACGGCATGCCGTCGCGCAATGCGGCGTCGACGTGGTTCGCGTAGTAGCGCCAGCGGTCGAGGAAGCGGATGTCGCCGGTCATGTGCAGCGCGCGGATCGGTTCGCCCTGATAGCGCAGTGTCGTGGTGCCGTTGCGCGCGTCGAACGATTCGTGAATGCCGTTCTTGCTGACGAAGTTCTGGACCGGGTCGAGCAACGCGGTTTCGCCGCGTGCGCCCCACAGGTGCAGGAACGTCGTGTCGATCCCGAAGCATTCCTGGAAGTCGGTGCCGATGCGGGCGACGCAGTCGCGCAGGTGCGCCGCGAAGCGCGCCCACGCGGCGGCCGTGCCGGCGACGAGCCCGGCCTGCAGCGCACCGCCGTGACGCGTCTGCACCTCGTCGACGACGAGGCGCCAATGCTCGTCGCGCCGCTCACCGATCAGCGGCGTGACCACGAACGTGCAGAACAGCGGGTCGGGGCACGCATACAGGCGATCGTCGGCGATCCGGGAGAACAGGTCGAAGGAGGGCGCGCAGAACCAGATGTCCGCGTCGTACAGCGCGAGTTTCGTGATGTGCGGATTGCGCGCGCAATAGCCGGCGGCCTCGATGAAGCGGCCGACCGGGAGCGCATGCGCGCTCGACGCTTCGATCACGTCGACCGACTGGCTTTCCAGGATGCGCCGCTTGTGCTCGGACAGCCCGTAGCCGATGACGGCCACCTGTCCTTCGTAACCCGTGTGCCGCAGCGACAGCAGGAACGGCACGAGCATCTCGTACCACGCGCGGTTGTTGTCGTTGATCGCCACGCAGACCGCGTGCCCGTTCGAATGCATGGTGCCTCCCGTCGCGCGTGCGCGGCTCAATAGCCGACGTGACGCTCGCAGACGACCGCGCCGCAGCCGCGGCTGTCGTGATACGTGATGTGAAACTGCTTGTTGTCCCACAGCCATTGGAATACGGCCTGGTAGACGCCCGACGTGTTCATGTCGTGCAGCACGATCTTCTTGCGCGCGAGCGGGCCGAACCGGTTCAGTTCGGCGAGCGTCTGCTCGTACGTGTGCGTGGTGTCGATGAACAGCAGGTCGGATGCAAGCGGCTCCATCGCGAGATCGTCGGCGATCCTGAATTCGAAGTCGATCGCCAGTTCATTCGCCGCGTGCTTCAGCTCATCCTGGATGTGGAAATACTGATCGGTGATGTCGACCGACACCAGCCGCTTCGGCTGCGCGAGCATGAAGGCCGTCGTGGTCAGGCCGGTGAATACGCCCAGCTCGACGACGCTGTCGCATCCTTCCGCAGTGCGGGTGTAGAAGTCGAAGCGCGACGGGCTGTCGCCGAGCCAGCCGATCGGTTCGATCTTGTACTGGAGAAATTCCAGGCGCAGTTCTTGTAATGAGCGCATTGCGTGGTCCCCGAGCGAAGCATATTGGATGATGGATGCACCCGCGCGCCGGCGTCGCCGGCCGCGCGGGCAGCCGGCCTTATTTTGCCAGCGTCCGGTACGACACGAGGTCGTTGATCGGCCCGATCTCCGGCCCGGTCGTGCCGGGGCGCGTCGCGACCTGCACGACCTTCTCGAACATGATGACGAACGGCGAGTTCGCGAGCACGGCCTTCTGCAGCGCCTCGTAACGCTGCGCGCGCTTCGCGGGCGACGGCTCGACGAGCGCGGCCTCGGTGTCCTTCGTCAGTTGCGGGATGTCCCAGCTGTTGCGCCATGCGAGCATCTTCGTCTTCGACTGGTCGGAATTGTCAGGATTCCAGGCGAAGCCGCGCGCGTTGCTGTTCGGGTCCATGTAGTCCGGCGACCATTCGCCGATGAAGATGTCGTGCTGGCGCGCGCGGTACTTGCCGATCGCCTGCTTCGCATCGCCCGGAATCAGCTTCACGCGGATGCCGCCCTGCGCGAAGTTCGCCTGGAGTGCCTGTGCGATCTCGAGGTACGGATAATCGTTCGGCATGTCCATCGTCACGTCGAATCCGTTCGGCAAGCCGGCCTTCGCGAGCAGCGCCTTCGCCTTCGCGACGTTGAGCTTGTACGGGTTCGAATTCAGCGTGCCGAGGAAGCCCTCGGGCAGGAAGGTCTCGTGCACTTTGTATGTCGTGCTGACGATGTTGCGCTGGATGCCGTCGTAGTCGACCAGCCACTTCATCGCCTGTTGCACGTCGGGTTTCGCGAGATTCGGGTTCTTCGTATTCAGGCTCAGGTACAGCAGCGCGGACACCGGCCACGACGCGACCTTGATCTTGCCTGCCTTGGTCAGCGAGGCGAGGCTGTCGGGGCTCAGGTTGCGCGCGGCGTCGACGTCGCCGTTTTCCAGCAGCAACCGCTGCGCGGATGCCTCGGGCACGTGGCGCAGCACGACGCGTTTCATCGGGTACGGCGCGCGGTACTTGTCGAAACGCTGCAGTACGATGCTTTCGTTCGGCGTCCACTTGACGAGCTGGTACGGGCCCGAGCCAGCGTCGTTGGTCTTCAGCCAGGCGCTGCCGAAATCGCTGCCCTGCTGGTGCGACATCAGCAGCTTCTTGTCGAGCACCGACGCCGGACACGCGCTCAGCACGTTGAGAACGAAGCTCGGCGCGTACTTGTGGTCGGTTTCGAGCACGAAGGTCTGCGGGTCGACCGCGCGCACCTTCTGCATCACGTTCGCCTTCGTGAGGCCGAGATCGGCGAGCACGCCGGCCGGGCCCTTGTCGAGCAGGATGGTGCGCTGCAGCGACCACGCGACGTCGTCGGCGGTGACCGGGTTGCCGGAGTGGAACGTGAGACTGGGGCGCAGCTTGAACGTGTACGTGACGCCGTCGGCGCCGACCGACCAGGATTGCGCGATCTGTCCGTCGAAGCGCGTCGGGTCCTTCAGGTCGACCCGCACGAGCCGTTCGTAGGTGTTCGCGACGTACTCGGACGGCACGAGCTCGTAGATTTCGCTCGGATCGAGGGTCGTGAATTCGCCGAGCTGGGTGGCGACGACGAAGATGCCGGGCGGCGTCGCGGCCTGCGCCGGCAGCGCCGGAACAAGCGCGGCGAGCGCGGCGCTGACGAACAGCCGGGACAGCAGGTGCTTCATGCGGGCTCCGTGGAAAGGGAATCGTGGTGCGATTCTCTCATCGACGGCGGCCCGGATGAAAAAATTCGACGGACGCGCATGATGGCGCCCGGGTGACGTGGCTTGCGGGCCGGGCGGAGCGCCCGGCGCCGGTGGCGGTCAGATCACGCAGCGCGCGATCGCGAAGCGCATCGCTTCCTCGGCCGGCTCGCTGCCCGAGCCGCGCACGACCTTGACGACGGACCCGTTGCCCGACGGCGTGAGCGTGACGAAATACGAGCGCGACCCGACGGTGATGTCGGTCACGCCGTTGTGCTGCGACTGCGCGGTGCCGGACAGGCGGCTGTCGAGGCAGTTGGCGATCGCGTGGGCCGGGCGCGCGGACGACACGTAGATCATCGGTGCCGAGCCGGACGCGGCCGAATCGGACGAGGGCGCCGAGCCGCAGGCGGCGAGCAGGGCGGCGGGAAGGAGCAGCAGGAATCGTTTCATGATCGGGATCGTCGTGTGTCTCGTGTCGAGGCTGGGGCGCGGGGTACGCGAAACGCGGAGCTTCGCGACGAAACCGCCGGAATCGTGCCGTTGTTGACGGTCGATGCGGGTGGCGGCTGACGTCGAAGTATACCTGCGGCACTTGACGCGAACGGCCTGCTGAAACGATTCGATACAACAACAAGCACCCGCTGCCGCACGGCGGCAGCGGGCGTTTCAAGCGATGGCGAATCGACGCTTGCCGGCGTTACTGGCCGATCTTGTGGCTGACCGCGTTTTCCTGCTGGTTCAGCACGTGCTTTTCGCTCTGCGTAATGTGACCGCGATCCTGCGCGGCCATGTCCCGCTCTTCCTGGCGGATTTTTCGGTCGTCACGGTGCAGGCGCGCGGCCTGGGCGTGCGACATCTCGCCTTCCTTCACTTCGTGACGGATCCGGCGATTCTGGTTGGCGAGGCGCTGGTTGACCTCCTCGCGGCGCGGATGCGCTTGCTGCCACGGCGTTTCGGCGAACGCGGTGCCGGTCAGTACCGACATCAGGGTGGCGGCGATCGTGAGATGGCGGGTAAGGGCTCGCATGACGTTTTCTCCTGTCGTTGCGCGTCACGAAACGTGCGTGCTTGTGGAAAAAACGCTGTGCGCCCCCCGGCTGTTGACGTTTCCGGCTGTATCGATTGCAAGTCTTCATTACAGCGGCCAGGCCGGCCGAGCGTGCGTCGCGCGTCGGCAGCGTCGGCCCGTCAGGTGAGCCGATACGCGGGGCTCGGCGTCACTTCGGCCGGCAGCGGTTCTCGGTTCAGTTCGAGCAGCGTGCGCTCGATCGTTCGCGTCATTGCATCGAGTGCGAGCTGGTTCGGTCCGTCGCCGAACGGCTCGGCGATCGCATGCGCGATCGCGTCGAGCGCGATCAGCGTATAGGCGACGAACACGGTGACGAACGGTGTCGCCGCGCCGATCGAATCGACGAGACCGAACGGCAGCAGCGCGCAGTACGCGTAGATGGTCCGGTGCAGCAGCACGTCGTACGAGAACGGGATCGGCGTCGAGGCGATGCGCTCGCAGCCGCTCACCATCGACACGAGATCGTCGAGGCGCACGTCGAGCATCCACAGCCGGGTATCGGCGAGATGGCCCGCGTCGGCGCGCGCGGCGAATGCTTCGCGTAGTTCATGGACGATCGCGATCGGTGCAAACCGGGCGGCGACGATGCGCGTATAGGTCGCGCCGTCGAGCAGCGTGCGCAGGTCCGCCGCGGGATCGGTGCCGCGCAGCTGATGCTTCAACGCATGGACGAACGCGACGACCTTGCGCACGAACGCCTGCCGCGCAGCGTCGTCGCCGTCGATCGCGCCGTAGCAGAGCGCCTGCGACACCAGCGTGCGCGTGGCGGTCAGCACGCCGCCCCACAGCTGCCGTCCCTCGCGATAGCGTTCGTAGCTCGCGTTGTTGCGAAACCCCGCGAAGATCGCGAGCGTGAGGCCGATCAGCGTGAACGGCGTCGGATTCAGCGGCACCTTCTCGCCGAGCAGGCGGCCGCCGCCCCATACCGCGACCAAGCTGATCGCGAGCGTCAGCGCGAGCTGCGGCAGGATGGTCGGCAGTACCGATCCGTTCCAGACGAGCAGCATCCGAAACCAGTGCTCGCGCGGCCGAACGATCATCGCGGCGCTCCGTCAGTCAGCGGCCGACGCCGGCGCGGCCGCGCGATGCAGCAGCACGGGCACCGACTTCGACGTCGGCGTGTTGCACACGTCGCCGACGCTGTCGAGCGGCACCAGCGGGTTCGTTTCCGGGTAGTACGCACCGATGCAGCCGCGCGGGATGTCGTATTCGACGAGCAGGAAACCGTCCGCGCGCCGCTCGATGCCGTCGTGCCACACGGTTTCCATGTCGACCCATTCGCCGGCCTTCAGGCCGAGCATCGCGAGGTCGTCGCGGTTGACGAACACCACGCGGCGCTGGCCGAATACGCCGCGATAGCGGTCGTCGAGCCCGTAGACGGTCGTGTTGTACTGGTCGTGCGAACGCGTCGTCATCAGCGTCATCAGGCGCTCGCCGTGTTGCGCGCGGGCGCGCTGGATCGGCGTGTCGGTCGGCAGCGCATGCGCGATGAAGTTCGCCTTGCCCGTCGGCGTCAGCCATTCGCGGTCGCGCGACGCGACGCGCAGGTGGAAGCCGCCCGGCCGCGCGATGCGCGCGTTGTAGTCGTAGAAGCCGTCGACGGTCGCCTCGATCGCGTCACGGATCTTCGCGTAGTCGTCCTTGTACGCGAGCCAGTCGATCTTGCCGCTGCCGAACAGCGCATGGCCGATGTGCGCGACGATCGCGGGCTCCGAGATCAGGTTCGGCGACGCCGGCTTGTTCATCCCGTACGACACGTGGACCATGCTCATCGAATCCTCGACCGTCACGCCCTGCGCGACGTTGTCCTGCAGGTCGATCTCGGTACGGCCGAGCGTCGGCAGGATCAGCGCGTCGCGGCCGTGGATCAGGTGGCTGCGGTTCAGCTTCGTCGTGATGTGGACGGAGAGATCGCAGCGGCGCATGCCTTCCCACGTGCGCGGCGTGTCGGGCGTCGCCATCGCGAAGTTGCCGCCGAGGCCGATCAGCACCTTCACGTGGCCTTCGAGCATGCCTTCGATGGTTTCGACGACGTCGTAGCCGTGGTGGCGCGGCGGCTCGAAGTCGAACACGTGGCCGAGCCGGTCTAGGAACGCCTGCGACGGTTTCTCCTCGATGCCGACCGTGCGGTTGCCCTGCACGTTCGAGTGGCCGCGCACCGGGCACAGGCCCGCACCGGGGCGGCCGATGTTGCCGCGCATCAGCATCAGGTTCGTCAGCATCTGCACGGTCGCGACCGAATGCTTGTGCTGGGTGATGCCCATGCCCCAGGTCGCGATCACGCGCTCGCTGCGTGCATAGCGTTGCGCGAGGCCGTCGATCTGCTCGTATGGCACGCCGCTTTCGGCCGTCAGCGCGGACCAGCTTTCGTTGCGCAGATCTTCGGCGAACGCATCGAAGCCGGCCGTGTGCTCGCCGATGAACGCGATGTCGAGCACACGCGGCGCACCGGTGGCGCGCGCGGCGTCGTCGAGTTCGAGCACGCGCTTCGCCATCCCCTTGATCAGCGCGAAATCGCCGCCGATCGTCGGCTGGATGAACGTCGACGCGATCTTCGTGCCTGACATCGTCAGCATCTCGAGCGGGCTTTGCGGATCGGCGAAACGCTCGAGTCCGCGTTCCTTCAGCGGGTTGATCGACACGATCGTCGCGCCGCGCTTCGCGCATTCGCGCAGCTCGCCCATCATCCGCGGATGGTTGGTTGCCGGATTCTGGCCGAATATGAGCAGCATGTCCGCGTGCTCGAAATCGTCGAGCGTGACGGTGCCCTTGCCGACGCCGACCGACGCCGGCAGCCCGCGGCTCGTCGCCTCGTGGCACATGTTCGAGCAGTCGGGGAAGTTGTTGGTGCCGTACAGCCGCACCAGTAGCTGATACAGGAACGCCGCCTCGTTGCTCGCGCGGCCGGACGTGTAGAACGCCGCCTGGTTCGGGTCCGGCAGCGCGCGCAGGTGGCGTGCGATCAGCTCGAACGCGTCGTCCCACGCGATCGGCACGTAGCGGTCGGTCCGCGCGTCGTACACCATCGGGTCGGTCAGGCGGCCGTGCTGTTCGAGTTCGAAATCCGACTGTTCGAGCAGCTCGGCGACGGTGTGCGCGGCGAAGAATTCGGGCGTCACGCGCTTGCTCGTCGCTTCGGCGGCCACGGCCTTCACGCCGTTCTCGCAGAATTCGAACGTCGAGGCATGCTGGCGGTCGGGCCACGCGCAGCCCGGGCAGTCGAAGCCGTCCGGCTGGTTCTGGCGCAGCAGCGTGCGGTAGTTGCCGCCGGCGACCTTTTCCTTGATCAGGTTGATCGTGACGGCTTTCAGCGCGCCCCAGCCGGCGGCCGGGTGGGTGTACGGTTCGATGCGCGCGGCGGCGGATTTCTTTTTCATGATGCGTGTGTCGGGGTCGATGCACGGAGAGTACGCGCAGTGTTCCGGCCGCTGTGTGTACACCTCTCGTCTTCGAAAAAGAGTACAGTTGCGGCCAATCAGGCAGTGCGGACCGCAACTGTGTTGTTGAAGGGACGTTGAAAGGGAGGCGCGTGAAGCGTTACGAACAACTGGCCGATGATCTGCAGGCGCAGATCGAGCGCGGCGTGTACCGGCCCGGCGAGCGGATTCCGTCGGTACGCCAGGCGAGCCGGCAGCAGCAGCTCAGCGTCACGACCGTGCTGCGCGCATATCTCGTGCTCGAGAGCCGCGGGCTGATCGAGAGCCGGCCGCAGTCGGGCTATTTCGTGCGGGCGCGGGCCACGGCGCCGGCGGAGGCCGAGCTGCACGTGTCGGCGCCGGCCGACGAGCCGTCGGCGGTGGACGTGAGCCGGCTCGTGCTGTCGACGCTGCGCTCGATCGCGCGCGACGACGCGGTGCCGCTCGGTTCGCCGTATCCCGATGCGTCGCAGTTCCCGGTGCAGCGTCTTGCGCGCTATGCACAGGCGATCGGCCGGCGCCGCACGCGCTGGGGCGTGATCGACGACCTGCCGCCAGGCAACCAGGAGCTGATCCGCCAGATCGCGCGGCGCTACGCGGAGCGCGGGATCCCGGTCGAGCCGGGCGAGATCGTGATGACGATCGGTGCGACGGAGGCGATCAACCTGTGCCTGCAGGCCGTCGCAAAGCCCGGCGACACGATCGCGGTGGAGTCCCCGACGTTCTACGCGATGCTGCACGCGATCGAGCGCATGGGCATGCGTGCGCTCGAGGTGGCGACCCATCCGGGCGACGGCATCGATCTGGACGCGCTCGAACGGATCCTCGCGCGCGAGCGCATCGCCGCATGCATGGTGATGCCGAATTTCCACAATCCGCTCGGCTTCCAGATGCCCGATGCGCGCAAGCGCGCGCTCGTCGAGCTGCTCGCGAAGCATGACGTGCCCGCGATCGAGAGCGACGTCTATCACGAGCTGCATTACGGCGACACGACGCCGAGCGCGCTGAAGTCGTACGACCGCGACGGGCTCGTGCTGCATTGCGCGTCGTTCACGAAGAGCCTGTCGCCGCGCTACCGGATCGGCTGGGCGATGCCCGGCCGCTACCGCGACCAGGTCGAGAAGCTGAAATTCCTGAACACGCTCGCGACGCCTGCGATCGAGCAGCTCGCGATCGCCGAATACCTGAAGCACGACGGCTACGATTTTCATCTGCGGCGGATGCGCAAGCAGTATGCGCAGCAGGCGAGCCTGATGAGCGCGATGGTGCGGCGCTTCTTCCCGGAAGGCACGCGATTGTCGCAGCCGCAGGGCGGGTATGTGCTGTGGGTCGAGCTGCCGCCGCAGGTCGACGCGATGAAGCTGTATGCGCTCGCGCTCGCGCAGGGGATCACGATCGGGCCCGGCCACATGTTCTCGGCGACCGCCGATTACCGGCACTTCATCCGGCTCAACTACAGCTATCCGTGGTCGCGGCAGATCGAGGATGCGCTGAAGGTGGTGGGGCGGCTCGCGTCCGAGTGCGCGGGGCGGTGAGCGGCGCCACGCGCGCGAGATGCCGGCGGCGACCCGTTGCAGGCCGCCGCGGCAAGCACTATCGCGCGTGCAGCGCCGGCATGTCGGCTTGCGCCGCGCCGGCCATCCGGCGCATGTCGAAGCCCGACGGATGCTGGTACACGCGCAGCCCGAATTCCGGCAGCACCGCGATCAGGTGATCGAACAGGTCGGACTGGATCGCCTCGTAGTCGACCCAGGTCGTCGTGTCGGTGAAGCAGTACAGTTCGAGCGGAATGCCCTCGGCCGTTAGCGGCAACTGGCGCGCCATGCACGTCATGTCGCGGCGGATCCGCGGATGGCCCTTCAGGTAGTTCGCGACGTACGCGCGGAACGTGCCGAGATTCGTGAGCTGACGGCGGTTCGCCTGGCATTCGCCGGCGGCACCGAGCGTGCCGTTCCATTGCGCGATCGCGTCGACTTTGTCTTCCAGGTAGTCCTTCAGGAGTGTCAGGCGTTCGAGCCGTTCGACCTCGTCGTTGCCGAGAAAGCGCACGCTCGTCGCGTCGACGAACAGCGCGCGCTTGATGCGGCGCCCGCCGGCCTCGGTCATCCCGCGCCAGTTCTGGTAGCTTTCGGTGATCAGCTTCCAGGTCGGCACCGTGATGATCGTGTGATCGAAGTTCGCAACCTTGACCGTGTTCAACGTGATGTCGATCACGGTGCCGTCCGCGCCGGCCGACGGCATCGTGATCCAGTCGCCGATCCGCAGCATGTCGTTCGACGACAGCTGCACGCCGGCGACGAGGCCGAGCAGCGTGTCCTTGAAGATCAGCATCAGCACCGCCGACATCGCGCCGATGCCCGACAGCAGCAGACCGATCTGCTTGCCGGTCGCGTCGCCGATCACGACGAGCGCGGCCGTGATGAACATCACGAGCTTGACGAGCTGCATCGCGCCTTTCAGCGACAGGCGCGGCTGGTCGCGCCGGCTCGTGCGATGCGTGTGCTCGAGCGCGGACAGCGTCGCGCTGATCGTCATCGACACCAGGAACACGATCAGCGCGAACAGCACCTTGTCGGCGGCTTGAGCGGCCACGGCGGGGATGCCGGGCACCGCGCCGAGCCCGAGCTTGATCACGACGAACGGCACGATGCGGTTCAGCCACTTGAATGCGCCGAACTCGAACAGCGCGTCGTCGATGCGGGTGGCCGACATCCGCGCAAGACGCGCGACCACGCGGAACAGCAGGAAATGAGCGGTGGCCGTGATCGCGCCGGCGGCGGCGAGCAGGATGAGGATGCCGACGAGCGGCGCAAACCAGGATTCGTTCAGGGTCATAAGGGCAGACAGGGTCCTTCTCGTGCGTTGAATCTGCGCCGCGAAGCGGCGCGCGCCCGGTGTAGGGCACATGAAAGGGACCGTGATTGTGCCATCGGGTTCCGCGCGGATGCCGCGAATGCGTGACGTAGGGCTCCGGAACATTTTCACCGTTACGTCGCACTGCCTTGTTTTCATGCCGGGCAACACACTGCGCGCTTGCCATGCAATGCCCGCTCGGGGCACGTGTCGCGTAGCGGCAAGCGGGGTAGAAGGCTAGGCGGCCGCGCGCATGCGTGCGAAGCCGTTGCGCAGGTGGCGGCCCAGTTCCGCCGCAGCCGGCGTGGGCTCGCCGCGCGGCAGATGGAGGTTGATCGCGAAATTCGGTAGCGCGGGCAAGCCGCTGTCGGCGGGCAGGATGTCGAGATCGACCGGTACGGTGGACGCGAGCCAGACGGTCACCGCCAGATCGGAGCGCACGGTCGCGGCCGTTGCGTCGATGCTGCCGTTTTCGAACACCGTGCGCCATGCGCGGTCGCAGGCACGCAGTGCGTCGAGCACGGTCGGGCGGAACGCGCAGGTCCGGTCGACCATCGACACGGGCAGCGGTGTCTGCAGATGGGCGCTGCCACCTTTTGCGCCGACCCAGACCAGACGGTCGACGGCGACGCATTCGCCGCGCGACGGGCCGACCGGCGCCTCGATCAACGCGACATCGATCTCGCCCTGCCTGAGCGCCTTGCGCAGTTCGGGCGACGCCGCGCACACGAGCGACAGCGCGACTTGCGGATGCGCGTGCGCATAGCCTTTCAGGATCGGCGCGAGACAGCTGCCGACGAGATCCTGCGGCGCGCCGATGCGCACGGCGCCTTCCATCGCGCCGGCCGTCATGTCGGTCAGCAGCGCGTCGTGCGCGGCGAGCAGCCGGCGCGCCTGCGCGAGCAGACGCTCGCCGTCCGCGGTGAGCAGCAGGTTGCGATGCTCGCGCACGAACAGCGGGCCGGACAGCATTTCGAGCCGCGCGACCTGCTGGCTGACCGCGCCTTGCGTCAGATGCAGCGCGCGGCTCGCCGCCGTCATGCTGCCGTGATCGGCGACCGTGACGAAGGCGCGAAGCAGGGCGATGTCGAGGTTGCGTACCATAGGTCGCATTATGAATGCTAATGGAAGGCATAAAAAGCCTTCGCTTTCGTAATGCGTGGATCGCGGGTAAAACGGGGCTTCGACGACCATGACCGGAGGCCCGCGTGCCGCTTCAAGACTACTTGCCGCTGATGCTGTTCGTGATCGTGTCCACGGTGACGCCGGGTGGCGCGACAACGCTGGCGACAGCATCGGGCGCGCATTTCGGCTATCGGCGTTCGTTGCCGATGATGGCGGGCATCGCGGCCGGCCTGGCATCGATGGCCGCCGCCGCCGCGGCCGGGCTCGGCAGCGTGTTGCTGGCGCTGCCTGCGCTGCAACTCGGGATGAAGGTGCTCGGCTCGCTGTATCTGCTGTGGCTGGCCACGCGGATCGCGCGCGGCGGCAAGCCCGGCGTCGACGCGGCCGTGCATCGGCCGCAAGGGTTCGTCAGCGGCGTCTGGATGCTGTGGCACAACCCGAAGGGCTGGGCGATGACGTTCGGCGCGGCCGCGTCGTTCGCCGCGCTGGCGTCCGGCCCCGTGAGGCTCGGGGTATTGATCGGGCTGGCATTCGGCGTGGCGGCGATGGCGTCGCTGTCGCTCTGGTGTTGTGCCGGGCTGCTGTTCGCGCGCGTGCTGCGCACGGAGCGGCAGTGGCGTTGCGTGAATGCCGGGTTGGGCATCCTGCTCGCGGCGTCGATCGTGCCGATGTGGTTGCAGTAGCGGCGCCACGCGCGGCGCGGCTCCGGCATTCAGCGCGAACCGGCCCGCGCGGCCCCCGCCGGCCGTCCGCCCGCGCCGCTCGACCATCGCGGCAGCCGCAGCGTCGTCACGAAGCTCGCCGCATGCAGTGCGCAAAGCAGGCCGAACGCCCACGCGTAGGCGGCCCCGTGCGTGCCGCCCGTCGACACGGATTCGGCCTGCAGCCGCCATGCGAGAAGCAGCGTGCAGATCGTCGTGAACGTCGGGCCGCCGAGGCGCTGGACGATATTGAGCGACGTCGTCGCCATCGGCAGGTTGCGCCGTTCGACCGACGCATACGCGGCGGAAATCGACGGTGCGCCGATCGCGCTCTGGCCCATCCCGCGCAGAAACAGCGCAGGCACCAGCACGTAGGGATCGTAGCCGGCCAGCGCGAGATATACGAACGGCAGCGTCGCGGCGAGCGCGAGCAGCGCGCCGGCGGCGGCCAGCCGGCGCACGCCGAACCGGCCGGTCAGCGCGCCCATCGACGGATAGGTGACGAGCATGCCGAGCCCGAGCGGCGCCAGCAGCCAGCCCATTTCGCCGGGGGAGCGGCCGCACGCTTCGATCAGGAACACCGGAATCAGCATCTGGCCCGCGTAGATCGCGCCGTTGGACAGGAACTGCGTGGCAGCGGCCGCGCCGAATACGCGCGAGCGAAACAGCGCGAGGTCGATCAGCGCATGCTCGCCCTTGCGCCGCGCGACGCGCAGGAACGCGGCGAGCAGCAGCACCGAACCCGCGATCGCGGCGATGCCGGGCACCGCGTCGATGCGCTCGGCGCCATACAGGAACAGCACGAGCGCCGGCGACAGCAGCGCGAGGCCGACCCAGTCGAGTTCGCGCCGCTGCGTTTGCTCGCGGTCGCCGGGCAGGAACCACACGGCCAGCGCAAGCGCCAGTGCACCGACCGGCAGATTCACGAGAAACAGCCAGCGCCATGATGCGTGCTGCAGGATTGCACCGGCGACGACGGGCCCGAGGATCGGCGCGATCAGCACGGGCACCGCCGCATAACCGATCACGCGCGCCATCTGCTGGCCGGCCACGCGCGCGATCATCATCTGCGCCATCGGCGCGAGCAGCCCGCCGCTGACGCCCTGCAGCACGCGGAATGCGATCAGCGACGGCGCGGACCACGCGAGTCCGCACAGTGCGGAGGTCAGCGTGAACGCGGTGAAACACCACAGGTACAGCGCCTTCGCGCCGATGCGGTCGACCAGCCAGCCGTTCAGCGGCAACACCAGCGTGAGGGCGAGCAGGTAGGCGCTCGTCACCCACTGGATCGTCGACAGGCTCGCGTGCAGGTCGGTCGCGAGGCTTGCCAGCGATACGTTGACGATCGTCGCGTCGAGTTGCGACAGCAGCGAGCCGAGCGTTGCGACCGCGCTGACTTTCCAGATCGATGGATCGAGCCGGCCGGCCGCATGGCCCGGCACCCGCTGAGCGCGTTTGTCGCTCACGCGCCGCGCCGGTCGAGCAGCGCGAGGATTTCTTGCGTCGGGCCCGTCTCGCCTAGACGCGGGAACAGCCGTTCGACGCTGTTCGTGTGCGCATCGGCGTTGAGGTCGGTCATCGCGTCGACCGCGAGCGTCACGTTGTAGCCGAGCTCGTGCGCCTGGCGGGCCGTCGATTCGACGCCGATGCTCGTCGCGATGCCGGCCAGCACGATCTGTGTGACGCCGGCCGCTTTCAGGTGCGCGTCGAGACCAGTACCGGTAAACGCGCCCCAGGTCTTCTTCGTCACGACATGGTCGCTCGGCTGGCGGTTCAGTTCGGGCAGAAGATCGGTCCAGTCGGTGGGAAGGGCATCCACTCGCACCTGCTGCTGCGTGCGGCCCGGCGCGCTGCCGGCGACGTTGACGAGCACGACGGGCAGGCCGCGGCTACGGAAGGCGTCGAGCAGTTCGCGCGCACGCTCGATCACCGGTGCGACCGGATGGGCGGTGGGCAGCGCGACGATGCCCTTCTGCAGGTCGATGACGACGAGCGCCGTTTGCGTGTCGAGACGGGTTGTGCTCATGGCGTGATGCTCCGTGAATTGGGCGAAGAAAAGCGTGCGCGCGGATGCCGCGCATCACGCAGGCGGGGTCATTGCTCGCCGATGCGCCGGATCAGCGGAATCGCGGCGGCGAGCGTGCCGATGTCTTCGGGGCCGAGCTTCTCGATCGCGGCACCGAGCCACTTGTGCTTCGCGGTGTCGCGCTTGCGACGTGCCGCGAGGCCGGCTGCGGTCAGCAGGAACAGGATCTGGCGGCCGTCGGTCGGATGAGGCTCGCGTTCGACGAGCCCGTCTTCTTCGAGGCTTGCGAGAATTGCCTTCATCGACTGCGGCTTCATCGCCTCGGCGCGGGCGAGATCGGCGGTGGTCATCGGGCCCTGTCGTTCGAGCCGCGCGAGCGCGCTCGTCTGCGACATGCCGAGCCCTTCGGATTCGATCTCGGAACGCAGCCGGCGGATCAACTGGCCGACCGCGAGGGTCAGTTCGGCGGCGACGGTATCGGCGGAAACGCCGGGTGTGCGTGGCGGTGTCATGCGGCGGATCATAGAACACGACAGTTTAACTTGCAAGTTGAACTGTCGAATTTGACATTGATGCGGCCGGAGTGGCGGGTGGTGGCGCGGCAACCCCCGGTGGGCGGGACGTCGGCGGTGGGCGGCGGCGCGTTACGCGCGGCGCGGCGACGGAATCGGCACGACGTCGTTGTACTTCGGCGACGCATCCTCGTGCAGCAGGTCGCCGAGATATTGCGCAAGTTCGTCCGCGGCGAGCGCGGACGGAATCTGCAGGTTGGCCGGCCGTCGCTTGCCTTCGGCGCCGAGATCGAACACGGCCCAGCGGCCGTTCGAACGCACGACGGCGAGCAGGCGTCCGAACGCGTTGAAACGGTATTCGTCCTGCATGCCATCGCTCCTTCGTGGATGAGCGCGCCGGCCGCGCGCGTCGTGTTTACTGGATCGAGCAGGCCAGCCAGCGATGGATCTTCAGTGCATCGCTCGACACGCCGGCGCGCGTCGGCGCGCCAAGCAGCACGACAGTTTCGCGGCGGCCCTTCACGTGCATGCGCATGACGACGCCGTGCCCCGATTCGTTGATGAAGCCGGTTTTCTGCATCCGGATCGGCAGTCGGCCGTAGCGGACGAGCGGATCGGAGTTCACGTACAGCAGATCGCCATCGCCGGCCTGCACGGTGGTCGACGTGTCCGTCGAGAAATAGCGGATCAGCGGATCCTGCGCGGCTGCGTCGACGAGCCGCGCGAGATCCTCGGCGGTCGACACGTTGTGCGGCGACAGGCCGGTCGGTTCGCGGAAATGCGTATGGCGCATCCCGAGCCGGCGCGCCTCGCGGTTCATCGCCTTCACGAACGCGGCGCGGCCACCCGGATAGTCGCGGCTCAGCGCGGCGGCCGCGCGATTTTCCGACGACATCAGCGCGATATGGAACATCTGGCGGCGCGACAGTTCGGCGCCGATCTGCAGCCGTGAACCGGTGAACTTGATCGTGTCGCGATCGCGCGAGGTGACGCGCAGTACGCCGTTCAGCGGCCGGTCCGCGTCGCGCGCGACGACGGCGGTCATCAGCTTCGAGATCGACGCGATCGGCCGCACCGTGCGTGCATTGCGGGCCAGCAGCGGCGTGCCGGAGTCGACGTCGAGCACATAGGCCGCGCGCGAGTGCAGCGAGCGTACCGCGCGCGGGCTGTAGCCGCAGCTCGCGAGCAGGCGCGGCTTCGCGGCGGGGCGTGGGTGGACCGCGTTCGTGCGTTTCGCGCGCCGGTGCGGTGCGGGCGCCGCGTGACGCTTGACCGCATGATGCTTCACGCGCGGGCGGCGATGCTTGACGGCCTTGTGTTTGCGGGGCGCGGGTTTCTTCTTGACGACTTTCGCATGCGCATGCGGCGACGCGGTGCGATGCGGCTGCGCGGACGCGTTCGTCGCGAACGCGAGTGTCAGCAATGAGAGGGCGATGATCAGGGTGGTCCGGGCGCGAGGCAGGCGCGCGATGAGGCCGGTCAAGCGAAAGTCTCCTTTTCACGCGCGTTGCAGCGGCGCGAAATGCGTGGGCGGTCGGTGGCTGCGGGAAATTATAAGGTCGATCGCGTGGAGATGACGATGGATGTGTGCGCATTGATGCGTGATGCGCGCGGATTTCTGCTGTTTTTTTGCGGAGGGTCGAACGCGTGCGTTCGTCGGCGGGCGCCTGGCGTGTCGACTCAACGCGGCCAGTTCCGCCGCGATACGACCGCGAAGCTGATCGCGATCGAACCGGTGACGGCACGCGGCTGCGCGTCGTCCAGCGCATCGCCGAAGCGGAAGCGGCGGCTGCGACCGTCGGCGCGTGCGGTGCGACGCTCGGGCGCCGGCGCGTCGGGCTCGGCATCGCTTGCGTCGGTGAAGACCGTGTCGTGCGGCACGTCGGTCAGGCACTCGGCCGCATGATCGAGAGGCATGATGGTGAATTCCGAAAGGGGTGTGCCCGTATTGAACGTCACGCCATTCGATCAGTAAAATGAATGTTTCGATCAATACGATTCCTTTGAAGAATGGAATTGAAACTGCTGCGCACTTTCCTGACGGTCACCGAGCTCAGCCATTTCAGCCGCGCGGCCGACACGCTGCACATGAGCCAGCCGGCGCTGAGCAAGCAGATCGGCGCGCTCGAGGCGAGCCTCGGCGGCAAGCTGTTCGAGCGCGGGCGGCATGGCGCGGAGCTGACGCCGTTCGGTGAACGCTTCCTGCCCGATGCGCAGGCGCTCGTGCGCGATGCCGACGAGATGCTCGCGCGCGCACGGGAGGCGACCAGCGGGCAACGCGGGCATTTGCGGCTCGGCATCTGCCTGTCCGTGCTGACGCTCGTGCCGAAACTTGTCGCGGAATTCCGGCGCCGCAATCCGGGCATCGCGGTCACGCTGAGCGACCTGTCGTCGTCCGAGCAAACGCGTCGGCTCCGCGCGGGCAAGCTCGACGCGGGGTTCCTGCGATTGCCGTCGGATGAAGGATTGTCGTCGTTCAAGGTGATCGACGAAGGGCTTGCGCTCGCGGTGCCGCCGCACCTCGGCTTCAAGCGCGTGCCGGCCGATCTCGACGTGCTCAACGAGATCGGCTTCATCGCGCTGCAGCGCGCACGCGGCCCCGGGCTCGCTGCGCAGATCGACCGGTGGTGCGTCGAGCGGCGCTTCGTGCCGCAGGTCACGCAGCAGGCAGAGGACGTTCAATCGGTGCTCACGTCGGTCGCGGCCGGGGTCGGCGTTGCGTTCATTCCGTCGCGTGCGCAGTACCTGCTGCGCGACGCGACCGTGTTGCCGCTCGCCGGCAGGGACGCGAAATGGCGCGTCGGGCTGGCATGGCTGTCCGGCCGCGACGATCCCGTGACGACGCGTTTCGTGTCGTTCATGCGCGCCGCGATCAAGGGCGCGTGACCGGGCGTATAGTGTCCGCGATTGCATCCGTCCTGAATGCCGGTCCCGCGCCGGCTCGCGAACCCGAACCGATGACTTCAGAATCCGACGACGCCCCGCTCGATCCCGCACTCGTTGCGACGCTCGCGACGCTGCACGAAGCCGCGACCGATCCGTCCGGCAGAATGTGGTCGCTGCCGAAGATCGCGAAGCGCGCGCAACTGCCGATGAGCACGCTGCGTCGCGTGCTAACCCAACTCGACGCCGCCGGCCTGAGCGGGACGACGCTCAACGACGACGGCACCGGCAGCGCCGCATTGACCGAAGAGGGGCGCGCCGTGTGCGCGCAACTGTTCGGCGCGAACGACGGCAAATGAGAAAACGGGCCGCCCGAAGGCGGCCCGTGGTGGTGCGGTCAGACATGCGGCGTCGGCCGCATCACCGCGGCATCACCACCGCGCCGTTACGCCACCCATGATGGAATGACGGTAGGTCTGGTCGTTCAGCCCGTGCCGGTAGCCGATGTCGAGATCGAACCAGCGCTTCGGCGAGTAGATCGCGCCGGCGATCACGAACGCAGGATTCGCGCCGGCCGTGCTTTCGGTGTTGCGCGACAGGCCGATGTCCGCCACGAACTGCAGCGTGTCGGTTGCCTTGTAGAGCGCCGCGGCCGACACGGCCCAGACCGAGCGCAGATCGCCCTGGCGGTTCGGCTGGTAGGCGAGACCCGCATTCGCGAGCAGCGAGAAGCGCGCGACGTCGGCTTGCGCGAGCAGCGTCGCGCCGGTGCCGACGCGGCCCGTGCCGAGCCCGCGTCCGTCGTTGCCGGTCGGCATCGTCACCTTCGGTTTCAGCGCAAGCGATAGCGGCCCGTGTTCGACGAAGCGCCATTTCATGCCGATCTCGACATCGCCGATGCCCGCGCCGTTGTCGTCGGTCCGCGTTTGCAGATGCGTGTAAGGCGCGTTCACGTAGAGATCGACGTGCTCGCCGAACCCGCGCGTGAGCGTCGCGTTCCACAACTGATGGCGGCCGTTCTCGTCCTGTTTCGAGGTTTCCTCACCGTTGAACTCGAACTGCCAGTTCGCATTGCCCTGCGTGCCCGTGTCGTCGCTGACGAGCGGATGCGCCGCGTAGGCATCCAGCGGCGCGAGGAGGGCGCTCGCGGCCGCGAGCGGAAGCATTCTTCTTTTCATCATGTCACCTGTAGTGCGTCGTGGGCGGCCGGCCCATGCGGGCCGGCACGCCGTCGCCCGGGGGAAATCAGAACCACTGCTTGTAGCGGCGCACATAGATCGTCTTGACGATCTGCGCGAGCAGGATGTAGCCGACCATTGTTGCGGCGAGCCACAGCCAGTAGGTGCCCGGCAGGTGCATGAAGCCGAGCGAATCCGCGAACGGCGAGAACGGCAGCCAGCAGCCGATCGCGATCGCGGTGAATGTCGACAACAGCACAGGCAGCGCGGCCGTGCTCTGCAGGAACGGAATCTTCTGCGTGCGCAGCAGGTGCACAACGAGCGTCTGCGATACGAGGCTCTCGATGAACCAGCCCGAGTTCATCACGATCTGGCCGCCCGAGCCGCCTTGCAGGTGATACATCGCGCCCGCACCGAACACGGTCCACATCAGCACGTAGGTCGTGATGTCGAACACCGACGACGTCGGCCCGACCCAAAGCATGAAACGGCCGATGTTGCCGGCTTCCCATTTGCGCGGCTTCTTCAGGAACTCCGGATCCATCTTGTCCCACGGCAGCAGCATCTGCGACGTGTCGTAGATCAGGTTCAGCACGAGCAACTGCGTCGCGAGCATCGGCTCCCACGGCAGGAACGCGCTGGCGACGAGCACCGAGAATACGTTGCCGAAGTTCGAGCTGGCCGTCATGTTCAGGTACTTCAGGATGTTGCCGAACGTCTCGCGGCCCTTGATCACGCCTTCCTCGAGCACCATCAGGCTCTTTTCGAGCAAGATGATGTCGGCGGTTTCCTTCGCGATGTCGGCGCCGCTGTCGACCGAAATGCCGACGTCGGCGTCGCGCAGTGCGGGCGCGTCGTTGATGCCGTCGCCGAGGAAGCCGACCGTGTGGCCGTTCGCCTGCAGCGCCTTCACGATGCGCGCCTTCTGCAGCGGCGTGAGTTTCGCGAACACCGTCGTGCGTTCGACGACTTGCGCGAGCGTCGCGTCGTCGAGCGCCTCGATTTCGGCGCCGAGCACCGGCTTGCCCGGTTCGAGGCCGACCTGGCGGCACACTTTCATCGTGACGGTCGGGTTGTCGCCCGTCAGCACCTTCACCGACACGCCGTTATCGCGCAGCGCGGCGAGCGCCGGTGCGGCCGATTCCTTTGGCGGATCGAGGAAGGTCAGGAAACCGCGCACGACGAGGTCGCGCTCGTCGGCGGTGCGGTATTGTTCGCGTTCGTCGCCGCGCGGAATCGCGCGCGTCGCGAGCACCAGCACGCGGAAGCCGTCCTCGTTGTATGCGTTTGCCTGTTCGAGCAGTCGCTTGCGTGCGACGAAGTCGAGCGGACGCACGCCGTGCTCGTCCTGCACGTGGGTCGATACCGCGAGCATTTCCTCGACCGCGCCCTTGCAGATCAGCAGGTGCGCGCCGTGCGTGTCCTCGACGACGACCGACAGGCGGCGGCGCACGAAGTCGAACGGCAGCTCGTCGATCTTCCTGTAGCCCTGCGGCTTCACGCGCTCGCCGATCTCGTCGGCGCGTGCGACCACGGCGATGTCGATCAGGTTCTTCTGGCCGCTCTGATGGAAGCTGTTCAGCCAGCCGAGCCGAAGGATGTCCTCGTTCCGGTGGCCGGACAGGTCGAGATGGTGTTCGAGGATGATCTTGTCCTGCGTGAGCGTGCCGGTCTTGTCGGTGCACAGCACGTCCATCGCGCCGAAGTTCTGCACGGAGTTCAGCCGCTTCACGACGACCTTGCGGCGCGCCATCGCGATCGCGCCGCGCGCGAGGTTCGCGCTGACGATCATCGGCAGCATCTCGGGCGTGAGGCCGACGGCCACCGCAAGCGCGAACGTGAGCGCGCTCAGCCAGTCGCCCTTGGTCAGGCCGTTGATCATGAACACGATCGGCACCATCACGAACATGAACCTGATCAGCAGCCAGCTCACGCTCGCGACGCCGCGGTCAAAGCTCGTCTCGATGCGCTTGTGGCTCACCACGTTGCGCGCGAGCGATCCGAAATACGTGTCCTCGCCGGTCGCGACGACCACGGCCGTCGCGGTGCCGCTGACCACGTTCGTGCCCATGAAGCACACGTTCTCGAGATCGAGCAGCGACGTCGACGCGTCGTTCGCAGCGCCCGGCGTGCCCGCCATGCCCGCGTGGGCCGACTTGCCGGCAACCGCGCCGAGCGTGTCGTACTTCTCGACCGGCAGCGCTTCGCCGGTCAGCACCGCCTGGCTGATGAACAGGTCGCGGGACGCGAGCAGACGCACGTCGGCGGGAATCATGTCGCCGGCCGACAGGTGCACGATGTCGCCGACCACCACTTCGCGCATCGGCACCTCGCGTCGCGCCGGCTCGGACGTGTCGGTCACCGCGCGCTGCACGGTCGCCGTCGTGCGAACCATCGCCTTGAGCTTTTCGGCCGCGCGAAGCGACCGGAATTCCTGCACGAAGCGCAGCAGCGCGCTGATCGTGACCATCGCCAGCAGGATCGTCATGCCGACGTAGTCGCGATCGTCAGGTGCCGCGAAATAGACGTCGGTGAAGAAGCTGATCGCGGCCAGCACCAGCAGCACGTAGACGAACGGATTGTGGAACGCATGCAGCAGCTGGCGCGTCCAGTGCGGCGGCTTGTCGTGCGCGATTTCGTTCGGGCCGTCGTGCTGCAGGCGGTCGGCGGCCTGCGCGTAGGTGAGGCCGCGCATGCTGGTATGCAGCGACTTGAAGGTTTCTTCGAGCGGGCGAGCCGCTTCCTGCGCGGCGCGCATGACGCGCCGTTCGTTCTGCTGACCGGGGCCAGCGTTGATGAAGCCGCGCTGTTTCTTTTGCGAGGTGTTTCGTTGTGTCATGAGTCGCTCCTTGCGCACGCGGCGGCGGACGGGAAGCGACCGTGACGTTATCGACGCACGAACGCTTCCCGCCGCGTCGCGCCGGGCGCGATCGGCTGTGGATCGGTGAAGGGAGGAAGGCTCGCCGGCGCGCGGAGTGCGGTCCGCAGGACGAAGCGCGGCGTCGCACCGGCGAGCGGTAATCGACTACTGTCGTCTGAGTTCATCTGCACTCCTGTCGGTTGCGGGTCGGCGGCACGGGCGATCGGCAGCCGCGCACGCTCGAGGGCGCGCGGCCGGACGGCACGCGAACGGAACACGCACGCGGCGTGCGCTGCGTGCGGCGCGAACGTATGCGCGCGGCAACGCACGGTTGCGCAGCGCGGACATTCGGCGATATCGAAAAAATGGGCGGGGGATTCTGGCCGGTCAGGCCGGAAGGGCGCCGCATCCTGCTTCCCGGGATGCGGCAGAAGACGAGGCTCTGCGCGGTTTCCTCAGGCAGCAGTCAAGTCGGTCGAGGACCAACTACAACTCGCATCGGTGTTCACAGAACACTCCATGTAATCAGACGGGGGCGATGGTAATGGGTCGTCGTGCGAAGCGTCAACCCTTTTTCCGCCCTTTTTTCAGGCAATTCCTGGGATACGTCGGCGCAACGGCGCCGGCTCCGCGGACGAAAAAATGCGCGCACGCCAGGCAGGCATGCGCGCGCTTGCGTCGAGGCGACGTACCGGTTACTGCGTGGCCGCGGTGACGGCAGCGCCTGCATCGGCGATACCGGAACCGGCCGGCAGCGCGGTGCACGACGTGCTGGCCGGCAGCATCGCCGCACGCGCGCCGCCTTGCAGCTTCTGCTGGATCTGAGCGGGCGTGAGGTTGCCGTTCACCGACAGCATCAGCCCGACGATGCCCGTCACCTGCGGCGTCGCGAGGCTCGTGCCGCTCGCGGTGCCATACGTGTCCGTGCCCGGTGTCGTCGTACCGCTGTTGGCCGTCGACAGGATGTTGACACCCGGCGCGCTCAGCGCGACGTCGGAGCCGAAGTTGCTGAACGATGCGCGGCGCCCGGTCGCGTCGGTCGCGCCGACGCTGATCACGCCGCGGCAGTTCGCCGGCTGGTCGAGTGCGGTCGCCAGGCCATCGTTGCCGGCGGCGACGACGACGGTCACGCCCTTCGCGTTCACATCGTCGATCGCCTGCTGGAACGTCGCGCTGCACGCGCCGACGCCGCCCAGGCTCAGGTTGATGATCTTCGCGGGATTCGGGTTCGTCGGCACGCCGGCGACCGGGATCCCGGCTGCCCAGCGCATCGCGTCCGCGATGTCGCTCGTCGTGCCGCCGCACTTGCCGAGCACGCGCACCGGCAGGATCCGGCCGAGCCACGACACGCCCGCGACGCCGATGCCGTTGTTGGCGGCGGCGCCGATCACGCCCATCACGCGCGTGCCGTGCCAGCTGCTGGTGCTCGGTTCGCTCGCGCAGTGATAGTACGGGCCGCTGGTGTCGTCCAGTTCCTGCTGCGTGACCCAGTCGCCCGGATCGGATGCATCGGTGCCGCGCGTCTGACCGTTGTTGCTGGTGTTGGCGTTCGAGATGAAGTTGTAGCCGGGCAGCAGGTTGCCGACGAGGTCGGGGTGTGGCCGGTAGCCGGTGTCGAGCACCGCCGTGACGACGGTCGGCGCACCCTTGGTTCGCGTCCATGCGGGCGGCGCGTTGATGCCGACGCTGGCGTCGGACAGATACCACTGCTGGCCATATGCGGGGTCGCTCGGCGTGTCGCGGATTCGCATCGGGTGATCGGGTTCCGCGTAGTCGACGTCGCCGTCAGCCGCGAATGCCTGCGCGAGCGCCGCCGCGTCGCCGGACGCGATGCGCTGGCCGATCGACAGCACGGCCGCGCCGTCCGACAAGGTTCGCTCCACCTGCACGTTCAGCGGTGCCTGCGACGTCGTCACGGCGGCATACGTCCGTGCGGCGCCGGTCGTCGTCGGCGCTGTCCAGCGCGTCATCGAGCGCTGGATCACCGCGTCGAGCCGCGTGCCGGTGTCGATGGCCGCCATCGCGCGCGCGGCTGTCGGCGTCTTCAGCCTGACGATCAGGTGATCGACCGGCGGCTCGACCGGCGCGGTCGGCTGGGCGGCCATCTGCACGGCGGCCTGCTGCGTCGCGCATGCATTGTTGCCGTTGGTCGCGGGCGGGGTCGTCGGGGAAGGCGACGGCGAGGGGGCCGGCGCTGCATTGGAAGGCGACGGACTGCCGCCGTCGCCGCCACCGCCCCCGCAGCCGGCGATCGGAAGCAGGGCCGCGGCAGACAGCATGCCGGCGAGCATGCGCGCATGAGCGGAGCGGGCCAGCGCGAAATTGAATCGTTTGGCTCTCATGGTGAAACTCGATCCTCGTAGATAACCGTCGTGCTGGCGGTTGTGCCTGGCCGGCGTAAACCGGACCTTTTTTTTATCGGGCGTGCACGGGACTGCTGCGACGCGCCATGCATTGGGTAACGGCTGATGAGGCGGTTTCTTGAATATGTTTTCGGGTGAAAAAGTGCGAAACGCAAACGATTGCCTTGCTGTATCGCAGCATGAACGCGCGTTTGGAACGGATGATCTGTTCACGCGGTGCAAGATCGCAGGCGGTTGATCGGGCGAAACGTGCGGCGCGAGCGCTTTTGCGCGCCACGGAAACGATTGTTCGCGGCGTGGCCTCGACGATGGTGTTTGGCGCTTTCCCCGATGAGGTGCGAATTTTGTCAGGCGTACGATCGCGATTCGATCAACGTTTCGTCAGGAGAAAAGCATGGATCGCCGCTTCCGTTGGCTGGCCGTCGCGCTGACCTGCGCGCTGGCGGGCACCGCGCATGCGCAGGCGCTCACCGGCACGCTGAAGAAGATCAAGGACACGGGCATCGTGTCGCTGGGTATCCGCGAATCGTCGGTGCCGTTCTCGTATTCCGACAACCAGCAGAAGAACATCGGTTATTCGCGCGACATCGCGGCGCGCATCATCGATGCGCTCAAGGCCGAGCTGAAGACGCCGAACCTGACGGTGAAGGAAATCCCGATTACGTCGCAGAACCGGATTCCGCTGCTGCAGAACGGCACGATCGACTTCGAGTGCGGGTCGACGACCAACACGCTGGAGCGGCAGAAGCAGGCCGCGTTCTCGAACAGTATTTTCCTGTACGGGATCCGATTCAGCACGCGCAAGGATTCGGGTGTGAAGGACTTCACGGACCTGGCCGGCAAGACGGTCGCGACGACGGCCGGCACGTCCGACGAGCGCCTGCTGCGCAAGCTCAACGAGGAGAAGGGGATGAACATGACGATCATCAGCGCGAAGGACCACGCTGAAGCGTTCATGAACGTCACGACGGGGCGCGCGGTCGCGTTCGTGATGGACGAGCCCCTGCTGTACGGCGAGATCGCGAAGGACCGCAATCCGGGTGCGTACACGGTGACGGGCACGCCGCTCGTTCACGAAAACTACGCGTGCATGATGCGCAAGGACGATCCGGCGTTCAAGCGCGTGGTCGATGGCGTGATCGCGAAGATGCAGACCTCCGGCGCGGCCGAGAAGCTTTATGACCAGTGGTTCATGCAGCCCATTCCGCCGAAGGGCGTGAGCCTCAATTATCCGCTGTCGCCGGAGATGAAGCAGCTGTTCAGGAATCCGACGGATCAGGCGCAATACTGATCGAAGCGTCGTCGTGGTATTGCATCGCACATGAAAAGCCGCCGGCAGATGCCGGCGGTTTCCGTTTCTGGTGCGCTCGCTGGCGCGGCGAAAGTGTGCGTCAGACCTGATTTCCGGCCCGGGCGCTGCCGGCCTGTCAGGCGGAGACTGTGCCGAAATCGGCATTCAACCGTGCCCGCGCCATGGGATTCCTGTCGCGCTGCGCAACAACAGGCACAATACGCACTTCGCCGCGCACCGTTGTTCGTTGTTCGAACAGCACGGCGCGTGTCGCCGCCGTCCGAATCTTTCCCGGTTGTCATGAACGCCTCGCTCACACCCGCGCGCGAATCGAACTCGCCGCGCTTCCTGTTGTTCCTGATCTGCCTGTTCGCCTCCGCCGGCCAACTCGCGATCGACATCTACGTGCCCGCGCTGCCCGATATGGCGCGCTCGTTCGCGACCACGCCGCAGGCGATCCAGTCGAGCGTCTCCGGCTACATGGCCGCCTACGCGCTCGGCCAGCTGATCTTCGGCCCAGTCGCCGATGCGTACGGGCGCAAGCGCGTGCTTGCGTTCGGGCTCGTCATCTACACGATCGGCTGCCTGCTGTCGCTCGGCGCGCCGAACCTGGAGACGTTCGTGCTGGCGCGCTGCCTGCAGGGCTTCGGGATCGCGACCACGAACCTGCTCGCGAAGGCGATCATCACCGACTCATTCTCGGGCCAGGCGCTGATGCATGCGTTTACGTACATGTCGATCGCATGGGGGCTCGCGCCGATCATCGCGCCGGTGATCGGCGCGCACCTTCAGGAATGGTTCGGCTGGCGCGCGTGCCTCGTGTTCCTGCTGGTGTACTCGCTGGTGATGTGGGCGCTGCTGTGGCGCTATCGCGAAACCTTGCCGAAACCGGTCCATCTCGAGCCGCGCACGCTGATGGCGAACGCGGGCAAGGTGCTCGCGAGCCCCGTGTTCCAGAGCTGCTTCCTCGCGCAGGGGCTGTGCTACAGCATCCTGCTGGTGTTCAACATCGTCGGGCCGTTCATGGTGCAGACCACGCTGCACAAGCCGCCGACCTTCTTCGGCTATCTCGCGCTCGGGATCGGACTGATGTATTTCCTCGGCGGGCTGTCGAACCGGATTCACGGGCGCGGGCTGCCGAGTGCCGAGCAGCGGCTGCGCATCGGCGCACGCGTGATGGCGGTCGCGGCGGTCGCGATGCTCGTGCTGGCGCTGACCGTCGGCCTGCGCGTGTGGACGCTCGCGACGCCGGTGCTCGTGATGGGCTTCTGCGCGGGCGCGATGTATCCGACGCTGATGGCCAAGGGCAATTCGCTGTTTCCGCATATCGCGGGGCTGACGAGTGCGATCCTCGGGTGTGCGCTGCTGCTCGTGTCGTCCGCGATGATGGGCCTCGCCGGTTTCGTGTCGGTGCAGGTGCTGACGCCGCTCGCGGTGTTCTTCGTCGCGCTGTCGTTTATCGTCGTGTGGATGGTGACGAAGCTGCTGCGCTACCTGACGCAGCAGCAGGCCGCGAGCGTGGCGTGCGGGCGCGGGGAAGCCGCGTAAGCCATATAGGCCGCGTGAACGCGTGCCGCAACGGCACGCCGGCCGCTCACAGCGGCTGCGCCGCGCCCGCCTGCGCCAGCAGCGAAATCGCGGCCGGATCCGGCATTCCGTTCGAATCGATCGCGCCGGCCTTGGCCAGTGCGTCTAGATCGCTGTCGACGCCCGGCTGGCCGACCACGAACGGCGTCGTCAGGAAGGCCGGTGTCGACAGTGTGACCGAATAGCGCTGCTGCAGATTCGTCACGACCGCCGATTGCGCGGACTGCACCGCACCCGGGCTGCCCATCACCCTCTGGAAGTGCGCATTCCCCTGGAAATTGCCGATCAGCCCGGCCGTGTTGGTGCCGAGTTGCGCGGCGAGATAGACGAGCATCAGCTCGGTCTCGGGCGTCGTGTTGAAGGTGCCGCCCGCGTAGGCGAGCGAATGCAGGCTCGTGCCGCTAGATGCGACGGTGATCACGCACGGCAGCACGGCGTTGACCGTCACGCGGTAGTTGCCGCCGCCGTCGGTCAGCGTCGTCGCCGAGCCTTGCGCGCAACTCACCGTCACCGATGCGCTCGCGAGCGCGACGCCCGTGGCGGCCGTGCCCGACAGCGCGATGGTCTGCGTGTTGGTGTTGTTGAAGCAGACGTCGACGCCGAAGCAGGCGTCGCCGTTGCAGCCTGCAAGTGCCGCGACGGCGGCGACGCAGGCGGTGCCCAGCGTGGGGCGGATGAAGCGCGGGTGGCGAAGGTTCATGGTCGCGGGCCTTTGGGCGAGTGAAGCAACCGGTGGGCGCCGGCGGGGCGGTGCCGCTCCTATTTTATGTCTCGAATCCCGTCGGTGCTTGCCCGTTTTCCCGACGGGACGCGGCCGAACGTGCCGGGTCCTGAACCTTTCGATTCCCTTCGCAATTGGTTATGCTGCGGGACGATTAAAAAACGACGAGAGAACGCGCCGTTCCCGACGGAGCTGGTGCGCCGTTTCCGACATGAACCTGAAACGACTGATGGGGCGGTCAAGCCTCCCGGATTGCGAGGGCGATCCGGCATCGATGGCATGCACGCCCCGCGACGCGGTGCGACCCGCGCGTATCCGCGGCAAGGCCCGCATCGGCAACGCGGCGGTGGCCGCCGCGCTGCTGGCCGGCGCGGCGTTCCTTTGCGTCCCGGCCTTCGCCGCCCCGGCCGACGCCGGCGATGGCGCGATTCCGTCGGTAGCCAATGCGCCGTCGGCCTGTACGAACGTGGCTGCCGCAGCCTCCTATCCCGTGGCCCACGACCCCGAAGCGGCGCCGCCGCTGACAGGCCGCGTGACCGACATGACGGGCGTGCTCAGTGTTGCATGTGCGTCCGAATTGACCGACCGTCTCGCCGATCTCGAGCGCCGGCTCGGCGTGCAGATGGCGATCCTGCTGGTCGGGTCGACCGGCCACGCGACCATCGAGCAGTTCGCGACCACGGTGTTCGAGAAATGGCGTCTCGGCGAGAGCAAGATCGACAACGGTTTGCTGCTGGTTGCCGCACTGAACGATCGCACCGTCCGGATCGAGGTCGGATACGGCCTCGAAGGCGCGATTCCGGACATCGTCGCAGGGCGAATCATCCGCGAGCGCATCGTGCCGGCGTTTCGCGAGAAGCGTATCGAAGCCGGCGTGAGCGATACGGTCGATGCACTGGTGCGGGAGATGACGCCGCCGCAAATGGCGGCGTCGGATAGCGCACTGCCCGACGAGGACGCTCGGCGCGCGGCGTCCGGCGATGCGAAGCGGCTGTCGAACGGCTTGCCGGAGACTCCCCCCGACGACGTCGGGAGCTTCCTGTTCTGGTTGCTGCTCGGCCTGACCGGCGTCACGCTGGGTGTCGTCACCGAATGGCGCAAGCTGCGTTGGCAGGTGATGTTGCCGGCCAGCTTCCTCGTCGCGACGATCGTGCCGGCTGCGATGTTGCCGGTCGGCGCGATTTTCAGAGGCGATCTGGAAGCGATCCTGGGTGCGCTGGCGATCGTCCCGACGAGCATCGGTGTCGGTGCGTGGCTGCTCGGTATCGGCGTCGTTCGCTCCGCACGCGTGCGCAAGAATACGGCGATCATCGGCGGGACGTTGCTGGCGTTGATCGGGATCGGGCATCTGATGGGATATTCGCCCGGCGAGGTTCTGGTGGCGGTCTTCTGCGTGGTGGTGGCGATCCTGTGGATCGTCGAAAAACTGACGGGCAGCGATGGGTCGTCATCCAGCTCCACGTCCTCGTCTTCGTCTTCGTCTTCGTCCTTCAAATGGCCATCGTCCGGCTCGGGCTCGTCCAGCTCCAGTTCCAGTTCGTCCGACTCATTCACCGGCGGTGGCGGCTCGAGCGGCGGCGGCGGGGCATCGGGCCGCTGGTAACCGCCGTGCGCGGCGCGTGCGCGAACGTTTCTTTTCAACTTGCCGCTCCAGTCGGAGCGTTCAACCGGAAGTCACAAACAATGAAATGGTTTCGAATCCTGCTCGTGTGCTGCGTGCTCGCGCCGCTCGCCGGTTGCGGCTACAACGCGATCCAGTCGTCGGATGAGGACGTTAACGCCGCGTGGTCGGAGGTGCTGAACCAGTATCAGCGTCGTGCCGACCTCGTGCCGAACCTTGCCGCGTCGGTGAAGGGCTACGCGTCGCACGAGGAACGCGTGCTGACCGAGGTGGCGTCGGCCCGCGCGCGCGTGGGCAGCGTGCAGATGACGCCGGAGATGGCAAAGGATCCCGCCGCGTTGGCGGCGTTTGATCAGCGGCAGGGTGAACTATCGGGCGCGCTGAGCCGGCTGATGGTGGTGTCGGAGCGATATCCGGAGCTGAAGGCGAACGAGGCGTTTCGCGATCTGCAGACGCAGCTCGAAGGCACCGAAAACCGCATCGCGGTCGCGCGCGGCCGCTACATCAAGACGGTGCAGCAGTACAACGTGCAGATCCGCCAGTTCCCGGGTGTCGTGATCGCGCGGATCTTCGGCTATCAGCCGCGCCCGAACTTCAGCGTCGCGAACGAATCCGCGATTTCGACCGCGCCCGTCATCGACTTCTCCAATCAGCCGCCGAAGACGAACGCAGCCGGTCAGTAAGCGGCCTGCCCGCGCACTCAGGGCTTGCGCGCGGCCGGCTTCGCGAACGCCCCGCGCACCTCGAAGCCGATCGCATCCGCCACGTTGCCGCGCGCGTCGACGAGTTCCAGCCGGTGCCTTCCCGGCCACGGCATCCACGCGAGGCGGTCGGCGTGCCCGATCACCTTGTCGTCGAGCCGCCACGCGAACCGCGCCGCATGCCCGGAAGACCGCTCGAACCAGATCCGCTGGTTCTTCGGCGGAATGTCCGGATCGATCGCGAAGATCGTGCCGTCGGTCGGCGCGCCGATCGTCAGCGGTGCGCGCGCGCCGTCCTTGCCCGGCGTGACGGGTGCCGCGAGCCGGATCGTGTCGAGCGCCGTGCCCGCGACGAACCACTCGTCGCGCGACGGCTCGACGTCGCGCTCGAACGTGATGCGGCGCATTTCGACACCGGCCGGCGGACGTGGCGCGCGGCTCGGCAGGTCGCGGTGCAGGTAGCCGACGACGGCCGACCACACGGGCGACGCGCCCGTCACCCCTGACACGTCCCACATTGGCGAGCCGTCCGCATTGCCGACCCACACGCCGACCGTATAGCGCGACGTGAAGCCGACCGTCCAGTTGTCGCGCATGTCCTTGCTCGTGCCGGTCTTCACCGCCGAGAAGAAGCGCGTCGCGAGCGGATTGTCGAAGCCGAACGTGCGCACGCGCGCGTTGTTGTCGGAGAGGATGTCGGTGACGACGAAGCTGGCCGCTTCGCTGAATACGCGCGTGCCGCCGTCCGTGCGGCCCGATGCCGATATGCCGGACGCGGGGGACGGCGCGGGCAAGTCGACGATCTTGCGCGCGACACCGCCGTTCGCGAGCGCGCGATACGCGTTGGTCAGCGACAGCAGCGTGACGTCCGCGCTGCCGAGCGCAAGGCTGAAGCCGTAGTAATCGCCTTCCTGCGCCAGCGGCAGGCCGAGCGCGGTCAGCGTGCGCGCGAAGCGGTGCGGCGTGACGAGCACGAGCGTGCGCACGGCTGGCACGTTCAGCGAGCCGCCGAGCGCGCTGCGCACGCTCACCCAGCCCTTGAAATCCTTGTCGTAGTTCTGCGGAATGTAGAGTCCGCCACCGGCCGCGAGGTTGATCGGTGCGTCGTCGAGCAGCGATGCGGCGGTCAGCCGTTTCTCGTCGATCGCCTGCGCATAGAGGAACGGTTTGAGCGTCGAGCCCGCCTGGCGCGGCGCGAGCACGGCGTCGACGTCGCGCGCGCTCGACAGCGCCCCCGACGAACCGACCCATGCGCGAATCTCGCCGGTCGCGTTGTCGATCACGACGACCGCACCGTCCTGCACGTTGCGCCGGTGCGCGGGCGCGTTGAGCTCGGTCAGCGCGCGCGTCAGCGTGTCGCGCGCGAAGCGCTGCAGCGGCGCATCGAGCGTCGTGCGCACCTGCGCGCCGGCCGCCGGTCTGACTTCGGCCGCGATGCGGCGCGCGAAGTGCGGGGCGAGGGCGGCGCCGTCGTCGCGCACGGCGTTGGCCGGGCGTGCGATCACGAGCTGCACGTAGCCGTCGAGCGATGCGCACGCCTGTTCCGCGTGCATGTCGCGCAGGATCCGGCACGCACGCTCGGCGACCTTCGCGCTTGCCGCGTTGGGAGCACGCACCAGCGCGGCCGCGATCGCGGCTTCACGCGCGTCGAGGCCGGACGGCGCCTTGCCGAACAGCACCTGCGACAGCGCGGCGAGCCCGACCGTCTCGCCGCGGAACGGCACGAGATTCAGGTAGGCCTCGAGGATCTGGTCCTTGCGCCAGCCGCGCTCGAGCAGCAGCGCGTTCATCGCCTGCGTGGCCTTCTGCGGCAGCGAGCGCTGGCCTGAGCGGCGCGGCGAATCGCTGAGCAGCCCGGCGAGCTGCATCGTCACGGTCGACGCGCCGCGCGTGCGCTCGTTCCACAGATTGCCCCACGCCGCGCCGGCGATCCCGCGCCAGTCGACGCCGCTGTGTTCGTAGAAACGCTTGTCCTCGGACACGACGATCGCCTCGCGGAACGCGGGTGACACGTCGGCGAGCGATACCCAGTCGCCGCGCCGTTCGGTGAGGTCGACGCGCGTGCGCTGCAGCGGCGTGCCGTCGCGCGCGAGCAGCACCCAGTCGGAACTGCGCCAGTTGCGGCGCACGTCGTCGTAGCCGGGCAGCGCGTGCGCGACCAGCGGCGCGCCGAGCACGACGGCGACGAATACGCGGCCGGCGAAACGCACCGGCCGCGGCAATACACGATCGATCATCACGTACTCGTTACTTGCCCGCGTCGGCCGGCTTCACGGTCATCGGCGGGTTCGGCCACAGGCCGTATACGGACGGCGCGTACAGCGCCTCGACGCGCGTCGGCGGCAGCCCGAAGGTGCCGACGTTGTTCAGCCGCACCGTGTATTCGACCGAGAGTTTGCCCTTCGGCAGATAGTCGTAATACGCGCGGTAGCCGTCGAAGTCGCGTTCGATGAACGCCGGCCACGCGCCGTCCGGGGATTTTTCGCCCTGCGTCGCGGCTTCGGAGTCGCGGCCGAGGCCGGAGCCGAGGATCGTCGCGCCGGACGGGATCGGATCGTTGACGACGACCCACGTCATGTCGCTCTGCGCATCGATGTCGAGATGCACGCGCACGACGTCGCCGCGCGTCAGCACACCCTTGACGGCGGGCGACACGGGCGTGACCGTCTTCGTGATCCGGTAGCCGGCCGCGAACGGCGCGCGCAGCGCAACGGCCGCGAGGCTTTCGACGGTCGCCCACGGGCGGCCCGTTCCGTCCTGGATGACGGACAGCGTGGCCGGCGCCTGCGCCGCACGCGGCCACGGCATCAGCACGCTGCGCGCGGCGGCGGCGCGGGTCGCGGCGGTGGCCGACGCGGGGGCGTCGGCGGGCGCGGGCGCCTGCGACCAGGAAATCGCGCGCTCGTTGCCGCCGAGCGCGACCTTCGTCGTGCCCGCCACCGGCGTGCTCTCGTAGGTGCGCGAGAAGCGTTCGATCGCGAGCTGGCCGAGCGCGTTCGACGTCGTCGTCTGCCACGCGCCCTGGCGTTGCAGCGCGAGGAGGCCGGTCGCGATGCGCGGCATCTCGTCCTTCCACGCCGGGTCGCCCGCGAATTCCAGCGCGAGACGCGCGGCGTTGGTCTCGTTGCTCGTCATCAGCCACCACAGATCGTCGTCGCGCGCGGTCGAGAACACGAGCTGCGTGCCCTGGTACGTGAGGCGCGCACGCAGGATCTGCTCGACCTGCGCGCGTTTCTCGTCACGCTGCGGGATGTCCTTCACACGCGTGAGGATCGCGTGATAGTCGATCACCGCCGACGTCGGCCACTGGTTCGGTGCGATCTCGATCGAACCGAGCATGCGGCCCTGCGCTGCACCGTAACGCGACAGCGCCTCGATCGCGGCGAGCTTGCGCAGATCGCGATCCTGGCGCGGCGCCCACGCGTTGCGCTCGATGCGGCCATCGACGAAGCGTGCGAGCCCGGCCTCGAGCTGCGTGCGCAGGTCTTCCGGCAGCGCGAAGCGCGCGTCGAGGCGTGCGGCCTCGTCGGCGACCACGAGCAGGTAAGACGACAGCGTCGGGCTGCCGTAGTGTGCATCGTCGGACGACGGCGGGAAGTAGCTCGCGAGGCCATCGCTGTCGAGGTACACGGGCATGCGTGCAACCAGCGCCTGCCATTGCGCGGCGTCGTGCAGGCCGATCGCGCGCGACGTCTGCTGTTCGAGGCAGCGATACGGATAGCGCTCGAACCAGCGCCGCACGCCGGGCAGGCCGTCGGCGAGCTTCGACTGCAGCGACACGGCGATGCCGCCGCGCGGCGCGCCCTGTGCGTTGTTGACGGCGCCGGCCGGAGCCGACACGGGCACCGTCAGCGTGCCGTCGACCTGCGTGAGCGTGGCCTGCTGCACGGTGACCGGCAGCGCGGGCACGACCTTCTGCGCGACGGCGAGCGCATCGGACGCGCGCTTGCCACCTTGCTCGGCCGCCTCGATGCGCCAGTTCAATGCGCCGGCCGCGTCGAGCGCCTGCTCGGGCACGGTGATCGTCCATGCAACCTCCGTCGCCGCATTGGCCGCGAGCGACACGGTTTGCGGCGCGACGTCGAGGCCCGTCACGCGCGGCGTCACGACGACCTGCATCGCGCGGTCGGTCGTGTTGCGCAGCGTGACCTGCGCGCGGAACGCATCGCCTTCACGCACGAGCGGCGGCAGCCCGGAGATCAGCTGCAGATCCTGGGTGCTGCGAATCGACGTGCTGCCGGTGCCGAAGCGATCGGGGCCGACCGCCGCGATCGCGACGATCCGGAAGCGCGTGAGCGCGTCGTTCAGCGGCACTTCGACGGTCGCGCTGCCGTTCGCGTCGAGCGTCACGCGCGGGTTCCACAGCAGCAGCGTGTCGAACAGCTCGCGTGTCGGCGAGCTGCCGCCGCCGCCGCCCGCCGGCACGGCCTTGCGGCCGAAGTGGCGGCGGCCGACGATTTCCATCTGCGCGGTGGCCGTCTCCACACCGTACGCGCGTCGCTGCAGCATCGCGTCGAGCAGGTCCCAGCTGTTGTTCGGCATCAGCTCGAGCAGCGCCTCGTCGACGGCCGCGACCGCGATCTGCGTGCCGGCTGGCGCCGGCTGGCCGTTCGGCAGCGTGACCTTCACGTGCGCCTGCGCCTTGCTGCGCACCGTGTACCGCGTCGCGTCGGTCGTCACGGACACGCCGAGACGATGCACGCCCGTGCCGACCTTGATCTCGCCGAGGCCATAGCGGAACGCGGGCTTCGACAAATCGACGAACGCGGTCGGCGCTTCATAGTGACGGCCTTCGCGCCAGAACGCGCGGGCCCATTCGACCGGCGCCTTCCAGCCCCAGGTGAAGAACGAGTACCACGGCACTTCGCGAATTCGGCCGCGCAACGCGAGCACCGACACGTACACGTTCGGCCCCCACGATTCGCCGACCTTCAGGTCGACGGTCGGGTTCTTGCCGTTGAGTTCGACGATGTGCGTTTCCATCACGCCGCCGCGTTCGACCGCGACGAGCGCGGTTGCGTAGCGGAACGGCATGCGGACCTGGAAGCGGGCCGTTTCGCCCGCCTCGTAGGACGTCTTTTCCGGGATCACGTCGATCCGGTCGGTGTTGTCGCCGCCGAACCAGAGTTCGTCCTCGCGCGTGACCCAGACGGACGTCGACGCATTCGACGTGCGGCCGTCGCCGTCCTTCGCGACCGCGATCAACTGGATGTTGCCGGCCTGTTCGAGCGTCGCGTCGCAGGCCATGCGGCCCTTGTCGTCGGTCTTGCCCGAGCACAGTACGCCGAGGTCGCGCGTGTCGCTCTTGTTGTCGTATGCATAGAAGCCGCCGACCATCCGCTTGCGCGACGACGTCGTGATGTGCGCGACACCCTTGATCTCGACCGCCACCGATGCACGCGGCTTGCCCTGCAGGTCGACCGCGAGCGCCTGCACCGGCACGCGCTGGCCGACCGACACCCAGCGGCCGGCCTTGATGCCGGCCACGACCGCGGCCGGCCACAGGATCGTGTCGCCGCGGATCGTCTGCACTTCGCCGTTCGGGTCCGCGAACGTCGCCTCGAGCGCGATGCGCTTCGGCGCGTCGACGTCGGGCAGGCCCTTGAGCGTGACGGTGCCGGCGCCGTTGCGGTCGAGCGTCAGCGGCAGCTTGTCCGCGATCAACCGGGTCGCGTCGGGATCGTTGTTCGCGGCCGATGCGCTGTCGCCGTCCTGCGCATCGTCGTCGGCATTGCCGTCGCTGCGCTCCGGACGATACGGCGTGAAGCTGAAGTCCTCGAAGCGATCCGCGAACGGCGGCGACGCCCACTTCATCAGCGCCGACACCTGCACGGGCAGGTTCGATGCGCCGCCGCCCGACACGTAGTCGATCTGCACCGCGAGCGGCGCTTCCTTGACCGCGACGAGCGGGCTCTTTTGCGCGTCGCGCGCGCCGATCGACCCCTTGAGCACCGGCAGGCGGAATGCCTCGACACGGAAGCTGCCGCTGTAGTAGCTGGCGGTCGGTGCATCGTCGGGGCCGCCTTCGAGCGAGACGCTGTATTCGCCGAGCTTCGCCGCGGGCGGCAGCGTGAATCGCGTGTCGGCGCTGTGGTCGGCGGACCACGTGAGCGGCAGCTTGTAGGTCTGGTCGGAGCCGAGATGGCGGATCGTCACGCGCGTCGGGTATTGCGCCGGGAACGCGAGGCTCTGCAGCGTCTCGGTGCGCAGGAAGTGTTTCATCGACACGGTTTCGCCGGCACGCAGCAGCGTGCGGTCGAATACGGTATGCGCGCGCACGGTCGGCGCGCTGTCGGTGTCGGTCGGCACGTTGAAGCGCCACGATTCGATCCCGCGGTTCCAGTTCGAGCTGACGAACGCCATGTCCGGGCCCGTCCTGGGATCGTCGACGCGCGCCGACACGAAGTAGTCGTCGAAGCGCTCCGACTGGCTGCATTCGTGCTTCGGCTCGAATGCACCGTCGATCTTCAGCAGGCCGTGCACATCGGTCTTGCCGGACGCGATTTCGTCTCCGTTGCAATCCGACACGCGGATTCGCGCGTTCGGCACGGGCTTGCCCTTGTCGAGCGTCGTGACCCACACGAGGTTGTTCTCGCGGCCCTGTTTCAGATGCACGCCGAGGTTCGTAACGAGCACGGTGGTACGTACGTACATGCTCGACGGCTTCGCGAGCAGCGAGCGGCCGAGCGCGGGCGACGCGAGTTCGAGCACGTAGAAGCCGGGTTTTTCGATCGGCACGCCGACGACCTCGAACGGACGCAGCGCCTTCGGATCAGCCTTCGGCAACGTCAGTGCCTGCGCACCCGGCTCTCCGGCGAGCAGCGACAGCGAGCGCACGTCGATGCGACGGTTCTGCGGCGCGGGCATCTTTTCGCCGGCCTGGAGCGGCACGTAGACGGGGTGCTGGCCCTTGCGACGGAGCAGGCCCGGGATGCGCTCGTCGATCGTGCCGGCCGTCATCGACCAGTTGTCGAAGCGCTCGACGGTGCGCATCCATTGACGAATCGCGGTGTCGTCGTCGACTTTCAGGTTCGAGAATTGCGCGCCGCTCGTGTTGAGGCCCGCGACATGCAGGTCGGCCTCGACGTTGCGCAGCGTGACGGGCACGAGCGCAGGCGTATCCGGTTCGGCGAAACGCTCGACGATCCCGAAGGTGCCCGACGAGAATTTCGCGAGCGGCGGCATCGGCGCGGTGCGCGTCGCGAGCGGGAACAGGTCTGCGTTCGCGAGCGCGCGCTCGGTCACGTCGTGCAGGCCGGACGGCAGCTCGATCGTCAGGTTCTCCTGCGCGGGCAGCGGCGGGTTGAAGGTGACGGTCGTCACTTCGTCGCTGTGATCGTCGGCCGCGAAGGTCGGTGAAAGCGAACCGTCAGGGCCGCGCAGCTTGATCGCCTCGGCGTTCTTGCGCGAGATCGGCGCATTGAACGACAGCGTGAGCGGACGCAGCGGCGTGCAGGGCGCCTTCGCATTTTCGCGCTCGCACGAGAAGCTCGCGGCGAACGGCGCGCGCACGGTGAAGTCGAAGCGGCGCTCGGTGTCGTTCGCGATGCCGCTCGGGCTCGCGACGCCCTTGCCGTAGACGAGTTGCATCTTCGCGCTCGCGGGCAGCGCCTGCGCACACGACAGCGTCAGCACGCGCGCGGCGTCCTTCTTCAGTCCGAAGTGGTCGAGCAGCGCGTTGCGGGTATCGTCGTCGGCGGCCGTGACGGGGATGCGGTTGCCGATGCCGGCCGCTTCGCACCAGATGTTCGCGAGCGCGGAGCGCGGCTCGGCCGGGCCGTTCAGCTTCAGCACGAAAACCTGGCGCTCCTCGATCTCGCGCGAGCCGGGACGCACTGTCACAGGGAACGGGCCGCCGGTCTGAAACGTGAAGCGGCGCGGGCCGCTGACCGCATTGCCGGCGACCGAGCGCAGCGTGTCGTTGAGCGCGACGGAGCAGCGCACGCCGGGCGGCAGGTCGTTCTCGAAATCGTAGACCCACGTCTTGTCGTCGAGCCAGTGTCCCTGGCCGCGTGCGGCGGTGGAGTCGTTGCAGGTCATGCGCGCGGGACTCGGCGCGGAGGCGGAACCGAACGCGACCATCGGTTCGTCGAACTTGACGACGCTTTGCCGCACTTCGGTGACGGTGCCTTGCGGCGATACGCTCACCGTGCGTGCGGCGCCCGCATGCAGCGACAGTGCCGCGGCAGCGCCGAGCGCCGTGACCGCGCCGATGCGCCAGAGCAGCCGTGTGGTGTGACGGGTTGAATTCGTATTGTTGTGCTTGTCGTGCTGCTTCATCGCTCGATGCCCTCGGAGGGAAGCTTTCTGTTTGATTGCACGCGATTCTAACCGACGCGCATGTGAGCGGATGAATGGAGGCGGCGTGTCGCCGGCTTGCGACACGCCGGCATCCCGAAGCAGAATTGTCGCGTCGACGACACAAAAATGCAGCGAAATGTCGATTGTCTCGGATTGCGGAACATTTATTGGACTATAAAAGCATTGTCCAATTCGAATTGTGCGCGTACATTTCAGGGCCGCGCGAAAGTTTGAGAAATATCAAGCGTGGTTTTCCCGAATCCGGTGTTCGAGAGAAGGAAACATGCACAACGACAACACCCCCCACTCGCGTCGCGATCGCGACGCAGCCGCATCCGGCATCACGCGGCGTCAATGGCTGCAAGGCGCACTGGCGCTGACGGCGGCAGGCCTCACCGGCTCGCTGGCGTTGCGAGCCTTGGCCGATAATCCCGGCGCCGCGCCGCTCGATACGTTCATGACGCTCTCCGAAGCACTGACAGGCAAGAAAGGGCTGAGCCGCGTGCTCGGCGACCGCTTCCTGCAGGCCTTGCAGAAGGGCTCGTTCAAGACCGCCGACGGTCTGTCGCAACTCGCCGGCGCGCTCGCGTCCGGTTCATTGAGTCCCGATCAGGAGGCCTCCGCGCTGTCGATTCTCGAAGCGTGGTATCTCGGCATCGTCGACAACGTCGTGATTACGTACGAGGAAGCATTAATGTTCAGCGTCGTATCCGATACGCTCGTGATTCCTTCGTATTGCCCCAACAAACCCGGCTTCTGGGCCGAAAAACCGATCGAGAGGCAAGCCTGATGGCCGATACCGATACGCAAAAAGCCGACGTCGTGGTCGTCGGATCCGGTGTCGCAGGCGCGATCGTCGCGCACCAGCTCGCCATGGCCGGCAAGTCGGTGATCCTGCTCGAGGCAGGCCCGCGCATGCCGCGCTGGGAAATCGTCGAACGCTTCCGCAACCAGCCCGACAAGACGGACTTCATGGCGCCGTACCCGTCGAGCCCGTGGGCGCCGCATCCGGAATACGGCCCGCCGAACGACTACCTGGTCCTGAAGGGCGAGCACAAGTTCAACTCGCAGTATATCCGCGCGGTGGGCGGCACGACGTGGCACTGGGCCGCGTCGGCGTGGCGCTTCATCCCGAACGACTTCAAGATGAAGACCGTGTACGGCGTCGGTCGCGACTGGCCGATCCAGTACGACGACCTCGAGCATTACTACCAGCGCGCGGAGGAAGAACTCGGCGTGTGGGGCCCCGGCCCCGAGGAGGACCTGTACTCGCCGCGCAAGCAGCCGTACCCGATGCCGCCGCTGCCGTTGTCGTTCAACGAGCAGACGATCAAGAGCGCGCTCAACGGCCATGACCCGAAGTTCCACGTGGTGACCGAACCGGTCGCGCGCAACAGCCGTCCGTACGACGGCCGGCCAACCTGTTGCGGGAACAACAACTGCATGCCGATCTGCCCGATCGGTGCGATGTACAACGGCATCGTGCACGTCGAGAAGGCCGAGCAGGCCGGCGCGAAGCTGATCGACAGCGCGGTCGTCTACAAGCTCGAGACGGGTCCGGACAAGCGCATCGTCGCCGCGATCTACAAGGACAAGACGGGCGCCGACCATCGCGTCGAGGGCAAGTACTTCGTGGTCGCCGCGAACGGCATCGAGACGCCGAAGATCCTGCTGATGTCGGCGAACCGCGACTTCCCGAACGGCGTCGCGAACAGCTCCGACATGGTCGGGCGCAACCTGATGGACCACCCTGGCACGGGCGTGTCGTTCTATGCGAGCGAGAAGCTGTGGCCGGGTCGCGGCCCGCAGGAAATGACGTCGCTGATCGGTTTCCGCGACGGTCCGTTCCGCGCGACCGAAGCCGCGAAGAAGATCCATCTGTCGAACATGTCGCGCATCAACCAGGAGACGCAGAAGATCTTCAAGGCCGGCAAGCTGATGAAGTCCGACGAGCTCGACGCGCAGATCCGCGATCGTTCGGCCCGCTACGTGCAGTTCGACTGCTTCCACGAAATCCTGCCGCAGCCCGAGAACCGCATCGTGCCGAGCAAGACCGCAACCGACGCGATCGGCATTCCGCGCCCGGAAATCACCTATGCGATCGACGACTACGTGAAGCGCGGCGCCGTGCACACGCGCGAAGTCTATGCGACCGCGGCGCAGGTGCTGGGCGGCACGGACGTCGTGTTCAACGACGAGTTCGCGCCGAACAACCACATCACGGGCGCGACGATCATGGGCGCGGATGCACGCGACTCGGTCGTCGACAAGGACTGCCGCACGTTCGACCATCCGAACCTGTTCATCTCGAGCAGCTCGACGATGCCGACCGTCGGTACGGTGAACGTGACGCTGACGATCGCGGCGCTGGCGCTGCGGATGTCGGACACGCTGAAGAAGGAAGTCTGACCGTGCGGAAATCTACTCTCACCTTCCTCCTCGCTGGCTGCCTCGCGCTGCCGGGCCTCGTGCGCGCGGCCGACTCGGCCGATCCCGCGCAGATCAAGCGCGGCGAATATCTCGCGGTCGCGGGCGACTGCATGGCCTGCCACACCGCGAAGGGCGGCAAGCCGTTCGCCGGCGGCCTCGGCATGCCGGTGCCGATGCTCGGCAAGATCTATACGAGCAACATCACGCCCGACCCGGACACCGGCATCGGCAACTGGACGTTCGACGACTTCGAGCGCGCGGTGCGTCACGGCGTGTCGAAGAACGGCAACAACCTGTACCCGGCGATGCCTTACGTGTCGTACGCGAAGATCAACGACGACGACGTGCAGGCGCTGTATGCGTACTTCATGCACGGTGTCGAACCGGTCAAGCAGACGCCGCCGAAGAACGAGATTCCCGCGCTGCTGAGCATGCGCTGGCCGCTGAAGATCTGGAACTGGCTGTTCCTGAAGGACGGCGCGTACGCGCCGAAGCCGACGCAGAGCGCCGAGTGGAACCGCGGCGCGTACCTGGTGCAGGGCCTCGCGCACTGCAGCACGTGCCACACACCGCGCGGCATCGCGATGCAGGAGAAGTCGCTCGACGAGACGGGTGGCAGCTTCCTGTCGGGTTCGGTCCTCGCGGGCTGGGACGGCTACAACATCACGTCCGACCCGAACGCGGGGATCGGCGGCTGGACGCAGCAGCAACTCGTCCAGTACCTGCGTACCGGCAGCGTGCCGGGCCTCGCGCAGGCGGCCGGTCCGATGGCCGAGGCGGTCGAGCACAGCTTCTCGAAGATGACCGACGCCGACATCGGCGCGATCGCGACGTATATCCGCACGGTGCCGGCGGTGGCCAGCGGCGACGCGAAGCAGTCGCGCTCGTCGTGGGGCAAGCCGGCGGAAGACGGCCTGAAGCTGCGCGGCGTGGCGCTCGCGTCGTCGGGCATCGATCCGGCGCGGCTGTATCTCGGCAACTGCGCGACGTGCCACCAGATGCAGGGCAAGGGCACGCCGGACGGCTATTACCCGTCGCTGTTCCACAACTCGACGGTGGGTGCGTCGAATCCGGCGAACCTGGTGCAGGTGATCCTGAACGGCGTGCAGCGCAAGGCCGGCAGCGAGGACGTCGGCATGCCCGCGTTCCGCAACGAGCTGTCGGATGCGCAGATCGCCGCGCTGGCGAACTACCTGACCGGCCAGTTCGGCAATCCGGCCGCGAAGGTGACCGAGCAGGACGTCGCGAAGGCGCGTTGACGCCGGACGCGACGCGGCACGAAGCAGGGCAACACTGACAAGAGGAGGCGCACAGCACATCGGGCGGACCCCGATGCCGGTTGTTGCAGAGCGGGGCGGGCGGCTGGCAGCCGCCCGTTCCGGTTCACAGGCAATCCGGTGCGCGCGGTTTGCGCACTGCTTTCGTTGATCACACCATGACACCGAATCAACCGTTTCTCGCTTCCCAGCGCGATGTGCTGCTGCTGCTGTCCCGAATCCTGCTCGTGATCCTGTTCGTGATGTTCGGCTGGAAGAAGATCGTCGACTTCTCCGGTACGATCGCGTTCATGGGAAGCGAGGGTGCGCCTGCACCGATCGTTTCGGCGGCAATCTCCGTCGTGATGGAGCTGTTCGCCGGCATCGCGATCCTCGTCGGTTTCCAGACGCGGCCGCTCGCGCTGCTGCTTGCGCTGTATACGATCGGCACCGGCTTGATCGGCCACCACTACTGGACGATGACGGGCGGCGAGCAGATGAACAACATGATTCATTTCTACAAGAACATCGCGATCTCGGGCGGCCTGCTCGCGCTCTGCGCGGCGGGCCCCGGGCGTTTTTCGATCGATCGCGGGTAAACGGATCGCTGGCGCGCGCATGGGGCGCGTGTCGGACGGTCGGGACTCCGAGGGGGCATCATTTTGCGACTCAAACATTTCGCATGGCTGATCGTGGCCGCCACGCCGGCGGCCGCGTTCGCACAGACAAGCGTGACGCTGTACGGCCGGATCGACGGCGGCGTCGAATACCTGAACCACATCGCGACGCCCAACGGCAGCTCGACGCGCTGGAGCGCGGAAGGCGGCGACTGGGGCACCAGCATGTTCGGCCTGAAAGGCGTCGAGGATCTCGGCGGCGGGATGTCGACGGTCTTCAACCTGGAAACCGCGTTTCAGGTGATGAACGGCACGACGGGCGGCGGACGCATGTGGTCGCGCCGCGCGTATGTCGGGCTGAAGAGCGACACGTGGGGCCAGTTGCAGGCCGGCCGCAACCTGTTCATCGACAGTGATGGCGTGTGGGAATTCGATCCGTTCGTGCAGCAGGCGTTTTCGTCCGCATCGCTCGTGCGCGGGCGCAACTGGCAGCAGAGCAGCAACAACATCGAATATCACAGCCCGGTGATCGGCGGCTTCGACGTGCAGGCGCAATATGCGTTCGGCAACCAGTCGCGCGGCTTCAACTACGGCGCGGCCGACGACTTCGGCCGCTCGGACGGGATCATGATCTCGTACCACTCGCCGGTGCTCGACGTGCGCGGCATCTACGACGAACTGCGCGACAACAACGGCAAGTTCAGCAATATCTTCACCGCGTCGCGCGAGTATTTCGTCGGCGCGAACGTGAAGGTGTCGAAGTTCAAGATCCAGGGCGCGTATACGCACTACCAGGCGCCGGACAGCCCGGCGGGCGTCGCCGATCGCGCCGATCACTACTGGCTCGGCGCAACCTACACGGCAACGCCGCAGTGGGCCGTGACGGGCGGCGGGTATTACGTGAAGGTGGGCGACGGCGGCGGCGATGCGTCGCACGATCCGTCGGGGCACGCGATCATGTACGTGCTCGGTACGACGTACAACCTGTCGAAGCGCACGTTCCTGTACGGGACGGTCGCGTATGTGCGCAACGGCGGCAACTCGAACTTCTCGCTGCTCGCGTCGCCGCGCGACGCGACGTCGGGCACGAGCCCGATGACGGGCGAGTCGCAGACGGGCGCGTATGTCGGGATGATGCATACGTTCTGAGCGAGGCGTAGCGCACGCAAGGCACGGGTGATGGTGGCCCGTGCCTTGTTGCGTTTACGGCGACGGACGGTCCTCTGACGCTGCCGGTTCATGTGAGCAGTGTCGATCACACAAAAGGAAAGACCCCGTCGAAACCGGCGGGGTCGGTGGATCGACGACGTTGCGGCCGCGCACGTGCCGCGCATCGCCCGTCAGTTAATCGAGTGCTTTCCCGGCCTTCTCGTCCATGCAGCGAATGGCGAGCAGCGTCATCGCACCACAGCCGATCGCATACCACGCGGGCGCATTCGGGTTGCCGGTCGCCGCGATCAGCCAGGTCACGAAAAACTGCGCGAAGCCGCCGAAGATCGCGACGCCGACGCTGTAGACGAGTGCACCGCCGGTCGCCCGAACCGCACGCGGGAACAGCTCGCCGAGCATCGCACCGGTCGCGCCGATGTTGATCGCGTGCACGACAGAGAGCGCGGCGATGATCGACAGCAGCGACGCGGCGCCTGGCCACCGGTTCAGCGCGATGAACGCGGGGTAGATCGCGGCCATCAGCACGATGCGCGTCCACCAGACGATTCGGTTGCGCCCGTAGACGTCGGACAGGTGGCCGCCGATCGGCGTCACCAGCATCAGGATCGCGCCCGCGACGCAGCCTGCCGTCATCGACAGCCAGGTCGGAAGATGCAGCACCTGCACGCCGTAGATCGCCATGTAGAACACGATGATGTAGTGGATCGACGTGCCGCCGATCGTCACGCCGAGGCCCGCGAACACGGCCTTGCCGTGATGGCGCAGCACGTCGGCGAGCGGCAGCGACGCGACCGGCTCGTCGTGCGTGGCGGCGTGCGCGGCAGCCGGCACTTCCTCGACGGTCTTGCGCAGCCAGTAGCCGAGCGGTACGAACAGCGTGCCGATGATGAACGGCACGCGCCAGCCCCAGCTTTCGAGCTGCGCGGCATTGAGCGTCGACGTGAGCGCGACGCCGGTGAGCGCGCCGGCGAGCGCGGCGAGCCCCTGGCTCGAGAACTGGAACGACGCGTAGAAGCCGCGGCGGTGCTGCGGTGCCTGTTCGAGCAGCAGCGTCGTCGACGCGCCGACTTCGCCGCCCGATGCGAACCCCTGCAGCAGGCGTGCGAGCACGAGCAGCAGCGGCGCGGCGATGCCGATCTGCGCGAAGGTCGGCGCGACCGCGATCGTCGCGGTGCCGAGCGCCATCAGCAAGAGCGTCAGGATCATCGCCTTCTTGCGGCCGGCGCGGTCGGCATACATGCCGATCACGAGGCCGCCGAGCGGACGCGTGACGAAGCCGACGCCGAAGCTCGCGACCGCGAGCATCAGCTGCCCGAACGACGAGTGGACCGGAAAGAACAGCTTGCCGATCAGGATGGCGAAGAAGCTGTAGACCGTGAAGTCGTAGAACTCGAGCGCGTTGCCGACCGCGGCGGCCGCGATCAGGCGGCGTTTCTTCGCGGCGGCGCGGGCATCGGCCGGCGACCCGGCGAACGGAAGGGCGGACGTTTCCATGGGGTTCCCCTGCTAAAGCGCGAAACTGCGTGATGAAGGGCCGTCAGGCCGCGAGCCAGGCTTCGGCGACGCGGACCCAGTAGCTCGCGCCGATCGCGAGGATGTCGTCGTTGAAGTCGTAGCCGGGGTTGTGCACCATGCAGCCGCCCTTGCTGCCGATCCCGTTGCCGATGAACGCATAGCAGCCGGGGCGCGCCTCGAGCATGAACGCGAAGTCCTCGCTGCCCATCAGCGGCGCGGCCTCGGTCTCGACACGCTCGGCGCCGAGCATCCGGCGCGCGATGTCGGCTGCAAACGCGGTGGGTTCGGGATGGTTGACGAGCACCGGGTAGCCGTAGTCGTAATCCACTTCCGCGGTGAGGCCGAAGCTTTCTGCCTGGCCCTTCGCGAGCGCTTCGATGCGGCGGGCGAGCAGCGCGCGCACGTCGGCGTTCAGCGCGCGCACCGACAGCTTCATCACGACGGTTTCGGGAATGATGTTGAAGGTCTCGCCGGCCTGCACGCTGCCGACCGTGATCACGGCCGCATGCTGCGCATCGACCTCGCGCGCGACGATCGTCTGCAGCGCGACCATGATGCTGCCCGCGGCCGACATCGGATCGCGTGCGAAGTGCGGCATCGCCCCGTGACCGCCGACGCCGCGCAGCGTGATCGTCACGCGGTCGGCCGACGCCATCGCGGCGCCGGTGCGGAATGCCATGTCGCCGGCGGCGCGGCCCGGCATGTTGTGGATCGCGAAGATCGCATCGCACGGGAAGCGGTCGAACAGGCCGTCGTCCATCATCGATTTCGCGCCACCGAAGTTTTCCTCGGCTGGCTGGAAGATCAGGTTCAGCGTGCCGGAGAACTGGCGCGTCGCGGCCAGGTGACGCGCCGCGCACAGCAGCATCGCGGTGTGGCCGTCGTGGCCGCATGCATGCATCTTGTTCGCATGGCGGCTCGCGTAGGGCAGGCCGGTGGCCTCGGCGAGCGGCAGCGCGTCCATGTCGGCGCGCAGGCCGACGGTGCGCGTGCCTTGTCCTTCGCGCAGCACGCCGACGACGCCCGTCTTGCCTATGCCGCGATGCACTTCGTAGCCCCAGCCGGTGAGCAGTTCCGCGACGAGATCGCTCGTCAGCGTTTCCTCGAACGCGAGTTCCGGGTGCGCATGGATGCGGCGGCGCACTTCGATGAGGTCTGGGGCGATCGCGGCGATGCCGGGGATGACGGGGTTCGCGGCTTGCAGCATGGTGTCTCCTGTGGGGCCGGTGGACGTTTGACGCGCATATGACGGTAAAGGATATAAATTTCTTTTGCGCACCAGAAGCTGCTAAATTGCTTTGGTGCACACCACCGGTTGCCGCTCGGGAATACCCTGAGCCTGCATGCGGCGCGCTGCACGGGGGTTTCCACGAATCACGCATGCCGCCATGAAATACCATCAGTTGAAAGCGTTCGTCACCGTCGCGGACGAAGGGAGCATCCGCGCGGCCGCGCGGCGCCTGAACGTGTCGCCGGCGGCGTTGACGAAGGCGGTCAAGGAACTGGAGATCGCGCTCGGCGTGTCGCTCGTCGTGCGCACCGCGCGCGGCGTGCAGCTCACGGCGTTCGGCCAGCAGTTGCAGGTGCGCGCGCGGCTGATCGTCGCCGAGATGCAGCGTGCGCGCGACGACATCGAGCAGGCGCAGGGTGCGATGACGGGCTCGGTCGCGGCGGCGATCACGCCGGCCGCCGCGGTGACGATCCTGCCCGATGCGTTTCGCGCGTTCCGGCGGCGCTTTCCGGTCGCGCGCGTCAATCTGATCGAAGGGTTTCCGGGCGTCGCGCTGCCGCGGCTGCACGACGGCTCCCTCGATTTCGCGGTGGCCGTCGTCGTGCCCGAACTGCTGGCGGCCGAGTTCGATCACGCGGAACTCTATGCGAGCCGATCATTGATCGTCGCGCGCAAGGGGCATCCACTCGCGTCGGCCACGTCGCTCGCCGATCTCGTCGAGGCCGACTGGCTGATGAATCCGTCGCCGGAAAGCTCGACCCAGGTGCTGTTCAACACGTTCATCGCATACGGGCTGCCGGTGCCGCAGCGGGTCGTCGAATGCCCGAGCTTCGGCCTCGCGCACAGCCTGATGACGGGCTGCGACCTGATCGCGTCGATGCCCGAACAGCTGCTGCAAGGGGAGTGGGCGCGCGACCAGCTCGTGGTGCTGCCGATCCGCGAGCGGCTGCCCGGCGTGTCCGTGCAGGTCGTCACGCGCCGCGACAGTCCGCTCACGCCGGCTGCGGCAATGCTGCTCGACTGCCTGCGCGATTCCGCGCGACGCAAGGGGCTCCGTTGAGCATGCTCCATGCGGGCCACACAATGCATCGAATAGTGATCCTGATTATCGGTCGCACGCCTGCGATCGGCCCCGCTTGCGGCACGCCCGCCGCGAGCCGGTATCATAGCGGCCGGCCTGCCGCCCCGGCCGGCTTCCGACAACACGCCATCCGGCATCCAGCAATCAGAGGCATCACATGACCAGTGCAACCCAATTCGACAACGTATCGGTCGTCAAGCGCGCGAACGTCTATTTCGACGGCAAGTGCGTGTCGCATACCGTGCTCTTCCCGGACGGCACGCGCAAGACGCTCGGCGTGATCCTGCCGTGCGCGCTCAACTTCGGCACGGACGCGCCCGAATTGATGGAAGTGCAGGCCGGCAAGTGCCGCGTGAAGCTCGACGGCAGCAGCGACTGGCAGACCTACGGCGCCGGCGAATCGTTCTCTGTGCCGGGCAAGAGCCGCTTCGACATCGAAGTGCTCGAGACGCTCGACTACGTCTGCAGCTACCTGTAAGCGCGCAAGCACGGTCGCGACGCGTGCGTGCGGCCCGTGCGCCCAAACGAAAAAGCCCCGCCTAGGCGGGGCTTGTCGCATGCGGACGGCGCAACGCCGTCCGGCGCGGGGCTTACAGGCAGGCGCTGATGTCGCCGGCGGCAGCCGCGTCGCCGCGCACGCCGACCCACGTCTTCGCGTCCGGCTTCGACGACGGGCGAACCATCGCGGCCACGCCGTTCGGCGGCTGCTGGCCCGGTGCGTAGACATCGGTCGCGAGGCCGTTCGCGAGCACGTTCTGCGAGATCACCTGCTGTTGCGACTTGTCGGCCCAGGTCTTGGCGATGCACGCCGAGACGTCCGGGGCGGCCTTCTGGCTTTGTCCCACGTTCTGCACGGCCGGATCGGCCGCGTGAGCAGAAATTGCCACGGTCAATGCGATGAGCGGTAAGTATTTCACGTTCACGTTTTATCTCCCTCGAGTCGTGATTGATTGAGTGGGATGCGCAGCAGAACTGCGTGCCTGTGAGATTGCATCGGACAAATGCGGTTCCGGCGATTCCGAAACAAGTTGTTAACGCGCTTGCCAAACGGCACTCCGGATGCAATGCGTTCTGTCGCGCGGCGGCATGCGTCGTGCGCGGTCCGTGTGGAGACGCGACAGCGACGTCATGCGTCGTGAGGTCGGCTCGCTGCCCTGAGGTGTGGCGGATTGACGGCCGCGGCGTGCTGCATGTGTCTGCATGTCGCGCCGCGACGCTTCTTTATTGGATGACGATGTGGAACGGCTGAATGATGGCCCCGTCGCATGAGTACCATGATGACAAACTTTCGTCCGATCGATTGTCAACGAAGTTTAAACGCCGGACGCGGCGGCGCGCGCGGTGCGTATCAGCCCGCCTTGCGCATACCTGCGTCGCGCAGGTTGACGGGTACGACCGGACGGAAGCGTTCGCGCTTCTGTTCGTCGTCGAAGTGCTGGAGCGCGGGCTTGATCAAGTCGCTGCGCGACACGATGCCGATGATGCGCAGCGATTGCGGATCGTCGACGACCGGCAGGCGTTCAAGGCCGAGCATCGCGAGCCGCGATGCGACCACGCGGCACGTTTCGTGCGCCTGCGCGACGGCTGGCACATGTTCGGCGAACGCGTTCGCGAGCACCGCGCCGGGACCGGCCTGCGCGCGCTGCGCGTCGAGCGTCGCGCGATCGACGATGCCGAGCAGGCGGCCGTTCTGCACGACCGGGTATGCACGGTGTGTCTGCTTTACGCCGAAGTACTGCGACTCGACCGCGTCGAGCGTCATGGCCCCGTTGATCGCGACGAGCGCGTCGGCCGAGGTCATCACTTCGGCCACGTCATGGCGTTCGAGCGGATCGACGCCGTATTCGCGGTAGATGTGATACCCGCGGCGCGCGATCTTTTCCGTCATGATCGAACGCTTCATCACGACGGTCGCGAAGCCGTGCGCGACGAGCGTCGCGGCGAGCAGCGGCAGCAGTGCGTTCGCGTCGTGCGTGAGGCCGAACGCGAACACGATCGCGGTCAGCGGCGCGCCGAGCGTCGCGCCGAGCGTCGCGGCCATGCAGACGAGCGGCCATAGCGCCGGATCGCCGCCGGGCAGCACCGGCGACAGCACGGTGCCGAGGCCGGCGCCGAGCATCAGCAGCGGGGCCAGCACGCCTCCCGACGTGCCGGATCCGAGCGCGATCACCCACATCACGGCCTTCACGATCAGCAGCGCGAGCGCGATTTTCAGCGCGATGTGCTGGTGCAGCAGGTCGCCGATCACGTCGTAGCCGACGCCGAGTGCGCGCGGCTCGAGCCAGCCGCCGATGCCGATCACGATCGCGCCCAGCGCCGGCCACCACATCCAGTGCACAGGCAGCTTTGCGAAGGCGTCCTCGACGCGGTACAGCGCGGCCGACAGGCCGCACGCGAGCATGCCGGACAGCAGGCCCGCGACGATGCACGACAGCAGAGCGACGGGCGTCGGCGATGCGGTGGCCAGCGGAAACAGCGGGCCGACACCGAAGAACACGGCGCGGGCGAAACCGGCCACCGCGCACGCGAGCGCGACCGGCAGGAAACTGCGCGGACGCCATTCGAACAGCAGCAGTTCGACCGCGAGCAGCACGGCGGCGACCGGCGTGCCGAACACGGCGGTCATGCCGGCGGCCGCGCCCGCGACGAGCAGCGTCTTGCGTTCGGCCGCGGTCACGTGCACGCATTGCGCGATCAGCGAGCCGAGCGCGCCGCCCGTCATGATGATCGGGCCCTCGGCACCGAACGGGCCGCCGCTTCCGATCACGACGCCGGACGACAGCGGCTTGAGGATCGCAACCTTCGGCGACATGCGGCTCTTGCCGAACAGGATCGCCTCGATCGCTTCGGGAATGCCGTGGCCGCGGATCTTCTCCGAACCGAAACGCGCCATCAACCCGACGATCAGCCCGCCGATCACCGGCACGACGATCACCCACGCGCCGAGCGTGTTTTGGGCGGGCGAGCGGTCGGCGAACGAGAACTGCTGGAAGAAGAACAGGTTCGTGAATAGGTGGATCAGGCTCAACAGCACGAACGCCGCCAGCGTGCTGAGCACGCCGATCCCGGCAGCCAGCAATGCTATTCTGGGCAGGCGTTCGTTGGTCGAGAAATCGCGTTTGTGTGGTGCGTTCATCGGAGCAGGGAAAGGTTGGTCAAGCCTGGGTCAATAATCGATCTGCGGAACCTGGAACGTGCCCTTGAGCGATTTCAGTTCCGTGCGGTGCATGGCCGCGAGGCGGGCGAGCAGCGTTTCGCCGGCTTCCTCGAGGTGGACCTCGACCTGCCGGCGGTCCGCTTCGCTCGTCTTGCGCTTCACGAGCCCGAGCGCCTCGCAGCGCGTCACCAGCGCGACGACGCCGTGATGCTGCGCCTGCAGGCGTTCGGCGAGTTCGCCGATGGTGGCCCATTCGCGATGCGGGTAGCCCTTGATGTGCAGCAGCAGCAGGTATTGCAGCGGCGTCACGCCTTCGCTTTGCGCGGCGCGTTCGGAGAAGCGCTCGAAGCGGCGCATCTGGTAGCGGAACTCGGACAGTTGCTGGAAATCGGCTTTGGTCAGCGAGCGTCTGGTATCGGTCATTGCGGTCGGTCGGGCAGGAGTTTCGGCAACGCGAAATATATCACAATATGATATAAATGGTCGATTTTCAGCGGAATGGAGCACATTTCGTTGTTCGTCGGCGTTACGCGGCCTCGAGCATCCGCGTCTGCTGGTACAGGCCCGTGACGAGATCCGTCTGCGTAATGATGCCGACGAGCCGTCGCGATGCGTCGACGACCGGGATGTGGTGGTGGCCCGAATGTGTAAACAGCGGCACCAGCGCGGTGATCGGCATGGTCTGCGGCACGGACGCGACGTCGCGGGTCATCACTGTCGCGACGCTGGGCGGCTGGCCGCCGAACGACTGCGGCAGCCGCGCGGCCAGCTGCTGCCACAGCGGAGCGGGGCGGCGCAGCTGGCGCGTGAGGTCGGCGCGCGTGACGATGCCGATCAGGCGATCGTCGCCGTCCACGACGGGCAGTGCCTTCACGCGATGGCGGTCGAGCAGCGTCAGCGCCGCCGTCACCGAGGTCGACGGGGCGACTTCGATCGCGTTCTTCGTCATCAGGTCGGCGCACGTGAGCTGGCTGAACGTGCGCGCATACGCTTGCATCTCGGTTTCGCGCAGCAGCATCTCGAGGTCGTCCGGATCGACGTCGAGCCATTCGCCGCGGCGCTTCAGCACGGCGTCGAGATCGGCGCGCGTGAAGCCGCCGCGTGCCGGCGCGGCGTTGGCGCCTTGCGGCTTCGCGTCGGGACGCACGCCGCCGTGCGGATAGCGGTGGCCTGTCAGCGCGTGGTACGCGAGTGCAGCCGACAGCAGGATCGCCGATTGCAGCGCGATCGGCTCGACCACGAAGCCGAAGCCGAGCGAGTGGATCGCGGGGCCGCCGAGCACGGCCGTCAGGGCGACCGCGCCCGACGGCGGGTGCACGCAGCGCAGGACGAACATGCCGCCGATCGCGAGGGCGACCGCAACCGCGGCGGCCGTGATCGGATCGGCGATCGACTGCGCGCACGCGACGCCGACGGTCGCCGCCACCAGATTGCCGCCGATGATCGACCACGGCTGCGCGAGCGGACTCGCGGGCACTGCGAACAGCAGCACCGCCGACGCCCCCATCGGCGCGACGAGCAGCGGCACGAGGCCCGGCACGCCGGGCAGCAGCCGCATCGTGACGCCGACCGTCGCGATGCCGACGAGCGCGCCCGTGCACGAGCGCATGCGCTCGCGCCAGCCGAGCGTCATCGGATGGGGAATGAAGCTGTGCAGCCATTGGCGGAATGTGCGGCGCGACGGGGAGGAGCCTGACGACATGGACGATAAGCGGTAAAAATGACGACGCGGATGACGCAGCGCAAGGAAGGCGCAGATTATATCGCGTTGTGATATAAATTGCCGCGCTGCATCAAGACGTTGCAGGCGCGCGACGCGTCCGTCTTGCAAAAACCTTTCATCAGATGAAAGCTTGGCGACGCTGCAACCGCGCAAATTTGTCTGCGGCGGCGTACAATTCGGGCCACCGAATCCCCCGATATGCCACAACCACGCACGCGATGCCCGCTCTCCCGCCCGTTCCCCGGCATGGCGATCGCTTGCGCATCGTTCGCGCGCGCGCCCCGATTCCCGTCTGACGCGAGCGCCGCCGACGTTTTCCCACCGACACTCCCCAAGCCAATTCAATGGACATGCTCGAAAACATGCGCCTGTTCGTGCGCGTCGTCGAAGCCGGCAGTTTCACCGCGGTCGCCAAAGAAATCGATGCGACCACCGCGCAGGTATCGCGCGCGGTGTCGAATCTCGAAGCTCACGTACAGACGCGGCTGCTGCATCGCACGACGCGCCATCTCGGCCTCACCGAAAGCGGCGAACGCTACTTCGAGCGTGCGAAATCGATCCTCGCCGAATTCGACTACGCGAACGCCGAGGCGCGCAACGCGCTGCTGCGGCCGAGCGGCAAGATGCGCATCCATGCGATGACGGGGCTCGGGCAGAGTCATGTCGTATCGTCGATCGTGCGCTACCAGGAAGACAACCCGGACGTTTCGATCGAGCTGACGCTCGCGCAGCGGATGCCGAACCTCGTCGAGGAAGGCTACGACGTGTCGATCGTGACCGCGTCGCAGCTGCCCGATTCCGGCTACGTCGCGCAGACTTGCGGAACGAGTTGCAGCGTGCTGGTCGCATCGCGCGAATACCTGGCGCGGCATGGCACGCCGACGACGCCCGATGATCTGCCGAACCACGTGTGCCTGCGCCTCGATACGCCCGCATCGCCGGCCAGCGAGTGGCGGCTCGAGCGTGGCGACGACGAGGATACGGTGTACGAACTGCAGCCGGCACCGTTCCAGGTCAACGTACCGGATGCGCTGTGCGTCGCGGTGCGGGCAGGGCGCGGCATCGCGTGCGTCGCGCTGTACACCGTGCTCGACGACATCCGCGAAGGGCGGCTGATTCGCGTGCTGCCCGATTACCGGCTGCAGACGGTCAGCGTGTATGCCGTCTATGCGACACGCCGCTATCTCGACGCGAAGATCCGCACCTTCCTCGACCATCTGCGCACGACGCTCACGCCCGCGCTGGAGAACGATCTGCGCGAACTCGACCGGCTCGCGGTCGAGCCGGCGCCGGGCAGCCGCCAGCGCGCGTGATGCTGCCGCCGTTCGCTCGGCCGGCGGCGCCGGGCGTCATGCGTGCGGCGTGACCCGAATCCGTTCGAAGCGGCCGGCGAGCCACGCGTAGGCGGCGATGCCGATCAGCCCGTGTGCTGCGACGAACCACAGCGCGCCCGCGAACGAGCCCGTATGCGCGACGAAATAGCCGATCGCGAGCGGCGTGACGATCCCCGCGATGTTGCCGAGGCCGTTGAACACGCCACCGCTCAGGCCGACCATGCCTTCCGGCGCGGTATCGGCAAGCACGGCCCAGCCGACCGCCGCGAGGCCCTTGCCGAAGAACGCGATCGTCATCAGCGCGATCACGACGGTGTTCGACGACGCGCCGTTCGCGAGCACGAGCAGCGTCGCCATCGCCATCCCCACGACGAACGGCGTCTTGCGTGCGCGCGACGGATGCACACCGCGCCGGATCAGCCAGTCCGACAGCACGCCGCCGAGCACACCGCCGGTGAAGCCGCAGAGCGCCGGCAGCGCGGCGACCCAGCCGGCCTCCATGATCGTCATTCCGCGGCCCTTGATCAGGTAGATCGGGAACCACGTGATGAAGAAATAGGTGAGCGCCGTGATGGCGTACTGGCCGACATAGATCGCCCACAGGTTCCGGTGGCGGAACAGCTGCGATGCGTCGCGCCACGATACGCGCTGCCGGTGCCGGACGCGGTTCGCCTCGAGATCGACGAGCGCGCCGCGTTGGCGCAGGTCGTCGCGCTCGGCGTCGCTCACGCGCGGATGGCTGTGCGGCTCGCGATACCACGCGAACCAGAGCGCCGACAGCGCGACGCCGAGCATCCCCATCCACAGGAACACGTGTTCCCAGCCGAGCGCGTGCGTCAGCCACGCCATCGCGGGCGCGAACAGCACGACGGCCATGTACTGCGCGGAATTGAACAGTGCCGATGCGGTGCCGCGCTCGGCAGTCGGGAACCAGCACGCGACGATCCGCGAATTGGCCGGGAACGCCGGCGATTCGACCAGGCCGAGCATGAAGCGCATCGCGAACAGCGCGAACGTCGCGGCGGCCCCCTGCACGGCAAACCAGCCGACCGTGCCCTGCAGCATCGTGAAGACCGACCACAGCAGCAGGCTCAGGCCGTACACGCGGCGCGCGCCGAAGCGGTCGAGCAGCCAGCCGCCCGGAATCTGGCCGATCGCATAGGCCCACGCGAACGCGGAAAAGACGATACCGAGCTGCACGGGCGTCAGCCCGAGGTCGTGCGCGACGCCGGTGCCGGCGATGGACATCGTCGCGCGATCCGCATAGTTGACGACGGTGACGGCGAAGATCAGCGCGAGGACCGTGTAACGGACGCGGCCGATCGTGCGCGACGCGGTGGATGAAGCGGGCGACGCGGCGACGGCGGCGCTGCCGCTGGATCGATTGGGCATGCAAGTCTCCTGGCCTTCGTCGTGCGAAGGTGATTGGTTTGGTGTCGTGGTTGGGGAAAGCGGGCGGCGCTCAGTTCGTGACGCTGGTCGGCGGGCGCTGGCCAGCGAAGCACGCGGCGAGGTTGGCGAGCACGATCCGGCCCATGGCGTCGCGCGTCTCATGCGTGGCGCTCGCGCGGTGCGGCTGCACGACGACGCGTTCGAGTTCGAGCAGCGAGGCCGGCACGCGCGGTTCGTCCGCGAACACGTCGAGGCCTGCGCCGGCGATCGTGCCGTCCGCGAGCGCGCGCACGAGCGCGGCTTCGTCGACGAGCTTGCCGCGCGCGACATTGATCAGGAATCCTTGGTGGCCAAGCGCGGCGAGCACGTCGGCCGTCACGAGCACGTTGCCGTGATCGGCCGATGCCGCGAGCACGAGCACGTCGCTGTCGCGCGCGAGCGCGACCAGGTCGGGCACGTAGCGGTAGCCGCTGTCGCGATGTTCGCGGGGGCCGAAGTAGCTGACCGGCATCCGGAACGCCTGCGCGCGCTGTGCGATCGCGCGTCCGACGCGGCCGAGGCCGATGATGCCGAGCCGCTTGCCCGTCACCTGCGTCGCGAGCGGCTGCGCGGTCTTGCCCCAGCGGCCGGCGCGCACGATGCGCTCGCCGGCGCCGAGGTCGCGCAGCGTCATCAGGATCAGCCCCATCGCCATGTCGGCGACGTCATCGGTCAGCACGTCGGGTGTCGTCGTCACGTGAATGCCGCGTGCGCGCGCGCGGTCGAGATCGACGGCGTCGGTGCCGATGCCGTTGATCGCGACGATTTCGAGCGCGCTCAGCCGGTCCATCAACGCGGCGGACAACCCGTTCGCGCCTCCCGTGACGACGCCGCGGATGCGCGACGCGACGCGGTCGAGCAGCGCGTCCGGCTGGTCGGCAGCATACAGGCGATGCACCGCGTAGCGGGCGGACAGTTCGGCGTCGATGGTGTCGGGAAGCGGCTGGGTGAGCAGGATGTCGATGGTCATGAAGGTCTCGGTCGTCGTGCGCGGCGCGGGCCGCGCATCAGGTGCAACCGAGTATAGGAACCGTATCGATATCGGTCTAACATCAAGAGACTATTGATTGATTCACGATTTGAATGATTGAACTGAACCAGCTTCGTTGCTTCGTCGCCGTGGCCGAGGAACTCCATTTCGGCCGTGCGGCCAAGCGGCTCTTCATGACGCAGCCGCCGCTCAGCCGGCAGATCCAGTTGCTCGAACATGCGCTCGGCATCGCGCTGCTGGAACGCAGCAGCCGGCAGGTCAGGCTGACCGCGGCCGGCGAGCGCTTCCTGCGCGATGCGCGGCACATCCTCGAGTTTTCCGCGCGGGCCGAGCAGGCCGCGCAGCGCGTCGCGCACGGCGGGGCTGGCCGCATCACGCTCGGCTTCACGGCCGTCAGCGCGTACCGAATGATTCCGGCGCTGCTCGCGCATGCGGCGCACGCGCTGCCGGACGTCGACGTCGAATTGCGCGAAATGGTGTCGACCGTGCAGATCGACGCGCTCGCGTCGCGCATGCTCGATGCGGGCTTCGTGCGCCAGCGCGCGGCGCGCCATCCGCTCGAATACCGGCTCGTGCAGCGCGAGCCGATGCTCGTCGCGGTCGCGCAGGGCACGCCGCTGGCCGCGTACGAGCGGATCGGCCCGGACGAGCTGGACCGGCAGCCGTTCATCGCGTATTCGCCGAACGAGGGCAAGTACTTCCACGACATGATCTCGGGGATGTTCGCCAGCGCGGGGCGCTTGCCGAACTACCTGCATTACGTCGGGCAGACCCATACGATCCTCGGCCTGGTACGCGCCGGGCTGGGTGCCGCGCTGGTGCCGGCTTCGGCGCGCGAGCTGCATGTCGACGGCGTGGTGTTCCGGCCGCTCGCGGGCGTCGACGTGGCGGCAGAGCTGTATCTCGCGTGGCGCGCGGACAACGACAATCCGGCGCTGCCGCTGTTCAACGCGATGGTCGGGCAGTTTCTGACGGAAGGGGCGGACGGCGTCGTCGTTTAGAAAAAGTCAGTTGTCTGACGATATCCGCCGGCACGCCTGACGCACGCCAGGGGCCCGAGAGACCGTAATGCGCCGGCTCCGCGTTGCGCTCCGGCCCGAAATTGCCACCAGCAATCCCGGTTTTTTCATGCCCGTCACGGGAAAACCCGCATTTCGCCCTCATCGGTCGTCGTATTACTGTATCGATACACTAAATCGATACAGTCGCATCGGAAGACGCGATTGAAAAGGAGACGGCCATGAGTACCTTCACCCGGCGGCGCTTTCTGCAAACGGCGTCCGCCGCCACGCTCGCGGTCGCGGGCGGCTTGCCGGAAATCGGCCGCGCGGCGCAGACCGTGACGCTGCGCTGCTCGTCGTCGATGCCGGCTGACCAGAACGCCGCGCACTACGTGTGGTACGAGCGCCTCGCGGCGAACCTGAAGGCGAGCGTCGGCGACGCGATTCGGGTCGACTACTTTCCGAACAGCCAGCTCGGCAAGGAGAGCGACGTCGCGCAGCAGGTGAAGATCGGCGCGATCGACATGATGATCGCGGGCTCGTCGATCTGGGCCACGGTCGCGCCGGAGCTCGGCATGCTCGATCTCGGCTACCTGTTCGACAGTTATGCGCACGTCGCGAAGGTGCTCGACGGCCAGGTCGGCACCAGCCTGAACGCGCTGCTGCAAAAGCGCGCGGGCTGCTCCGTGCTGACCTGGGGCTCGCACTTCGGCGGACGCTGCGTGTTCACGAAGCAGCCGGTGACGGCGCTGCAGGGCGTGAAGGGTACGAAGCTGCGCGTGTTGCCGACGCCGGCATTCATGGACACATTCAGGGTGATGGGCGCGGTGCCGACGCCGATTCCGTTCGGCGAGCTCTACATGGCCGTGCAGACGGGCGTCGTCGACGGGCTCGAGCACGATCCGGCCACCGTGCTCGCGAGCCGCTTCGACGAGATCGTCAAGTCTTGCTGGCAATCGCACCACGTGTTCGCGGCGATGACCGTCGTGATGGGGCGGCGCGCGCTCGAGCGGATTCCGGCAAACCTGCGCCCGGCGTTCGACCGCGCGGTGGCCGACGCGACCGCGCAGCAGCGCGCGATCGCGACGCAGAAGGCCGTGCAGGCGGAGGCGGCGCTGAAGCAGCACGGGATGACGTTTCATCCGATGGCGGATGCCGAGCGCACGGCGCTGCGGCAGGCGATGCACGACCGCCTCTACATGGCATTCGCGAAGCAGTATCCGGCGACCGCGCCGCTGTTTCCGGCGATTGCCGCCGCGCGGGGTTGAGCGATGGATACCGGTTCCGTTTCGAGCGTCGCGCCGGCCGTCGACCCAGGGCGTCCCGTGCGCGCCACCCGCGCGCTGGATGCGGCGATGCGCTGGATCGAATACGTGTCGGCCGCCGTGCTGGCCGTCGACGTGCTGGTCGTGTTCGTGTCGGTCGTCTTCCGCTATTTCCTGCACGATCCGGTCGACTGGGCCGAGGAGGTCGCGAGCGCGCTGATGATCGTGCTGGTGTTCTTCGGCGCGGCGACGGTGCTCGGCCGCAGTCAGCACGTCGGCATCGACCTGTTCCGCGGCTGGCTGCCGGCACGCTGGCAGGGCGCGCTCGTGCAGATCGGGCACTGGATCGTCGCGGCGGTGTCGCTGAACCTGCTGGCGTCGTCGTGGCAGCTGCTCGGCGACTCGTACGATCAGTTGACGACCGGCGGCCTGCCGGGATGGATCAACGTGTATCCGATGATGTTCGGCGCGCTGTTCATGAGCGTGTTCGCGCTCGCGAACGCACTGAACGCGCCGCGCCGTCTCGTGCTCGGCACACTTGCGTGCTGCGCCGTGCTCGCAGGCGCCGTGTACGGCTGGAACGCGCTGCGGCCCGAGCACGCGATCGCGCCGGGGGCGCTGCTGATCGCCGGCTTCGTCGGCGGGCTCGTGCTGGGCGTGCCGATCGGCTTCGTGCTCGCGTTCTCGGCGCTGCTTTACTTCCTCGCCGATCCGACGCTGCCGTTGCTCGTCTACTCGCAGCAGGTGATGGCAGGTGCCGATCACTTCGTGCTGCTCGCCGTGCCGTTCTTCGTGCTGGCCGGCTTGCTGATGGAGTCGAACGGGATGTCCGCGCGGCTCGTCGAGTTGTTGCTGCGGATCTTCGGGCGCGTGCGCGGCGGGCTCGGGCTGATCGTGATCTTCGCGACGGCGTGCTTTTCCGGCGTGTCGGGTTCGAAGCTGGCCGATATCGCGGCGGTGGGCGGCGTCGTGATGCCGGCCGTGCGCCGCGCGCGGCAGGATCCCGACGAAACCGCGGCGCTGCTTGCGTGCAGCGCGGTGATGGCCGAGACGATCCCGCCGTGCGTGAACATGATCATCATGGGCTTCGTCGCGAACATCTCGATCGCGGGGCTGTTCGTCGCGGGGATCGTGCCGGCGGCCGTGCTCGCCGCGTCGCTGGCGGTCGTGACCGTGATCTGCGGACGCCGGATCGACATCGACGCGGTGTTCGTCGAACGCCGCGCGTGGCTGCCGCTCGCGGGCGGCGCGCTCGTCGCGCTGATCATGGTCGCGATGATCGGCAAGGGCGTGACGTCGGGCATCGCGACGTCGACGGAAGTGTCGGCGTTCGCGGTGGTCTATGCGCTGGTGGTCGGCTGGGCGGCGTTCCGCGAACTGACCTGGCGCTCGGTCGGCCGCGTGTTCGTGCGTGCGGCGTCGATGGCGAGCGGTATCCTGTTCATCGTCGCGGCGGCGTCGAGCGTGTCGTTCGCGTTGTCGATCGAGCAGATTCCCGCGCTCGTCTCGGGCACAATGACAGCGTTTGCCCATCAGTACGGCTCGACGGGGTTCCTGTTGCTGGCGGCGCTGCTGATGATCGTGTTCGGCGCCGTGCTCGAAGGCGCGCCCGCGCTGATCATCTTCGGGCCGCTGCTCGCGCCGATCGCGCTGCAGCTCGGCATCAACCCGCTGCATTTCGGTACGGTCGTGGTGGTGGCGATGGGGCTCGGATTGTTCGCGCCGCCCGTCGGGCTCGGGCTGTTCACGACCTGCGCGATCACGGGGACCGAGGTCGCACGCGTGGCGCGGCCGATGGTGAAATACCTGCTGGTGCTGTTGGTCGCCCTCGTGGCGCTGATCTTCGCACCGGCGTTTTCGTTGTGGCTGCCGGCCCGTTTCGGCCTGTAGCCCGTTCATTGCAAGACGACATGAGTACGATTCAGGACGTGGCCCGTCATGCGGCCGTTTCGGTCAGCACGGTTTCGAACGTGCTCAACGGCCGCACCGATCAGATGAAGCCGGAGACGCTCGAACGCGTGAAGGCGTCGATGGATGCGCTGCAGTACCGGCCGAGCACGCTGGCGCGCCAGCTCAAGACGGGACAGACGCCGCTCGTCGGGCTGCTGGTGCCGTCGATGGCGAATCCGATGTACGGCTACATTGCGCGCGAGATCGAGGCTTGCGCGCAGGAGCAGTATGGCCATCGCGTGCTGATCGGCAACACGTACCGCGACGCGGGCAAGGAGGCGTCGTTCTTCGACGACCTGTTCGCGCACGGCGTGCGGCGCGTGATCGTGATCTCGTCGCTTGCCGACGAAAGCCACCTCGAACGTGCGGCCGAACGCGGGATGACGGTCGTCAGCTATGACCGCCGCGCAACGCCCGGCGCACAATCGAAGGTCGATCACGTGACGGCCGACAACGAGGCGGCCGCGCGGCTCGCGACCGACTGCCTCGTCGCCGCGGGCCATACGCGGCTCGCATTCGCGACGGTGGCCGGCGTCACCGTGAGCCGCAGCGACAAGATTCGCGGCTTTCTCGCGGCAGCGCGCGACGCGGGCGCCGATGCGCAAGTGCTCGATGGCGGCCCGGCGAACGAATATGGCGACGCCGTGATCGTCGAGGTCGGGCGTGCGCTCGGCGCCGCGCTCGCGGCCGATCCCGCGCGGCCGACCGGCATCGTCGCGGTCAACGACCTGTTCGCGCTGGGCCTGATGGCCGGGCTGCGCGACGGCGGATTGCGCGTGCCGGACGATGTGTCGGTCGTCGGGATGGATGGCCACTTCCTGTCGGCGATCTCGTGGCCGGCGCTGACCACGGTGCAGCTGCCCGTCACGGACATGGCCGCGGAAATGGTGCGGCGCGTGATGCGGCACGACGGCGACCTGTCGGAGCCCGGGCAGTGCGTGTTCCCGGACGTCACGCTCATCGAGCGCGCATCGGTCGCGCCGCCGCCGCCGCGTGCGGTCGAATCGAACGGAGCCCCTGCATGACGCGCGTCTACGTGACCCATCCGTTCGGGATGCTCGATTACTACTTCGGTGCGAAGGCGCTGCGCGCGCTGCAGGCGATCGCGGACGTCACGTGCAATCCGCTCGACCGTGAGCTCGGCACGGACGAGCTGATCGCCGCCGCCCAAGGATGCGATGCGATGATCGCGTACCGGCAGACGCCGGCGCCGCGCGCGCTGTTCGCGGAGCTGCCGGCGCTCGCCGCGTTCCTGCGCTGCGCGGTCGACATTCGTACCGTCGACGTCGACGCGGCGAGCGAATTCGGCGTGCTGGTCACGCAGGCGAGCCCCGGTTTCGGGCCGGCCGTCGCGGAGTGGGTGATCGGCGCGATGATCGACCTCGCGCGCGGGATCGGCGCCTATGCCGCTACGTACCACCGCGGCACGCCGCCGCTGCCGCGGATGGGCCGCGAATTGCGCGGCAGCACGCTGGGCGTGGTCGGCTATGGACAGATCGCGCGCCATCTCGCGCCGATCGCGACGGCGTTCGGGATGCGCGTGCTCGTGTGCGATCCGTACGTGCGGGTCGACACGCCGTCGATCGAACAGGTCGATCGCACGACCCTGCTGCGCGATGCGGACTACGTCGTGTGCCTCGCGCCGGCGACGCCCGCCACCGCGAACCTGTTCGACGCGGGCGTGTTCGCCGCGATGAAGCCGGGCGCGTGCTTCATCAATGCGTCGCGCGGCGAGCTCGTCGACGAGCAGGCGCTGGCCGACGCGCTCGACGGCGGCAGGCTGGCCGGTTGCGCGCTCGATGTCGGCCGCGCAACGGACCAGATGCCCACGCCCGAACTCGCCGCGCATCCGCGCGTGATCGCCACGCCGCATATCGGCGGGCTGACGCGGCCGGCGGTCGAGCACCAGGCACTGGAGACGGTCGAACAACTCGCCGCGCTGCTTGACGCACGCGTGCCGAACGGCGCGGTCAACGCCGCGCACGCGACGCGGCTCGCACGCTGGCGCTCGGTCGACGCATCCGCCGCGCCGGGCGCGCGATGACGCACGACCTGGCCGGTATGCGGCCGTCGCCCGCATGCGATTGCCATATTCACATTTACGACGATGCGTATCCGCTCGCGCCGACGGCGACGTTCCGCCCGCCGCATGCGCCGGTGGACGCGTATCGCCGCGTGCAACGGGCGCTTGGCCTCGCGCGCGTGGTCATCGTGCAGCCGACCGGTTATGGGTTCGACAACCGCTGCACGCTCGATGCGCTGGCCGCGCTCGGCCCGCAGGCGCGGGGCGTGGTGACGTTGCCGGTCGACGTGCCGGACGCCGAGCTCGAGCGGCTGCACGCGCGAGGCATCCGCGGTGTGCGGTTCATGACGCTGTCGGGCGGCGTCGCGCGATGGGACGAGCTCGAGCGGATGGCCACGCGAATCGCGCCGCTCGGCTGGCACATCGACCTGCAGCTCGATGGCCGGACGCTGCCCGACGTCGAGGCGATGCTGACGTCCTTGCCGGCGCGTGTCGTCATCGATCACACGGGCAAGTTCCTGACGCCGGTGGCTCCAAGTGCGCCGGCGTTCGTCGCATTGCGGCGCCTGCTGGATCGCGGCCACGTTTGGGTGAAGCTGTCCGCGCCTTACGAGACTTCGCGATCCGGTGCGCCCGGTTACGACGACGTCGCACGCCTTGCCACCGTGCTCGCGCGCGAACATTCGGCGCGCTGCGTGTGGGGCAGCAACTGGCCGCATCCGAACGCGTCGCCGGTGCCCGACGATGCGCATCTGCTCGGCTGGTTGCACGCCTGCGCGGCGGACGAGGCGGTCGGCCGCGCGATACTCGTCGACAATCCCGCGGTGCTGTACGGGTTCGATGCGGACACCTCGATCGGCGCCGCGACGTAAGATCCTGTCGGCCGGACGCGGGCCGCGCTTCGATGGAAATCAATCCCGACCGGGCGCGATGCGTCGCGGCGTCGGCAACATCCTTACTGTTCGGAAAGCTGACGCGCCGCGCACGCTTTCGATCGCGAAAAGGCAACGCGCCGCCGTGCCGACCGCTTGACGCTGCATGCCGGTCGGCGCAGGATACGTGCGTGCATTTGGAGCGGGGCGCGCTGGCCGCGCGTTCCCGCATCAGCGACGCGCACAAGAACAACGATGAGCCTTCACGCACTCGTACCGGAATCCCGGCGCCGCAGCCGCCGGCCCGCCACGATTTTCCCGACGCCCGTCGCGTCACGCATCCGTCATCCCGTTTCGTACCGTGCATCGGTACACTTTCCCGTCCGCGCGCTGGCCGCGACGATGAGCCGTGCCGATCGGCGCCGGCGCGTCGCGCGCCAGCCCGTCGCGCCCGAATACCGTATCGCGCATGACGCTTACACCGGCGTGTCGTGACGCCGCCGCCGCGCGTCCACGCATCGTGCCGTCAACCGTCCCGCGCGCGCGGCGGCACCGGAGTCCGAAGCATTTCGATTGAGCATGACGCAGCTTACGCACGCAGTTCAGTTCGAGGTTCAAGGAGAAAAACTCATGTCGCAGCTTTCGAATGAAGCAAACGGCAGTTCGGGGAGTGGCAAGGCAAAGCTGATCAAATGGGCGATCATCATCGCCGGCGTCGCGATCGCGGCACCGGCCGCGCTGTTCGTCCTGAAGGGGATGATCGCGCTGATCACGGCGGCCGTGATCGGCCTCGGGGCGATCTATCTCGCGCCGGTCGTCGCGATGAAGTTCGCGAACCAGAAGGTGAAGATGATCGTCGAGGAAGCGCAGTCGAATCCGATCGAGACGCTCATCAACCAACTCGCGGAAAAGCGCCAGGCGGCGCAGAAATTCGCGGACAGCATCACCGCTTTCCGCACCGAAGTGAAGAACTTCGAAAACAAGACCGAGCTGTTCGAGAAGCAGTATCCGGAAGACGCACCACGCTTTCGCGCGCAGCTCGACACGATGAAGCAACTGCTTGCGTTTCGCGAAAGCCGCTACAAGCAGGTGCAGGCGGAACTGAAGAATTTCGCCTCCGCGATCGACCGCGCGAAGGCGATGTGGGACATGTCGCAGGCGGCCCAGCACATGAACAAGCTCGCGGGCCGGCAGACGGCCGATACGTTCGAGCAGATCAAGACCGACGTGGCCGTTGATTCGGTGATGCGCTCGGTGAACAAGGCATTTTCCGAAATGGAGACGTCGCTGCTGGACAATCCCGAGGTCAAGCAGGCGCAACAGCAGGCGGTGATGAACGGCACGCCCGTGCCCGGCCCCGATGCGGCACAGGCCGCTGCATTGCCGTCGAAACAACAATAACTTCCCGCAGGCACGCAACCATGAAAAAACTTCTCGGTGCAGTCGTGTTTCTGGTGGTGCTCGTCGGCGTATGGATCGTCCACCAGGGTGGCCTGTCGACACTGATTCCCGCGCACGATGCCGTGCCGGGCGCGACGTCCGCGCAGGCAGGCGACGCGGGCCAGCCCGCGCAGACGTCGACGTCCACCAACGTGCTGCCGGCCGGCTTCACGCCGCAGACGAGCACGCTGAAATCGATCGCCGAAAACGGCGTCGTGCGCGTCTCGGTGCAGAACCCGAGCGAGCCGTTCTTCGGCGAGGACAAGGGCGCGCCGCACGGCTTCAACGTCGAATTCGCGCGGCTGCTGTTCTCGGATCCGTCGTTCTCGCACGGCGGCAAGCCGGTCGTCGTCGATACGCGTCACGAAGTCGACACGTATCCGGGCGTGCCGAAGCAGCTGCTCGACACCGATGTGAAGGGCAACCATGTCGTCGACGTCGCGATGGACGGGCTGACGTTCCCGGACAACACGCCGGCGGGCGTCGTCTACTCGGTGCCGTACGTCGATGATTTCGGCTATTCGCTGATCGTGCGGCAAGGCTCCGCGATCCGCTCGGCCGACGATCTGGCCGGCAAGACGGTCGGCATCCTGAAGGGCGACCCGGACGTGCGTGCATTCGTCACGCGCCAGTATCCGAACGTCCGGTTCGTCGAGGTCGACGATTCCGACCCGGCGTTCATCGCGAAGAGCCTCGACGGCCATGCGGTCGACGCGTTCATCTACGACTATCCGTTCGCGGTCAGCTCGATCAAGGGCACCGACCTGAAGTTCGCGGTGACCAAGCTCGACGGCTCGAACATCGCGTACAAGATCGGCGTGCGTGCCGACGACCAGGACCTGCTGATCTACCTGAACGCCGCGATCGCGAAGCTCAAGCAGTCGCCGCAGTATCTGGACCTGCTGCGCAAGTACTTCGTCAGCGACCAGACGATGACGACCGCGGCCGCGTCGGGCGAAAAGACGTACGTGGTGAAGGCGGGCGACACGCTGAACATGATCGCGGCGAGCAAGCTCGGCAGCGGCCAGCGCTATCGCGAGATCCAGCGCCGCAACAACCTCGCGAACCCGAACCTGATCCTGGCTGGCCAGCATCTCGTGATTCCGGTCCGGTAGGCGCGGCGTGGAGCGAAGAAGGTGGGGCGGGGAAGGTGAAGCACGGCGCGCGGCACGGCGGATCGTTTTCGCCGTGCCGCGCGCCGCTTTGCGTCAGTGCGTGATCGACAGGAACAGGTAGGCCGCGAACAGCGACAAATGCACGACACCGTGCAGCACCGTCGTGCGTCCCTGGCTGAGCGTCAGCGTGCTGACCAGCAGCGTCAGGGACAGCAGCACGGTTTCCATCGCGCCGATGCCGAGCGTGAGCGGCTGGCCGACCCAGATGAACACTGCCGCGACGGTCGGAATCGTCAGCCCGATGCTCGCGAGTGCCGAGCCGAGCGCGAGGTTCATGCTGGTCTGCAGGCGATTCGCGCGTGCGGCGGTGACGGCCGCGAGCCCTTCGGGCAGCAGCACGAGCGCGGCGATCACGATGCCGACCGCCGCTTCCGGCGCGCCGAGCTTCATCACCGCATGCTCGACGGCCGGCGACAGCAGCTTGGCGAGCAGCACGACCGCGACGAGGCTCGCGAACAGCAGCACGAGGCTGGTCAGCGCGGTGCGGCCGCTCGGCGGCGCCGCGTGCACCGATTCGTTCGCGCTGTCGTGCTCGGTGAGGAAGTAGTCGCGGTGGCGCACGGTCTGCACGAACACGAATGCGCCGTACAGCACGAGCGACGACACGCCGGCGAACGCCAGCTGCGATTTCGAAAAGAACGGGCCCGGCGCGGCGTTCAGATAGTTCGGCATCACGAGCGACAGCACCGACAGCGACGCGAGCACCGCGAGCGCCTTGCTCGCGCCGCGCCCCTGGAAATCCTGTTCGCCGTGCTTCCACGCACCGACCAGCAGGCAGAGGCCGACGATGCCGTTGCAGATGATCATGACGGCGGCGAACACGGTGTCGCGCGCGAGGCCCGATTTCTCGGGGCCTGCGCCGAGCATCACCGACACGATCAGCGCGACTTCGATGACGGTCACGGCGACCGCGAGCACGAGCGTGCCGAACGGCTCGCCGACGCGGTGCGCGACGACTTCGGCGTGGTGGACGGCGGCGAACACGGCGCCGGCGAGCGCGGCGGCGAACACGGCGATGACGAGGCCTTCGGCCGGCACGACGCGCGACAGCGCGAGTACCAGCCATGCGGCAAGCGGGGCCCAGAGGGTCCAGCGCGGGAGCTGGTTGGACGAGAGCGGCATGGACGGTTTCCTATGCGAGTGACGGCGCGCGACGCGCCGTCACGGGTTGACGAAGCCCGGCCGGATGATCCGCCGAACGAGGATGATGAAGCCGATGCGCGGCAGCACGGAACTGCGCTGCCTCGGGTTCGCCGCCGTAAGGCGGCGAGGGGCGCGGGCGGGCCGAGGCCCGTCGCTGGATGAAACGGTTCGATGCGACCGAGTGCCGGAGGCGGGCACTCGCACGTGACGACAGGCATGCCGGGCGGTATTGAACCGACCCCGAAAGGGCGCGGACGATGGACGGCAACGGCGTGACACGCGGTTTCCCCCTGAAATCCGGCGAATTGTCGAATTTTATCAGGCGTTCGGGGGGCACTATCTCATATTCGAACGCTTTCATTGACCTTTCGATTTGCAAAAAGTGCCCCGATCGTTCGATTTTTTGAGTTTTACAGTTTCCGTAACGGTCTCTTGCACGACAAATTCGGGCTCGCCCTGACATAAATCTACCGACCGGTCGGTTTATAATCGCTCGCACCTCCACTTCATGACGGATCGCAAGCGATGGCTGTTTCTTCTGCACATTCGGTGAATTCGGGCGCGCTGGCGCCGTCGGCGGTCGTCGGCGTGATCGGCGCGGGCGCGATGGGCGCGGGCATCGCGCAGGTTGCCGCGGCGGCCGGCCATGCGGTGCTGCTGTACGACCTGAACGAAGCCGCGTGCGACAAGGCGCTTGCCGGCATCCGCGCGCAGTTCGCGCGGCTCGCGGAGAAGGGCCGTCTCGAGCCGGCGCAAGCGCAGGCGGCCGGCAGCCGCATTCGCGCGGTGCGCGCGCTGGCCGAGTTCGCCGGCGCGGCGCTGATCGTCGAGGCGGCGGCCGAGCGGCTCGACGTGAAGCGCGAGATATTCGCGACGCTCGAGCGCCATGTCGACGATCGCTGCGTGCTGGCGACCAACACGTCGTCGATCTCGATCACGTCGATCGCGGCCGGGCTGCGAGCGCCGCAACGCGTGGCCGGCCTGCATTTCTTCAATCCGGCGCCGCTGATGGCGCTCGTCGAGGTGGTCAGCGGGCTCGCGACCGCGCCGGAAGTCGCGCAGGCGCTGTACGACACCGCCGCCGCGTGGGGCAAGCGGCCGGTGCTGGCGAAGTCGACGCCGGGCTTCATCGTGAACCGCGTCGCGCGGCCGTATTACGCGGAGGCGCTGCGCGTGCTGAACGAGCAGGGCGGCACGCCGGCGTCGATCGATGCGGTGATGCGCGAAGCCGGCGGCTTCCGGATGGGGCCGTTCGAGCTGATGGACCTGATCGGCCACGACGTGAACTTCGCGGTGACCGAGTCCGTATTTCGCGCGTACTTCAATGACCCGCGCTACACGCCGTCGCTGATCCAGCAGGAGCTCGTGAACGCGGGCTTCCTCGGGCGCAAGTCGGGGCGCGGCTTCTATTCATATGCCGACGGTGCGACGCCGCCCGCGCCCGAGCTGGAAGCGCCGCGCGACGCGCCGGCCGACGTCGCGCTGTTCGCGCAGGAAGGCCCGGCCGCCGCGCTGCATGCACGCTTCGCTGAACGCATCGCGGGCGCGCGGCAGAGCGGCGCGCATGCCGACGAACTGCTGGCCGTGGCCGGCCGCGCGTCGATCGCGCTGACCGACGGCCGCACCGCGACCGCGCGCGCCGCGCAAACCGGCGTGGCCGATCTCGTGCTCGTCGATCTTGCCCGCGATTACGCGCAGGCCGGGCTCGTCGCGCTGACGCGCGCGCTCCAGTGCAGCGATGCGGCCTATGCGGACGCGGTCGGCCTGTTCCAGCAGGCGGGTTTTCGCGTCGTCGGCGTCGCGGACGTGCCGGGCATGGTCGCGATGCGCACCGTCGCGATGCTCGCGAACGAGGCGGCCGACACGGTGAACCAGGGCGTGTGCTCGCCCGCCGATCTCGATCTCGCGATGGAGAAGGGCGTGAACTACCCGTGCGGCCCGCTCGCGTGGGCCGATGCGATCGGCATCGGCCGCGTGCATCGCGTGCTGTCGAATCTCGCGGCGAGCTACGGCGAGGACCGCTATCGCGTGTCGCCGCGCATCGCCGCGCTGCACGCGGCCGGCCGCACGTTCCGGTCGTAGCCGCCGACCCCGTTACCCCGAACACGATAACGACATCACTCCATTGGAGGAGCACCCCGATGACTCACCCGACGCATCCCGCCGCCGCCCTCGAGCCGATCGAGACCGCCAGCCGCGACGAACTGCACGCGCTGCAGCTCGAGCGCCTCAAGTGGTCGCTGCGCCACGCGTACGACAACGTCCCGCACTATCGCCGCACGTTCGATGCGGCGGGCGTGCATCCGGACGACCTGAAGTCGCTCGCCGATCTCGCGAAATTCCCGTTTTCGACCAAGAACGATTTGCGCGACAACTATCCGTTCGGGCTGTTCGCGGTGCCGCGCGAGCAGGTCGTGCGCGTGCACGCGTCGAGCGGCACGACGGGCAAGCCGACGGTGGTCGGCTACACCGCGCGCGACATCGATACCTGGGCGAACGTCACCGCGCGCTCGATCCGCGCGGCCGGTGGCCGCCCGGGCGACACGCTGCACAACGCGTTCGGCTACGGGCTTTTCACGGGCGGTCTCGGGATTCACTACGGCGCGGAACGGCTCGGCTGCATGGTCGTGCCGATGTCGGGCGGCCAGACCGAGAAGCAGGTGCAGCTGATCCGCGATTTCGAGCCGAAGATCATTCTCGTCACGCCGTCGTACATGCTGAACCTGATCGACGAGATGGTGCGGCAGGGGATGGACCCGGCCGAATCGTCGCTGAAGATCGGCATCTTCGGCGCCGAGCCGTGGACGCAGGCGCTGCGCGAGGAAGTGGAGACGCGCGTGGGCATCGACGCGCTGGACATCTACGGGCTGTCGGAAGTGATGGGCCCGGGCGTCGCATGCGAATGCGTGGAGACGAAGGACGGCCCGGTGATATGGGAAGACCATTTCTACCCGGAGATCATCGATCCCGTCACCGGCGAAGTGCTGCCGGACGGCAGCCAGGGCGAGCTCGTGTTCACGTCGCTCACGAAGGAAGCGATGCCGGTGATCCGCTACCGCACGCGCGACCTCACCGCGCTGCTGCCGCCGACCGCGCGCACGATGCGCCGTCTCGCGAAGATCACCGGCCGCTCCGACGACATGCTGATCGTGCGCGGCGTGAACGTGTTCCCGAGCCAGATCGAGGAGATCGTCGTCGCGCTGCCGCAGCTGTCGGGCCAGTTCCAGATCACGCTGTCGCGCGACGGTCACATGGACCGGCTCGACCTCGCGGTCGAACTGCGCTCCGAAGCGGCCGCGTCGGTCACCGAAAGCGCTCGCGCGGCGCTCGCGCGCGAGTTGCAGCATCGGATCAAGACGATGGTCGGTGTGTCGTCCGGCGTGACGGTGCTGGCGGCTGGCGGCATTCCCGCGAGCGCGACCGGCAAGGCCCGGCGCGTGATCGACCGCCGCCAGGCCGCGTAATTCGGATGTTTGCCGTTCTACCTGAGGAAACCTGTTCGATGGATGGATTGACGACCCTGGCTGTCGCCGTCGATGCGCGCGGCATCGCGACCGTCGCGCTGCAGCGCGGTGACGTGCTCAACGCGTTCGACGAGACGATGATCGCCGAGCTGACCGACGCGTTCACGACGCTCGGCGGGCGCGACGACGTGCGCGCGATCGTGCTGCGCTCGGACGGCCGCGCGTTCTGCGCGGGTGCCGACCTGCAGTGGATGCAGCGCGCGAGCGCGAACGACGCGGCCGCGAACCTGCGCGACGCCGAGCGGTTCGCCGCGATGATGCGGGCGATCCGGCAGTGCCCGAAGCCGACCGTCGCGCGCGTGCAGGGCCACGCGTTCGGCGGCGGCGTCGGCCTGTGCGCGGCCTGTGACATCGTGATCGCGAGCGATCACGCGCGCTTCTCGGTCAGCGAGGCACGTTTCGGGATCCTGCCGTCGGTGATCGGCCCGTATCTGGTCGAGGCGGTCGGCCAGCGCCAGGCGCGCCGGCTCGCGCTGACCGCGACGCAGCTCGCGGCCGCCGAAGCCGTCGCGATCGGGCTGATCCACCAGGCCGTGCCGCCCGACGCACTCGACGCGGCGCTGGACAAGACGCTCGTCGAGCTGAGCCGCAATGGCCCGACCGCACTGATGGAGATCAAGCGCTTTTTCGACGCGATCGGCGAGTATCCGCCGTCGGACGAACGCGCGGCGTTCACCGCGCAGACGATCTCGCGCGTGCGGGCGACGCCGGAAGCGAAGGAGGGCTTCGCCGCGTTCTTCGCGAAGCGGCCGCCGGCGTGGGAGCCGGTCGCCGAATAAGGGCGGGGCGCGGCCCGTCGGGCCCGCGGCGCGATTTGCGTCGCGGGCGCGGGCGCTTGCTCTACAATGCGTGACCCCCGGTGCGCCGCCGGCCCAGCCCTGACCGCTTCTTCGCTTCCGATGATCGTCAATCGCCTTATCTCCGAGATCCTGTTCGGCTTCACCGGCTTGATCGGCATCATCAATCCGATCGGCATCGCGTTCCTGTTTCTCGAGCGCACCGAGGCGCTGACCGAGCACGAGCGGAACCTGCTCGCGAAGAAGGTGGCGTTCAACGCGTTCATCGTGTTGCTGGTCGCGTTCTTCGCCGGCACGCCGGTGCTGCACTTCTTCGGGATTTCGATGGAAGCGCTGCGGATCGGCGGCGGCTTCGCGGTCGCCGTCGCAGGGTGGCAGATGCTGAACGAGCCTGACGGCCCGGCGGGCGGCGGCGATACGCCGATCAAGCCGATCAATGCGAATGCGATCATGACCCGCGCGTTTTTTCCGCTGACCGTCCCGCTGACGGTCGGCCCCGGCTCGATCGCCACGGCGATCGCGCTGAACGCGAACCGCACGCACAAGCTGTCGGAGTTCATGCTGTCGAGCATCGTGTCGATCGCGGTTTCCGCGCTCGTCGCGGTCGTCATCTGGCTGACCTACAGCCGTGCCGCGCTACTCTCGCGCTATCTCGGCACCGAAGGCACCAAGGTCGCGAAGCGCGTGTCGGCGTTCCTGCTGTTGTGCATCGGCGTGCAGATCATGCTGACCGGCTTCTCCGAATTCCTGCAGCCGCTCGCCGACCAGATCAAGTAACTTCGTTCGTCATTCGACGCGCAACCCGGGCCCGAGCGACGTGTCCGGGCTGCGGGGGGGCGTTCGTCCGTCCGGCGTTGGCCGGCAGCGCGCGTGCGCACCGATACGCGTTTGCGCGCCGCGGGATACCATGCGACGTCCGGCGGATGCATGCCCCGGCGTTCGCGCCCGGCGCGGCGAACCGGGGTGCGCATCCGGCCGTCACCCCACTTCAATGACGAGGCGCGCGATGGAATACGTGAAATTCGGGTCGACCGGGATGGACGTGTCGAAGCTGGTGCTGGGCTGCATGACGTTCGGCGAGCCGTCACGCGGCACGCATCCGTGGACGCTGCCGGAAGCGGAAAGCCGCCCGATCATCCAGCGCGCGATCGAGGCCGGGATCAACTTCTTCGATACCGCGAACATGTATTCGGACGGCACGTCGGAGGAGATCGTCGGCCGCGCGCTGCGCGACTTCGCGAAGCGCGACGACGTCGTGATCGCGACCAAGGTGTTCTACCGAATGCGGCCGGGGCCGAACGGCGCGGGGTTGTCGCGCAAGGCGATCATGACCGACATCGACCAGAGCCTGAAGCGGCTCGGCACCGACTACGTCGACCTGTACCAGATCCACCGCTGGGATTACGGCACGCCGATCGAGGAGACGCTCGAGGCGCTGCACGACGTCGTGAAGGCCGGCAAGGCGCGCTACATCGGCGCGTCGTCGATGTTCGCGTGGCAGTTCGCGAAGGCGCTGTACACGTCGAAGCAGAATGGTTGGACCCGCTTCGTCAGCATGCAGAACCACCTGAACCTGCTGTATCGCGAGGAGGAGCGGGAAATGCTGCCGCTGTGCGAGGCCGAAGGCGTCGCGGTGATTCCGTGGAGCCCGCTCGCGCGCGGCCGGCTGACGCGCAACTGGGACGAGTCGTCCGGCCGGCAGCAGAGCGACGACGTCGGCCAACGGCTCTACGACGCGACGGCCGATGCCGATCGCGCGGTCGTCGAGGCCGTTGCGGCGATCGCCGCCGCGCGCAACGTGCCGCGTGCGCAGGTCGCGCTCGCGTGGGTCGCGCACAAGCCAGGCGTCACCGCACCGATCGTCGGCATCTCGAAGCCGCATCATCTGGACGATGCGCTCGGGGCACTGCAACTGAAGCTGACGGACGACGAAATCGCGGCGCTTGAGGGCCCTTACGTGCCGCACGCGGTGGCTGGCTTCAACTGACCAACCGCGCGAAACCGGCGGGCTGCCGCCGCCGCCCCGTCGCGCACGGCGTTCAGCGTGCGGCGGCGAGCATCGGGTAGGTGAACAGCCCGAAGTGGATCGCGTTCAGCCCCGCATGCGCGAGCGCGGACGCGAGCAGCCCGCCGCGCCGCCAGGCGAGACCATAGCCGAAGCCGGCCACCGTGCCGAGCACGATCCAGGGCCAGCCGCCGGCCGCGTGCGCGGCGCCGAACAGCACCGCGCCGATCGCAAGCGCGGCCCATGGCCCCCATCCGAACCGTCCGAGCACGCGCGTGAGTCCACCCTGCACGTAGCCGCGGAACAGCGCTTCCTCGGCGAGCGTGACGAGCAGCACGTTGTTGACGAGCCACATCCAGCCCGACGCCGGCCATTTCGGCGCCCAGCCGACCATCCCGAAGGCGAGCGCGCCGGCCAGGCAGGCCGCCGCCGTCGCGACGGCCGCCACGGCGCCGGTGCGCAACGCGCGCGCCGGCGGGACGTCCGGCGCGGTCCACGGCAGCGCCCACAGCAGCCACAGGCCGACGAGCGGCTTGTCGAAATTCAGGTACATCGTGAACGGCACGGCATCCGGCGTGAAACGCGTCGGCTCGATCACGCGCGGATTGTGGAAGCCGGGGATCAGGTGCAGGGTCAACGCGATCGCGAGCGCGGCAAACACGACGTGCGCGCCGATCCGCACCGCGAACGGACGGCCCGGCGCGACGCCCCAGGCGGCGGCCACGAGCAGCGCGATCGGCGCGAGCACGATCGGCTCGAGCTTGCCGAACGCCAGCGCAGCGGCATAGCCGAGCGCGGCAAGGGCGATGCTCAGGACGTGCAGCGGGCGCTGCCACGCGAATGCAGCGGCCGCGAACAGCGCGAGCCAGATCGTGGCACACGGGAGAAGCGAGAGAGACATGGGGCGATGCAGGGTCGGACGAAACGCCGCGCATCATACCCTAGCGGCCGTGACATGCCGCGGGGCGGGCAGTCAGCGGCCGGCGATTTCGGTGACGCCGTCGCGGCCAGGGATGTCGACGCGGTTGCGCTCGCGCATTCGCCGCCGGTACCAGAAGGTCCACAGCAGCAGCGTGCCGAACACCGTGTAGCCCATGATCGGCGACACGACGAGCACGCGCTCGACGGGCCATGTGACGACCATCCACAGGCGCAGCAGCATCTCGAGCGTCATGCACGCGCCCCACACGAACGTCATCAGCCGCAGCATCTGGCGCAGCCCCGGCTGCTCGGCCCAGACCGCCTCGAAACGCGCGGCGCCGCCGGCCATCTCGCGGGCCACCGTCGCGCGCGCGAGATAGAAGATCAGCGGACGATCGCGGAACAACGACAGCAGGAACACGACGCCGATCGTGCCGGACGCGAGCGATTCGCGCATCAGCAACGTGCGCGCGCTGCCCCCGAGCGCCATGCCGGCGATCGACAGCGCGATGCCGAGCAGCACGACGGCAGCCACCGCATCGATGCGGCGCGAGCGGATGAATTCGACGACGGACCAGACGATGGGCGGAATCGCCGACGCATACAGCGCACCGGTTTCGCCGAAATACGGATGCGCCACCCGGTATGCGACCCAGGGCAGCAGCAGGTTGACGACGAGTTCGAGGATCAGGCCGGCTCGTGGTTTCACGGAAGCGGGTGCGCGGGCGGCGCGCGGGGCGGTGATGTCGCTTCGAGTATATCGAAGTCCGACCCCGCGCGCCCGCGCCCGGTGCCGTTGTGCGCGCACCGAGAACGGGCGGGACCATGTACCGGCCGGGCGGGCGTCGCGGCGGCGACAGGGTTGCCCCGGCACCGTTCGGCGTCGCGTCCGTCCGGCACGCGGCGGTCATCGGCCGGTCCGAGGTTCGTCAGGCGGTCGCGGGCTGGACGATGATCTTCACGTTCCGATCCTTGTGGTTGACCAGTTCCTCGAAGCCATGCGTGACGATGTCGCCGAGGTTGATGCGTCCGGTGATCAGCGGACGCACGTCGATGCGGCCGTCCGCGATGAAGCGGATCACGTCCGCGAATTCGCCGTTGTACGCGAGCGAGCCGATCACTTCCTTCTCGGTCGACACGATGTCGAAGAAGTTGAACGACGTCGGCTCCTCGAAGATGCCGACCATCACCGACTTGCCGGCCTTGCGGATCACGTCGATCGCAAGCTGCGCGGTGGCCGTGTGCCCGATGCACTCGAACGACACGTCGGCACCGTAGCCGCCCGTCAGCGCCTTGACTTCCGCGATCGCGTCGGACGCCTTCGGGTCGATCACGACCGTCGCGCCGACTTCCAGCGCCTTCTGCTTGCGCGCGGCCGACATTTCCAGCGCGATCACGCGTCCGGCGCCCGCGGCCTTCGCGCACATGATCGTGCACAGGCCGATCGTGCCGGCGCCGACCACGACGACGGTCTGGCCGACGATGTTGCCGGCCTTCTTCACCGCATGCAGCCCGACCGCGAGCGGCTCGATCAGCGCGCCGGCCTCGGTCGGGAAGTCGTCGGGCAGCTTGTACAGCAGTTCGGCCGGCACGTTGACGAATTCGGCGAACGCGCCGTTGTTCATCAGCCCGGTGAACGCGAGGTTCTCGCAGATGTTGTACAGCCCGTGCCGGCAATACCAGCAGGTGCCGCAATGCTGGCACGCGTCGGCCGTCACGCGCTCGCCGACCGTGAAACCCGTCACGCCGGCGCCGAGCGCCGCGATTTCTCCGCTGAATTCGTGGCCGAGGATGCACTGTCCCTTCAGGCCCGTCAGCGGATGCGGCGCGTCGACGGGGATGAACACGGGCCCGGCGACGTACTCGTGCAGGTCGGAGCCGCAGATCCCGCACCAGTGCACGCGGATCTGGACCCAGCCGGCCGGCGGATGCGCCGGAACGGGAACCTCCTCGACGCGGATGTCGTTGCGGCCGTGCCAGACGGCGGCCTTCATGCTGGGAGCGGTGTTCGGTGCCGGTGTACTCACGTTGCTGTCTCCGTCAGGTTGTCGTCGGACGCGCGGCAAGGGGCCGATGCATCCGTCGCGCGATTGCGCGAGCGACCGACATGCAGGAACGGGGCCAGCCCGAACGGGCGGTCGGGTGGTGACGGAGCGGGAGGGGCGGTGTGCGGTGCAGCAACTGGCCTTGCGCTGGTATCAGCGCGTGCCGAGCGAATCGTGCGTGAAATTTGCTGCGCTTGCGACGGGTTGGGGCGGGTGAGACACCGGGACATTCGTCTCAGCGGATTGAGACGAAACGTGAGACGCGTGGCTGGGTGGCTGCGCTTCCACCACCGTCGTGCCAGCCCATTGTGCCGAGCGGTGAAACGCATCGTTGCGCGCACACCCCCTTTACTTGAAGTCAAGTTCAATTTGTATCATCTGCGGCAATGTCCGATCGCATGCGTGCGCGGCGGTGGCACCGGAGGCGGCGCATGACCGAATCGGCCGGCGCTGCTGCGCGAAGGGCCGAGCGCGGCGCGGCTCGTTTCAATCTTCACTGAAGGTCGTCCAGCATGCCAAACTTCATCGAAAGCCTGATCTGCGGGTACGTGTCGCCCCACATGCTGGTAGCCGACGAGCGGGACGCGATGCCGCTGCCGGCAGAGGTCGGGGTGGCCCGGCCGCCGGAGCGCGCCGGTCTTGCGTCATCTCCGGAGCCTGTCGCACCCGGCGTTTCACCGTTGCGGCCGCAACTGTTCGTGTCGGTGCTGGAAGCTGGCGACGACGGCTTGCTGGTGCGCTGGAGCGAAAGCGGGCGCTGCCATTACGGCGAGCAACGCTGGCGCTTGCGCGTCGCGTTGCAGGCGGGCCGCTGCGCGATCTCGGGGCAGGCGATCGAGCCGGGTGAACCGGTGTACCGGCCGGTGCGGCGGCCGGTGCCCGTCAACGGCGACGAGATGATCCACCCCGCGTCGGTGCCGCCTGCGGCCGGCGCCGCGTGTCACATTGCACCAGCCTGCGGCGAGGCGACGGATCCGGTCGACGCCCTGGGCTGAGCGCGACCGGTTGCACCCGCGCGTTACTTGAGATCTTTCCGGTACTGAATGAACCCCGCGTTGGTCGCAAGCTTGTCGTACAGCGCGCGCGCGGTCGTATTGGTTTCGTGCGTGAGCCAGTACACGCGGCTCGCGCCGGCTTCGCGGGCCCGCTCGTACACGGCCTCGATCAGCGCACCGCCCGCGCCTTGTCCGCGTGCGTCGGCCGCCGTGAACAGGTCCTGCAGATAGCAGTACGGCCCTTCGGTCCAGCATGAGCGGTGATAGATCGCGTGCACGATGCCGACCAGCGTGCCGGACGCATCGAAGGCGCCGAGCGCGAACATCGGTTCGGCGGGATCCATCAGGCGCGCCCACGTCGTCGCGAACACGGCGTCGCTCAGCGCGGTCTCGTAGAACCGCTGGTAACCCTGCCACAGCGGGCGCCACGCGGCTTCGTCGGCGGCGACGAGCGGTCGGACCGTGACGCGCGTCGCGTCGTTCGCACGGCTGGCTGCGTCGCGCGCACGTGCCCGCGCATGGCGGATCGCAACGAGCGACTCGCGTTGCGCACCGCTGGCGTCGAAGTTTTCCGGCGAGAGCCACGCTTCGAACGCGGCGCGCACGTCCGGCCATTCGCCGTCGATGATCGAGAACCATGCCGTGTCGCGATTGCGGCCCTTGTAGATGATCGCCTGCCGGAACGTGCCCTCGTAACGGAAGCCGAGCCGCGCGGCCGCCTTGCGCGACGGCTCGTTGAGCGCGTCGCACTTCCATTCGTAGCGGCGGTAGCCGAGCGTGTCGAACGCGTACTTCATCAGCAGGTACTGCGCTTCCGTCGAAATCGGCGTGCGCTTGAGCCGCGGCGAGAACGTGACGGAGCCGACCTCGATTACGCCGTTGGCCGGGTCGATGCGCATCAGCGCGAGCGTGCCGACCGCGCGGTTCGTCGCGCGGTCGATCACCGTGTAGTGCAGCGGATCGGCGCTCGCCGCCGCGCCGCGCGCGTAGTCGCGGTAGCTCGACTCGTCGGCGTACGGCCCGTGCGCGAGATAGGTCCAGTCGCCGCCGTCGGGCGCCTGCGCATATGCGGCGTACAGGTCGGCGGCATGGCGGTCGGCGTCGAGCGGTTCGAGGCGGCAGTAGCGGCCCTCGAGCACGATGCGCTCCGGGCGGGCGCGCGCGGACCAGTCGGGAACGGGGTGGCCGATGGGCTGCTGGAAGTCGTTGGTGAGCGTGGACAAGGTCGATCTCGCTTCGGTTGGCGGCCGGCGACATGCCGGCATGCAGACGATCGTAGTCCCGGCGAGGTACCATGAGAAGCGCCAGACGATGGCAAATTTATGGTGCCACGAAGGCGCGACGATGGCGCCATGCACCGAGACTTCCACGCCGCGATATTCCGATGACGACTGCCATTCCTTCCGGTGCCGCGCCACTGCTGCCGCTCGACGCGCCGCTCGCGCGCACGGCCGGCGCGCCTTCCTTGCAGCGGCAGTTGCTGCGCCGCGTGCGCGATGCGATTCTCGGCGGCGCGATGCCGGCCGGCACGCGGCTGCCCGGCACGCGTGCGCTGGCCGAGACGCTCGGCGTGTCGCGCAACACGACGGCCGCGGTCTACGAGCAGCTCGTCGCCGAAGGCTTCCTGCAATCCGATCGTCGCGGCACGCGCGTGGTCGGCCTGTCGCGGCCGGCCGCGCCGCGTCGGCGGGCCGCACCGCCGGCCGTCGCGCAGCGGCTCGGCCGGATCCGTCCGAGCCTGATCGGCACCGGCGAATCGGACGGCTTCCGGCCGGGCGTGCCCGCGCTGTCGCATTTCCCGGTCGATGCGTGGCGGCACGCGATCGACCGCGCGTTGCGCCGCGCCGGCCGCGACCTGCTCGCGTACGGCGACCCGCTCGGCGAGCGCGCACTGCGCGAGTCGATCGCGCGCCATCTGGCCGTGACGCGCGGCGTGCGCTGCGATCCCGAGCAGATCGTGATCACCGAGGGCGCGCAGGGCGCGATCGCGTTGTGCGCGCAACTGCTGACGAACCCGGGCGATACGGTCTGGGTCGAGGAGCCCGGCTATCGCGGCGCGCGCACCGCGATGCAGGCGGCCGATCTCGACGTCGTGCCGATGCCGGTGGACGCGGAGGGGCTGCGCGCGGAAGACGCGAACTGGCGCGAGCGGCCGCCCCGGCTCGTCTACACCACGCCGTCGAACCAGTTCCCGACCGGCGCGGTGCTGTCGATCTCGCGCCGGCTTGCACTGATCGACGCCGCACGCCGGCATCGCGCGTGGATCATCGAGGACGATTACGACAGCGAGTTTCGGCATACCGGCGAGCCGATCGGCGCGCTGCACGGGCTCGCGGCCGACTCGCCGGTCGTCTATCTCGGCTCGTTCAGCAAGACGATGTTTCCGGCGTTGCGGATCGGTTTTCTCGTGCTGCCCGACGCGCTGCTGGCCGCGGTGCGGCCGGCGTTGCCGGAGATGCTGCGCGGCGGGACGCGCCACGTGCAGCTCGCGCTTGCCGATTTCATCGAGACGGGGGAGTACGGACGGCATCTCGGACGGATGCGCCGGCTGTATCGCGACCGGCGGCGCTTGCTGCTCACCGCGCTGGACGACGCGTTCGCCGTGCCGCATCAGGTTGAGGGCGGGCCGTGCGGGCTGCATCTGGCGCTGCGGCTGCCGGCACGCTATCGCGACCGCGCGATCGTCGAGGCGGCGCGCGTGCACGGGATCGGGCCGTTTCCGCTGTCGGGTTTTTCGATCCATGCGACGTCGGCGGCCAACGGGCTCGTGCTCGGGTTCGGCAATACGCCGGCCGATGCGTTCGCGCTGATGCTGCGGACGTTGTCGACGATCGCGCATCGGGTCGCGGGCGATTGAGTCGCGTCGCTGCGCATTGCCGGGAGGCGAATCGGAACTTACCGCACGCATTCCTCGCGCATGATCCGGCGGGCAGCCGCCAGGCCGAGCACGAGCAGCACCGCGACATACGCGGCGACCGCAGACCACGCACCGTGTTGCCAGAACGTGCCGCCGACCGAGCCCAGCACGCTCGACCCGAGGTAATAGGCCAGCAGGTAGAGCGACGCGGCATGCCCCTTCGCGGAACCTGCAAGGTGGCCAACCCAGCCGCTCGCGACCGCATGTGCGACGAAGAAGCCGATCGTGATTAGCACGATCCCGACGATGATCGCGACGAGCGAATGCGACAGCGTCAGCGCGAGGCCGGCCGCGAACACGAGAATGCCGCTGATGAGGACGGGTGCGCGCCCGAGACGATCAGCGAGTGCACCGGCGCTCGATGAAGACACCATCCCGAACAGGTAGGCGCCGAAGATCAGCCCGCATGCGGTCGCGCTCAGGTTGAACGGCGCGGCCGTCAGCCGGAACCCGGCGTAGTTGTATACGGTCACGAACGCGCCCATCATGAGGAAGCCGACCGCGAATACGAACGGCAGCCGCGCATGATGCAACTGCGCGTTCCACAGCCGCAGATGGTGACGCACCGTCAGGTCGGTTCGCTTCACGAAGCGTCGCGACTGCGGCAGCAGCATCACGAACGCGACCGACGCGACCAGGTCGATGATCCCGATCGTCAGCATCGCGGTGCGCCAGGAGAAATACTCCTCGAGCGCGCTCATCCCGATTCGCCCGATCATGCCGCCGAACGCGGTGCCGCCGACATAGAGACCCATCGACAGGCCCAGCCCGTCGGCGGCGATTTCCTCGGCCAGATACGCCATCGCCACTGCCGGAACGCCGCCGAGCGCGAAACCTTCGAGCGCGCGCCAGATCAGCAGCAGGTTCCAGTTCGGCGCGATCGCCGAGAGCACGTTGAACAGTGCCGCGAGCGTCATCGACGCGAACATCAGCCCGCGTCGGCCGAAGCGTTCGGACAGCGCGCCGGCGCACAGGATGGAGATCGCCAGCATCCCCGTCGACAGCGACAGGGATAGCGAGCTCGACGCCGCGCCCAGGTTGAACTCGCGCGCGAACGCAGGCAGCAGCGGCTGCACGCAGTACAACAGCGAGAAGGTGGAAAAGCCGGCCAGGAAGAGTGCCAGTGCGATGCGCTTGTAGGCCGCCGAGCGGGGCGACACACCGGCGGGCAGCGCATCCGGCGCGGCGCTCGGGGCGTGCGTCGCGGCGGACGAAATCGCGGGATTCGACATGGTATGGACCCGATGGGCTGCGGAATAGCCGAATTCTTGCGCACGGTCATATATATGTCCAATATATGAAATGAACCGTAGCAATACCTTTTGAGAATGGCTGGATCGCCATTTCCGTCGACCGAGATCACATGGAACTTCGACATCTCCGATACTTCCTGGCCGTGGCGGCCACGTTGAACTTCACCAAGGCCGCGGAGGCGCTCGGCATGGGGCAGCCGCCGCTGAGCCAGCAGATCAAGGCGCTCGAGAACGAACTCGGCGTGGAGCTGTTCAGGCGGACCGCACGCGGTGCCGAGCTGACCGTTGCGGGAGAGGTGTTCGCGGAAGAGGCACGGCGCGTGCTCGACGATGCGGAGCGCGCGGCGCGGGCGGCAAAACGGGCCGCGCGTGGGGAAATCGGGCAACTGCGGGTCGGATTCACGGGGACGGCCGCCTTCAATTCGAAAGTGGCCGACCTGATTCGCCGCTTTCGCGAAGCGTTTCCGGATACGGACCTGACGTTGCAGGAGGCGACCTCCGGCGTATTGCTCGAGGCGCTGGAAGCCGGGCGGCTCGATGTCGCGATCGTGCGTCCGGAGCGTCGTATCGCGGACACGTTGCGGGCAGCGGACTGGGACGAGGAGCCGATGTTCGTCGCGATGCCGGTCGCGCATCGCCTCGCGCAGCGGCGTCGCATCGACCTGGCGGAACTGGCCGACGAGGCGTTCGTGCAGGTGCCGCGCGAAGCGGGCAGTGCACTGTTCGACGACATCGTCGCGGCGTGCAATGCCGCCGGCTTCCAGCCGCGCATGGCGCAGCCCGCGCCGCAAATCGCGTCGGCGGTGACGCTCGTCGCGGCCGGGCTCGGCGTGTCGATCGTGCCGAAGGCGATCACGCAGGTGCGGGTCGCAGGCGTCGTGTATCGGCAGGTCGCGGGCAACGGGCTGCGCGCGAGGCTCGCGATTGCGTCGCGACGCGACGATCCGTCGGCGGTGGTGCGCAACTTTCTGCTGCTGGCCTGGTAGCGCGGGACGCACGTCATCGTGCGCATCGCCGCGGTATCGGGTGGATATTCTGATTGACGAACCGTGAACTTTGCCCGGAACGAACGCTGTCGCGGCTCCGCCGTCGCGTGACGACCCGGCATGCGGGTTTCGATTCGTATGTTCCGGATGCCGCTTGGACTATAAATGGAGGGGTGTACCGGTGCTTGTCGGGCGCCCGCGCGTGGCGCGCGGGGCGGCGCCGCGACTGCCGGGGGAGGTGCACCGTGGTTCGCCAGACGCTTGCTCGCGCCGTGCTTCGCACCGCGTTGATCGGGGGCGTATTCGCCTCGTTGCTGTCGCCATCGCCAGCTGTTGCCGGAACCGTCGCACCGCCCGCCACACCGCCTGTCATGAAGAACCGGCTCGCCGCATCGCCTCACTCGATGCCGGTCGACTTCCCGGCGATCGTCGACCGTTACGGCCCGGCGGTCGTCACCATCATGACCGCCGCGCCCGACCAGCAGGCCGGTGGCCCGTCCTTCGCGATTCTCGATTCCGACGATCCGCTTGCCGCGTTCTTCCGCCGCGGCGGTCCGCCGGCGTCCGCACAAGGTCCACTGGCGCCGGCGCCCGATACGTCGCCGCGCACGCTGTCGGGCAGCGGCTCGGGCTTCATCGTCAGCGCCGACGGGCTGATCCTCACGTCCGCGCATGTCGTCGACGATGCGACCGATGTCACGGTGCGACTGGCCGATCGTCGCGACCTGAAGGCGACGGTGCTGGCCGTCGATCCGCAGAGCGACGTCGCCGTGCTGCGCGTCGACGCGACGAAGCTGCCGGTCGTGCGCATCGGCGATTCGTCGAGGGTGCGCGCCGGCGAACCGGTGATGACGATGGGTGCGCCGGACGGCTCTGGCAACACGGTCACGGCCGGCATCATCAGCGCGACGTCGCATGCGCTGCCGGACGGCAGCGGGTTTCCGTTCTTCCAGACCGACATCGCGGTGAATCCCGACAACTCGGGCGGCCCCGTGTTCAACCGCGCGGGCGACGTGATCGGCATCGCGGTGCAGGTCTATACGGGCGCCGACCGGTACGCGAGCACGACGTTCGCGATCCCGATCGCGCTCGCCGTGAAGGTGCGTGCGCAGGTGCAGGCACAGAGCCGCGCCAATGCGCAGGCGCAGCGCGCGTCGTCCGGCAACGCGCTCGGCGTCGACGTACAGGACGTCGGCGTCGGGCTGGCAGCTGCGTTCGGCCTGCCGCGTCCGGCGGGCGCGCTCGTCAACGGCGTCGATCCCGGCTCGCCGGCCGCCGCGGCGGGCGTGAGGCCCGGCGACGTGATCGTCAAGTTCGGCGACAAGCCGATTGGCCAGTCGGCCGAACTGAACGACCTGGCCGCCGCATTGCCGCCAGGTGCAAAGGCGCCGGTGCGGCTGATCCGCAATCGCGCGCCGATGATGCTGACGGTCACGGGCGCGGCGACCGGCGACGCGATCGACAACGCGGGTGCGGCGGGCAGCGCGGGCACGGTTGGCGCGGGCGGTGCCGCCGGCGTGGCGATGGCGGCACCTCGGCCGGCTGACAGCGGCGATCGGCTCGGGCTGACGATGCATCCGCTGAGCGACGCCGAACGGCGTTCGACCGGGCTCGCGGTCGGGATGATGGTGGATGCGGTGCGCGGGCCGGCCGCGAACGCGGGCATCCGTCCGGGCGACGTCGTGCTCGAACTCAACGACACGCTGCTCGAAACGCCGGACGACGTGCAGTCGCTCGAAGCGAAAGGCGGTGTGATCGCGGTGCTGATCCAGCGCGAGAATGCGCGGAAGTTCGTGTCGGTGCGTGCGCGGTAGGGTGTCGACGGGAGGGTGGGAAGAGCGTTGGCGTGCGGCCAGAGGCGTCACTCACGAAGGCGTTTGACCGGATGTTTGTAAGGCGGCTACACCTCCGCCATCGGCCGTTCGCGGCTTGCGCGTAGCGACGTGCCTGGTCCATTCATTGACGCTGCCCAGACGGAAATCCATGGGCATTCGCTTGCCAT
>Ga0209147_100108_pt1 | contig 156041 bp, 148 predicted proteins | sample AraplaCol_mLB_r2_FD_184278 | JGI IMG/M metagenome (GOLD analysis project Ga0209147, IMG submission 184278) | Arabidopsis root microbial communities from North Carolina, USA - plate scrape CL_Col_mLB_r2 (SPAdes) (version 2) | ecosystem: Host-associated > Plants > Roots > Endosphere | place: USA...
TATTCTGAGCATGGCTTTAAACTACTTGGAGGGAGCATATCAAGCATCGTTTCATCATGCGAAAAAAGCAATGGAACTATCGCCTGAAGATAATAGTTACAAAGAATATATCCTTTATTTTAATAATCTCCCTGAAAGGTTATTAAATAACGAAGAAGCTATTGAAGTGGCAAATTCAATTCTGGAGAATGATCCTATAAACACTACGGCATTATTAGTAATTAATGAATTAAAAAATTGATATCTTAAGCAACTAAATAATGCTTTAGTTGAATAAGAGTTCCTAAAGGTTGACTAATTAGACAACTTTTTTTTAGTTCAAAAATCAACATTAAAATATATCAGAGCCAAAAATTAAAAACCTCTGCTGTCAGAGGTTTTTGTTTATATGTTCATCTAAAAATATGAAAACCGATATATGCACTACAAATACTAATAATAGTAGATAAAATGATATAAGATAACGCAGTTTTATACTTTTTTGCAAGTAATAATTGAATTGCTTCGTAACCAAATGTAGAAAAGGTTGTAAACCCACCTAATATTCCTATCCCAATAAACAGCCATATTATAGTAGAAATCGATTTATCAAGATATAAATGGTTTATTAAGCCTAAAATAAACGATCCGAGTATGTTTATAACGAATGTTCCAGCAGGAAAATTTGTTTTAACTTTTTTATTAACATAGTTTCCAAGGGCATAGCGTAAAATTGCTCCGATTCCCCCACCTATTCCAACAATAACAATCATGATGAGGTTTCTCCTTTGATTTTATTGAATTTCTCAGCGGCTTTAAAACCAAGATACGCCAAACTTATTCCGATCACTAAACTTGAGATGATATAGACTAGACTTACTAGCAACTTTTTCTCATTCATCAGGGCTACATTTTCAAGTGAAAAAGTAGAGAATGTAGTGAATGCTCCAGTAAATCCAGTTCCGATTAGTAAAGTATATTCAGGTTTTAATTTAACTTTAGCCATCGGTAAAAAGAAACCTAAAAAGAAGCATCCTATTATGTTAATTAAAAACGTTTGAATTGGAAATCCATTTGAAAGTGGATGGATTGATAGACCTATTATGTAACGAAGAATTGCTCCAAAAAATCCTCCGATTAGTATCAATAAATAATTCATAAAACACCTCATAAACACATTATAAAAACGCCCCTAGGAGCGTTTCAGACTGTTGACAAACGCTCGCTTTCTTCGTTGCTTCGCCTGTCTGCGGTGCTCATTACCGTCTTAGGTAACTCCGCTCCTCACCAGGCTTCGCGCCTCGAAAGACAAGCGCTTGCAATCAGTCTGAAAATCAAGCTTGTAGTATTTTGTCTACACATTGAAACGCTCCTTAGAGCGTTTTTTTTGTTAGTTTACAATAAAAAAAGCAATAATTGAAACTAAGTTATTTAAAAAATGAGCAAAAATCGTAACTTCGATTTTTTTTGTTTTGATATAGATAATACCAAAAATTAGACCAGCTAAAGAATAAGATATTAATGCATAGATTGAAAAACCAGCAAGCATATGCAATAAACCAAATCCAAATGAACTTACAATTAAACCAATAAGCGGCGAGTTTTTAAAAATCGAGCCAATAATTAACTTACGTGTTATCCATTCTTCTTTAATTGGTGCAAGAATAACCGCAGATATAATCATAAGGATTGGATTAGTTCGCAACAAGCCTTCCACTGCTTTTTGGTTATCTGGCGTAGCAATTGAATAATTGAAATGTTGAAAAATAACATCAAGAAGATGTGAAGAAGCCATTAGAACCACGTATGCTCCTAAAACGATCACAACGTCAATCACATTTATATTTATTCGTCTTAAAGTTAGAAGTCCTTTTTTCTTCGTATAATAATAGAGCCATAATAAGCTGAGGACACCAAAAATTGAATCCGAATAAATTGATACGGTATTTAGAAGATTATCAAATTGTTTTTCAGTAAGGTTTATATCCGCAACACTAACAAAAATCATACCCCATATTGAAGCAATCAAGATTAGTAAGTTCAAACCAACAATAAATATTAAAAAATAGTAGCCAAGAGTTTTTAAGGCGGACTTACGTTCATTCGGAATATTTTCTGGAATGATTGTTTTATAGTTTAATTCATTATCCAAATCGGCTCCTCCAATTTTATGATCTATGTTTATAAACTTTCTCATTTATATTTATACTAACATATCCTATTTTATCTTAAATTTAAAGCTGAAAGAACTAGAAATAGAGTAAATGAGTTTAATTATTTTAAAACCACTATTGTTATTTAATATATGAAAGTTTCACTGCAATATATGATAGTCGAAAAGATACCTTAAAAATATGAACAAAAGTACACACAATGTTCTAATTACCGTAACTTTTGATTGAATAGGTAAACACAGGGATATGGTAAACTTTTTTCTAATACATACTACTCTGCAGAAAATTACTTATTTAGTATTGTAATATTTTAAAACTTTGGATACAAAAAAGTTTAGAAATGGGTGATAAATTGTATAAAATAAGGATTCACATTTTGGCAGTAGTTTTAGGAATTGGGGTTTTAGCATCTCAAAGTGTTTTAGCAGCATGGAGTTCATTTGGTACTTTCTCTTTAACTAATAAAACAAAAGTAACTACAACCACAGGTAAAAAGCTTGGAGTAATAAAGCAGTCAGATTCAAATGAATTTAGTGTGAATGCCAATGCAAAAACTATGTGGACAGATCCAGATGTAAGACTTGTTAATTCAGATTTAGAGGTAAGAAGTAGTTTTGTAGAAATTAAAACTACTGGTACAACTTATACTGGTAGCAATAATACTGGAACAAAAGGTTATACTTATTATGCTTAAGTTAAACCTGATGCTGCGCAGGTAGGAACTGATACCATTACATTAAAAATCAATCCTAAATAATACATTTTACAGATTATACTTGCTTTATTACTGTAGAGTATTTGTATTTTCTAAAAATAAAATAAGATCAAGGAGAAGGACTGTGATTTTTCAAGAATGTTTCCGTTACTATAAATCAAAATTTTCAATTATTTTAACTGTTACACTAACTTTAATTGTACTTGCAAGCTATTATTCTACTTATTTACAAAAAAAGGAATGGGAGCAAGTATGTCAATCAGGAGCTAGTGATGTAAATTTAGAAAAAGATGCTGAGATAATTTCAGGGTATACAGGAACATATTATTTCGAAAATTTTTTATTTTCGAGTGATTTTAAAGTTTTAGCGGTAATTATTTTATTAATTTGTTTTGGAACTTCAATTGGTCCAAATATGTTCAATTCATTGCAGTCAAATTATGGAACAATGGTAGCTACAAGGATGTCATATAAAAATTACTTATTCAATGTAGTGATGGCACAAGTATTATATATTTCAACATTCATGTTCGGTTACTTTCTTTTCATATATGTCCTTTCAGTTTTCCTGCTTAAAGGCGGTATACAAATTTCTCCAAATTCTATATTTTCAACAATTTCTACTTTAGAATATTTATCTCTTACGATTATTTCTTTCATCCAAATGTTGATTTACATAATTGTGTTAATAATGATTACAACAGTAAGCCCGATCATTTTAAAAAATAAATACGCGATTCAGATCCTACCATTCATACTAGTCGTTTTTACTTACTTTTTAGCAAACGTACTTGGAAATATCAGTAAAGATTTTGCTTTTCTTACTTCATATATAGTACTAGATAATATTCTATCAACTGTAGAAAGTTCGTATAATTCAACAATTTCACTATTTGCCAGTATTTTGGCAGGTAGTATTTTCATAATTGCATGTATTGTTATTTGTGTCCTATTGTATAGAGCAAACGTTAAAAAATTCGGACAGGATTATATTATATGAATAGAAAATTAAGCTTTTTCATATGGTCAATAATCTATGCAATAATTGTTTACCACATTTATAGTGAATATATTAATGTGGTTGGACCAAAAGTGAACATTGATCTTTTTTTAGAACAATCTCTTTTTCGACTTCAAAAGTTTTTATACAATACCAGCATTTTTTTTACTATTTTTTTATTTATTTTTAAATTGCCTTTTACCTCACCAATGTTCATAGGTAGATGTAAAAAGGAAGTACCTATTTATCTGATCAGTTATGGTTTAAAAATATGTTTTATATTTGTGTTCTATTCTTTACTTTTACACATGGGAATCCCATTTATTTTTCAGCAAGATATTTTAATAACTAGTGAGATTATACTAAACATCGCTAGATTATATTCATTTGTATTATCGATGTACTTTTTATATTTAATTGTATATATCACGATTAATAAACAAGTCCTTGGATTACTTAGTATTTATGTAATGAATTTTACACTATTAACAATTTATTTCTCAATTTCATTTGGACTGGGAATCAGCCCTACTAGAAATATGGAATTACAATTTCTAACTATAACATCTTCTATGGTTATAATGTTCTCGGTCATTTTTATTAATTATCAATTTAAGCATAAGGACTTTTTATGAGTAAAAAAATAGTTATTCTTCTTCCGACTATACTTCTATTCTATTTTAGTGTAAGTAATGAAAGAGGTCTCCATATCTCCTCTATTGAATTGTTGGATACCGGATATAACAGCTCAGCTGGAAAAATGCAAATATCCAACTATCTGCTAAATATTGCTACGAATGTTATTTATACTACATTTATTCTTAAGGAAATCTCTTTGATATTTAGAGTACGTATTTATATCGCTACACGAGGTGGGTATAATGTGTTGATTCACCGTATGATAAAATCTTCATTGAAAAACGTTTTTATCATACTTTTAGTTAAACAATTAGTTTATATCATCTTTTATTTTTTATCTCCATCCTATTCACATTTTTACATATTTAATATGATTTCAACTTTTTTAACACTTAGTATACTAGCTTTGTCTATCATAATAACTAGATTACAAGGAATAAAAGAGACATTGTCTTTCTTTTCTATTTTATCAATAACTGCATTAACACAGTATATGTCTTATAAGTATTCGATCTTTTCTATTTTAGTAATTGCATCATCGAATTGGAAAAAATTTGCTTTTGTTGTAATACTATTTAAATTTATTAGCTTATTAGTTTTATTCTATTTAGTATTCAGTTTATCAAAACCTGATAAATTGATAGGGAGGCTAGAGGATGATTAATTAAGTAAATGTAAATAAAGAGCTTCATGGTAAAAAGATTTTAATTGATATTTCCTTAAAGCTGCAGAAAGGGAAAGTTTATTTATTAAAAGGACCTAATGGAAGTGGTAAAACAATGTTGCTCAGATTATTATGCGATTTATTAAAACCATCAGCTGGTGTTGTTGAAAAACAAAATTTTTCATATGGAGTTATGATTGAAAATCCTTCATTTATCGAAAACGAAACTGCGCGCTCGAATTTGAAATTTTTATCATCAATTCAAAAAAAAATTGGTGAACGAGAAATTGAAGAATACTTAAATAAAATTAATCTACTAGCTGATGCAGATACAAAAGTAAAAAAATATTCTTTAGGTATGAAGCAACGTCTTGCTTTCTGTCAAGCAATCATGGAGAATCCAGATGTTTTACTTTTAGATGAACCATTTAATGCACTTGACGATGAGAATTTAGAAAGAATAATCCAAATACTAAAAAAAATAAAGGCAGACAAGATTATTGTAATTGCAGCACACGGAGTTAATCTAACAGAAATACCGATATTTGATGAAGTGATTACTTTGAATGAAGGAAGGTTAAAGAGTATTGAAAAAGTAGAATAATTTGTTCTTGAAAATACGTTGTAATTTGAGGTATACAATTGAATAATATAAATGAAGAAACAAGGTATCTTAAGATACCTTGTTTCTTATTTAAAGAGTTTTAATGTTTAATGCTAATAAAAACATGTGAAATTATCTTTTAGATACTATTTACATCTTAACTATTCTAATTTAGCTGCTCGACCTGGTCTCTAATCATCTCCATTTTATAGTCCAATGAATTTACTGTTGCGGAAGCTTCGTTCAGACTTTCGATAATTGCTTTTGGAACCTTTTTATCATATTTATAAAAAATCTTGTGTTCAAGGCTTGCCCAGAAATCCATTGCTACTGTTCTAATTTGGATTTCGACTTTTACTCTTTTCGTTTCAGAAGCAAGGAAAATTGGAATTTCAATAATCATGTGAAAGCTTTTATAGCCATTTGGTTTTGGGTTTTTTATATAATCTTTTATTTCTATTATATGGATATCGTCTTGTTGTTTTAATAGTTCATAGATCATATAAATATCACTAATAAATGAACAACTAATACGTACTCCAGCTATATCACTCATATAATTTTCCATATTATATTGTGTTAGTTCTAAACCTTTTCGCTCAAGCTTTTCTATTATACTGTCAGGTTTTTTCAAGCGTGATTTTACGTGTTCTATTGGATTATGATTATGAGTTAAAGTGAATTCTTCATTTAAAATTCTAATTTTAGTATTGATTTCATCTAACGCAAATTTATATATTAAAAGTGTGTTAGTCCATTCACCTAAGCTTTGATCTTTCAACATAGGCAACCTCCTAATGTATATTACATCAGTAATTGTACCAGCTTAATGTGAACTCAGTGTGAAATCTTAGTGAACAGTTAGTGACAAGTAAAATACAGGGATTTTTTAGTGTTTTTGGTAAAGGGAATAGTAAAGGGTAGCAGTGGCAGGATCATTAGACAAGGATTTAAGAAGTAGAGAGTACAAGTTAGATTAGAAAAATAAACAATTCACATAGTAAGACATTTAGGGTTTTGTTAGTTTTGGAATAATATGTTATAAATTTATATATATAATTTTAGTTAGGAGTACATTGATGAAACAGAGTTTTTATCGTTTGTTTATTGAGTTGACGAATAATCGTTTTACTTCTGGTCTTTTGCGTAGGCTTGCTACTTCTAGATTTAGTAGGGTTTTTATTAATCCTTATATTAAAGCGTTTAATTTAAATATGGATGAGAGTAAAGAGACTGTTTTTCCTACTTTACATGCCTTGTTTACAAGAGAATTAAAGCAAAATGCTAGACCGATTCATGCTGGTGAAAGTGAATTAGCTTGTCCGGTAGATGGTGTATTAGAGTCTTGTGGGAAAATTGAAATGGATATTAAATTTGTCGTTAAAGGAAAGACATATAGCATTATTGAGATGTTAGGTTCAAAGGAAATGGCAGATAAATATGATGAGGGTTATTATATGGTATTGTATTTAAGTCCTAGCCATTATCATCGTATACATAGCCCGATCGAAGGCGAAATTGTATCACAATTCGAGTTAGGTGCTAAATCTTATCCCGTGAATAAAGCAGGATTAACGTATGGTAAAGATCCACTTTCAAAAAATTATCGAGTTATTTCAGAAGTATTATGCTCTGAAAACAATAAACATGTTGCGATGATTAAAGTTGGTGCTATGTTTGTTAACACAATCGTAGTAACCAAAAAAGAAAAGCGTTTGAAAAAAGGTGAAGAAGTAGGGTATTTTTCTTTCGGATCTACGGTTGTTTTACTTTTTGAAGCTAATAGTTTTTCACCAAATTTGCAACTTCAATCTGGCCAAGCCATTAGAGTTGGTCAAAATCTTGGAAAATTACACTAAGTATGCAATTTTTTCACGAAATGAGGGCCATCGTATAGAAAGATGGTTCTTTTTCTGTTATTGTAAAGAGTGCTTGTATTTTAATTTCACTTGTATTATTTGCATATATTGAAAATAATAAAAATGTTTAAGATGTTTTTTTTATATAGTAATCTAGACCTCTTCGTTTAATTTCTTTTTCAATTAAATAAATGAAGGCAGGATCAAGCTGTAATCCTAGAGCTTTTTTGTAAGACTCAAGTAACAACTCATCATTTAATTTGTACATATTTTTTGCCCGGTTGGGCATTCACCTCCGAGTGAGAAAAGTTTTTTGAATTTCTTCGTAAACTTAATGTATCAAATTTTTAAAAATAGAACAATCGTTCGTTTATCCACAGAAATAGGTGGATAAGTTGTGGGTAATTTGTTTATATATTCTGAAAAGGTAGGTTCTTGGACTATGGATAATGTGTATAAGATTTATCCACAGTTAGAATGATTGTAGTTATTTGTCGAACGATTTTAAGAATATATTGAGGTGTAATAATGTTTAATAAATTTTTACCGAGTGAAACTGTTAATAATGTTTATGCAATTACGCCTGAGCATTTAAAAGGCTTAGGAATAAAAGGGATTATTACTGATTTAGATAACACATTAGTAGAGTGGGACCGTCCATTAGCTACTCCAGAGCTAACGAAATGGTTCAAAAGCATGGATGATGCAGGGATTAAAATTACAGTTGTATCGAATAACAATGCTGAGCGTGTTGGAAAGTTTTGTGATCCTTTAGGAATTCCATTCATTCATCGTGCGCGTAAGCCACTCGCTACATCATATAAAAAAGCATATAAACAAATGAATTTAAAACCAAATGAAGTCGTGATGATTGGAGATCAATTGCTTACAGACGTATTTGGTGGAAATCGCCAAGGCATTCATACAATTTTAGTTGTTCCGGTTGCAAGTACAGATGGAATTTGGACAAGATTTAATCGAATGGTAGAACGTAGAATTCTTTCATCCTTAAGGAAGCAAGGGTTGCTACAATGGGAGGATAAAAAGTGAGTAATACAGAAGTTAGATGTATTGGTTGTGGAGTTGAAATTCAAACTGAAGATAAGAACAAGCTTGGATATGCACCTCCATCTTCATTAGAAAAAGAAGAGATTATTTGCCAACGTTGTTTTCGTTTAAAAAACTATAATGAGATTCAAGATGTAGAGTTGACTGATTCTGACTTTATTCGTATCTTAAATGGGATAGGTTCTAAGGACTGTCTTGTTATTAAAGTAGTTGATGTTTTTGATTTTTCTGGTAGCTGGTTAAATGGAATTAATCGATTCGTTGGAAACAACAAAATATTATTAGTTGGAAATAAGGCAGATTTAATTCCGAAATCAGTTAAGAAAAATAAGCTTACGCAATGGATGAGCGGAACTGCAAAACGTTGGGGACTTAGACCAGAAGGTGTTCATTTAATTAGTGCAGTAAAAGGCACTGGTATAGACGAATTAGCTGAAAGTATTGAGAAGCATCGTAATGGTAAGGATGTATACGTAGTAGGCTGTACAAATGTTGGGAAATCAACATTTATCAATACGATGATTAAACGTTACAGTGAAGAAAATAGTAATATCATTACAACATCGCATTTTCCGGGTACAACACTTGATATGATTCAAATCCCACTTGATGAACAAAGTGATTTAATTGATACACCAGGTATTATTAATCATCATCAAATGGCTCATTTCGTTGATAAAAAAGGTTTAAAAATTATTACACCGAAAAAAGAAATTAAGCCTATGGTTTATCAATTAAATGAAGGACAAACTTTATTCTTTGGTGGGTTAGCTCGCTTTGATTACTTAGAGGGTGGAAGACGTTCTTTTACTTGTCACTTCTCAAACGAATTATCAATTCATCGTACTAAACAAGAAAATGCTGATGATTTATATGAAAGACAAGCTGGGGAATTATTAGTTCCACCATATGGTGAACAAATTAATGAGCTTCCTAAATTAGTGAAACATGAATTTATGATAAAAGATGCTAAAACTGATATAGTTTATTCAGGGTTAGGATGGATCACAGTGAATGAACCAGGTGCTAAAATTGTTGCTTATGTACCAAAAGGTGTAGCTGTAACTCTTCGTAATTCTATTATATAAGAATAATTTGGGGGCTGAAGAGAAATGAAAGACCAATATTATGTAATCGGTCAACCGATTGGTCATTCAATGTCACCAACTATGCATAATGAATGGTTTGGCTCTAATCAGATTCCGGGGCACTATTCAGCTAAAGAAGTTGGGATAACTGAATTAAAACCACTTATGACAGAATTTCGTTCAACTGTTAAAGGATTTAATGTTACAGCACCACTAAAAGTAGAAATTATGCAGTACTTAGATGAAATTGATCCATTGGCAAAAGAAATTGGGGCAGTTAATACTGTCATCAATAAAAATGGAAAACTTTATGGTAAAAATACTGATGGAATCGGTTATTGTAGAGGCTTATCTTATGTTTTGAAAAATCCGATTGAAGATGAAAAGATTTTAATCATCGGTGCAGGAGGTGCTGCTAGAGCAATCCTTTATAGTTTACTGCACTTAGGTGTTAAGCATATTACAGTCACCAACCGAACGTTAGAAAAAGCAGAGGATCTACTAGATGGTAAGCTGATGAATGAAGTTAATATTATGTCTATTTCAGATGCTGAAGAACATTTAGGTCACTTTTCCCTTATCATTCAAACAACTTCTGTTGGAATGAAGCCAAATGAAAATAACACGCCTTTAGCACTAACTAATTTATCACCAGATGCAATTGTATCGGACCTAATATATAGCCCATTTAAAACAGTATTCCTAAAAGAAGCTGAAGAAAGAAATGCGACTATACAAAACGGATTACCGATGTTTATTTATCAAGGAGCATTAGCATTTCAAGAGTGGACGGGAATTTTTCCGAATACGATTGATGCATACTCATTATTAGAAAGAAAACTTGGAGGAACAAAATGTTAACAGGTAAACAAAAAAGATTTTTACGTTCGAAAGCTCATCACTTAAACCCTATTTTTCAAGTAGGTAAAGGTGGAGTTAATGAAAATATGGTTAAGCAAATTTCAGAAGCGCTTGAAGTAAGGGAACTTTTAAAAGTAAGTATACTTCAAAATTGTGATGATGATCGTTATGATGTAGCAGATCAGCTAGCTGAAGGTGCAAACGCTGAACTAGTACAAGTAATTGGACATACAATTGTTTTATATAAAGAGTCTCAAGAAAATAAAACAATCGTACTACCTTAATATGTAAAATACCGTTAATTAGAGGAGAAGCGGATTAATGGATAAACAAAAAGCACTTTCACTTGTAAAAGAAAAACTAACGGACGGGCGTTTTACACATACTATAGGTGTGATGGAAACTGCAGTTAGACTAGCCGAAAAGTACGGTGCGGATGTAAAAAAAGCAGAAATAGCTGCAATTTTCCATGATGTCGCAAAATGCATGCCGATTAAAGACTTAAAATCAATTATGGAAGAAAATAAACTTTCATTAAAGCTTTTAAAGTACAATAAAGAATTATGGCATGCTCCTGTTGGTGCATATCTTACTGAACACGAATATGGAATTGATGATCAAGACATATTACAAGCAATCACATATCATACAAGTGGTCATGAAGAGATGAATTTATTAGATAAAGTAATATATGTAGCAGATTATATTGAACCTAATCGTAGTTTTCCAGGTGTAGAGGAAGCTCGTGAATTAGCGGATCAAGATTTAGATCGAGCTTTATTATTTGCATTAAAAAATACAATTACATTTTTGATTGATAAAGAACAAACAGTCTACCCATTAACGGTTAAAACATATAACTCAATATTAAAGCAAGTTAAAAGCCAGGGGGAATAAAAGAATGAATGAAAAAGAATTAATGATGCTAGCTGTAAATGCTGCTGATGATAAAAAAGCTGAGGATTTAGTCGTATTAGATATGAAAGGAATCTCTGCAATTGCAGATTATTTCATTATTTGTCACGGTAATTCAGATAAGCAAGTTCAGGCTATTGCAAGAGAAGTGAAAGATCAAGCTCAACAAAATGGTAAAGATGTTAAACGCTTAGAAGGATTTGACGAAGCTCGTTGGGTTTTAGTAGACATCGGTGACGTTGTTGTTCATGTTTTCCATCGTGACGAAAGAAACTATTACAACTTAGAAAAACTTTGGGGAGATGCACCTTCTCTTGATGTTTACGGAGAGCTTCTTTCATGACATACAATCGCTTCGCGTATTTGTATGATCAATTAATGAATGATGTCCCATATGAAAGATGGGTTCAATTCCTAGAAGATGTATTTCAAAAATATGAAATGCTTCAGCCTTCAATTTTAGATATAGGTTGTGGAACAGGTACATTACCCATCTCATTGGCAAAATTGAATTATTCAATTAGCGGCGTTGATTTATCTGAGGAAATGTTAAGTGTCGCGATGGCTAAAGCAGAAATTGAAAAAGTTACTATCCCTTTTTTCCAACAAAATATGGTGGAATTAGAAGGGTTTGATCAATTAGATTGTGTAACAATTTTCTGTGATTCACTTAATTATTTAGAAACAGAAGATCAAGTAAAACAAACCTTTATAAGAGTAAATGAAAGTTTAAAAGATAATGGTTTATTTTTATTTGATGTACATTCTCCTTATAAAATTGAAGAAATCTTTGGTGAAGAGACATTCTTTATTGATGATGCAGAGTTAAGCTTAGTCTGGTCTTGTACCCAAGGGGAACATCCATTAAGCGTTGAACATGATTTAGTTTTCTTTATGAAAGAGGAAAATCGTGATTTATATGAACGCTTCGAAGAGTATCACAATCAAAGAACATTTCCAATAAATACGTATAAATCATTGTTAAATCAAACTGGATTTGAAGTGAAAGAAATCATAGCAGATTTCGATGAAGCTGTAGATGATATTTCTGAACGAATCTTTTTTATAGCAATGAAAAAATAAAAAACCCTTTTAAGAAAATTCCTTTTCTTAAAGGGTTTTTTACTTTGTTAGACGTACAAAATTGAATTTTGTAATTTTGTTACGAATGGAGTAAAGCAGTATAATTATTTTTAAGTTAATCTAAATTGTTCCTTTACTCGCTCAATTTCCTTATCAAACTTATCATGTGTTTTTTCAAAAATTTCTTCGAATAAATCTCCTACTCGTGCTTCTAATACTTTAATACCTTCTCCAGTTATTCCGCCTTTTACACATACCTTTTCTTGAAGTGTTTCAAGCGTAAAATGTTTTTGTTCAATTAGTTTTCCAAAACCAATAATCATTTCTTCTGCTAAGATCGTTGCTTGCTCTTTTGAAATTGAAGTTTGACAAACAGCCGCATCGATGAATTTTTGAATCAAGTAACTAAAAAATGCGGGTCCACAGCTTGCGATATCCGATGAAACTCTTGTGATATCTTCTGTAATCATGACTGGCTTAGATACGTTCGAAAAAAGTTCAATTATTTGTTCCTTACTTTTGGCCGTACACCTATTCCCGAAATTAACTAAAGTTACCCCACTCAAAGCTTGATTCGTAATACTTGGAATAACGCGTGCAACTTGACAAGGTAATATCGCTTCTAATTGTTCAACGTTAATCGGACTAGTGATCGATATAACGCAATGTTTTTTAGTGAAATATTTTTGTAAAGATGACAATAGTGGCTGAATTTCTAAAGGTTTTACACACACTATTACAATTTCTGATGCGGTAATTACTTCTTTGGCTGTCTCAACAACATTTAAATCAGGATATATATTTTTTAGCTCATAGGCTTTATACATTGAACGGTTTGTAACAGTTAATTCGGAGGGCTTCACGGCATTTGATTTTATAAATCCATTGAGCAAAATGGTGCCCATATTTCCTGTACCTATGATTCCTACGTTCATGAGTACATCCCTTCCTTTGCATACATTCTCTCCTACACTATATGAAGCAAGGTCGAAAATAATGATATAAGTTAAAAATGGAGGATTAATAATGAAAAAGTTAATTCGTAATAAACTAGTTTGGATTTGTCTCGTAATTGTCGGTATTTTAGTCGTAAATTTTTATCAAACTGAGCGTAAAAATGAAGTAGTTTTTGCAAAGCAATCACTTGAAAAAGAAATCGTGAAGAAGAACGATGAGCAGAAAAAAGAAGTTAGTATGGCAGTGAATTCGAAAGTATTTATGGTTGATGTAAAAGGAGCAATACAAAAACCAGGTGTAATCCAATGTAACGAAGGAGAACGTGTTTTTGACGTGATTAGATTGGCTGGAGGATTTAAAGAAAAAGCTGATGTTAATAAGGTTAATTTAGCTGAAAAAATTTTTGACGAGATGGTCATTTATGTACCGTTTATTGGAGAAGAAACCGATCAAACTATAATTACAAATAAGGGGGAAGATACCAAACAAAATGAGACGATTGATATAAACCATGCATCACAATCAGAACTAGAAAAAATTCCAGGCGTTGGCCCAGCAAAAGCAAAAAATATTTTAGATTATGTTGATAAAAACGGCCCATTTACTTCAGTAGAACAATTAGAATCTGTAAATGGAATCGGCAAAAAATCACTTGAAAAAATGATTCCGTATATTGTCATTCGCTAAATTTAATTATTATGAGTATTTATCTAGCTTATATTGTTTTTGTACAAGTAATAACAATCGTCTTTTTTAAAAGCTATAATTTTTTCTTTATATTAATATTGCTCATTTTAATGATTTTTTTAGTTGGAAACAAAAAATGGCTACTTTTATTAATTTGTATTATTTCTCTATGTATTACGTCTAGTATATGTTACATACAAAATAACAAAATGAATTCCTCTAGACCAAAACCCTCGCAAAATGTTCGTGGTGAAATCACATCTACTCCAATAATAGATGGAAATAAGGTTTCGTTTACATTCAAACTCGATAATCAAGAAATCTTACTAAATAGTTTTGCTAATACAAAAGATCAATTAAACGTTTTTCAAAAAAGAAAAATAGGTGAAATATGTGAAGTGAAAGGTGAAGTTTCATTGCCTTTAGAAAACTCGAACCCATACTTATTTAATTATAAGAAGTACTTATTAAATCAAGGGATTCACTGGATTATTACTGTTAATCCGAATAGTTTAGGGGATTGTGAAAATGGAAAACGATCTATTATTCAATCAATAAATTATAGTCGACATGCCCTAACTAAATATGTAGAGGTAAATTTTAATTCCAATACAGAAGGCTATATAAATGCTCTACTATTTGGGGAACGTTCAAAAATGAATGCAATTACAGAATCTCAATATCAAATAGTGGGAATTGTGCATTTGCTTGCGATTAGTGGTTCTCATATTAGTTTATTGAGTCTTGGTGTTTATTTTCTATTAATTAGAATTGGAGTAACGAAGGAAACCAGCTTATTTATAACGATTTTGTGTATTATTTTGTATGGATTTCTAGCAGGGGCTTCAGCTTCAGTTGTCAGGGCAGTTATTATTGGTGTTCTAGTATGCTTCTACAAGTTAGCAAAAATGAAAGTTGATATTACTTCGCTATTATTCACTTCTTGCATAATCATGTTGCTGGCAAAACCAAATTATATTGATGATATCGGATTTCAATTTTCCTTTTTAACAAGTTTTGTTCTAGTTTTAACTTCTGAACAAATTTTAAATTACAAATCTTGGTATGCAAGGGCTCTTTTTACATCGAGTATTACCCAATTAGTATCAATCCCTATATTGCTTTTTAATTTTCATGAATTATCACCATACAGTATAATAATTAACTTACTTTTTATTCCTTTTATTAGTTTTATTATAATGCCACTATGTATTTTTTGTTTTGGTTTAAGTTTTATTAATATAGAAATCAGCGAAATGTTAACATTACTTTTATCATTTTTTATTAACTTGTCGGATAAATTATTGAGGATTTGCATGCAATTACCATTTATTAAGTTGATTTTTATACATCCTTCAAAAGGAATTCTGTTTATATATATAGTGCTAATATTTTTGATTTTATACTTTATGGAAAGTCAGAAAGAGAAGAAATTATTGATGAATTGTCTGATTGGATTGTTTATTCTTATTAGCGGACATTTATATTATCCCTTTTTGAACCCAGTTGGAAAGATTATGTTTATAGATGTAGGTCAAGGTGACTGTATACTTATAAAATTGCCTTTTAATAAAGGGAATTATGTAATTGATACTGGGGGGAAGATAACTGGAAAAGAAGAAATATGGATGAAGCGTAAAAAACCATTTTCAACTGGCAATGACTTATTGATTCCAATATTAAAAGGAGAAGGTATTAGTAAAATAGATAAATTAATATTTACACATGGTGACATGGATCATATTGGAGGGGGAAAGGAGGTACTAGAGTCATTTAATGTAAAACAATTAATCGTAGGTGACAAGACGAAATTTACTACAGCAGAAAAAGAAAGAATGAATATAGCCATAAAAAAGGGAGTCGAGATTAAAAAAATAAGCGAAGGTATGAGTTGGGAAATCGGTGAAAATTATTTTCAAGTGATTTCGCCAATTAAAGACTATGTAGGTGAGGAAAACCAAGGGTCAATTGTTTTAAAGGCATACATAGGTGGGAAGAATTGGATGTTTTCTGGTGATTTAGATGAAAATGGAGAAGATCGACTGATCTCTAAATATCCTGATTTAAAGTCAGATGTTTTGAAAATTGGACATCATGGGAGCAAAACATCTACTACCGAAAAATTTATAAAAGCTGTTATGCCTAAAATAGGAATTATTTCAGTTGGAGAAAAAAATCGTTATGGTCATCCAACAAAAGAAGTACTTGAACGATTAAAAAAGTACAATGTTAAAATCTTACGTACTGATGAACTTGGTGCAATAACTTATGAATTTAAAAGAGGACAAGGTACCATTTATACATTTAAAGCATATCGTAAAACAAACAACAGAAACAAAGAAGAAAATTAAAAAGACTGCCGAGGCAGTCCAGTCATTTGATTCTATGTATTATCGCGTAACATACTCCACAATTGTTGCGATGATAAATAGAGTTGCGAAGAAACCAAATGAAACAGCAAAGCCAACGCCTGAATCTGTTGAATCATTACGTTTGCTTTGAACATTTTTTTCAAAAGTATTCACAAATAACCCCTCCTAATTCAATTTTAGTATAAATCAATATAACTAAAAAATCCATAGTATGTTTGTTTTAGTTATACCGTTTTAAATGAAGAAACCGGGTCTTTATTTAAAACGTTAATATAAATTAGAGATTAGTATTTACTAATCTCTTCCTTCTCATGTAGGACATGTTATACTATACTAAGAAAATTAGTGTAGAGGTGCAAAACATGATTAATGATTTACATAAAAAATTGAAAAAGAATGTGTCGCCAATGTATTTATTGGTAGGTACTGAAGATTTTTTACTTCAAGAAGCAGAAAACTTAATCGTGAAAGCAGCTTTACAAGGAGAAATTGATGATTTTAACTATCAAACATATGATTTAAAAGAGTCTTATTTAAGTGAAGCTCTTGAGGATGCTCAAACACCGTCCTTTTTTGGCGGAAACAAAGTCATCATCATAAAATCATGTTTGTTTTTAACAGCTCAAAAAGAAAAAATTGTACAAGATATAGAACCATTATTTGATTATATTGAAAATCCTGCGCCTTTTACTACTGTTGTTTTTGTTGCTCCTTTTGAAAAATTGGACGAACGGAAAAAAGTAACAAAAGCGATAAAAAAACAAGTGGAGCTAGTTGAATGTCATCCTGTTGAAACAAGTAATTTAGACGGCTGGATTAAAGAGCGGTTCACTGGGAATGTAACGATTACTAAAGAAGCAATTGAAAAATTAAAATTACTCGTTGGAAATAATTTATCGATCTTAAAACTTGAATGTGAGAAGCTACAATTGTTTATTGGGAATGAAGGAGAAGTTGATGCAGACCTAGTTGAAATGATGGTAGCAAAAACCATTGAACAAAACGTTTTTTCTCTTATCGAAAAAACAGCGGTAAGACAGACAACTGAGGCACTTAAAATTCTTCATGAATTATTATTTATAGGTGAAGAACCGATAAAAATAGTTGCATTGTTAGCTAGTCAGTTTAGATTATTGTACGGAATAAAACAATTATCAAGTAATGGATATTCAAATAATCAAATTGCCTCTTCAGTTGGTGTATCACCAGGAAGAGTGTTTTATGGACAAAAGCAAGCGAATAACTTTCAAGCAAGTGAATTGAAAGAAGCAATACGTTTAATTGCTGAAGTTGATTACAAAATGAAGACTGGTCAAGGAGATAAGGTTATGATTCTTGAAATGTTGATTCTTCAATTAAATAAATAATTGTAAAAAAATCAGTCTTAAATGAGTATTAATTTAAAAAATTAAATAACAAATCAAATGGCGGTCCAATAACATTAAATTGGACTGCCATTTTTATGTTAAAAAAATGCTACGATGTTAAATATACAACTTTTACAATTTGTTATAATGTAGTAATTGTAAAAGTTTACCAATTAATGGTATTTGGGAGATGGGTGAATGGAGGAAATTCCTAAAGAAATAAACGTGGTATTAGATACATACTTTCATTATTTTGATTTAAAATTACCCAATTTAATTGATTCTTTTTATCTATATGGATCGATTACACTAGGTGCTTTTAAGAATGGATTTAGCGATATCGATTTTATTGCTGTTGTTAAGCGCAAAGTATCTGATTCCGATATAAAAATAATGAAAGAAATTCATAAAGATGTGCAAAGAAAGTTTCCTAATACAATTTTGGATGGGTGGTATATTCTTAATGAAGATATCGAGTCCTTAAATGAAGATGGAAATTTATGTATTCGCTTCAATGATGGGCAGTTTCAAGGTTTAAATAAATTTCATAAGAACTCCATAGATGCTTTTCAATTAAAAAAATACGGTATAACTGTAAGAGGGCTAAATATTGATCATGTGGATTTTTCGGTAAACTGGGATACAATACTGTCTAATATGGGAGATAATCTTAATTCTTATTGGCTTAGCTGGCTAAACAACTGTAAGAAGTTCCCCACAGTTAAATTCTTAAGTTTATTTGTAAGTTTAAGAAGTATTGAATGGGGAATTTTGGGAGTTTCTCGACTTTATTACACATTTAAAGAAAAAGATATTACTTCGAAAGTAGGAGCAGGTGAATATGTTTTAGAGGCTGTTCCCAAAAGATGGCATAAGATTATTAACGAGTCAATGAGATTACGAACTAATCATAAAAAATCATATTACAAATCGATTTTTACAAGAAGAAAAGATGCAATTGATTATATGGAATTTATGATTCGAGAATGTAATAAACTTATTCGATAGGCGATCCCTTCTTTTTAAACTAAGATTTTGGAACGATTGCAAATATGCATTTAAAATCTATTGAAAAACTTTGCACGAAAAAATGGTGTCTCAGATGAGACACCATTTAATTCATTACGCGTTCATAGCGTTAACTTTTTTAGCTAAACGAGATTTTTGACGTGAAGCAGCGTTTTTGTGGATTAGATTGCTGTTAACAGCTTTATCTAATTTTTTAGAAGCAGTTAATAAAGCTTCTTGCGCTTTTTCAGTTTCGTTATTAGTAACTAAAGCTTCAACATTTTTCACTGCCGTACGCATTTCTGATTTTAAAGATGCGTTGTGAGCACGATGAGCTTCAGCTGTTTTTACACGTTTAATAGCTGATTTAATATTTGGCATACCTTTCACCTCCCGAATGCAGTCGAGAAATTTGCCTCGAATACAAATAGAACAAAACTTATTTTATCAAAACAAGTCCCATTTGGCAATAGAATTCATAAAGCTATTTTCGCCTTTTCAAAAGAAAAATAAACAACTCGTTTAGAATTGGTAACATCTAGCTAAACTAGTTAAGAAGAGAATTGTTAAATTTCGATGAGTATTGTGGAGGCTAGATAAATGAGTGAGTTAGATTTAAGTCAATATAGTGTTCGAACAGATTTAGCAGTAGAGGCAAAAGAGATGCTCGAGGAGCGTGAACAAACAAAGGAAGAAATTACCGGCGTAATCGTAAAAGAACGTGAAGCAGATGGTGTAAGTATTTCTCATGTTCATATTAAAGAATCGGCATCTGAAAGAATTGGTAAAAAGCCAGGGAATTATTTAACACTTCAAGTTCAAGGTATTCGTGAACAAGATACTGAACTTCAAGAAAAGGTTGAAAAGGTTTTTGCAAACGAGTTTTCTGCATTCCTAAAAAATTTAGGTATTACGGAAGACCAAACTTGTTTAGTAGTCGGATTAGGAAATTGGAATGTGACGCCTGATGCTCTTGGTCCAATGGTTGTTGAAAATTTGGTTGTTACGAAGCATCTTTTTGAATTACAGCCTGAGAGTGTACAAGATGGTTATCGTCCAGTTTGTGCTTTATCCCCTGGTGTAATGGGGATTACTGGTATTGAAACGAGCGATATTATTTCAGGTGTCATTGATAAAGTAAAACCAGATTTTGTCATTGCGATCGATGCACTTGCAGCTAGGTCAATTGAGCGAGTTAATACAACAATTCAAATTACAGATAATGGCATTCATCCGGGTTCTGGTATAGGGAATAAACGTAAGGAATTAAGTAAGGAAACACTAGGTATTCCGGTAATTGCTATAGGCGTTCCAACTGTTGTTGATGCTGTTGCTATTACAAGTGATACAATTGACTTCATTTTAAAACATTTTGGACGAGAAATAAAAGAGGGAGACAAGCCTGCTAAAGCGCTAATCCCTTCAGGAATGGCATTTGGAGAAAAGAAAAAGTATACAGACGAAGATATGCCTAGTGAAAAGGAACGAATGGCATTTATGGGGATAGTAGGAACACTTGAAGAGAATGAAAAACGGAAATTAATACATGAAGTACTGTCACCACTTGGTCATAACTTAATGGTTACACCAAAAGAAGTGGATACATTTATTGAAGATATGGCAAATATTATTGCTGGCGGTATGAACGCTGCTCTGCATTCTAAAATTAATCAAGACAATATTGGCTCATATACTCATTAATATTTCGTAAGTGAGGAGAAACAAATGAAATATATGGTTCGGTATTTTACGCTAATCATTATTTTTTCGATAACTATCATTACTTGTATGCAAGCTGCAAAAGACGGAATAAGTAAAGTTACTTCGACTGATTACTATCATGTAGACGATGTAGTAAAAATCTCAAAAGAAGATGGGAAAGCTGGTCCAGTACTTTTTGGAAAAGATTACACGAAAGAAGGACTAGCAATTAGAGAAGAGCATTTAGAAAGATTAGGGGCATTTAATTATTTTACAGTTGTTGGTAAAGGATTATCCCATTTTGTTACATATGTAACTGAAAAAGGGGTTAAGATTGTTGAAAAAATTCCTTCTATTATTGATAGCTTTAATTAGACCTTCTAAACTTCATTCGACATATACTGCTAATAGAGATTGAATATTTCCCTATTTTTTTGATATAATCAAAACTATCTATGCTGTCGAGAAATTTAGGAGTGATGAAATGAAGAAAGAGTCAAGATCAGAAAGACAAAAGAGAATTAGAAACTTTTCAATCATCGCACACATTGACCATGGAAAATCTACATTAGCAGATAGAATTCTTGAGAAAACAAATGCATTAACTCAGCGTGAGATGAAGTCTCAGCTATTAGACTCAATGGATTTAGAGCGTGAACGTGGAATTACCATTAAATTAAATGCTGTGCAGTTACAATATAAAGCTAAAAATGGAGAAGAATACATTCTTCATTTAATTGATACACCTGGACATGTCGACTTCACTTATGAAGTTTCACGTAGTTTAGCAGCTTGTGAAGGCGCAATTCTTGTAGTTGATGCAGCACAAGGTATCGAAGCTCAAACATTGGCGAACGTATATTTAGCTTTAGACAATGACTTAGAAATTTTACCAGTTATTAATAAGATTGACTTACCAAGTGCAGAGCCTGAACGTGTAAGACAAGAAGTTGAAGAAGTAATTGGTCTAGATGCTTCTGAAGCGGTATTAGCATCTGCTAAAGCAGGTATCGGAATAGAAGAAATTCTAGAACAAATCGTAGAAAAAGTACCAGCTCCAACAGGTGATCCAGATGCACCTTTAAAAGCACTTATTTTTGATTCATTATTTGATCCGTATCGTGGGGTTGTAGCTTATATTCGTATCGTAGAAGGTACTGTAAAAGTAGGTCAAAAAATTAGAATGATGGCTACAGGTAAAGAATTCGAAGTAGTTGAAGCAGGGGTATTCACTCCTCGTACTACACAACGAGAAGAATTAACTGTAGGTGACGTAGGTTTCTTGACAGCTTCTATTAAGAATGTTGGAGATACTCGCGTTGGGGATACAATTACCCTTGCTGAGAATCCAGCAACTGAGCCACTACCAGGTTATCGTAAGTTAAATCCTATGGTATTCTGTGGATTATATCCAATTGATACTTCTAAATATAATGATTTACGTGATGCACTTGAAAAACTTCAATTAAATGATGCAGCATTACAATTTGAAGCAGAAACTTCACAAGCTTTAGGTTTTGGTTTCCGTTGTGGATTCTTAGGATTATTACACATGGAAATCATTCAAGAGCGTATTGAACGTGAATTTAAAATCGATTTAATTACGACAGCACCAAGTGTTATTTATAATGTTTACACAACAAAAGATGAAATGATTATCGTTGATAACCCTGCTCATATGCCAGACCCTCAATCAATTGATCGAGTGGAAGAGCCTTACGTTAAAGCAAAAATCATGGTTCCAAATGACTTTGTTGGAGCTATCATGGAGCTTTGCCAAAAGAAACGCGGTAACTTTATCGATATGCAATATTTAGATGCTAACCGCGTAACGTTAACTTACGAAATTCCATTATCTGAAATTGTTTATGATTTCTTTGACCAATTAAAATCAAGTACAAAAGGCTATGCATCATTTGACTATGAACTAATTGGTTACAAAGTTTCTAAACTTGTGAAAATGGATATTTTATTAAACGGTGAACAAGTAGATGCTCTATCATTTATCGTTCATAGAGACGCTGCTTATGATCGTGGAAAAATTATCGTTGAAAAATTAAAAGAACTTATTCCAAGACAACAATTCGAAGTACCAGTTCAAGCGGCAATCGGACAAAAAATCGTTGCTCGTTCAACAATTAAGTCAATGGGTAAAAACGTATTAGCAAAATGTTACGGTGGGGATATCTCTCGTAAACGTAAGCTATTAGATAAGCAAAAAGAAGGTAAAAAGCGAATGAAAGCTGTTGGATCTGTAGAGGTTCCACAAGAGGCATTCATGGCTGTTTTACGTATGGATGACTAAAGAAACGATTATTAATAATAATTACGTGAAAATAGCTCAATAACCAAACTCGGTTATTGAGCTATTTTTTTAGTGTTTAGTGGGATTTTTCATAAAAATGTTAGATTTATGTTAATCCAAAACCCATTTATAAAGGTAATATATTCCTGTATTACAAAAAAATAGATTGACCTACAAACTTATTAATAAACAACTGTGAGGTTACTCTAAGAAAAGGCTATTTGATTAGGATTTATTGCAGACTTTTTTGATTGAATAAGTTGATTGGAGCGGATAGTGCTCGAATCCTATGGGATATGCGGGAAGGCTGAGACCCCACAGGCTTGCCGAGAAGGCTAAAGAATCTCGCCCCATGGAAAGCGAAGCATCCCGTAGTGGAAATCAACATTACGTGGGCTCCCTTTACGAAATTTGGTAATTAATTGACAAGATTCTTTTTCAACAGCATGAGTAGCCATTTAAGGGTTATTTGTTTTTTAGATAATTCAGGCTTTATTACATAATAAATTCAGAAATGAATAAAAAACAAAAAAATAATAATAATGATAAATAAGAACAGTAAAGCGATTAATTAGACAAATATCATAAGAAAATATACAATCATAAAGTTAAAATCAACAAAAGTCCCTGAATCTGCACCTTAGAAGGTATTGGATCAGGGGCTTTTCACATAGAAAAGAGGAGAAGGTATGGCATCTTCCGTTTATATTCATATACCATTTTGTCAGCAGATTTGTTACTACTGCGATTTTAATAAATTTATGATGGACCGTCAGCCGGTTGATCAATATTTAGAGTATTTAGAGAAAGAAATTGTTGAAAGTTTAAAAAGAAATCCGATTTCAGATTTGAAAACAGTTTTTGTAGGTGGAGGAACTCCAACTGCATTAACATTACCCCAAACTCAAACGTTAGTAGATATGATTAATAACCATATCATTAAAGGGAATAAAGAAGTCGAAATGACTTTTGAAAGTAATCCAAATGAAATTTCAAAAGAGAAGCTACAGATTTTAAAAGATGGTGGAGTGAATCGAATTAGTTTTGGAGCGCAAACATTTGATGAAGGTTTACTGAAAAAGATTGGAAGAACACATTCACCGAATGAAATAGAAGAAGCAATTCAAACCGCCAAAGAAGTTGGAATTGATAATATTAATCTTGATTTAATGTATGCATTACCTGGTCAAACAATGGAACAATTCGTTGATTCTTTAGATAAAGCAATGGAGTTACCGATTCAGCATATCTCAGCTTATTCATTAATTATTGAACCAAAAACGGTTTTTTACATAGAAATGAATAGGGGCAAGCTTAAGCCAGCACCGGAAGAAGATGAAGCGGCTATGTATGACTTTTTAATGAACTATTTAGAGAAAAAGGGCTTTCATCAATATGAAATTAGCAATTTTGAAAAAAATGGCTTAGAAAGTAAGCATAATCTTGTTTATTGGAATAATGAAGAGTATTTTGGATTTGGTGCAGGAGCACATGGCTATATTAATGGAATTCGATATTCAAATGCAGGACCATTAAAGAAATATTTTCAGTTGATTGATGATACTGATGTCCCAATTGTTCATGAGCATAAGGTAACGAAGCAAGAAAAAATGGAAGAAGAAATGTTTTTAGGGCTTCGTAAAATGCAGGGAGTTTCGGAAAGAAAGTTCCAAGAAAAATTTGGTTCAAACTTTAATGAAGTATTTCCGAACGTAATTGAAAAACTAATGAAAGATGGATTAGTCGAGATGAATGGAGTATTTCTTCGATTAACCCACAAAGGGAAGTTACTAGGAAACGAAGTATTTCAAGCATTTTTACTTTAAAAAGCAGTAAGTGCGAATAGCAGGAAAAGCCGGATTAGAAAAGGGAAATTAGATCAAACTGATGTATTTAATATTTCCTAATCCATTAATCCTGCACTTCATTATTCCTTCCCTTAACTTCTTGACATCGTATAAAGGATTTGTTAAGTTAATAATATATTTAGCACTCACTAGATAAGAGTGCTAATAGAGGTGATAAACATGTTGACTGAAAGACAGTTATTGATACTCCAAATTATTATCGATGACTTTATTCGCATGGCACAACCTGTTGGTTCAAGGAGTTTATCTAAAAAGGAAGGTATTTCATTTAGTTCAGCAACGATACGAAATGAGATGGCTGATTTAGAGGAACTTGGTTATATTGAAAAGCCTCATAGCTCTGCAGGTCGAATCCCTTCTGAAAAAGGGTATCGTTTTTATGTAGACCATCTGTTATCACCACAAATTGTTAATGAAGATGATGTTCGTTCGATAAAAGGTATTTTTGCCGAGCGTATATTTGAAATAGAAAAGCTTGTGAAAAACTCAGCCGATATACTATCTGATTTAACAAATTACACAACAATTGCTCTAGGACCAAAAGTTACTGAAAATAAGCTTAAAAATATCCAGCTTATTCCAATAGGACCTAATACAGCAGTATCAATTATTGTGACAGACACAGGTATTGTTAAGAATCGAACAGTAACTATACCACCTGGTGTGTCTATGAGTGATATTGAGAAAATGGTAAATATTTTAAATGAACGACTAGTAAATGTTCCAATTCATCAAATAAATGACAAGCTTTATAAAGAAATTGCAATGATTTTACGTACGCATATTTCGAATTATGAAAGTGTTATTAAGATGATTGGTGGCACTATTGACGTACCGATTGAACAAAAGCTGATTTTAAGTGGAAAAACGAATATTTTAGCTCAACCAGAATTTCATAATGTTGAGACAATGAAAGTATTGTTAAACATGATTGAAAAGAAAGATGAACTAAAAAGTATTATTCCTTTTGAACAGATGGGTTTAAGTGTCAAAATTGGTAAAGAAAATGAAAAGTCTGGTTTAGAAAATGTAAGTATCATTAGCGCAACCTATTCATTAGGTGATGATCAAATTGGTACAATCGCAGTATTAGGACCAACTCGAATGGAATACTCCCGAGTAATTTCATTAATGCATTTAATAACAGGGCAATTGAATTTATTATTTTCATCTAAGGATGTTGAATAAATCCATTGTGAAAAGAAACAATGGATTACATATAAAAAAATAGGAGGTGAAGGTGACATGACAGAACGTCAGGAAGAACTTTTAAATGAAGAAGTAGTGAATGAAGAAACTACTGTTGAAGAGCCTTCAATCTTTACAGAAGAAAATACAGAAGAGAAAACTGACAATGTGAATTCTTCTGAAGAAGAGCTTCAAAAACTTCGTGCTGAAGTAGATGAGAAGGAAAATAAGTACTTACGTCTACATGCTGATTTCGAAAATTATAAACGTCGTGCACTTTTAGACCAACAATCTTTAATGACTTATCGTGCTCAAAGTTTAGTAACTGATTTATTACCAGTACTAGATAATTTCGAACGTGCACTACAAGTTGAAGCAACAGACGAGCAAACTGCTTCTTTAAAACAAGGTATGGAAATGGTTTACCGTTTACTTGTTGAAGCTGTGAAAAAAGAAGGTGTAGAAGAAATCCCAGCACTTGGTGAGCAATTCGATCCGAATGTCCATCAAGCTGTAATGCAAGAAAGTGATGATTCTAAGCCATCTAATGAAGTTTTACAAGAATTCCAAAAAGGCTATAAGCTAAAGGACAGAGTTATTCGTCCATCAATGGTAAAAGTAAACGAGTAATTAGTTAAGCGTCTATTTAAATCGCTAACATAAATATAAAATCTTTTTAAAAAAACTAAAATATAACTTATGTAAATTTTAGGAGGAACATGCAATGAGTAAAATTATTGGTATTGACTTAGGTACAACTAACTCTTGTGTCGCAGTTTTAGAAGGCGGAGAGCCAAAAGTAATTCCGAATCCAGAGGGTGGACGTACAACTCCGTCAGTTGTTGCGTTCAAAAATGGTGAGCGTCAAGTTGGGGAAGTAGCAAAACGTCAAGCAATTACAAACCCTAACACAATTATGTCAATTAAACGTCATATGGGTACTACACATAAAGAAAACATTGAAGGTAAAGATTTTTCTCCACAAGAGATTTCTGCTATTATTCTTCAAAACTTAAAGGCATCTGCTGAAGCTTATTTAGGTGAAGCAGTAACGAAAGCAGTTATTACAGTACCTGCATACTTCAATGATGCTGAGCGTCAAGCAACTAAAGATGCTGGTAAAATTGCAGGTTTAGAAGTAGAACGTATTATCAATGAGCCAACTGCAGCTGCATTAGCATACGGTTTAGATAAAATGGATGAAGACCAAACAATCTTAGTTTATGACTTAGGTGGCGGTACATTCGACGTTTCAATCCTTGAATTAGGAGATGGAATTTTTGAAGTTAAAGCTACAGCTGGTGACAACCGTTTAGGTGGAGATGACTTCGACCAAGTGATCATTGATTACTTAGTAGCTGAATTCAAAAAAGAAAACGGTGTTGATTTAAGCCAAGATAAAATGGCATTACAACGTTTAAAAGATGCTGCTGAAAAAGCGAAAAAAGATTTATCAGGTATTACTTCAACTCAAATTTCATTACCATTCATTAGCATGGGTGCAGCTGGTCCATTACACTTAGAGTTAAACTTAACTCGTGCAAAATTTGAAGAGCTTTCTCACAACTTAGTAGAAAGAACTTTAGGCCCTACTCGTCAAGCAATGAAGGATTCTGGCTTAACTGCAAGCCAAATTGATAAAGTAATTTTAGTTGGTGGTTCAACTCGTATTCCTGCTGTTCAAGAAGCAATCAAAAAAGAAACAGGAAAAGAACCACATAAAGGTGTAAACCCTGATGAAGTTGTAGCATTAGGTGCTGCAATTCAAGGTGGAGTATTAACTGGTGATGTAAAAGACGTAGTATTACTAGACGTAACACCACTATCTTTAGGTATCGAAACAATGGGTGGCGTATTTACTAAGTTAATCGAACGTAATACAACAATCCCAACAAGTAAATCTCAAGTTTTCTCAACAGCTGCTGACAATCAACCTGCTGTAGACATTCACGTACTACAAGGTGAGCGTCCAATGGCTAATGACAATAAAACATTAGGTCGCTTCCAATTATCGGATATCCCACCAGCACCACGTGGAGTTCCTCAAATTGAAGTATCGTTTGATATCGACAAAAATGGTATCGTAACAGTACGTGCGAAAGACCTAGGTACTCAAAAAGAACAAAACATCGTAATTCAATCTTCTTCAGGTTTAAGTGATGAAGAAGTAGAACGCATGGTAAAAGAAGCAGAATTAAATGCTGATGCTGATGCAAAACGTAAAGAAGAAGTAGATCTTAAAAACGAAGCTGATCAATTAGTATTCCAAGTAGAGAAAACTTTAAAAGATCTTGAAGGAAAAGTTGAAGAAGCAGAAGTTACAAAAGCTAACGAAGCTAAAGACGCATTAAAAGCTGCTTTAGAAGCTGGTAACTTAGATGATATCCGTACGAAGAAAGATGCTCTTTCTGAAATCGTTCAAGCATTGTCAATGAAGCTTTATGAGCAAGCAGCTGCTGCACAACAAGCTGCAGGTGGAGCTGAAGGCGGAGCGAAACAAGACGATGTAGTAGACGCTGAGTTTACTGAAGTTAAGGACGAAAAGTAATAACGAAAAGTGGAAGGCGTTTGTTCAGCCCCGACAAGCATAAGAACAAGAACGGAAAAAGTTTGGTATTTAACTTTTACCGTTATTGGGCTTATGACCTCGAGGGGCTAACGCCTGGAACTAGACAATATATAAATATCTAAAAAAGGGAAGTCAAAGTCAGGGAAGCCTTGGCTTTGACTTTTTCTTTTTCTTTTAGAAATGCACAGGATATGTTAAAATATTCTTTATGTGAAAGGAGCGGATTGTAACACTATGAGTAAACGTGATTATTATGATGTGCTTGGTGTGAGTAAAAGTGCATCACAAGATGAAATAAAAAAATCGTTTCGTAAATTAGCAAAAACATATCATCCGGACGTTAATAAGGATCCTGATGCACCTGAAAGGTTTAAAGAGGTGCAAGAAGCATACGAAAATTTATCAGATGATCAAAAACGTGCTCATTATGATCAGTTTGGTCATACAGATCCAAACCAAGGTTTCGGCGGTGGCGGATTTGGCGGCGGCGGATTCGGTGGATTTGAAGATATTTTCAGTCAGTTTTTTGGTGGTGGTGGCGGTGGACGTCGTCGTGACCCGAACGCACCAAGAGCTGGAGCGGATTTACAATATACAATGACGATTCAATTTGAAGAAGCAGCATTTGGAATGGAAAGAGAAATCGAAATTCCAACTGAAGAAACATGTCATACATGTAGTGGTTCAGGTGCAAAACCTGGTACATCAAAAGAAACATGTAATCATTGTCATGGCTCAGGACAAATGAGTGTAGAACAAAATACTCCATTTGGACGTATTGTCAACCGTACGACATGTTCACACTGTCAAGGTACTGGTCAAATTATTAAAGATAAATGTAATACTTGTCATGGTGCTGGCCGAGTGAAAACTCGTAAGAAAATCATGGTTAAAGTACCAGCTGGTATCGACGATGGACAACAAATTCGACTTTCAGGCCAAGGAGAACCAGGTAAAAATGGTGGTCCTGCTGGAGATTTATATATTGCATTCCATGTTCGTGAGCATGAATTCTTTGAACGTGACGGAAATGATGTGTACTGTGAGCTTCCATTAACATTTGCACAAGCTGCATTAGGTGATGAAGTTGAAGTTCCTACACTACATGGTAAAGTTAAAACGAAAATCCCTGCTGGAACGCAAACTGGTACTAGAATGCGTTTAAAAGGTAAAGGAATTAAAGATGTGCGTGGATATGGTCAAGGTGATCAGCACGTAATCGTAAAAGTTATCACACCAACAAAACTAACAAGCCGTCAAAAAGAATTGCTTGAGGAGTTTTACAATATTGGCAAAGGTCAAAAAGACGACAAACACGATTCTTTCTTTACAAAGTTAAAGCGTGCAGTTAAGAATTTTGGCGAATAATAAAGAAGTTATTAATTCAGTACGTTAGTTAAGGTAAAAAGTGGAAACACTAAATAGAAGAAGTAATTTAAATGGCACCCTCTAAATCTGACTATGATTAGAGGGTATTGCCAAGTAAAGAAGAGAGTATGAATGGAGTTGGTAGTTTATGAAATGGTCAGAATTAAGTATTCACACTACACAGGATGCGGTTGAACCGATTTCTAACATTTTACACGAAGCTGGTGCAAGTGGTGTTGTCATAGAGGATGTGTTTGATTTGACGAAGGAGCGAGCACAGGTTTACGGTGAAATCTACCAACTTAACCCAAAAGATTATCCAGAGGAAGGTGTAATCGTTAAAGCATACCTTCCTGTGAATAGTTTTTTAAACGATACGATCGACGGTATAAAAGAAGCAATTAATAATTTAATTTCATATGATATTGATTTAGGAAAAAATACATTTGCTGTGCATGAAGTAAACGAAGAAGATTGGGCGACTGCATGGAAAAAATATTATCATCCAATTTCAATCTCAGATCGATTTACAATCGTACCTTCTTGGGAAGAGTATGAAGTCAAATCATCAGACGAATTAATTATCGAATTAGATCCAGGAATGGCGTTTGGTACTGGTACTCATCCTACAACTGTTATGTGTATTCGTGCACTTGAGAAAGTTGTTAAATCAACTGACCGTGTAATCGATGTAGGTACGGGTTCAGGAGTATTAAGTATTGCAGCTGCTAAACTTGGCTCTACAAAAATAGAAGCTTATGACTTAGACGATGTAGCTGTTCGAAGTGCAAGAGAAAACGTTGTATTAAACAAAGTTGACGATGTTATAAAAGTTGGACAAGGTAACTTACTACAAGGTATTGAAGGTCCGTTCCAAGTAGTTGTTGCGAACTTACTTGCTGAAATTATTCTACGTTTTGTAGACGATGTGTTTAATGTTTTAGAACCAGGTGGAACATTTATTTCTTCAGGGATTATTGGTGCTAAACAAGCAGACATCGAAAATGAGCTTAAACGAGTTGGTTTTGAAGTGAAGGAAGTATTACATTTAGAGGACTGGGTTGCAATTATTGCAAAAAAGCCAGAACAAGGAATGTAATATGCAAAGATATTTTATAGTAGAAACGCAGCTTCAAAATGATCTTGTTACAATAACTGGTGATGATGCTCATCATATCGCAAATGTTATGCGAATGAAGCTAGATCAAGAAATCATTTGTACAGTTCCGGGTTCTTCAACTGTTCGTTGTACACTTACAAATATTTCTAGTGAACAAATAACTGCAGCTGTTGTAGAATATGTTGAGAATACAAATGAACTGCCAATATCAATTACGATTGCTAGTGGACTACCAAAAGGTGATAAACTAGAGTTAATCATACAAAAAGGTACGGAGCTTGGTGCTTCTGGTTTTTTACCTTTTGCTGCAGCTCGATCAATTGTTAAATTAGATGATAAAAAAGCTAGTAAAAAGGTTGATAGATGGCAAAAAATTGCAAAAGAAGCAGCTGAACAATCATATCGATTTATCGTACCAACCGTGGATCAGCCAGCAACTTTTCAACAATTACTTAACTCAATACAGTATTATGATGCGTGTATTGTTGCATATGAAGAAAGTGCAAAAACAGGAGAATCAGCAGGACTTGTTCAGACATTCCAGTCATTAAAGGAAGGTTCACGATTATTAGTAGTTTTCGGACCAGAAGGTGGTTTGTCAGAGAAAGAAGTTAATCAGCTAGAAGAAAAAGGTGCTAAGCTATGTGGACTTGGACCAAGAATTCTACGAACAGAAACAGCACCATTTTATGTTTTAGCTGCTGCCTCCTTTCATTTTGAATTAATGGGGTGAAGAAATGCCACATGTAGCTTTTCATACATTAGGCTGTAAAGTTAACCATTACGAAACAGAAGCAATTTGGCAACTGTTCAAAGCAGCAGGCTATGAACGTACTGAATACGAGACAAAAGCTGATGTTTATGTAATTAATACTTGTACAGTTACAAATACAGGTGACAAAAAAAGTAGACAAGTAATCCGTCGTGCCGTGCGAAAAAATCCAGATGCAGTAATTTGTGTAACTGGATGTTATGCACAAACATCTCCAGCCGAAATCATGGCAATTCCTGGTGTGGATATCGTTGTTGGTACACAGGATCGTACTAAAATGCTAGATTATATCGAGCAATATCGTGTAGAACGCCAACCAATTAATGGCGTAGGAAATATTATGAAAGCACGAGTTTATGAAGAGCTAGATGTACCTGCTTTTACTGACCGTACACGTGCTTCATTAAAAATTCAAGAAGGTTGTAACAACTTCTGTACGTTTTGTATTATTCCATGGGCACGTGGTTTAATGCGTTCTCGTGATCCAAAAGAAGTTGTAAAACAAGCAACGCAATTAGTTGAATCAGGCTATAAGGAAATTGTTTTAACTGGTATACACACTGGTGGATACGGTCAAGACATGAAAGATTACAACTTAGCAATGTTATTAAAAGATTTAGAAACAGTTGAAGGTTTAAAACGTGTTCGTATTTCTTCAATTGAAGCTAGTCAAATTACAGATGAAGTAATTGAAGTTCTTCGTCATTCAAATATTGTAGTTCGTCACTTACACGTACCATTACAATCGGGATCAGATACTGTCCTAAAACGTATGCGTCGTAAATATACAATGGCTGAATTTGCTGAAAGAATTGAAAAATTACGTGAAGTACTACCAAACTGTTCAATTACATCTGATGTAATCGTTGGTTTCCCAGGTGAATCTGAAGAAGAGTTTATGGAAACGTACAATTTCATTCTAGATAATAAATTCTCTGAATTACACGTATTCCCATACTCTAAACGTACTGGTACACCAGCTGCACGTATGGAAGATCAAGTTGACGAAGAAATTAAAAATGAACGTGTACACCGTTTAATTGAATTATCAAATCAACTTGCAAAAGAATACGCATCAATGTTTGATGGAGATGTTCTAGAAGTTATTCCGGAAGAAAAGTATACTGAAGATGGCGCAGAGGGACTATTAATAGGTTACACAGATAACTATTTAAAAGTCGTGTTCGAAGGAACAGAAGACATGATCGGTAAAATTGTAAAAGTTAAAATCGCTGAAGCTGGTTATCCAGTTAATAAAGGTGAATTTGTCCGAGTATTAGAAGATGTAGCTGTTAACTAAGGATAAAGTAAAGGATAGATAATCTAGAATTCATCTGGATTATCTATCCTTTTTTGTTATTACCAAGAGCAATTTTGTCTGATTTCTTATTAAGAAATAAGTAGTTCAAGAAGAGTAAACCTTTGAAATAGAGTTAAAAATTAATTCCCTCAAACTACCTGTAATTTTAAATTTATATCTATACACAATATAAATACAGAGGTGAAATAATCATGTCAAAAGATAATCAATCAAGAAAAACTGATGACAACCATATCCACGTTGCTACCAACTCATACTTAGACACGAGTGAAAACGACGATTCTAATAAAATTAATTATGACGATGGTGGCAGTCCATACCTAGATACAAGTGAAGACGCATCTTCAGCAGCTAACACAAGACGAGGAGCACCATATTTAAATACTTAATGGTGAGAGGAATGGGGGAAAGATGGAAATATCTTTTCCCTATACTCTCTTTTTACTTATCTTTTTTCTGCTGTCTTATTAATATCTTCAACCTCAATTAATGGCTTATGATAACCAGCTTTTGCAATATTGATCATTGAACGACCTATTTGTTCTGAAGTCGTTATTGAATTTGGAAAGAATTTTTTTAGGATCGGATAAATAGGTTTTGTTATGTTGTAGCCGTATTGATATAGTTTAGTTTTTGATTTTATATCTTTATGTGGAATAATTGCACCTGGTCGAAACATGTATGCAGCTTTAAACGGTAACTTTAATAAGTCATTTTCTGTTTTCCCCTTCACTCTAGCCCACATTATACGACCTTTCTCAGTACTATCGGTACCTGATCCAGTGACATAAATGAAAGTCATTTGTGGATTCAACATTGATAATGTACGTGCGATAGATAGGGTAAGGTCATATGTAATCTTACGATAATCTTCCTCTGTCATTCTAAATGATGAAACACCTAAACAAAAAAAACATGCATCAAATCCAGATAATTGACTTTCAATTGGAGATAAATCAAGCAGATTAGAATGCTTAATTTCATACAATTTTTCATGTTGAATCCCTGTAATACTACGACCAATTGAGTAAATCGAGCTAACAGAAGAATCTTGTAAGCATTCTCTTAATACACTTTGACCAACCATTCCTGTTGCTCCAAAAAGTAAAACCTTCATAATGTAACCTCCATAATCTATTTTCATCGCTAGTCTCATGGGCAAATAATAAATGATAAATCATGTTTAAGCAATTTAAAACTGAAAAATAATCGTTCATAAAAAGGGTCGTTTCTTGAAGGGGTGAAATTAGATCTTACTTACTTTTTTAGTTAATAAATACTTCAAATTAGAAAAGAGTAGTTCAAGTCGTTGATTAAACCAATATTATGAGCTATTTTTTACAAAAAAAAATTCAGTTGATTAGTTTATTAATTAATGTTTGATAATAATTGACCTACAAATTGATTAATAAACAAATTAATAAACAATTGTTATTTACTCTAAGTAAAGGTTATTTGATTAGGTTTTAATAACAGACTTTTTTTGATGAGTAAGTTGATTGGAGCGGATAGTGCTCGACTCCTATGGGATAAGCGGGAAGGCTGAGACCCCGCAGGCTTGCCGAGGAGGCTAAAGAATCTCGCCCCATGGAAAGCGAGCATCCTGTAGTGGAAATCAACATCACTCTACTCCTTTTACGAAAATTTGGTAATTTTATTGACAAGATTGTTTTTTAAAAGCGTGAAGAGCTAATCAAGTCAACTGATTAGCTCTTCTTTATGACATATTTACAGACTCTTTCTTACTAAAAAACTGGATTGTAAAACCAAAAATAATAATCACTATAGAAAATAATAAACTCAACCAAATACTTTGAAATTCACCTACATAAGGCTGAACAATATAAGAAAGTATGATACTGATTACAATACTAATTGGAATATAATTACCGACTTTCCCTTTACTAAAGACAATAACTAAAATTGGAAATAACAAAGCAGAATATACATTTCCTGAGTAAAATAGTAGTTCAATAATTTTTTTTGATTGAATAATTGTCGCGAAAAAGATGATTGCTCCAATTATCACGGATAGAAGATAAGCAAGTTTTATTTTTTTTTGATCATTTTTTATCGTGTGAAAAGGCTCTATTATATTGATAATGATTAAACTAGCTAGCGAATGTAAAACGGCACCAAATGTTGATGTAATCGCATTAAATGCACATAAAACAAAAAGTATAAAAAAGAATGGTGTTGTAATTTTATTTGCTAAACCAACTAAAATTGATTGTATATCTGTAAATCCACCTGTAAATATAACAATAATAAAAAGACATGAAAATGAAAGTGGGAAAATACACCATATTAACCCGGATATTGAGAATGTCAAAGAAAGTTTTTTTGATTCAATCATAAATAATCGGTGCCATGAAGTAATGTCAAAGAAAAATTGACCAAATCCAACTAATAAGCCTGAAAATAAAAAACCCCATAAATCGTAATGATCAATGACTAGCATGTACGGATGGTATAATTTAATCCCATCATATACGGGTTGAACGCCTTCTTTTACGAAAAAATACAACGGAATTAAAATTGCCGCTGCAAACATTGTAATGACTTGGAATCCAGCTAATCCATGTATCATCTTTAATCCACCAAAACCTGCAAAAAGTACACAAAAGCTTATAAAAATGATTATTTCTATGTACAACGGTAAATTAAAAAGAAAATGAAATAACGTAGATGCAGTCATCGACTGTATATATAATATGTGTAAACTAGTTAATATTAAAATACAAATCATAATCCAATAACCAAGTGGATGTAGTTTCTTCTTCAAATAATCTCCAATTGTTAAACCATCAGGGTACTCCTGTCGAACCTTTTTACCGATAAAACTAAATACGAATAATGCAATCGCACCTAAAAATGCATATCCGATTCCACCAAATACGCCATATTTAATCATTGATTCTGGCGAAGATAAGATCGTAGTGCCTGTTACCCAACGTGCCAAGAGAGAAATAATTCCCATTCCCATTCCAATTTGAATAGGTCCTTGTACGTATTCTCTAAATGAACGTGAATTCACTGTTTATTTTCCTTTCTCACGATACTCTTTTGGAGTAATGCCCTCAATTTTACGGAATAAAGTACTGAAGTAATGCTGACTATTAAAGCCTGAGTTTTCTGCTACATCGGATATGTTCCAATTTGGATTATTTGTTAAATATCGCTTGGCTGCTTGTATTCTATAGTCTATTAAATATTCTGAAAACGACACACCGACTTCTTCGTGAAATTTTCTACTTAAATAAGTATGATTCGTGTGAACTTCTCGAGCTACGTCAGAAAGAGAAAGTTTTTCAGCGAAATGATCATGAATAAATAAAAGAGTTTGATGAATTAAACTAGAATATTGGTTTGATGTGTCGGTCTCACTATATTTAGATAAAACTTTATATAATTCACTTTCTATAATTGGCTTAGTTAAATAATCTAGAACGCCGATTCGGATTGACTGTTGAGCATAATCAAAACTTTGATATGCTGTAACCATAATAATATCTACGTCTTTATTTAGGGCTCTAAGCTCTTCACCAAACTCTAATCCTGAACGTCCAGGTAGATTGATATCTAGAAACGCAATATTAATTTTATGATTTTGATTAATAGTAATTGCTTGGCATGCATCAGCAGCTTTAAAAAACTTCCATAATGGAAACATATTTTTTATCAAATATTCCATCTGTTCAAGCTCTAATGGTTCATCATCTACTAATAATACATTCAATTTATTTTACCTCCTTTACTCTCATGTATAAGTGGCCAAACGACCTTAACATTTGTTCCTGATTCATTCGAAGTAATCAGTAAATGTCCACTATTACCAAAATATAGTTGTAATCTCTTTTTTATATTGTCTAATCCATGGCCTTCTTGATTAGAAAAAGAATTAGTCATTCCCATTAAACCATTATCAATTACTTCTAAACAGACTAGCTCGGAATCTTGATAAAATCGAATATGCAGTAAAGCCTCTCCAACTTTTTTTTCTAAACCGTGTTTAAATGAATTTTCTACTAAGGTTTGCAAAATAAAAGGGGGAACTAGCGCATTATATAAATCTTTTGGACAATCTAACTGTGTTTTAAGACGATCTCCAAACCGTAGATTTTGAATGTCTAAATAATATTGAGTATATTGTATTTCTTGATTTAACGGAATTAAGGGCTCAGATGATTTATATTTAAATTTTAAAAATTGAGAGAACGTTTCTAAGGCTCGGATTAATTCCGAAGTTCGATTTAAACGCGCTAAGCTTAATATGACATTAAGTGTATTAAATAAAAAGTGTGGTTGGATTTGCTGATTTAACTTATTGTATTGAGCTTCTTGTAATGCATGTTCTAACCGAATTTCTCTATTTTTATTTTCAAGTAGGTCAATTCTTTTTTCAAAGATAAACAAAAATAATAAAGCAATAGCTCCCATAATAGGAGCTAAAATAAATAGCATAATTAGTAAAGTAAAACCCTCGTAACTAAGCATGAAGAACCTCAAATAGTTTTTTTGATAATATTTTTAATTTTTTAGAAAACTTTGTTTATAAATGGTTAATTTCAATTAAAGTTGCTCCAATGGAAGGGAACGAAAGCTGAGCATCCCGTTTGAGCTTCTTAGAGGAGTTGAGCCTTCTCGCATTTTCCATAGGAGCCTTAGAACCTCTTGATCCAAACAACATTTTTATTATCCAAGTTTATAAGCATTTAATATTTTTAATAGAAGTAGAATTTCTACATGACAGGATCAATTCTATTCCATTCCATGACTTCATGCCTATAAGAATACTATTTAATTAATTATGTGACAAGCAACTTGATGATTTTGCTCAGATATTTTTAATTCAGGTGCTTTTGTTTTGCAAATATCAATCGCGAAAGGGCATCTTGTGTGAAAACGACAGCCGCTTGGAGGATTGATTGGAGAAGGTACATCTCCTGTTAACATGATTCTTTCTCTTTGATGTACCGGGTTTGGTACTGGAATTGCTGATAATAGGGCACGTGTATAAGGATGCTGCGGATTTTCGAAAATAGATTTTTTATCGGCAATCTCAACAATTTTTCCTAAATACATAACCATTACTCGGTCAGAAATATGTCTTACTACACCTAAATCATGTGAGATGAAAAGAAAGGTAAGTGAGAATTTTTTCTGTAACGATTTTAATAAGTTTAATACTTGAGCTTGGATAGAAACATCTAGAGCAGAAACTGCTTCATCACAAATGATTAGTTTTGGATCAACTGCAAGTGCACGTGCAATTCCGACACGCTGACGTTGACCACCACTAAATTCATGAGGATAACGCTCCATTGCTTCTGGTCTTAATCCAACATGTCCTAATAATTCCTCAATTCTAGCTTTACGTTCTTCTTTTGGAACGACATTTTGAATGGATAATGCTTCACCTAATATTTGTCCAATTGTTTGTCTAGGGTTAAGTGAGGCAAATGGATCTTGGAAGATTACTTGTAGATCCTTTCTTATTTTACGCATTTCTTTTTTTCCTAAGCTTAATAAATCTTTTTCCTTAAAGTGAATGCTTCCGCTTGTAGGTTCGTCTAATCTTAGAATGGCTCTACCAGTAGTAGACTTACCACAACCGGATTCTCCAACTATACTTAAAGTTTCTCCCTCGTAAATGTGGAAGCTAATATCATCTACAGCTTTTACGTGATTAACCGTTCTTCCTAAAACTCCACCTTTAATTGGAAAGTATTGTTTTAAATGATCTACATTAAGTAGTATTTTTTTATCCACTAGTTGTAATGCCATTATTCAATCCCTACTTTCTCTTTGATGGTATGCTCTGTTTCCCATAGTGATGTGTACATCCAACAACTGACTTCAGTATTTTTGTCGAGTGTTTGTAAATCTGGCACTGATTCATGACACATTGGCTTTGCATGTGCACAGCGTGGTGCAAAACTACAGCCCTTAGGCATATTGAATGGACTAGGTACAGTACCAGGAATTGTTGTTAATTCATCTTGATCCATATCAAGACGTGGAAGAGAGTTTAATAACCCGATTGTGTATGGGTGTTTAGGGTTATTGTAAAGTTCTTTTGCTGATGTATATTCAACAATTCTTCCAGCGTACATAACAGCCACTCGATCGCAAGTCTCATAAACAACTCCTAAATCATGCGTGATTAAGATTACGGCTGTACCTAATTCTTTTTGGAGTGATTTAATTAATTCCAGAATTTGCGCTTGAATTGTCACATCAAGAGCGGTAGTCGGTTCATCTGCGATCAGAACTTCTGGATGACAAGCAAGTGCCATTGCGATCATAACCCTTTGTCTCATTCCACCACTAAGTTCATGTGGTTCTTGCTTTGCACGTTTTTCAGGAGAAGGGATCCCTACAAGTCGTAGCATTTCAACTGCTTTATTCCAAGCTTCCTTTTTGCTTAATTTTTGGTGAAGACGAATCGCTTCTGCAATTTGCTCACCAGCTGAATAAACAGGGTTTAAAGATGTCATTGGTTCTTGAAAAATCATTGAAATTTCATTACCTCGAATAGAACGCATTTGCTTTTCAGTTTTTGCTAACAAGTCTTCACCTTTAAAAAGAATACTACCGCCAGTTATTTTTCCAGGAGGAGAGGGGATTAATCGTAAAAGGGATAATGATGTAATACTTTTACCACTCCCAGATTCTCCTACTATTCCAAGTGTTTCACCTTTTTTTAATTTAAAGCTTATGCCATTAACTGCTTTACTTACACCTTCATCTGTATAAAAGTAGGTTTGTAGATTTTTAACCTCAAGAATTGTTTCATCAAATTGTTTTTTCATAGTAGTACCTCCTTAATTCAAGTCAACTCGTTTATTAAAGTAACGGTAGAGAATATCAACAGCTAGATTCATAAATACAAAGATAACCGAAGCGATTAATACGCCACCTTGAACCATAGGTAAATCCCTTGTCCTAATTGCATCAACAATTAATCTACCAAGTCCATTAATTGCAAAAACTGACTCTGTTAAAACGGTACCACCAAGTAAAGCACCAAATTGTAGACCAACAACAGTAATAACTGGAATTAATGCATTTTTTAAACCATGTTTGTAAATAATGATATGTTCCTTTAAACCTTTAGCTCTTGCTGTACGCATATAGTCTTGACGAACAACTTCTAACATACTTGATCGAGTCATTCTAGCTACAATTGCAGCACCACCTGCGCCTAATGTTAATGCTGGTAGTACCATATGTTTAAACGTTCCCCAACCAGCAACTGGAAATATATGAAGATTAACTGAAAAGAAGTAGATCAACATTAAACCGAACCAGAAACTTGGTAAAGAGATTCCTAGTAAAGCGACAATCATAATTGTAATATCAGCTGCTGAGTATTGCTTAGTTGCTGATATAATTCCTGCTAGCATACCAAGTACGACTGTAATAAAAATACTAGCTAGTGCAAGTTCAATTGTAATTGGCAATCGAATCATAATCTCATCTAATACTGGACGATTATTTCGAAGCGATTCGCCAAAATCACCTTGTAGTACATGGTATACATAATCGAAATACTGAATCACGACAGGACGATCAAGACCAAGTTGGTGACGAATCATTTCGATCGTTTGTTTCGTAGCACCTTCACCAGCAAGTAGAGTTGCTGGATCTCCAGGAACCATTTGCATAATTAAAAAAACAACTAAACTTACACCAAGTAAAACTGGGATAGTTTGTATAATTCTTCTGACAATAAATAGAAACATTTACTTTCCTCCTTATTTTTTCATCCTTGGATCAAGAGCATCTCTTAGACCATCACCGAAAATATTAAATCCTAAAACTAATGTTGAAATGGCAATACCCGGAAATAAGGCAATGTGGGGTGCACTAAATAAATAATCACGTCCACTACTTAACATTGCTCCCCATTCTGGAGATGGAGGTTGAGCACCTAATCCGAGATATGACAAGCCTGCTGCTGATAAAATAGCTGTAGCAAGTTTTAACGTAGCTTGTACAATTATTGGTGAAAGAATATTTGGGAGAATATGTTTAAAAATAATTGTTGCATCAGTTGCACCTAAAGCGCGAATTGCATCGATATATTCAAGTTTTCTGACGGATAACGTAGATCCTCTAACGATTCGTGCAAACATAGGGACTGAAAAGATACCGACAGCTACCATAACATTTATTAGACTAGGACCTAAAGCACTAATAATCGCAAGTGCTAGTAAAATACCTGGAAATGCTAGTAAAACATCAACAACCCTCATTATGATCGTGTCCATCCATTTTCCGTAATAACCTGCTATCAACCCGAGCGTGATTCCGAAAATTGCTCCAAATAAAACAGACACGAAACCTACAGAAATTGAAAGACGACTTCCATAAATGATTCTACTTAAAATATCTCTTCCTTTATCATCTGTTCCCATCCAATGTTCTAGTGATGGAGGTTGCAGCTTATGCATTAAATCAATTGCAAAAGGATCCTTCGGCGAAATAAGTGGTGCAAAAATAGCTACTAAAATATAAAAAAGTACGATATATCCGCCAACTAGTGCCAATTTATTTTTTTTAAACTTCCTATAAAATACTTTCCATCTTTTTAGTTTTTGAGATTCTTTTTTTTCTAATTTGATTTCATTGTTATTCAATACAATCTCTGTTTTCATATTTTTTCCCCCTTTTCTTTGTTTAAATTTATTCAAAATTAGAAATGAAGTAAATATAATGCGGAAAAGCAGTAAAGATAATTAAAAAACGAGTAAAGATTCTGAAAATATAAAATTTTATTTTTTTTTATAATTTGATTAAGCCTACGTACTCAAGAAAAATGGTGAATAAGAGAATCATAGGGCAAATATAAAGAGGGGGAAGAAAACAATGAAGAAAAAGACAGCTGGAGTATTATTTGCATCATTATTAACAATTTCTACTGCGCTTGCGGGTTGTACATCTGACCAAACAAGTAGTAGTGCAACAGGAACAAAAGCAAAAGCAGGAGGAACTCTAGTCGTAGCTAGATTATCTGATGCGACTACATTAGATCCACACTTTATTACGGATATACCATCAGCAAACGTTGTATATGAAAAGGTATATGAAACATTAGTTGAACCAGATAAAAATATGGAGCCACAACCTCTTTTAGCAACAGAATGGAAGCAAGTAGATAATGTGACTTGGGAGTTTAAATTACGACAAGGCGTTAAATTCCAAGATGGATCACCATTTAATGCAGATGCAGTTAAAACAAATTTTGATCGAGTACTTGACCCAAAAACTGCATCACCTCAGGCTGGTAAATTTGAAATGATAAAAGAAGTTAAAGTGGTAGACGAATCAACTGTTCAATTTATTTTGAAATACCCATATGCTCCACTTTTATCAATTTTAATGAGTAATGAAGGAAGTATTATTAGTCCAAAATCAATTAAAGAAAACAGTGATAAAATTGGACGAAATCCAGTAGGAACTGGTCCTTATGTATTTAAATCTTGGAAATCAGGAGAAGAAATTAAAATTGAAAAAAATAAAGATTACTGGGGAAATAAACCTAAAATTGATGGTGTAGTCTTTAAAGTAGTTCCTGAAGATGCTACAAGACTAGCAATGATCGAAACTGGTGAAGCGCATGTAACGGATCAAGTGCCTGTAACTGAAATCGATCGAATTGAAGCTTCTGACACAATGGATTTATACCGTACAGATGGACTAGCTGTAGAATATTTAAGCTTCAATACAAAGAAAAAACCATTTAATGATGTTCGTGTCCGTAAAGCGATTGCACATGCAATTGAGGTTGATTCAATTATTAAAGGTGTATATAACGATGTTGGAACAAAGGCAAATTCAACTATGAGCCCAAAAGTATTTGGATATGACCCGAATATTAAAGGTTATGACTACGATATTAATGAATCTAAAAAGCTATTAAAAGAAGCGGGAATTAAGGATGGTCTATCATTTACACTTACAACTAGTGACCGTAAAGAAAGAATTAATATGGCTGAAGTTATTCAATCTCAATTAAAAGGTATTGGTATCAATGTAAAAATTCAAGTACTTGAATACGGAGCTTATATTGATGCAATCGCAAAAGGTGAACATCAAGTTGCAATTGGTGGATGGGGTAATGCTACTGGTGATGGCGACTATAATCAATTTAACTTATTTGATAGTAAATCCCAAGGTGCAGCAGGAAATAGTTCATTCTATAGTAACCCTAAAGTCGATAAATTAATTGAATCAGCTCGACAAGAAGCAGATAGCGAAAAACGTAAAGATCTATATGCTCAAGCACAAGAAATTGAAAATGACGAAGTACCTTATGTTCCGATTCGTAACTATGAGCATTTAGCAGTTACTGGCTCATCAGTTAAAGGGCTTTGGTTAAACCCAGCAAGTTATTTAATGCTTGATGATGTAACAGTGAAATAAGTAATTCACAATGAAACAGCATAATTACATTATGCTGTCAGACTGTTGACAAACGCTCGCTTTCTTCGTTGCTTCGTCAGTCTGCGGTGCTCATTACCGTCTAAGGTAACTCCTACCGTCTAAGGTAACTCCGCTCCTCACCAGACTTCGCGCCTCGAAAGACAAGCGTTTTCAATCAGTCTGAAACTAAATTTTTAGGTTTGACTATACACTAGCAGCATAATTAATTTATGCTGTTTTTTGCTAATACCCCATAGTTGATGCTAAAGACTAAAGAATAGGAGGAAAATAATGATTGATTTGCTATTAGTTAATGGAACTGTTATCACAATGGATACAGAAAGAAGAATTATCGAAAATGGCGCCGTTGCTATTCACAATGGGAGAATACTAGACATTGGTCTCACCGAAAACTTGAAAACTAAGTATGAGGCGAAAAAAGTAATTGATTGTAGTCATCAATGTATTTTACCTGGATTAATAGATGTTCATGGTCATGGTGGTCATTCAATGTTTAAAACAATCGCTATGGAGAATATCGATTTTTGGATGCCGATTATGACGAATACGTATAAGCATTATGTGACGGATGATTTTTGGTATTACGAAGGAAAGCTGTCAGCGCTTGAACGACTGAAAGCAGGTATAACAACAGGAGTAAGTGTGTTAGGCTCAGTGCCGAGATCTGATGATCCTATATTTGCAATAAATCATGCAAAAGCATACAACGAGGTAGGTGTGCGTGAAGTAGTTTGTACTGGTCCGTGTAACCCACCTTGGCCACATTCATTTAGTAGATGGGTTGATGGGAAAAGAATTGAAAAAGAAGTTACTTATGAAGAAGTGCTAAAAGGGGCAGAAGCTGTTATTGAGGCATTAAATCACGCAAATGATGATCGAACAAGAGCCTTTATTACACCATTTGTTATTGTAACGTCTGTTGATCCTTCATATCCAACTTCTCCAGATCGGCTATACGGGTTAACAAAACATGATCTTTATCAAGCTAAAAAAATAAGAGAGATTGCTAGGAAATATAATACAAGAATTCATTCAGATGCATTTGGTGGAATGATTCATTTAGCCATTCAAGATAAAGAAAATGCGTTATTAGGTCCTGATGTTCATCTTCAACATTGTCGAGGAATTTCGTTCGATGAGGCCAAAATATTAGCTGAAACTGGTACAAACATTAGTGCTTCCCCTGGTTTTGGACAAGTTAATGCACGTACACCAATCACAGAATTAATTGAACTGGGAGCAACTGTTGCGATTTCTACTGATGGTACATCACCGTCTACGAGCTTTGATTTATTTCAAGCGATGAGGAAAACACAATTTGTACATCAAGCAGCTCTTAGAGACTATTACTATTTACCACCAGGTAAGCTTTTAGAAATGGTAACAATTGATGCAGCAAAATGTATAGGCTGGGATGATGAAATAGGTTCACTTGAAATTGGAAAAAAAGCAGATGTCATCACAGTTAATCTTCATCAACCACATTTGACTCCAGAGTATATGCATGTTCATCGATTAGTATTTCAAGCTGTAGCAAATGATGTAGACCATGTGATTGTTGATGGAAAACTTATTATGGAAGGCAGAAATGTAAATACCGTTCATGAAAGCACAGTTTTAAATGAAGCAAATGAAGAAGCTTTTGCAACGATAAAACGTGCTGGATTAGAAAAATATATGCAGCCTACAAAGTATTTCTGGGGACATGCTCGTGCCTATGTTGACGAGATGAGATATGTTGAAAACTAAAATATAATTTTCAAATTCGAAAGGAGAAAAAATGAAAACGAAGCTAAAGGGAAGATATGTAATTGGTTTTGATGGAAACGAACATGTCATATTGGAAAATGCAGAGATTGTATATGAAAAAGATACAATCTTGTTTGTTGGAAAAGACTATTCGGAAAAAGTAGATCAAGTAATAGATGTTGGAAATGCGATCCTTAGTCCTGGTTTTATCGATTTAAATGCGTTAGGTGATATTGACCATGATATTTTGCATTTAGAAGCTAAACCAAATAGACAAAAAAATCTCCTTTGGTCTGAGGAGTTTGTAAAAAATGGGCATCGTGAGCTAATGAGTGATGAGGAAGAAGCATTTAAATCTTTATATGCATATTCGCAGCTTATTTTAAATGGAATTACGACTGCTATGCCGATTACATCCGTTTTTTACAAAAATTGGGCTGAAACTTTTGAAGAGTTAGAAGCTGCCGCGAATCATGCTGGAAAACTAGGGTTGAGAATTTACCTTGGACCAAGCTATCAAGCTGGAATTAGAGTAGTCGAACCAGATGGAAACATTAAAATACATTGGGATGAAAAAGCGGGCGAGGAAGGATTAGAAAGAGCAGTAAAGTTTGTTGAAATCTTCGATGGTGCATTTGATGGATTGGTCAGAGGGATGTTAGCTCCAGAAAGAATCGAATCACAGACTGAAGAAATTTTGATAAAAACAAAATATTACAGTGACAAATTAAACGTTCCAATCAAGCTTCATGCTGCGCAAGGAAGTTTTGAATTTAATACAATTTTAAAAGAACACGGAGTTACACCAATTAAATATTTATATAATCTTGGATTCTTAGGTCCAAATACAGGAATACCACACGCTCATTTTGTATCAGGCTATAGTGGTGCGAATTACAATATTGATAATGACATTTCACTTCTGAAAGAAACAAATACTACTGTGATCCATTGTCCACTTATTATAGGAAGACATGGAGAAGGACTTGAATCATATGCAAAATATAGGAAGGAGGGAATCAATATTGCATTAGGTACTGATACATTCCCTCCAGATATTTTTCAAAATGTACGAACTGGTAGTATGCTTTCAAGACTTGTAGAAAAAGAAGTTGAAGGCTCTACATACGCGGATTTCTTCAATTCGATCACTCTAGGAGCAGCGGCATTTCTTAATCGCGAAGATATAGGACGAATAGCAGTCGGAGCAAAAGCGGATATCATTGCAATTGATTTAGATGGATTCCATATGGGCGTTATGGATGATCCAATTCGGACAATGTTTGTAAGTGGTTCAGGTAGAGATGTAAAACTATCAATTATAAATGGAAGAATTGTAATGCAAGATCAAGTAATCCCTAATCTTGATATAGAGGTATTAAAACAAAAAGGCCAAGTGTATTTTAATAAGATGAGAAGAGGATATTTGGAAAGAGATTACGAACAACTTCCTGAAAATGATCTATTCCCACCATCTTTTAAAAAGCTTGAGTCAATTAAAGAACTAGAAGCAAAGTCAAATAATTAAAAAATAAGTAAAGAAACTGAAAAAACAGGTAAAGATATTCAAAAAAAATTATCAGAATATTTTATATAATTAGATAAATATTTGTAAGTCAACTATAAACAGGGAGGCAGTGCCATTGAAACTAAAATCAGGAATAGGTAAATTTTTTCTAGTACTATTTTCTGCTGCTACAATTACAGGATGTTCATCTAATCAAGACGTAGGTACGAAAGCAAATGGACAAGCAAATGATTCAAAAGGAGGAAGCACGCTAGTAATTGCTCGGTTATCAGATGCCGAAAATTTAGATCAGCAATTTATGTCTACAATAAATGCAGCAAGCGTTACCCATCATAAAATTTACGAGGGTCTAGTCCAGCGAGATAGTAATAACGAAATTCAGCCAATGCTAGCAGAGTCATGGAATCAAATCAATGATAAAACTTGGGAATTTAAACTACGACATGATGTAAAGTTTCACGATGGTACACCATTTAATGCAGAGGCTGTAAAGAAAACATTTGATCGTTTATTAGATCCTAAAGTTGCTTCACCAAGAGCTGTTGTATTCAAAATGGTAAAAGAAGTTAAAGTAGTCGACGAATATACAGTTCAATTTATTTTAAGCGAGCCATTCTCACCACTTCTTTCAATTTTAGCAAACCATGAAGGTGGAATTATTAGCCCTAAAACAATTGATAAATATGGTAAGAACATAATTCAAGAACCAAACGGAACAGGTCCATTTAAATTTAAATCATGGTCCCCAGGACAGGATATTATACTAGTTAAAAATGAAAATTACTGGGGGAAAAAGCCAAAGATTGACAAGGTAGACTTCAAAGTTGTTCCAGAAGACTCAACAAGAATTTCAATGATTGAAACAGGAGAAGCTCAAATTGCAGAACCACTCCCAATAGCAGTTATGAATCAAGTTGAATCATCCTCAGCTATGGAAGTATACCGAAGTGAAGGTTACGGAACTGAGTATGTCGGATTCAATGTAACAAAAAAACCTTTTAATGACGTACGTGTACGTAAAGCAATCGCTCATGCTGTTGAAATGGATTCGATTATTAAAGGTGTATATAACAATGTTGGTAAAAAAGCGAATTCAGCTATGGGCTCAAAAGTATTCGGATACGATGAGCAATTAAAAGCCTACAATTACAATTTAAAAGAAGCGAAGAAACTATTAACAGAAGCTGGTTATCCAGATGGATTTGATGCAACGATTCTAACGATGGATAGTAAAGAACGAGTAAATTTAGCGGAAGTTCTTCAATCACAATTAAAAGGCATTGGCATTAATTTAAAAGTACAAGTGATGGAATACGGTTCGTTCGTCGAAAAAGTTAATAAAGGTCAATCAGAAATGTTTATTATTAGCTGGAGAAACGCAACAGGAGATGCTGATTACAATCAGTACAACCTATTCCACTCAGATTCACGAGGAGCTGCTGGAAATACATTCTTCTATAGCAATCCAAAAGTAGATGACTTAATTAATGCTGGAAGAAAAGAAAAAGACGAAGCAAAACGTAAAGAAATTTACGCTCAAGCACAAGAAATAGAAATGCAAGATTCACCTTATATACCTGTAAGAGTAATTGAAAATGTCGCTGCAATCTCGAAAAATGTAAAAGGCTTCTCAATCAGCCCTTCAGGCTATTTAGAGATTAACGATGTAACAATTAAATAATCTGATTTTTCTTTGAGTGGAAGTTCATCCTGAATTGGGGGTGAACTTTCTTTCTTGTAGAAGTATAAATCATAACTTACTCAGGATAGGCAATTGAGTAGCGGGTACATGAGGAAGTAAAACAGCAAAAAAGAAGAAAGTAATTTCCCATAAAGGGTTCATGAGCAAGTAAATCAGCAAAAAGAAGAAAATAACTTCCTCATAGAGGGTTCAAGAGGAAGTAAATCAGCAAAAAGAAGAAAATAACTTCCTCATAAAGGGTTCATGAAGAAGTAAAACAGCAAAAAGAAGAAAGTAACTTCCTCATAGAGGGTTCATGAGGAAGTAAAACAGCAAAAAGAAGAAAGTAACTTCCTCATAAAGGGTTCATGAGGAAGTATATCAGCAAAAAGAAGAAAGTAACTTCCTCATAGAGGGTTCATGAGGAAGTAAATCGGCAAAAAGAAGAAAATAGCTTTCTCATAAAGGGTTCATGAGGAAGTTTATCAGCAAAAAGAAGAAAATAGCTTCCTCATAAAGAGTTCAAGAGGAAGTAAAACAGCAAAAAGAAGAAAATAGCTTCCTCATAAATTGGAACAGATCTCGATTGGGAGATGCGTGGCCTAAGATCCCACAGGCACACTCCAAGGAGGCCCAAGAATCTCGCCCAATGGTACCAACGCATACTTCCTTAGCTAGGGGTTTTACATAGATTAATGAATTAGTAAAAATACCTTAAAAATATGTAAATATACTAAAATCAAAATATTTCAAACAGACTTATAATTAAAATAGAATCAAAATTAATGTGGGATGGAAGGGTGAGTATATTGTCAAAATCGTATTGGTTAACAAATGTGAGTCTGGAAAATGGTTTTACTTATAATGACAATGAAGTGATCAACGGTACTGCAACTGGAAAGTACAATGTTAAAATTGAAAATGGAAAAATTGCTTCTATTCAATTAGCTAGTGATTTAATTACAGATCAATTGCCTCAATATGATGTGCAAGGCCTTCTAATGGTTCCTTCATTTAAAGAAATGCATATTCATATTGATAAAACTTATTATGGTGGACCATGGAAAGCGTGTATGCCGGCAACAAATGGTGTAAAAACACGTATTGAAGAAGAGCAAATTTTATTACCAAAATTATTACCAACTGCTAAAGAAAGAGCAGAAAAGATGCTAGATCTATTATTAAGTTACGGTACGACTCACATTCGTACACATTGTAATATTGATCCAGTTATCGGATTAAAAAACTTAGAAGCAACGCTGCAAGCTTTAGAAGGATATAAAGATAAATTAACACATGAAATTGTTGCATTTCCGCAACACGGACTTTTAAGAAGTCACTCTGTCGAACTAGTAAGAGAAGCGATGAAATATGGAGCAAATCTAGTAGGTGGAGTTGATCCAGCTTCAATCGATGAAAACATTGAACGTTCTCTTGAAACGATTATGGAAATAGCAGTTGAATCAAATTCTGATATCGATGTTCATTTACATGATCCAGATCATCTTGGTTTATTTACAATGCAAAGATTAGCAACATTAACTGAAAAAGCAGGATGGCAAGGAAGAGTTACAGTAAGTCATGCAAGTGGATTAGCAGACCTTTCTGTTCCAGATGCTACTGCGATTGCTGAGAGATTCGCTGATTTAGGCATTTCAATTACTTCTACCGTTCCAATTTTTAGAACAATTCCAATTCCTTTACTAAGTGAAAAAGGTGTAAAAGTTGAACTAGGTAATGACAGCATTACAGATCATTGGACGCCATTTGGAATTGGAGATAATCTTGAAAAAGTTGGACGACTTGCTGAAAGATTTAGATATATTGAAGAAAAAACACTTGCTAATAGTCTTGGATTTATTACAGGAGGGGTAACTCCTTTAAATAATGAAGGTGAAAAAGCATGGCCAAATGTAGGAGATGAAGCAAACATCGTACTTGTAGAAGCTACTTGCTCAGCTGAAGCAGTTGCGAGACGAGCAAAGCGAGCTGCAGTTATTTTTAAAGGTAATGTTGTAAGTGGTTCAATTTCAAATCTTGAATCAACAACAGTTTAAGAGAGTGATGAGATGAATCAATCATATTGGCTTAAGAATGTAAAACTTGATAGCGGATTTGTATTTGAAGATGGAAAAATTGATCGTACTGAGACGACTCTTTATAATTTATTAATTAATGATGGGAAAATTGAACAATTACAATTGGCTAATTTTCCATTACAAACAGATTTACCAGTCCAAGACGCAAAAAATTTACTGGCTTTACCTGCCTTTAAAGAAATGCATAATCATTTAGATAAGACTTATCTTGGACTTCCATGGAAGGCTTGTATTCCTGCCGCAAATTTAGTAGAGAGATTAAATTTAGAAGCGGCCGAACTTGTTGAACTAGCTGAAACAGGCCAACACCGTGCTGAACAAATGCTTCATCTATTATTAAAAGGTGGCGCAACCCATGTTCGAACACATGTTAATATTGATCCGTATATTGGATTGAAAAATTTAGAAGAAATTCAAAAAGCACTTTATACGTATAAAGATAAAATGACCCACGAAATTGTTGCCTTTCCTCAGCATGGATTGCTTCGCACAAATAGCAAATCATTTATGAAAAAAGCGATGAGAGAGGGAGCAACGATTGTCGGAGGATTAGATCCTGGTGGTATTGATCAAAATATTGAACTTTCATTATTTGAAATGGTTGATCTAGCAGTACAGTTTGATGCTGATATCGATATTCATATTCATGACCCAGGCCATCTTGGTTTTTATACAATACAGAAATTAGTTTCATTTATTGAACAAGCTGGTTGGTATAATCGTGTAGCAGTAAGTCATGCATTTGCGCTAGGTGACGTACCGCATAATGAATCAGTTGAAATGGCTAGCAAACTAGCAAGCTTAGGCGTATCGATTATGTCGACTGTTCCGATTAACAGAGTAATGCCTCCTGTTGATTTATTACATTCAAAAGGTGTACAAGTTGCATTAGGTTGTGATGGTTTCTATGATTCCTGGTCTCCACATGGAACAGGAGATATGTTAGAAAAAGCAGGAAGATTAGCTGAGAGATACAATTGGAAAGATGAATACGGTCTATCTCAAACATTGCAATTTATTACTGGCGGTATAAAGACTCTTGATGAAAAGGGTAAGCAGTTATGGCCAAATGTAGGAGATGAAGCAAGCATGGTTTTAGTAGATGCATCATGTTCTGCTGAGGCTGTAGCAAGACGTGCAAAACGTGCTGCTGTAATTGCTAATGGAAAGATTGTTTATGGTGGACTGAATTACGAATCAGTTTTGAAATAAAGTAGCAATAGATTACAAGAAGGGGTGAAATTCATGAAATCCAGCTATTGGTTAAAAAATGCTCGATTAGAAATTGGGTTTGAAAAAGAAGACGGAAAAGTGATTGGTACTGCTACGGAATTATTTCATCTTTTTATTGAAAATGGAAAGATCACTCGAATAACAAAAGAAGAAACGGATATTACTAGTGATTTTACTGTTCAAGATGCAGACGGTTTACTAGTTTTACCTTCATTTATTGAAAAGCATGTACATCTTGATAAAACGTTAATGGGTGATGTTTGGAGAGCTTGTACGCCAACTTCTAGTGTAATAGAACGATTTGAATATGAAAAAATGGCTTTACCGACGATTGCATCAAGTACGAAGGAACGTGCAGAAGCTTTACTTGAAATCCTCTTAGCTTCAGGCTCTACACATGTGAGAACGCATGTTGATATTTATCCAGAGGTTGGAATAAGAAATTTAGAGCAAGTCGAACAAGCATTAACTAATTATTCGAACCGACTTAGCTCTGAAGTTGTTGCATTTGCTCAGCACGGTTTATTAAGATCAAATGCGTTCAATTATGTGAGAGAAGCATTAAGAAATGGAGCAGGAATTGTTGGCTCAGTTGACCCAGCTGTTGTAGACCAAAATATTGAAGAGTCATTATATCAACTTTATAATTTAGCAGTTGAAGCTGATGCAGATATTGATATACATTTACATGATCCAGGTCATTTAGGAACATTTACGATGAAGCGTATAGTAGAATTTACTAAGCAAGCAGGCTTGGAAGGTAGAGTAGCAATCAGTCATGCATTTGGAATAGGTGATGTTCCAAGAGAAGAAGCAATTGACCTGGCAAACAGCTTTAGAGACGCAGGAATTTCGATTGTCACAAGTGTACCTATTAATAGACAAATGCCTCCAGTGGATTTACTAAATGAACGCGGAGTTGAGGTAGCAGTAGGCAATGATAATATTTTTGATGTATGGTCTCCACTCGGAACAGGTGATATTCTTGAAAGAGCTGGAAGACTAGCTGAGCGCTTTAGATGGATTGATGAAGTATCACTAGCGCAAACATTAAAATATATTACAGGTGGAAAAACTCCTTTAGATATTGAAGGAAATCAAGTATGGCCAAAAATAGGTGATTCTGCAAATCTAGTTTTAGTTGAAGCAAGCTGTTCGGCAGAGGCTGTTGCTAGACGCGCAAATCGAAAAGCAGTAATTTATAATGGGAAAATCGTTAGTGGTTCCTTAAGTGAAGAAAGATTGATTCGTAAATAAATAGAGCAATTAGAAAGAATAGGATAGGCAATGTTAAGTGGGATTCCTTTAAACCCACTTAGCTAAGAGTAAAAAAGGATGCCAAAAAAGCCTCCCCAAGGAAAATAAACATCCAAACATAGACTTTAGATTACCTATCCTGTCCGGAAAAATTTGAACAAAGCTTTATAATAAGCCTAAAAAGTAGAAGAAAAAGGATCTCTAGAATTATCTAGATTTCCTTTTTCATTTTTTCACATTAAGAAAGGAGAAATTGGGAACTAGGAAGATTATTCGACGACGTAGCCAATATTAGGAATTAAGTATAAGTGCAACTATTCCTCTGTCTTCGGTTAAAGGATCGTCAGTCGACGAGTTTTCTTTAAAATAATTCGAGAAAGCAGGCTGTAAAATGGTTCGTTCTTACCTATTACTACTTTTTTGTGTTATCTGTTGGGGAAGTAATTTTATTTTTGGTTCCATACTAGTAAAAGAGTTTTCACCAATATTATTGGCAGCGTTAAGATTGTGCTTTATATTACTATTTATGGCTTTGTATGCATTAATGAAGCAAAAGTGGAAAAAGATTAAGACAAAAGATTGGTTTATGGTTATTCTATTAGGGTTAATTGGTACTTGTATTAATCAATGGTCATTTTATTCCGCTTTAGAAACAACCCATCCAACAACTTCTGCATTAATACTTGCGCTTGCTCCTCTTACTACATCTTTTTTAGCTTCAATATTTTTAAAGGAAAGACTAACAAAAGGTTTTGTATTAGGTTCAATTATAGCTTTTATAGGTGTCTTTTTTGTTATTACAAACGGACAAAAGCTTCAAATTACAATTGGCTTGATTTGGATTTTTCTAACGATGTTCACATTTTCAATCTCAATTATAATGATTAAGAAACTTACGGTAAGCTATGAATCCACCACAATTACGCTTTACTCGAATTTTATTGGTTTTGGAGGTTTATTACCGATTGTGCTTTTTTCTGATACAAATGTGGCCTTGAGTAAGGAAGCGATGCCTTGGATCCTATTAATTGTAACAGCGATTGTAATGCATGGGATTTGTACGTTAATTTGGAATCATCAAATTCAAATTGTCGGAGCATCAAAAGCGGCTATGTTTCTAAACTTAGAACCTTTTGTTGCAATGCTAGTTGGATTGATTGTTTTAAAAAATAATATTACTTCATCTCAATTTTTAGGTGGAGCATTCATTATTATTGGTGTTTTTCTTTCAACTTCATTAAAATGGAAAAGGGCGATTAAAGAACCAACTTACATTAAAGAAACAAAGCATTTTTAAGCAAGAGGAGGAGGAGGAAACTATGAAAAACGTGAGAGTTTCTACTACTCTTTTTTCATCGGTTCAATGGCTATTTTTTATTTTTGCAAATACGATTGTAGTTCCCATATCAATAGGAGCTGCATTTCATTTGCCTTCAGATGTTATTGAAAGTACGATCAGAAGTTCACTAATCTTTACTGGTATTGCATCAGTTTTACAAGGATGGATTGGACATAAATATCCGGTCATGGAGGGGCATTCTGGTTTATTGTGGGGAGTTATGCTAAATCTAGGATTATCAGCCTCTGCTTTTGGGTTAAGTTATACAGAGATTGGAGGAGGAATGGCAACAGGATTTATCGCAGCAGGTATTGTTACATTACTTTTATCTGCATTTAATTTAATTACATTTCTTCAAAAAATCTTTACCCCAATGGTTATGACAGTTTATTTATTTTTACTTTCATTTCAGCTCATATTTGTATTCTTTAAAGGAATGCTTGGAATTACGAGTAAAGGTGAAATCAGTATATCAATCAGTATACTTTCTGTGTGCATCGTATTATTTGTTAGTATTTTAAAATTAAAAGGTTCTCGTATTATTAGCAATTTTTCAATATTAATTGGCATTATCGTAGGGTGGTTATTCTACTCGATTTTATTTGGATCAGATGCAAAAGAAGTAGGGGCAGCAAGTGCGCATTTTTCTTTATTCCCTTTAGGAGCACCAAATTTAGAAATAGGTATAATTGCGATTTCATTTTTTGCAGGAATTATGAATTTAAGTAATACATTTGCATCAATTAAAGCTGCGTCTGATTTATTAAAAGAAGAAGCGAGTACAAAACAATATCGTTTTTCACTATTTTTCACAGGCAGCTTCACAATTATTGCTGCATTATTTGGGATTGTTCCATACACTCCATTTACATCATCCCTTGGATTTTTGCAAAGTACACAAATATATGAAAGAAAACCATTCATCTTTGGGGGAGCACTGCTAGCAATAATTGGCGTACTTCCACCATTAATTTCATTTTTAGCAACTATGCCTGTAACTGTTGGAAATGCGGTATTATTTGTTGCATATCTTCAATTGTTTGGAACGGCTTTTAGTAGTACGAATGGAAAAGTATTTACATCAGATACAATTTTTAGACTGGCAGCCCCGGTTTTAGTTGGGGTCAGCTTGATGAATATTGCTCCTGGAACATTTGGAAATCTACCAATGATTGTTCAACCATTTTTAACAAATGGACTGATTATGGGTGTAATTCTTTCAATAATATTAGAGAAATCAATTAACTGGAATCAGTTTGAAAAGGTAAAAGGATAAAAAATGGCTCGAGGAAAAAATCCTCGGGCCTATTTTTATTTAGAGAATTTAACTAATTTTTGAAGCTCTTTAGTTAATTTAGTACTTGTATGACTAAGCCATCTTTTTGGAACAATTAGATGCTTGCAATTCTTACTGTTTAAATAGCTGTAAATAATTTGAGCTTCGTCAATTTCATCGCGGCTAACATCTTTAGACGTTTGATCAATATTATTTTTGAAGTAATCAAGTGAATTTGAATAGATTTGTTCAATCAACTGATCAAATGAGTCGTCTTCAATTTCTACTAATTCAGAATACACTATTTGTGTCCGACAGATCAGAAAGTACTTAAATTTATTTTTTTCTAATTGTTCAATTGTAATAATATTATGATTTTGTTCAGTAAATTCGATTAGTCTTTCTTTATTAGTTAAAGAATTAACCATTTCAATCCAATCTCTGTATTTAGCTGCAACTTCAAAATCAAATTGTTCAGACGCTATTAACATAAGCTTTTCCATTTCCTCAATCAGACTCATATCAGTACGATTAAGAAATCGTATAACTTTATCAATAATCATATTGTACTCTTCAAGCGCTGAACCACCTAGACAAACTCCATTACAAGTCCCTAACGAATAATTTAAACATGCGCTATTTTTGACTGCCAAATGGCCACAATTAATTTTTAAGCATTCCTTAATGCCGGTAACAGCTCTTTCAACAGTACTCCTACTTGTAAAAGGACCAAATATTAATACATTTTCATTTTCAATAGGCTCGTAGCTAATTTCAAATGAAGGGACTTTTTTATTTAAGTTGATGACTAAGTAAATAAAAGATTGCGGACTTTTCATCATACGATTATACATTGGTTTAATTTCTTTGATTAAATGACACTCAAGCATGAAAGCATCGAATTCAGTATCAGTCAATAAATAGTCAAAATCCTTTAAATGGGTTACCAGTTTTTTCACTTTTGGTGAATGCCCCTTTGAATTTTGAAAATAAGATTGAACTCGTTTTTTTAAGCTTTTTGCTTTTCCAACATAAAGGATTTGACCTTTTGAATCTTTCATTAAATATACGCCAGGGGATAAAGGCAGATTTTTTACTTTTTCTTGTAGATTAATAGTAGTTCATCCCTTTTCTTGTAAGTATAATCTCATTTTAACATGAGAAATGAATTAAAAGTCAGAATAATTATGTGGAACAACTTCAACAAAACTTTATATAAAAAACATAATTTAAAGTCATTAATACACGCATAAAAAAACGACTACACGCGTAAAAATTGACTACAGATGATTTAAAGGAGAAGTGATCTTGATGAAAACGATCTATACGACATCCTCTTTCTCCAATTGGATTCTAGCTTGTCTTGTTAATGTATTAATAATTTGGTTATGCAGTTTATTTGCTCATTTAGTCAATTGGAAGTATGCTGACATGGGATTCTTCCTATACTTTGTCATTCTAGTATTCTATATTTTTTGTTTAAAACTGAATGAAGGATTCCCAGCGCTTTTTCGGAGATTTGTACTCCGCAAAAAATTCGATTTAATTAAAGTATCTGCTTATGAAGTAACTATTATTCTAGTAGCTATTTTTCACGTAGTAAGAGCGATTGTGATTTATAAGGATGCTCTTAGTGCCGTATTTTGATTGACCTTCATAAAAAAACGAGGGAATCCTAATAGTTTAACTTAGGAGAGCCCTCTTTTTTTATTTTAATCAAATTGTAAATTATGTTAGGGGAACTCAAATAACAGCGTGCTGCAAATAAGTCTTAGGGTACCGCAAATAAAAAGCCAATCTGTGCAAATAAACATCGTACTGCAAATAAGTCTTAGAGTACCGCAAATAAAATGCCAACCAGTGCAAATAAACAGCGTACTGCAAATAAAATCTGAGAATCGCAAATAAAAATAGCAAAACTGCAATTAAATTTAGAGAATCGCAAATAAAAATAGCAAAACTGCAATTAAATTTCAGAGAATCGCAAATAAACTTAATAATTACCTATACTGGTTAGGGTATTTTTGACCAGTGGGTTGGACGATTGTAGACACTATCAATGTAAAAATGCTCTTATTCTAACTAAAGCGAATAAAAAATTTATAAATCCGTGAATTATGGATGGATTATGCCAACTACAATAAAAAAACGAAGCTGGGTTATCTTAATTACTGTTCAAGACAATAATATGATGTATTTCTTTCTTATAAATTTTTAGATAAGGATCATAATTACTGTATAATCTTCTTAGGTGATGAAAATGTTTTTAAAAAAAATTACACTTTTGCGCGATGATATTAATACCTTTAGCCAATATCCGTTTTCGATTCCTTCCATTAAATCTTTTGATGAATTGAACCTAAGAAGTAATGTAACCTTTTTTGTAGGTGAAAATGGTTCTGGAAAGTCTACTTTATTGGAAGCAATTGCTGATAAATGTGATTTTAATACAGCAGGTGGGGGACGTAGTAATAATTATGAAGTTTTTGCATCGGAGTCACAGCTTGGAAATTACATAAGACTTTCTTGGTTGCCGAAAATTTCGAATGGATTTTTCTTGCGAGCGGAATCATTTTATAATTTTGCTACTTACTTAGATCAATTAGAGGATCCAGAAAATGAAAAATATGACAGCTATGGCGGACAGTCTCTCCATCATCAATCACATGGAGAATCATTTTTGTCTTTGTTTTTAAATCGATTTAATGAAACGGCGATCTATTTGTTAGATGAGCCTGAGGCAGCTTTGTCTCCAGCTAGGCAATTATCATTTTTAAAAATAATTCATGATTTAGTCGAAAATGAAAATTCACAGTTCATTATTGCAACGCATTCTCCAATTCTTCTTGGTTATCCAAATGCAGATATTTTAAGCTTTGATCATGGAGAAATTTCTAGAATTGATTATGAGAATACAGATCACTATCAAATTACTAAATATTTTTTACAAAACAGGGAAAAGTTTTTAAGTGATTTGTTACGTGATGATGAGTGAAGATAAAAAAACTCAGTTCACCTATGTGAAACTGAGTTTTTTGTTATTCTTGCTCTTTTAACTCATCAGGTAAAATAAATTGCCCATTTTCGTCAGCGTGAAGATCAACAACTTTAAAAACAGCATCTAAATTTAATGGTCCATAAATATGAGGAAATAATTGGCCAAAGTTTTCAGTATCTTCATAGACGATTTTTGATTTTGTTGTTTCTTCATTAATACAAAGTATTTTTAAATCAGTTGCATTTTTAAAGAATAAGTTGGCGATATCAACAGTTTGTTCTAGAGTTGAGCAATGGATAAATCCTTCGTTATTTAAACTAGCAGGTGAATATTCTCCAGAGTTAATCGCGTTTTGCCAGTCTTTGTTTCCAATAATATGTAAAATCATTTTGGCTCTCCTTTAATCTTTACTCAAAGTATAATTTGATTTTTCTTTTCATCTCTTCTTTATTTTCCGCAAATTGTTTATGTCGATGTCCATTCCCTCCAGATGTATGGGGGAATCCGTATAAAATGGAGTCCGAGTTTAAATAATTATTCGTCGTTAGATAAGTTAAAACTTTTGAAACATTAACTCCTAACGGGATAATGAGGGGATGTTCTAGTCTTATGATTTCTTCCGCAAAGGTATTAACAATATACTTTTTAAGTAGGTCGGTTCTTAAAATATTCGGAGTTGATCCATTATAGTTTTTTCCTTTATAAAAAACAGGGTATTTAATAACGGATGTAGTTTGGACTAAATGACTTGCTGTACTAAAAAGTTCGCTAGTTGAATTTAATCCAAGATAATGATGTAATTCTAATTCATCTAACATAGCAATTAAATTTTTTCGCATCGGTCCTTCAAAACTAGAATTCTTTTTAACTTCAAGTAAAATTTCTTCGTCATCCATCTCCGTATCCTTAAACCTAATCACAGTAGAATAAGATTGTTTCATTTGATGTAAGCCGGGTGTAATCCCTACTATGATGACTTTAGCTCGCTCATTAATGTACTCAAAAGGAGCATAATAAATTTCTAAATTTTTCTTTTCATCTTTATCTACTAGAAATTCTTCACTTTTTAATGTACTAGTTTCAAGTGAAGGAGATAAAGAAGATATTAACTTTTTATATTTGGTAAATTTTGAATTGGCTAAAATCGCCATATTTTTTCCTCCATCACAACTATTTATTGTTCATTGTAACGAATGTCTGCCATTAAATCCAACTATCTAGGAACTTGCTTTTTAAGTATAAAATAAGTCATTTATGATAAAACTGGATAGCTGATAGTAAGCAGGAAATTTATGAAAGGCTGGAAGATTAAGTGGATTATTCTAATGAACAAAAGAAGCGTTTAAGAAAATTTAATTTGCGTTCTTCCGTTCTTCATACTGAAGGAAATTTAATAGAAAACCTTAACATTATTAAGAGAATCTTTCCTACCTCAGATTTAGTAACAAAAGACTTGATAATTCTAGAAAAGAAAGCTGTATTTTGCTATTTGTCTAGTATAGTCGATGAACAAAAAATATCTCATTTTATAAATACAATAAGTTCAAATACAGAAGAAATAGAATTATTCATAACGAATAATACTGTTCGAACTAATCAAATCTTAGATATTGAAACAGCAATATTGGATGGTAAAAGTATTCTACTAGTAAAAGGCGATCCAGTCGCATTTGTTTATTCAACTGGAAAGTTGCCACAAAGAGCATATACGCCACCTAGTATTGATAATTCTTTAAGAGGTTCAAAAATATCCTTTGTTGAAACTGATCAAGCTAATATTACTTTACTTCGCAGATTTATTAAAAGTCGAGATTTTCAAATTAAGCAAGTTGAAATCGGGAATGAAAATAAAAGTACAGTATCAATTGCGTATATCGATGGATTAGTAGATGAAGATTTACTATCTGGTGTAGAACAAAATATTTCAAAGATAAAACTTGATTCTGTTTTAAATGCAAACCATTTAGGGCAATTAATGGAAAGAAACCCATTTTCGCCTTTTCCTCAATATTTTACAACTGAAAGACCGGATGTTGCAGCTACGACATTACTTGAAGGAAAAGTAGTTTTAATTGTAGACCGATCCTCTGAAGTTATTATTTTACCGATAAATTTTGCAATATTTTTTAAAACGATTGATGATTATGCAGCAAGATCGATGGTGGCGTCATTTAATCGTATACTTAGAATAGTTGCATTTTTTTTAACAATCTTTTTACCAGGAATCTATATTGCAATTATTTCATTTAATTATGAAATCGTTCCTTTAAAATTACTTCTATCCATCGGGGAATCTAGGGCAAAGGTTCCATTTGATCCTTTATTTGAGGCCATTGTTATGGAGATAACTTTAGAAATGTTAAGAGAAGCAGCTATAAGACTTCCAGCTCCTATTAGTACAACAGTTGGCATTGTAGGTGGGATTGTAATCGGTCAAGCAGCCGTACAAGCAGGTATCGTTAGTAATATTATGGTAATCGTTGTAGCTTTAACTGCTATTTCATCATTTATTATTCCAAACTATGAAATGGCATCTAGTTTACGAGTCATTCGATTTCCAGTTATGATTATGGCTTCATTATTTGGTTTAATCGGTTTGATTGTTAGTACTATGGTTCTCATGATCCATGGATTGAGCTTATCTAGCTATAACAAACCTTATACATTACCATTTTCCCCAATCAATCGTGATGCATTTAAAGATACATTCATAAGAGTACCTTTAAACTATCTTTGGAAAAAACAAAATAAACGTAATGAAGAATGAATGTTAGAAGGGATTCTTTCATGGTAATTACGAAGTCAAAAATTACACAATTTCAATTTATTTTAATGATTTTTGGTATTCAAGTAGGGATTGGAATGTTGTCACTTCCAAGAGAACTGGCTCAAAAAGCAGGTACAAGTAGTTGGATTGCAATACTTTTTGGAGGGATGATTTCAACTGCTATTAGCATTTTATTTTTGAAATTAAGAGAGAAGGCTCCTAATTTAAATTACGTAAGTTTTTTTACTTTTTATCTAGGAAAAATAATAGGACCAATTGTAGTCTTTTTACAAGCTATCTATTTCCTTTATGCTGGGTATCTTGTATTATGTAGAGCCATCTTATATATTCAATCCTACATTCTTCAAGAAACAAAAGTGTATGTTTTATTAGTGTTATTTCTTTTTCCAACTTACCAGCTTTTAAGAGGTGGAATTCATTTAATTGCGAAATATATAGAAGCAATTTTTCCAATTGCTTTTTTTACTTTATTCATGCTACTTTTCACCCTTAAAGATGCCGATCTAAATTTTATTTTACCAATTATAAAGAATGGCTGGATGCCGATTTTTAAGACAATTCCATTAACGACAACTTCATTTCTAGGCATTGAGTTAATTCTAGTTTTTTATCCTTATTTAAAGTCGAAGGAAAAGGCAATAAAAGGCGTTATTATTGGAAATGCATTAACAACTTTTACATATATTTTTGTAACAATCATTTGTTTTGTTATTTATAGTCCTTATGAAATTAAAATGACGTTTGAGCCTGTAATCGATATTTTAAGTATAATGGAATTCCAATATGTTGAGAGATTAGATTTCATTTTATTCTCATTATTTTTAATGATTATATCGAAAACATGGGTTACTTATATTTGGGCCGGCATGAATGGATTATCAGAGGTATTTAAATTTAAACTAAAACCTTTAATCATTGTAATTCTTTTTATCTTAATTCTCATACTTACGTTTATTCAAGTACCGACGTTTACAAATACGTCTATTCATTTACATTATATAATGATTTTTGGATCATTCATTATAATCGGTATTCCAATCCTCTTATTGGTCGGCGGTTTAATAAAAAATAGGTTAAGTAAGGTGAAAATCAATTGAAATATTTTCAAGTATGTTTGCTTAGTATTTTTTTAGTAATCGGCGTTTCAGGTTGCAGAGGGAAAATTAATATTGAAGATGTCACATTATCGATGATTTTAGGAATCGATGTAAACGATGAAAATAAAGTAGAAGTATATATGGCAAGCCCGATCTTTAGTGAAGAAACAAAAGAAAAAACTGAACATTTTAGTGTACAAACCCTTTCTATTAAGGAATCAAGAAATTATTTTGATACTAGAGCTAATGGTGTTACTGGTGGTGGTAAAATTCAAGCAATCTTAATAGGATCAAAGGTTCTTGAACATAAAAATTGGTTTTCAATAATGGATATGTTTTTTCGAGATCCAAAGTTTCGATTAAATGCCGATCTTATTTTTGTAGATGGTTCACTTTCCGATGTTTTCAATTTAAAACCAAAGGATAAACCAGAGTTGCCAATCTATATTCCTCAATTATTACAAACTGCTGATTTTCGAAATGTTGCTTTCAGAACGTCTTTACGAATGTTTCATCAAATGTATTATGAGAAGGGAATAACACCTTTTGCACCTGAACTAACAGTACAAGGTGATCATTTAGTAGTCAATGGGACAACTCTATTAACTAAAAATAATTTGTATAATCGAACCTTATCAATGAATGAAACGCAACTGTTAAAAATTTTAAAAGATCATTTGGAGGGACAATTAGTTATTGCATTGGATCTTAAAAAATTTAAAAAAGATGTAGATGATGTCTTTACAGATGAAGAATCTAGTTTTTATATTAAAGATGTAAAACGAAAAATCGATAAAAAATATTCTAATGGTCATTATAGCTTTAATGTGAATTTGACATTGCCGATTATGTTTACAGAATCTCCAATAGGATTAACGAATTCATCGGAAGCTATCTTAAAAAAAGCAATAGAAAAAAAATTGCAAAAAGAACTAAATAATCTAATCCAATCTTTTCAAAAAGATAAAGTTGATCCAGTCGGATTTGGCATTCTTGCTCATTCATTTCAATATTCTGATTGGGAAAAAAATGAGAATCATTGGCTTGATACATATCAAAAATCTAATATAAAAGTAAAAGTTAAAATTATTGTAATTGATAAAGGGATATCGATGTAAATGTAGAAAACCCACCAAAAAAATTTGGTGGGTTTTCTATGTTTATGCAGCAGCATTTTCAAAATCTATAGCTTTTCTTTGTTTACGGTCATGCAATAAATAGTAAATGACAGTTGTTGACAATACAGCAATAGCAGTTATTACGTACATAATATGGAATGATGTTTTCGCAGATACAATTCCAAGTACGTAAGAGCCAATTCCCATACCGACATCAAAAAACATAAAAAATGTCGCTGTCGCCATTCCCTTTTTAGCAGGGGCAGCAGTGTTAATCGCTAATGTTTGAAAACTCGGTACGATTGATCCATAGCCTAGACCGATTAATGCAGCGGAAAATAAAAAGATTGTTGGTACAGTTGAGAAACTCAAGACAACTAGACCAATTGTAAATAAGATGATCCCAGGATATACAATTATGTTAGCTCCTTTACGATCAAATAGTTTACCAGTGAAAGGTCTTGATCCTAAAATGAAAACTGCATAAACAATAAAAAAGAAACTAGCAACATCTACAAATCCTAATTTTTTTGCGTATAATGTGATAAATGAAATGATACCACTGTAACCAAAAGAGATAATTGCTGAAGTAATTGAGATTGGTAATGCTGAACGCTCAATTAATTGTGATGGTTTAATTCGAGTTTTTGCTTTTAATGTTTGTTTAGGAATCGCAATGAATAGTCCGAAAATAAGTGAAATAATTGCGAAGAAACCACAAACAAAAAACAAAATATGGAAGGTAAAATGATTCATTAAATTAATACCAAGATAAGGACCAAATACCATTGCAAGGATCATTGATGAGCTATAATAACTCATACCTTCGCCCCTACGTGATATAGGAACTATTTCAGCGACTATTGTACCTGTTGCAGTTGTTCCTAGACCAAAAGCAATCCCTTGTGCGAAACGCAATAAAAGTAATAATGCAAAATTATTTATAAACGGATATAAAAATGTTGTTAATGTAAAGAAAACTAATGAAATGATTAGTATTTTTCTGCGGCCAATTGTATCAAGCCAGATGCCTGCAAATGGTCGAATTGCAACTGAGGCGATAAGAAAAGCCGTTACGACAAGTCCAACTTTACTATCTTCTTGTCCTAAATTATCAATTACAAAAATCGGTAATGTCGCCATCAACGTATAAAATACTAAAAACACAAAAAATCCACTTAAGCTTACACTTAGAAAATCCTTTGTCCATAAACGCTCGTTTTTCAAACTTATTCCCCCTGTTTAGTAACCTCCGACGCTTTCATATTGTTCATCATTTTTTGAAAAACTTGAAGTGCAATATCAAGATCTTCATCGGGTATATCTTTTATAACATCATTCTCAAATGAGATGATTTGCTCTTTCCAACTATCAAATTGATTTATAGCTTTTTCAGTTAGATGAATCATTTTTTCTCTTTTATCTGTTCCTTCTTTGCGAACAATTAAGTCTAAAACTTCCATTCTACGTAGTGTTCGTGTAAGGGTAGGTGGCTCAATATTCAAATTCGAACAAATTGTTCGTTGAGTACATGGTCCATGTAAATGGATATAGTGAATAACAGACCATTGTGCCAAATACAATCCAGTAGGAACAAGATGCTCATTAAATGATTTCGAAAACTGACGTGTAGTTTGATTTAATAAAAAAAAGAAAGGCTGCTTTTTGCGCATAAAAAAGTCTCCTTGGAAAATTAGTTAGCTAGCTAATTAAAATAGTTGTCTAGCTAATTATATTTGAACAAATTGTGAATGTCCAGTGAATGAACTTAATTAGTATAAATTAGGCATAAGAGCAAATATTAAATGTAGAAAAATTTTACAAAACAGTTAGGACGGTAATTGAGATGGCAGGAGCAATACATGCAACAAACGGTAAATCTCACAAAATGAAGATTGTACAAAGAGCAATCGCTATGCTAGTAGGTGCTTTACTTGTAGCAACTGGTCTTGAAATTTTTTTAGTTCCAAATGATGTAATTGATGGTGGAATAACAGGTATTTCAATTATGATTTCCCATCTTACAGGACTTCCACTTGGCGTATTTCTTTTTGTATTAAACCTACCATTTTTTTATTTAGGTTATAAGCAAATAGGGAAAACTTTCGCAATTTCGACGATTCTTGGCATCACTGTTCTTTCTTATTTAACAAGCAGGTTTCACCATATCTCTGCTTTTACGGAAGATATTCTACTAGCAACAATTTTTGGAGGAATGGTCGTAGGTGTTGGAGTAGGATTAGCCATTCGATTTGGTGGAGCACTAGACGGGATTGAGATTCTAGCGATCATTATTAATAGCAAGATTCCTTTTTCCGTTGGTGAAATCATTATGGTTTTCAACTTATTTATTTTAGGAGCTGCTGGATTCATCTTTTCTTGGGATCGAGCAATGTACTCAATAATTGCATATTTAGTTGCATTTAAAACAATTGACATCGTAGTAGAAGGATTAGAACAATCAAAATCAGCATGGATCATTAGTGACAAAAGTGAAGATATTGGAGAAGCAATTCTTTTTAAAATGGGCCGTGGTGTTACCTATATAAATGGAGCAGGTGCATACTCAGGTGAAACGACAAAGGTTATCTATTGTGTTATCACTCGATTAGAAGAAGCAGAATTAAAAACAATTGTCGATGACATTGACGAAAGTGCCTTTTTAGCAATTTCAGATATTGCAGAAGTACGTGGTGGAAGATTTAAAAAGAAAAACGTACATTAGGACTGTTCAACAAAAGCATTGAAATATGGAGGAAGGTTCAAGAGTGTGTTGGACCTTCTTTGCTTTTATTATCTTGCTATTTGCTGTATTATTTAATTGATAACTGAAAATTCGGAAAATTGTTTTGAAGATAAATTTATAATTTGATAGATTAAAAGGCTTAAAAGGAGGGAGAAGTTGGATGGAGAAGTTCGATGTGATTGTTGTTGGAGCGGGATTGGCTGGTTTAGTAGCAACAGCTGAGATGGCCGATGCTGGGAAAAGTGTATTGCTATTAGATCAGGAACCAAAAGCATCATTAGGTGGTCAAGCTTGGTGGTCATTTGGTGGGTTATTTTTAGTAGATTCTCCTGAGCAGCGTAGGTTAGGAATTAAAGATTCGAAGGAATTAGCTTGGCAGGATTGGCTTGGAACAGCGGGCTTTGATCGAGAAGATGATGAGGATTATTGGGGAAAGAAATGGGCAGAGGCATATGTCGAGTTTGCTTCAGGTGAGAAGAGGCAATGGCTTTATGATATGGGGGTAAGATTTTTTCCAATTGTCGGTTGGGCAGAGCGTGGAGGATATCTTGCAGAAGGACATGGGAATTCAGTGCCTCGATTTCATGTGGTATGGGGTACAGGTCCTGGAATTGTTGCTCCTTTCGAACGAAGGGTACGCGAGCATATGAAAAAAGGTTTAGTTGAATTCAGGTCCCGACATCGTGTAGATCAATTACTAACACAAGATGGAGCCGTAGTCGGTGTAAGTGGTTCTTTATTGGAACCAAGTAAATCAGAGCGAGGAGAAGATAGCTCTCGTGAAATTATTGGTGACTTTCAATATGGGGCAAAGGCTGTTTTAGTATCAAGTGGCGGTATTGGAGCGAACTTTGATTTAATACGTCAAAATTGGCCAAGTAGACTAGGTAGCCCGCCAAAAAGGATGATAGCTGGTGTACCAGCACATGTCGATGGTCGAATGCTTGCCATTACTGAAATTGCCGGTGGTCGAATTGTAAATCGTGATCGAATGTGGCACTACACTGAAGGCATAAAAAATTGGAATCCGGTATGGAGCAATCATGGTATCCGTATTCTTCCAGGACCATCTTCAATTTGGTTAGATGCACGTGGACAACGCTTTCCTGCACCAAATTTTCCCGGTTTTGATACTTTAGGTACATTACAAGCCATTCAAGAAACTGGTTATGATTACTCCTGGTTTATTTTAACGAAAAAAATTATTCAAAAAGAGTTTGCACTCTCAGGTTCAGAACAAAATCCGGATTTAACCGGAAAAAGCATAAAACAAGTGATGAAAAGAGCAACTTCAGGAATACCAGCACCTGTAAAAGCTTTTATGGAAAAAGGAGAAGACTTTGTCGTTGCAGACACGTTAATCGAGCTTGTTGAAGGAATGAATAAGATAACCGGGGAAAATTTACTTAACTATGATGAAATCGAACGTCAACTGATCGCACGAGATCGTGAAATGGATAATAAATTTACAAAAGACTTACAAATCACTGCTTTAAGAGGAGCCCGTAATTATATTGGTGATAAATTAATTCGTGTTGCATCTCCTCATAAAATATTAGACCCAAAAAATGGTCCGTTAATTGCTGTTCGTTTAAATATTGTTAGTCGTAAAACACTTGGTGGTCTTCAAACAAATTTAGATGGTAATGTATTAAATTCTTTTGGGGATGCAATTCCTGGCCTATATGCAGCAGGTGAAGTTGCCGGATTCGGAGGTGGCGGTGTACATGGTTATCGTGCAATGGAAGGAACATTTTTAGGCGGTTGTTTATTTTCAGGTAGACAAGCAGGGAGAGCGATTGGTAGAGAAGCTTAATTGAACAGCTTTGATGGCAAACTATTGATTATAAAGTAAAAAATAATGGGAATGAGGAATTAAAATGAAACTTTCAGGAAATACAATCCTTATTACTGGTGGAAGTACAGGGATCGGATTAGCTTTCGCAGAACGCTTTATTAAATCTGGGAATAAAGTCATAGTAACTGGACGACGCGAAACTGTACTTAAAAACGCTAAAGAAAAATTTCCAGATCTAATTACACATGTAAGTGATTTAAGCTCTGAATCAGACCGTGTATCATTATTTGAGTGGGTAACAAAGAACTATCCTGAAGTGAATGTGCTAGTAAACAATGCAGGTATTCAACAACGTTTTAATATCTTAAAATCAGATGCGAAGAACGATTGGAAATATTTTAATAATGAAATCATAACGAATATTGAAGCACCACTCCATTTGTCTATGCTATTTGCTCCATATTTTGCTACAAAAGAAGCTGCAACGATCATAAATGTTTCATCGGGATTAGCATTTACTCCGTTAGTCATTGCGCCAATCTATTCAGCAACAAAAGCTGCACTCCATTCTTTTACAATGAGTTTACGTCACCAACTTTCAGATTCATCTGTGGAAGTAATTGAAGTTGCTCCTCCGGCAGTTAATACTGATTTAGGCGGAGCAGGATTGCATACTCATGGCGAACCTTTAGATGAATTCGCAGATGGGATTTTTATGGGATTAAAAGAAGGAAAACAAGAAATCGGATATGGAACTTCAGTTGAACGACTTCGTATGTCGCGAGATCAAGTCGATGAACATGTTACAAATATGTACAATATGTTGAAAAACACAATTCAGTAACCATTTATTTTAAAAATGGGCAAGTTCGTTAATTCGGATTTGTCCTTTTGTTGCTTTTTATTGGTTTTCCATTATTCCTTATTCCAAACAACCGTATAGCCTGTTCTATGATAGGGTACGAATAAAAAGGGTACTAAAATACTGAATAAGCTATTGATATTGGAAAAGGAGTCGGTGTGTAATGGATAAAATGAAGAATACAGTCAGTCCCGACACACATGCTGATATAGCACAAAAAACAGTTGGGCAGTTTTTGTTTGATTGCTTGAAGCAAGAGGGGATTACAGAAATTTTCGGCGTCGCAGGGGACTATAATTTTTCACTACTTGATTCGTTGGAAAGATATAACGGAATCCAGTTTATAGAAGGACGGAACGAACTAAACGCGGGTTATGCTTCAGATGGCTATGCAAGAATCAAGGGGATTTCTGCTCTTATTACAACGTTTGGTGTTGGGGAGTTGAATGCATGCAATCCGATAGCTGGAGCCTATAGTGAACACGTTCCGATAATCCACATTGTTGGTTCACCAAAAGAAAAAGATCAAAGAGAGCATAAGCTGATGCATCACACTCTACTGGATGGGGATTTTAATGTATTTCGCAATATGTATAAACAGGTAACAGCCTATAGTGCGGTACTCACACCTGAAAATGCAATGATTGAAATTCCTGCTGCAATTCGCATTGCAAAAGAAAAGAAACAACCTGTTTACCTTGTTGTGGCCGATGATTTAGTCGATCAGCCGATTATGGACCGGATAGGGCCAACGCCACAACTAAAAACGTCAAACTTAAACTCTCTTCAGGCTGCGACAGATCATGTCCGTCAGCTACTAGAATGTGCAAAGCGACCGGTTATCCTAGTGGATGTAAAAACAATGCGTTTTGGCCTTCAGGCTGCAGTACTAAAACTGGCTGACGCCATGAATATACCTGTTGCGTCCATGATGTTCGGTAAAGGGGCATTTGATGAAACCCATCCAAATTATATCGGAATGTACTTAGGCTCGTTTGGATGTTCTGAAGTTCAAAGTACTGTAGAAAATGCAGACTGTATCATTGCGATTGGCGTAGTACCCGCAGACTCCAACACGGCGAATTTTACAGCAAAACTGAATTCAATGGTGACCATTAATATCCAATCGGACCTAGTCAAGATTGCAGAGGCAGTATATCCGAACGTTCTTGCTAATGACATGCTTCAAGCAGTACAAAATGTAGGTTATAAAGGTCAAGGATTGCTTAAAAAAGTGTCATTCCCATATGATCAATACAAAGTAAGTAATGATGAACCACTTCAGGCTGCCGGCTATTATCCACTTTTCCAACGTATGCTGAAAAAGGACGACATTGTGATCGTTGAGATTGGTACATTCTACAATGGTATGGCAGAGGTGAGACTGCCTAGTAATATTACTTATATTGGGCAAGGAGGCTGGGGCTCGATCGGATATGCAACCCCTTCTACGTTTGGTGCTAGTATCGCAGCCCCAGAGCGTCGGGTGTTGCTGTTTACAGGTGATGGCTCACTTCAGCTAACTGCACAAGAAATCAGTTCGATGCTCTATTACGGCTGTAAACCGATCATTTTCGTCTTAAACAATGACGGGTATACCATCGAAAGATATTTAAATGTTAAAACAAAAAATCAAACATACAACAAAATCCCTAAGTGGTCTTACACTAAACTAGCAGAAGCTTTTGGAGGCAATGCGTTTACTGCTATTGCTCGTACTTATGGAGAGCTTGAACAGGCAATAAACCAAGCTGAAATTGAATGTTCCGAAAGACTCTGTATGATTGAAATGATTGTACAAGACCCATTGGACGCACCAGAAAATATGAAAAAGATGTACAAGTATATGGAGAAACAAGCTATGCTACGCAGTCAAAAATAGTCAGTATATACAAAAAAAGTTGGAATCAATAAAAAGATGATCCCAACTTTTTTTGATGTTCATTGCTCTATATTTCTTATGGAAATTCATTCAACAAACCGAGTGATGAAAACTTTGATCGGCTTCCTTATAGCTGGTTTGAAATTTAGTTTAATTTTTTCTCTTGACTTGAAATCCATTTCATAAATTAGATTGAAAGTAAGCCGATATTCAACGAGATGTAAAAAAGATGAACTTAAAAGGTTAACTTTCATCAAGATGAACATCCATTGTTTGACCTTACAGGGTTATTTGAAATCTTTGAAGATTTGTTTTTAACTTATAAAAGGTTATATATTGTAAGCATTAAACTATTAAATAGTAAAAAATCTTTCTGGTTTGAGGAATATATTGAACTCTTTGTAGGAGAGCCCAGGATTACGAAAAGATGGCATACAGAGGAAGAAACCTTATATACATTGTTTTAAGAAATTGAATTTAAATATATAAAATTCCTTAAAATTTATTCTATGTTGGCGGTGCAAGATGACAAATATTAACGATATTGCAAGATTAGCAGGTGTATCCGTTTCTACTGTTTCGAGGGTACTAAACAATTATAAGTATGTTGCGAATGATAAACGAGAGGCTGTTCTTAAAGTCATTGAAGAAATGAACTATACACCAAATAAAAATGCAATTGATTTAATACGAGGAGAAACAAGAGCAATAGGTGTTATTCTTCCTTATAACAACAATCCAGCATTTGATCAAATATTAAATGGTGTACTGAACAAGGCAGTAGAGAAAGATTTTTTGATAACGGTACTTCCTTCAAATTATTGTAAAGAAAAAGAAGTGGAGTATTTGCGAAAATTAAAAAGTAAGCTGTATGATGGCATCATTATTACTTCACGAGCCAATGATTGGGAAACAATTATTCCGTTTAGCGAATATGGTTCAATCGTAGCTTGTGAATATACGCAACACAAGGAAATTGGCTGTTCCTATATGGACCGCTATTCTTCGTATCTAGATGCCTTTCAATTATTAAAAAACAAAGGGCATGATGTTGTAGCATTCACAACAGCTAGGCTAGAAAGCAATAGCACAAAACAAATGGTTGCTGCTTATACTGAGATTTTTGGTGAACTTCAAACTGAATACCATCTATCAGAATGTCATTGCTTAGAAGACGGATATGAAGCAGCAAAGAATTTTCTGCATTTACAAAAAAAGCCAACCGCTATCTATGCAAATGGGGATGAAGTGGCTGGTGGAATGTATTTATACGCAAAGTCGCAACAATTGAAAATCCCTACTGATTTAGCAATCATTGGTCAAGAAAATCAACCAATTGGTATCGGTATGGGAATTTCTACAGTGGATCACCAATTAACGAAAGTCGGTGAACAAGCTTGTAGCCTTGTAATAGCGAAATCTAGAGAAAAAGTAAAAATACCTTATCGAATTGTAGAAAGAGATTCTATTTAAAACATAATTAAGATAAAAAATAGAGAAAAATGTGGGGAAAGAAAATGAGTAAAAAATTTATTGTTTTTGATATTGATGGAACATTACTAACAACTGAAATGAAGTTTCTAGACAGTACGAAACAAGCTTTGGTTTCACTTAAAGAAAATGGCCATGAAATTGTAATCGCGACAGGAAGAGACTACACTTCTGCAATATCCATCGTCGACGAACTCGAAATTGATACTTATGTTTTATGTAATGGGTCAGTAGGGTATGTCCGTCATGAAATAGCTCATGAGGAAATATTCTCAAAAGAATCGATAATGAAACTAATTAAAATTGCAAAGGAAAACAATGACCAGATTGTGTTCCAAACATTGAAAGGTGTAAAAAGACATTTTGAAGTACCCGGAGAGTCATTATCAATGGCTTATGAAAGTCTAGGATTGATCATCCCTGACTTTGATGAAATGTATTGGAAAGAAAATTCCATTATTCAGGCTATGCTTTTTTGCAAGACTGAAGATCTTCACAAATATGATATCAACGAATTCCGGTATGTGAGCTGGTACCAATATGGATCAGATGTCATTCCTAGAGAAGGTTCGAAAGCAAAAACGATTTTGAAAATCGCTAAAGAAAATGGATTTAAGAGAGAAGATATAATCTTTTTCGGAGATGGAATGAACGACATAGAGCTAATGGAACATTCAGGAATTGGTGTTGCAATGGGAAATGCTGAAACTGCGGTTAAAGAGAAAGCCAATTTAATTACAGATAGTTGCAATGAACATGGAATTTATAATGCTCTTAAGAAAATGTTATTGATTTAATACTTGAAAGAATTAAATCAACGTTGAAAAGAGAGACCTCTTTGTCGACTTTATTGATAATACTTGCTTAAATGCCGTCTTAATGTATGATAATTTTGGAAAATCGAATAATAAGCTTCAGTTAACTCTTTTATCAGGAGGATCAATATGAAGCGCACTTTTAAAATCATTGGAATTTGTTTACTTATAATGATCATAATTGGTGTTGGATCGATATTTCTATCACCAAGACCTGTAACGTGGTTTTTGAAAAAGTCTTTTGCTGGTGGAATTGAAGTAGAGGCAGCTGATTATAGTATAGCAAAACAAAAAACAAGAATGGATACTGATATTGAGTACTCATCAAAATATAAAAGTAGTACTTTTGACTTGATTAAGTATAAGGGTGATCTAAAATACGTTCCAACTATTTTTTGGATTCATGGTGGTGCTTTTGTAGCGGGCGATAAAAATGATGTACGGAAATATGCTACATATATAGCGAGTCATGGGTATAATGTAGTGAATATAAATTACCCCTTAGCTCCGAGTGTTGCTTATCCAATACCATTACAACAAATTGATCAAGCGTACCGATTTATTAAAAAAAACGCAGGTAAATATGGACTGGATTTAAATAATATTTATATTGCTGGAGATTCAGCTGGAGCCCAGCTTACAGCACAATTTGTAAGCATTCAAATGAATAAAAATTACTCCAATACAGCTAAAATAGGTCAAAGCGTCGATCCAAATACAATACGTGGTGCAATACTTCTTTGTGGTCCTTATGATATGAAAGAAGTTCAGACACACGCTTCATCAAGGTTGATGAAATTTGTATTTAAGCGAGTTGGCTGGGCTTATTTTGGAAAATACAACTGGGAAGATGAAAAGATGACAAAGGAATCATCCCTTTTAAGAAATGTACCAAAAAGATTTGTATCAACATTTATAACTGACGGAAATACAGGTTCCTTTGAATCACAAGGTAAAAAATTTGCAACATTACTAGAAAAAAGAACAGGTGTTAAACAAGTCTTTTATAGTAAATCAGAAGGAAAACTAGGTCATGAATACCAGTTCCAAATGAATACAAAAGCCGCTCAAAATACGTTTAATGAATTACTCAATTTCTTGAATGGTACGAAAGTTTCTCAATAAAAAGGTGATGGAATTTATTCGATTGCTGCTTCCTTTCATAAAAAAAGAGCCTCATAAGTACTTTCACTTATGAGACTTCTTTTTATTTATAAATTAAATTATTTTACACCAACTGCATCAAATGCACTATTAACAGTTGTTACTTCAGCAGAGCTTGCACCATATAAGTCAGCAGCAGATTGTACAAGTGCTGCACGAGCTTGACTAAATGTTGCTGAAGAAGTTAAGTAAACAGTATTTGCACGATAGAAAATTTTTCCTAATTTATCAATACCGATGCCTGAAACAGTTACACCATAATGAGTTCCACCTGCTGAAATTAAGTAAGCAGCTTTATTGATAATACCGCTATTTGTGTGAACGCCACCATTATCAGATGTTCCAGTGTAACGTTTTGAATAATGATCTGGATCACCATATTTAGTTGGATCACTCATTGAACGAAGTGCGTCACCAGCAATACCTGGTGTGTAGATATCCTCACCAATCTCGTAATCTGGATTGTTATTATTATAGAACTCAATAACAGTACCAAAAATATCTGAAATAGCTTCGTTTAATGCACCAGATTCATTTTGATAGATTAGGTTAGAACTTTTTTCTGTAACAGCGTGAGTTAACTCATGCGCTACTACGTCAAGTCCACCTGATAAGTAAGTGAATGTTGTTCCATCACCATCACCATAAACCATTTGAGATCCGTTCCAAAATGCATTATTATATCTAGTGCTGTAATGGACACTTGATTTTAAAGCAGCACCATTACCATCATATGAATTACGTCCAAAAACAGTTTTATAATAGTCATATGTTTTTCCAGCATAATAATGTGCATCAACTGCAGCAGCTTCAGCTGTGCTATTTAGTAGAGTGTCAGTGCTTGATAAAAGTGTACCAGGTAGAGTAGTACGAGAATTTGCATTATATGTGAAAATACCATTACCTCTAGTATTGTCTTGTAAATAATAAGTTGAACCAGATTGAGTCATATTTAATGTTTTTGTATCACCAAGTACACCTTTTCCTGTTGCAGTTACATTTGTACCAGTAACTGCTGGTTTAGCAGCAACTGATGCTCCAGCTGATTTACTAGTAGCATGGATGCTGTCCATCGTATCAATACTATTATATTTATTTAAAATTTTTCCTGTTGAAGCTTCAATGAAATAATTATAGTTTCCAGGTTTTGGAGAAAGGAAGTTTAAGTTTACTTGATAAGCATACGTAGCATCATCACCATTTGTATATACTACTAGTTGAGCAGTAGGGTCTTTTTCATAGACAGGGGTATATCCAAGGTCTGTTTCTGCGATTTTGATAGATTTATTAGCATTAACTTTTTTAGTAGATTTTAACCCTTTTTTAGTATCTAAATTCGGAATAACTGTGCCTGAGAAAACGTTAAGAACTCCGTTATCTCCAACTACTGCAGTTTGAGTTGATCCCCATACAGGAACACCGTTATAAACTTGTTGTAGGTGAAGAGCAGTACCGTAAGTATCTTTTTTGCTAGATTGAACAATGAATGAATCTTCTGCAGACTTCGATCCTAGTTTGAACTTATCTTTGTTAGCATTTACATAAGCTTTTACAACGCCTTCAGCATTTTTAGCTGATGGTTTTGTCAGCTGGCCAGAAACGAATTCAGGTGATCCCACTGATTTGTTGTACTTGTAATTTGATAAAACATTTTTTGGTGCAGCATATGTATTAGTTACTGATAAACTACTTGCCGCCAAACCTACAGATAATCCAACCGCTAAAACTTTTTTGTTCATTAAAAATTCCTCCCCTTGGTTAACAATGTGGTATTGCGGATTTCATCGTATCACCTGAAAAACTGGTTTATCAAACTACAAAATTCGTCAATTCTTGCGTTTTGTAGGGAAAAAATAAGCGGAAATATCGAAGTAAAAATAATTCAGAATCTTTAAAATAGTTAAAAAGTCTCGAATTTAGTTAATAAATGGTAAATAAAAAATCGAATTTTATTAAGAATATTTATGTTTTTGGTTAAAATTAACTTAACAAAAAGGAGCTTAATGAGAAAAAAAGTATTGAAATTATTATATTAGAAAATGATTATTTTCTATTTTAGTAAGAAGGTAAGGACAGAAATACAGAAAAGCAGAAAAAGTAGAGTAGACCTACTTTCCTGCACTAAGTTTTAACTGAACTTTTTTCCACAGTTTACGTTCGTAAGAGGTGATGATTTTGTTTACTACATATGAAAAAAATAAGTTTGTAGGGAAAAGTATCGAATCCTTAACTAATCATATATTTTTAGATGAAGAAGATAAGATATTGTTTTTTAAAGTACTGTGTAATTATTTAGATAAAAGAGAGGGGAATAAGCTGCAATATAGCAAGCTGAGTGAACAAATTTTAGCTGACTCAGAGTTGTTAAAAGCTTATTACCGTGAAATATTATTTATAGCAGATGTTGCCTCAGATCAGGATGAGTCAGTAAGTGAATATACTACAGGACAACTATCCAGTTACTTTGGAGTAAGTATTACTACTATTAATAACTGGATTAATGACGGACGATTTATTGGATATAAAAGAAAAGAAACAAACGAACAAGCTAGGATAAAAGGGAATACCCTTTGGAAATCAAGAACTGGGAAGGTTTATCAAGTTAAAGAAATTGTGGATGAATGGGAAAAAGATAATCCAGAATCTAGTGATATGGACCAAAATGAAAAAGTATTCTTGATTAATCAAAACGCAGCTTTTGAAATTAAATATAAAGGGCTTTATGAAGAAACTTTAGGACTAAAACCACTAGCAAAAATGACACCGATGGAAGAATCGGATGCTTCTGTTTGGAGGTATTTTAGAAAGAGGCTGCACGATGAGTACGGGTTATAGACCAACTAGTTGGACCCGTATCGAAAGAGATTATTAAAGAATAGAACTATAAGTTTGATAAAGTTTATTAGCATTGAAGATTGTTACACTGTCAAAGCCAAGTATAAAATCACCCTAAAATTACCAAAATAAATAATAAAAACTAGTAAAAGGGTGAGTTACTTGAGTATCGAATTCCAGGTTGGAAAAGATTACGAAAATGGTTCAATTAAAGACGTATTACACGATCTAGGATTTCAAGAAGATGGTAGAGAATTTAAAAAAGACGGAAAGAGATTTAAATATGAAGGCTGCGATAAGTATCAAAGCTATATCTTTTCTGTGACGATGAATCAATTAAATTAATGTATTAACAAAAGACCTATCCATTTTGGTAAGGTCTTTTGTTTGTCTTGAAAGTTTAATGTTGCTAGTTATTTTTCTCATAGTACCAATGAATCTTGAAGGATCAAACAAATAAAACTTTAGAGGTATAATTAGTAGACATGCTAAATAGAATGATACAAAGAACTAGTCCTAAGTAGGTTTTAATAATAGGACTAGTTCTTTTTACGAAAAATCGTTGTTCTATATAAGTAGGAGGGGCAATTATGAACTTTACAGATTATCTAATAAATGTAAAAAAACTAAATGAAGTAAGAGCGAGTCAATATAATCATAGACTTTCAACTTTAAAAAAATATAGAATTTATAACAATGAAAAAGTATTAAGTGTTCATATGCTAAAGAGGATTAAAAGTCTTTCCAGAGATACTACAAAACAATATTTAAGAACAATTAATTATCATATTGAATTTTTGAATGATAACTATAGGATGTAACAAATGTTTATTACTTCTAAACTTAGTTGCTCAAAATAATGTTTGAAAGGGCACTCTAAAGGATAAAATCCTGATAGATTGTCTTTTTTTATTAAACAGTTTTTGAAGGGGATGAAGTAAATATGAAGAATTTTTATAGAGGAAGTATTTTTTTTATTTTAATGCTTTTTATCATGAGCGGATGTAATGGGAATACACTTGGTACAACTAAAATTTCTGATGAGACAAAGGTGGCGAATGTAACAATGAACCCTTCTTTTTTTGTAGATCCATCAATCGATTTTTCAACTAGTCAAATGACTTCGATTATCATTGAATTTAAAACGAAGCCTGCCGTGGTAGCAGTAAAGGAAGCAGAGGCATCTGGAAAACAACTTACTTTGGAAGAAGCGACTAAGCAAGTAGAGGAAAGTCATGCAAAATTTCAAGAAGAATTAAAGACTCTGCTAGAGGATCAACATGTACCTTATACGATTAGGCATGTTTATAAGAGTGCATTGAATGGTGTATCCATGGAATTACCTGGTAAGGATATTAAACGATTATCACAATCAACAGTGATTGCAAGAATTTATCCGAATAAAAAAGTACATATCATGCCTCCTGTTACACCGTATAATCAGAAATAATAGTTCATTTGTGAGAGCCTCAAAAGTTATCTACTTTTGAGGCTCTTTTTTAGAATGAAATATGAAATTTAGCAATCACTTCAAATACTATTTCATTAAAAACGGTTTATTAAGCGTTTTTAATCTACAAAAACAAAATAAATTTGCTATTATGATATAAAAAAGCTAGAAGTGAAGGTGAAACACGATGGAAATTCATTTAGTTGCAAAAGATGAGTTAGAAGCTTCAGGGATTCGGTGGGTCGTGGAATCGCACTTTACTGGTATTAACCTTGTTTCTTGGAAAACGATGGGAGAATTTGAAAAGGCTATTCAAAAGCAGCAACCCGATCTGGTCATATTTGATATGGATCACTGGAAAAATGAAAGTGAAAGATTTGGTGATTTAATCCAAAAATTTTCAATTCGTTGGTTAGGTATTTCATCCGAGCGAATTTTTCAAACGGCCTATCTTGCATTACAATATCGAGCGGAGGATGTATTGTTTCGCCCGTTTTCTCCTACTGATTTAATTAAGCATATTCAACAATTACGCTATCAAATTCGTAATAAAGAAAGATACTTCACTAGGAACATTAATGAAGAAATAAACCCATTTAATATAGATTATCCTGACCTTTTTTTGAATGAACGAATGTATGATGGTCCGATTACGATGGTTGCATTTTTGACACCAAATTCAGGGACACTTCCTCTTATCTATAAAGCATTAGAACGAAATCCTTTTACCGGGAAAAATCGTTTATTTGTAGGTTCTGACTTTATTTTATGCGTACATGAAGTCGATGAAGTGTTATTGCAGGACGAATATAATGCATTTCTTGCTCGTTGGAAAGAAATGATGGATGAGCCTCTTGCAATCGTAATGAAAGTCGGAGCTCAGGAAGAAACATTAAAAGATATTTTCGAGCAAACACTTCAGCTAACAAGGAGAATCTTCTTTGAAGGTTATGATATTATTTTGGCCGAAAACAAACCAATGCCATTTCAAGAGAAGGATCCATTCCTGACACCTTTAGAGCAACGCCACTGGATTGAAATGCTAGAAAGAAGAGATGCAAAAGCGATTCGAGACTGGATGGAACGAGAATTTTTAACATTTCAGCAGCCTTACCCAGATCCAGAAATTGTTCGAATCCGATTAACAAGTGTACTTGCACAAATACGAAGATATATGAAATCAAATAATCTTCAAAATGCATCATGGGAAGGTACTTATTATGACATTTTCCAAAAAATTGTACATGGACCGATCATCTATCAAATAGTACAAGAATTGCTTGATTTTACAACAAGACTATTGTTACAAGGGCATGATTCTTCCCAAGAAGGCCACCGTACATTAGTTGAGAAAACAAGGGAGTTAATTGAATCGAATTATTGGGATGCGGGATGGAGTTTAACGGATTGCGCTGATGCACTCCGAATTAATAAAAGTACACTAAGCCGTCGCTTTGCAGCCGAATCTAATCATTCGTTTAGAGAAACGCTCCATGAAGTGCGAATTAGAGAAGCAAAACGATTATTAGATGAAACAGACTTACCACTTGATGAAATTTCAAGATTAATTGGCTATTCTCACCAATCATATTTTAATGCAAAGTTCAAACAACTTGAGGGATGTACTCCTTTAGTTTATCGATCAGGATTGTAGGAAGTATTTAAAATACGACTGCTATTGCTATAGTAGTCTTTTTTTGTCATATTAGTATATCTAAGCCACTTGCTGCCACCATGTATAGTTAGGAGTTTGATAAATCAATCCATCTAAAATTTCATCACTGTCAACTTTAGATTAACGCTCATAATTTTATTACGGTTAAATAGTTAAGCATTTGGAAAATGAATTAAAGGCTGATCTAAATAGGTTATATAAAAAGTATGGTTTATCCACCATGCAGGAGTTTAAAGATGCTTTGAAAAATGATGGTAATTTACAAGGTTATTTATTTCAGTGTAATTACTGTAAAAAGCATCGTCTTCATGCTGATGTATCATAATTAACTTTTTTCTATTGTTTAATTATTATAAAATTAAATTTTATGTAGAAAAAATGAAAGAGGTTGCAACTATGTACGAATGGAACAAATTACTTTTAGTTGGAGAACAGGATGGCGTAAAAGGATATTTTAATACATTAATTTCGATGATGAATTATGTAAGATATACAACTTTGGAAGCTATTAAAGATATTACAGTCGAGGAATTAGATTTTCTGCACACCCCATCAGGTAATACCATTGGGATGTTATTAACTCATATGGCAGGAGTTGAGTATTGGTATCAGCTTAATACATTTGAAAATCGAGATTTAAATTCGGACGAAGAAGAGAAATGGTTACCTGGTTTAGATTTAGATGATCATGCTAGAAAGACGATTAAAGGTAATGATGCAGATTATTATATTAATCTTTTAAACTCAGTTCGAGAAGAAACTTATGCTAAATTTAATACACTTTCAGATGAGTGGTTATATGAGCAGACAGAGTTTGGAAGAGCAAAAGCAACAAATTACTTTAAATGGTTCCATGTTTTTGAGGACGAAATCAATCACCGTGGCCAAATCAGAATGATCCGTAAATTATATAAAAGTACTTAAAAATAGCTTGTGTCGTCGCATATTAATCGATGATACAGGCTTAAATTTTAGATTTCCTCCTACTATTCTCTCATATTTAACTAGTATAGATCATTAATACACGATACCTCCTCTCGATTTAATCAATTAATGAATTTAACATCACAGTTTTCTTTTAAAATAGAGTAATTTATTAATAAAAAACGAGATAGTTTATAAAAATACAAATTAACGTTAAGAGATATGAGATAATTTATAAAAAAATCATCATTTTATTATAAAATATCGGAAAATTCGTGTTAGACTGAAAATATCACATCAAGGGGGTATTAAATTATGAATACGGTTACAGTCGATAAAGTAGTTAGATATAGAGGTACGGAATTAAATACAAAAGGTTGGCAACAAGAAGCAGTTCTTCGTATGTTAATGAATAATTTAGATCAAGATGTAGCAGAGCGTCCAGAGGATCTTGTTGTATATGGTGGAATTGGTAAAGCAGCTCGTAACTGGGAGTGCTTCGATGCGATTGTTGATTCATTAAAGAATTTAGAGAATGATGAAACATTATTAGTTCAATCTGGTAAACCAGTAGCAATTTTTAAATCTCATACTGACGCGCCACGTGTTTTAATTGCTAACTCAAATCTAGTACCTGCATTTGCTAATTGGGATACTTTCCACGAATTAGATAAAAAAGGTTTAATGATGTACGGTCAAATGACAGCAGGTAGCTGGATTTATATCGGTTCTCAAGGTATTGTTCAAGGAACTTACGAAACATTTGCTGAATTAGCAAAACAACATTTCAATGGCACACTTGCTGGTACAATTACTGTTACTGCTGGTCTAGGTGGAATGGGTGGAGCTCAACCACTTGCTGTTACAATGAATGGTGGAGTTTGTATCGGAATTGATGTAGATGAAACAAGAATCGATCGTCGTATCGAAACTAGATATACGGATGTAAAAACAGATTCATTAGATGAGGCAATTCGTCTAGCTGAAGAAGCGAAAAAAGAAGGAAAAGCATTATCTATCGGACTTGTAGGAAACGCTGCTGATATTTTACCAGAAATGATTGCTAGAAACTTTATTCCAGAAGTATTAACTGACCAAACTTCAGCGCATGATCCATTAAATGGTTATACACCGTCAGGAATGTCATTAGAAGAAGCTGCAGAATTAAGAGCTTCAAACCCAGAGCTTTATGTAGCTCGTTCAAAAGCTTCAATGGCGACTCATGTAAAAGCAATGCTTGAAATGATGGAAAAAGGATCTGTGACATTTGATTACGGTAATAACATCCGTCAAGTTGCGAAGGATGAAGGAGTAGAAAATGCATTTGATTTCCCAGGATTCGTTCCAGCTTATATCCGTCCACAATTCTGTGAAGGTAAAGGACCTTTCCGTTGGGTAGCATTATCAGGTGATCCTGAAGATATTTACAAAACTGACCAAGCTATTTTACGTGAATTTGCTGATAATGAGCATTTATGTAATTGGATTCGTATGGCTCAGGAAAAAGTTCAATTCCAAGGCTTACCTTCTCGTATTTGCTGGTTAGGTTATGGAGAACGCGCTCGTTTCGGTAAAATCTTAAATGACATGGTTGCAAGTGGAGAATTAAAAGCTCCAATCGTAATTGGACGTGACCACTTAGATTCAGGTTCTGTAGCATCTCCAAATCGTGAAACTGAAAGCATGATGGATGGATCAGATGCAGTAGCAGACTGGCCAATCTTAAATGCAATGATTAATGCAGTTGGTGGAGCTACTTGGGTATCAGTTCACCATGGTGGTGGAGTAGGTATGGGTTACTCTTTACACGCTGGTGTTGTAATTGTTGCAGATGGTACAAAAGAAGCAGAAGCACGTATTGAGCGCGTATTAACAACAGACCCTGGAATGGGTGTAGTTCGTCACGCTGATGCGGGTTATGAGCTAGCTAAAGAAACTGCTCGTGAAAGAGGAGTAAATATTCCAATGCTAGATAAAGGGACTGATAAGTAATGACAAAACCAATTTGGATTAAAAATGCAGCTCAATTAGCAACGCTTGCTTCTGAAGTGAAAGGACCTCGTTCGAAGGAAGCAATGTCAGAGCTTGGTTTAATTGAAGACGGTAGCTTATGGATTGAAGATGGAGTAATCCAAGCTGTTGGTACAACAAAAGAAATTCAAGATCGCTATGCAGAAAAAATTCATGAAGCAGAAGTAGTTGATGCATCAAACCAACTAGTTACTCCTGGTCTAGTGGATCCACATACACATGTTGTGTATGGTGGAAGCCGTGAGCGTGAATTTGAAATGCGTCTTGAAGGTGCAACATATATGGATATTATGAATGCGGGTGGCGGAATTCATGCAACTGCCCGCATGACTCGTGAAGCAACTGAAGAAGAATTGATGGCGCAAACAATGCGTCGTCTAGATTCCTTCATTGCACATGGCGTTACAACTGTAGAAAGTAAGAGCGGTTATGGTATGGATTTAGAAACCGAGTTAAAGCAGTTAAGAGTGATGAAAAAATTAAAATTTATGCATGCAGTTGAATTAGTTCCTACTTTTATGGGTGCACATGCAGTGCCCAAAGAGTTTAAAGGAAGAGAAGATGAATTTGTTGATCACTTAATTAACGACATGCTGCCAATCATCGCAGAAGAAAAATTAGCTGAATTTAATGACGTATTTTGTGAAAAAGGTGTATTTACACCAGAACAATCAGAGCGAATTTTAGAAGCAGGTAAGAAATATGATCTAATTCCAAAAATTCATGCTGATGAAATTGAACCGTACGGCGGAGCGGAATTAGCTGCAAAAGTTGGTGCTATTTCAGCGGAGCATTTATTAAAAGCTTCTGATGAAGGTGTTGCTGCAATGGCTAAATCAGGAACAATTGCTTGTCTTCTTCCTGCAACAGCACTTTATTTACGTGAAGATGCTGCAAAAGGAAGAAAAATGGTTGATGAAGGGGTAGCTGTAGCCATTTCAACTGACTGCAATCCAGGTTCTTCACCAACAACTTCCATGCCACTTGTAATGAACTTAGCTTGTATTTCAATGAGACTTACTCCAGCTGAAAGCTTAACAGCAGCAACATACAACGCAGCATGTGCTATTAATCGTCAAGATAAAATTGGTTCACTTGAAGTTGGAAAGCAAGCAGATCTTGTATTATGGAATGTAAAAAACTATCAAGAATTACAATATTTATTTGGTGTTAACCATGTGAAATCTGTTTGGAAAAAAGGTATTAAGATTGTGTAATTAGTTGCAGAAAATGATAAATCAATGGGGGTCCCTTCTGATAAAAATTTAATAGGAGGAACTAGCTTTAATGAAAAACAATTATAGATTCTTTATCATTTTTATGATCATAATGATCACAATTGTTAATTATATCGACCGAGGTGCAATTGCGTATGCACAGGCTGAGATCATTAAAGAGTTTGGATTAAGTCCTATAAGTTGGGGTGAGATCCTAGGTTACTTTGGGTATGGCTATATATTCGGGGCATTATTTGGTGGAGCTTTTGCCGATAAAAAAGGACCTAAATTTATGTGGCTACTTGCTGCAACTGCCTGGTCAATTTTTGAATTAGGCACTGTATTTGCCGGTCATTTAGGTGCAACTTTATTTGGTGGATCAGCTTTAGCTGGATTTGCAGTTTTCCGCGTATTATTTGGACTTGCAGAAGGGCCTACCCTTTCAACAATGAATAAAACAATGGCTAACTGGGTTTCTCCGAAAGAAAGAGGTTTTGCAGTTGCGCTTGGTTTAGTAGGTACACCAGTAGGAGCGCTGATCACTGCACCAATCGTAGTTGCACTATTATCAGTTGCAAGTTGGAAATTGACATTTATTATTCTTGGGGTAGTTGGATTAATTTGGGCATTTATTTGGTCTAAAGTATTTACAAACCTGCCAGAAGAAAATCCAAACGTTACAAAACAAGAACTTGAGTTAATCCGTTTGAATAATCCTGTTAGTGGAAAAAGTGAAAAAGAATCTACACCATGGTACTATTTTTTCAAAAATCCTACGCTAGTAATGAATGCAATTGGTTATTTTGCCTTTTTATATGTAAATATTTTATTACTTACTTGGACGCCAAAATATTTACAAGATGAATTCGGTTTTTCATTAGCATCACTAGGATTTGTTGGAATGATTCCATGGATTGGAGCTATTTTTACAGGTTTACTTGGCGGGAAAATATCAGATTCACTTCTTAGAAAAACAGGAAATTTACGAATAGCTAGATCTTGGTTCACAGTTATTTCATTATTCTTTACAGCAATTTGTTTCATGCTGATTCCAACAGTTCACAGTGCTACAGCAGTCCTAATCTTAATGTGTATCGGTAATGCATTTAACTATTTACCAAACTCAATTTATTGGACAGTAGTATTAGATACGGAACCAAATAAAGCTGGAACATTTGGTGGTGTAACACATTTTATCGCAAACTTAGCTACAATTATTGCACCAACCTTAACAGGTAGCTTAGTAGCAAAACATGGATATAGTTCAATGTTTATCGCAGCATCAATCGCAGTAACATTAGGAATGGTTGCAATGATTTTTGTTAAACCTGGGAAACGAGAACATACTGCTAGACCTTCGAATGATCTTGCAGGTTAATAAGCATTAAAAAAAGAGAAATTGTTTAGGCAATTTCTCTTTTTTTATGCTTATAGTTAATTGCTATCAATTGATAGCAATCTTGTTGTATAATTAGCCGTTTCATTTACGAACGGTAGAATAACTTCTATAGTTGTACCTATATTTACTTCACTCTTAATATGGATTTCGCCAAAATGATTATCAATGATTTTTTTACTAATCATAAAACCTAAGCCCGTTCCTTTTTCTTTCGTAGTATAGAATGGTTGGCCCAACTTACTAATCGTATCTTCGGACATCCCGCCTCCTTCATCAATAATTTGGATCATCAATTTTTCTTCATCTCTTTTTTTGGTTCGAATGGTTAATTTTCCACCTTTTTTCATAGCTTCAATTGCATTTTTAATCAAGTTGATAAAAACCTGTTTCATTTGATTTTCATCACAATTAATATGAATATCTTCCGTTAGAAACTCAGTGATAATTTCAACATTATTCATAATTGCATCAGTTTTTAATAGAACGATAATTTGAGTTAACAACATTTGAATATCTGAATGTTCCAATTTATTAATTTGTGGTTTTGCTAGAATAAGTAGTTCGCTAAGAATTCCTTCGATTCGTTCACATTCTGATGACATAATTCTAAAATATTCTTCTTTATCTCCAAATCCATTCTTCATCAAATAAATGAATCCTTTAATAGCGGTGATCGGGTTTCGGATTTCATGGGCAATTCCTGCCGCTAATTGCCCAGCAACAGATAGTTTTTCGGTGTTTTGTAACATTATTTGAGACATCTTCCACTCCGTAATATCCCTAAAAGTTACTGACCAACCATCCAAATTCCCTTGTGCATCGTGAATGGGCGCTGCTGATAATATACCATCTACCTTAACCCCATCCTTTCGAACACGGATTGTTTCTTCTCCGAAAATAAACATTCCTTGCTTAACTTTACTTTCAAATCGTTTGACTTCTGACATAATTTCGTCTGGAATAAAACCCAAATCATACAAATGGACACCTTGTATTTCTTCTCTTGTCCAACCAAACATTGTCTCATATGCTTTATTAGAATGTACAACTTCACCATTCTGATTAAAAATTAATATGCCATCTACATTGTTTTCAATAAATGATTCAAGTTGTTTCGATTTAATTTTGAGAGTTTCCTCTGCTTTTTTTCTTGATGTGATATCACGGCAAATTCCTGTGATTCCTATCACATTTCCTTTCAAATCAACAATAGGTGAGAGAGTTGCACTAACGTGAATCAGACTACCATCCATACATTTTCGAATAGTTTCTAGACCAACAACAGATACACCAGTCCTTACTTTATTATGTACTTCTTGAATAAAGTCATTTAGAAAATAGGGAACAATCGGTAAATTCTTCCCTATAATGCTTTCAGCTGAATAACCAAACATTGTTTCAAATGAACTATTAATCTCTAACACTCGATTTTCCAAATCAATCACCCAAATTGCATCTGCATTGTTGTGAACAAAAGACTCTAGTCTTTCTTTCGTTTTGCGTAGTTCATCCTGCTCCAATTGACGATCTGTGATATCTTTTGCAATTCCATAGACTCCAACTATCTTACCGTTGTCAATAATCGGCATATTTGTAACATTTAAATAGACTACAGTGCCATTTTTATGTATTGTTCTTACTTGGTATCTTTGGGTAATACCTTCCGTAGCTCTTTTATAATGTTCCATTGCTTTATCCAAGTCTTTTTTACTTACTAGCGGTACAAATGACATCTGCAATAACTCCGATTCACTATATCCGAACATTTTTTCCATAGCTGGATTTACACTAAGATAATGACCATTTAAATCAAAAGAATATACTGCATCTGGATTTTGTTCAAAAAGGGATTTGTAATGTTCATCCTTTTGTGTTTGTGATCGCTTTCTATCTGATATATCTTGGAAATATACACTTAATCCGCTTAATGAAGGATACGCCTTCACCTCAAACCACATATTGAGTGGGGGGAAATATGCTTCAAAATTATCTGGTTTTTGTTCATGGATCGCTTTATGATAATGCATATAAAAGGCTAACTCTATTGCTTCAGGAAATTCACTCCATATATTTTTACCAACTAAGTTATCCCGATTACGAAAAAGTAGACGGGCAGCTGCTGAGTTTACATAAGTAAAATTCCAATTTACATCTAACGCAAAGAATCCATCGCTAATTCTCTCTAAAATCTCATAAGCGTTTCCTACTGTGTTACTCATCTGCTACCTCGCTGTCCATTTATATTTATTAGTATCAGTGAATGTCTACTATTATTTATTTCTCTTATATCTCCAACTAACTATTCTTGTCGAATGTACGAAAATCCTGCTAATAACATCTTCATTTAGCCTTTTTGGAAAAAAACAATCATTGTTTTATAACATTTTAATTTAATAGAACCTTGTTTATAAAAATGAATTTTGTTCAATAAAGCGAGTAATTTACTAACTTCAAAAAAGATCTAATGAACTTGACGTGCAACTAATTAATTGCTTATTATATAAATATTGAGGAGGTCGAAGAAAATAGATAAGGTTTTTAAAGCACTTGCCGATTCAAGTCGTAGAAAATTGCTTGATGAATTATTTATAAATAACGGACAAACATTAAGTGAATTGTGTCAAATTCTTGAAATGAGTAGACAAGCAGTAACTAAACACCTGGTAATATTAGAAGAAGCAAATCTTGTTGTTATAGAATGGCATGGTCGAAATAAGCTTCACTATCTTAATCCAGTACCGATTAACGAAATATCAAAGCGATGGATGAATAAGTACGAAGATAATCGCTTAGATGCATTAAGTGAATTAAAAAAACTTGAGGAGGATTTGAACAATGAATAAACCACAATTTGTTTATGTTTCATATATCGCAACTACACCCGAAAAGCTATGGGAAGCTTTAACAAGCACTGAATTTGCTGAAAAATATTTTTTCGGAACTGCAATTGAATCTGATTGGCAAGTAGGTTCAACGGTTTCTTATCTACGAAATGGTGAAGTTACAGATTACGGAACGATTTTAAAATGTGAGCCATTTCGTTTACTTTCTTTCACATGGAACCATACAAATGATCCGACGAATCGTAAAAAACCATCAATCGTTACATTTGTGCTGAAAGAATTAGAATCCACAGTTAGATTAACGCTTAAACATGAGAATTTAGAACCGACTGATTTAGTAGATCGTGATGACACATTTGAAGGATTAAACAATGGTTGGCCAGCAATATTAAGTAACTTAAAAAGCTTGCTTGAAACAGGAAATACTTTGCCACCTATTTCAATATAAGTAAGAGGAAGGGACTGTCCCATAACGACGTCCTTTTTTTGTTGTAAAAATACTCGAGAAGTGGGGATAAAACAGTGAGTTAATTTGTCTTTTTTTCTAAAACGAAAAGAATTGAACCGTGTTTACTAGTTTTCTAATTGAAAGTAACGACTAACGTACAATTTCAGGACATAATACCTTAACTGGTATGGGTAATTCTTTGATTTAATTGTGCTTCTCTGGAATTTAATTGCAGTTTTGCTATTTTTAATTGCGATTCTCTAAATATAATTGCAGTTTTGCCAATTTTAATTGCGATTCCCTAAATTTAATTGCAGTTTTGGCAATTTTAATTGCGATTCCGAGATTTTATTTGCAGTCCATTGTTTTATCCCAGAATTTCCTTAACCTATATTTTACATATATCGTATTATAAGATATAATCTATTCATAAGATATATTCGTATTGTACGATATAAAGGAGAATCAACATGGATAAAGAAATTAAACAATTGAATCAACTATGGACTGATATTTACTATCTTTTACGATATAAGCATAAAGAAAATATTACGCACCAAAGCGTTCGTATTTTACAAATTATCGATAAAGAAGATGAAGTTGGGATAAAGGATATTGCTGAAGGAATTAAAGTCTCGCACAATACAGCGTCAGAACATGTTAAACGTCTATTAGAAAAAGAATATGTTTATAAAACTCGTGGTGAGATTGATCAACGAAAAGTAATTCTAATGCTTACTGATTTAGGGAAAGAAGTTTTGTTACAAAATTCAAGTTTAAATGAAGAAAAGCTCCAACAGCTTTTTTTTGAACAGATGACAGAGCAAGAAAGGGAAACGATTTTAAAAGCCTTTAATTTAATGAAAGAGAGGGCTGAAAATGTACGCGATTATTAAAATATTTACTTCTGCAATTATTATCGGAGTTATAACTGAAATAGCACGCCGATTTCCTACACAAGGTGGATTGATTGCAGCATTACCTATCGTTAGTCTTTTAAGCCTAATTTGGCTAAATGTTCAAGGTGAACAAGTGCAAACATTAAGTAAATTTGCATATGGAGTTGTACTAGGGATTCCGGGTACGGTAGTTATGTTATTAATTATCGGAGTTGCGCTTCAGCACTCATTTCACTTAGTTGTTTCAATCGGACTTGGTATTATAGGATGGCTTGTTTATATTTTTGCTCAAGATTTAGTGGTGAAACATTTGTTTTAATTTTCGCGACTCTTTTATATTTTTGAAAAAAGCTTTGATATAATGAGATAAAACGCAATTATAGGAGAAAAAATGCTTAAAAAATTAAAATTATGGGCGAAGAAATTAAAGCGACAAGTCTTCACACTTTATTTTGCATGCAAGGATGAACGTGTTCCGTGGTATGCAAAGGTATTCATAGTTTGTGTAGTAGCATATGCTTTTAGTCCGATTGATTTAATCCCTGATTTTATTCCAATTTTAGGCTATTTAGACGATGTAATCCTCATTCCTTTAGGGATTTATATCTCATTAAAGCTAATACCAGATAATGTAATAGTTGACTGTGAATTGAAAGCAGAAGAAATGATGAAAAATGGTAAACCTAAAAATTGGATAGTTGGATCATTTATTTTGATGATTTGGTTAGTGATTTTTATTTGGATAATTTTTAAAGCTTATCAATTAATTAAATAATATCTTCAGACTGAATGAAAGAACGACTGTCCTATTTTGAGGGTAGTCGTTTTAATTTTTTTATGGAGTACTAAATGTACTTCTATGATTAATGTCACACCTAAATTAATTTAGAGCATTTACGAAAATATTAAGAACTGGGGGGATTATTAGAACGAAATAAAAGAAGAAAATCCACAAGGTAATTATTCCTTGTGTTTTTTATGAATTGCACATTTCCCTGCTTTCCCCTTAAACCCACATTAAATATCAGTCTCATCTACAAAGTGTCCAACTTAATCCAATTCTCTACAAAATATAAAAATATTGGAAAAAAGAATTAGTTATGAAATAAAAGCTTACTTGAATATAAATTTAGTAAAACCTGTCTATGGAGGACTATTTATGGCTTTTGTTGCAATCTATACAGTTGGTAGGCTAAAACACCCATATGACCACTCTGCTTCTCGTCAATTTTTTTCTGTAGGGAATGATGTCTTTCGTCAGGCTACAAAATCAGGACACATGATTGATGCGTTTTCATCTGATGGAATCGCTCTCCCTGAAGAAGCTAGTAAGGGGGACGGTTATCCTATCCTTACACTAACGATATGGAAGAATCTAGAATCACTATATCGCTTTACGTACTCGGGACAACATAAGCAAGCGTTGAAAGATCGAAGTAAATGGATGGAATCTTATAAAGAGAAACATCTTTCATATGTTGTTTGGTGGACCGAGAAACAAAGCGATGTATCGTGGGAAGAGGCCTTTAAAAGATATGACTACTACATTCAAAATGGACCAACTCCTACTGCTTTTGATTTTAAGCATGCATTTGATCAACATGGTGAAACGCTATTAATTAAGTAGTAATAGATTTCTAGATGAATTGTGTCTAAATGATAAAAAAGTATGAATTTTACAAAATATTAATAATTCCTACTTGATTTATAGGAATACTTGTATTAATATTTTCGTAAATTAATATTATTAAAAGAAAAGGGGGAGAAAAATGAATACATTTCTTATCTGCGTAAATGTTGTTATCTTATTAGTACTTATGTATGGCTTGTATTTTATGCAAAAAAAGCATGTATCTTTTTCAAAACGTGTATTCGCAGGTTTAGGTTTAGGTCTTATTTTTGGTTATATTATTCATTTAATCTATGGAACTGAACATGACGTTACAGTCGGATCAATTGACTGGTTTAGCATTGTAGGTAGTGGTTATGTAAAACTATTACAAATGATTGTTATGCCACTTGTATTTGTTTCGATTGTCGGAGCGTTTACAAAATTAAAATTAACTAAGAATATCGGTAAAATTAGTGTCCTTGTTATTGGGATTCTACTTGGTACAACAGCTATTTCAGCAGCAATTGGAATTGGATCTGCTTTAGGATTTGGACTTGATGGAATCAAAATATCAGCAGGTGCTGCAGAGACTGCTAGAATTACAGAATTACAAGGCCGTGTGCCAACTGTAGAAGCGATGACAATTCCAAAACAAATCCTTGAATTAATTCCTAGTAATCCATTTTTAGATTTAACAGGTGCACGTGCAACTTCTACAATTGCAGTTGTAATTTTTGCAGCACTTGTGGGTATTGCATATTTAGGAGTAAAACGTAAAGAGCCTGAAACTGCAGAGTTTTTTGCGAAAATAATTGATACACTTTATTCAGTAACGATGAGAGTTGTATCGCTAATTCTTCGTTTAACACCTTATGGAATCTTAGCAATCATTACAAAAGTAGCAGCAACAAGTGATTATGATGCAATCGTAAAATTAGGTAAGTTTGTAATAGCATCTTATGTGGCTTTAATCGCAATGTTTATTGTGCATTTATTATTATTATCATTTGCAAAACTAAGCCCAGTAAGATATGTGAAAAAAGCTTTACCAACTTTATCATTTGCATTTACATCACGTACAAGTGCTGGAACATTACCAATGACAATTAAAACACAAACAAAAGATTTTGGCGTTTCAGAAGGAATTGCAAACTTCGCTGGTTCGTTTGGGCTTTCAATCGGTCAAAATGGATGTGCTGGTATCTATCCAGCAATGTTAGCTGTAATGGTAGCACCATCAGCTGGTGTCGATCCAACAAGTGCATCATTTATTATCTCTTTAATTTTAATCGTAGCAATCAGTTCATTCGGTGTTGCTGGTGTCGGTGGAGGAGCAACTTTTGCGGCACTTATCGTACTATCAGTTATGAATCTTCCAATCGCAATCGTTGGATTACTAATCTCGGTTGAACCCCTAATTGACATGGGCCGTACAGCTCTAAACGTTAGTGGAGCAATGACATCAGGTATCCTAACAAGTAAAGCTACAGGAGAATTCGAAAAAGAAGTTTATCAGCAAGCTAATGTTGTAGACGTTGTAGAAGCATAAATTTAGTTAAAATGGATAGCCTGTATTGGCTATCCATTTTTTTTATAAATAGAATAAGCCAAGATAGAAATTTACAATCCTTTCACTCATAGAAGTATAATCAAACTTTACAAACTACGAATCTCGCCTTTATACTGAAATTAGTTGGAATTTTCTTTCAATTTTAAGTGGTGTAATTTTGAATTTTATTTTCAAAAATGAAACAAATATTCCAACGATTAGGCTTATGAAAGTTTGGACATTTTATCTTAATGGGAGGAGATTTAAATTGGCTCGAATGACTCGTAGTATTGTAACGTCAGCACTATCGCTTGCTTTGGTTACGACAACAGGTTCTGTCAGCTACGCTCAAACAAATGCAGAGAAAACCTCAATCCAGGCAGAGGTGAATGGAATGAAACAAAACAAACATAGTGATAGCTTTCCTATGTTAAGCAAAGTAAAACGTCCTGAAGAGGTTGGATTTTCATCTGAGAAATTAAAACAAATAGATGAATTAATCCAGCAGGATGTAACCAATGGTTTTCCAGGTGCAGTTCTAATGATTATCAAAGATGGGAAAATTGTAAAAAACACTGCCTATGGGTACTCGAAAAAATACGATAGGCTTTCACCACTGGAACATCCTCAGAAAATGAAGACTAATACAATGTTTGATTTGGCATCAAATACGAAAATGTATGCAGTTAACTTCGCTTTGCAACATCTTGTTAGTATCGGAAAAATAGACTTGAATTCGACTGTGCAATCATACTTTCCAAATTTTAAAGACAAATCGACTGATATAATTAAAGGGAAGGATACCCTACGCTTAATCGATATTTTACACCACACTGCTGGTTTTCCAGCTGATCCACAATATCACAATCCTACTGTAGCAGGTTCCTTGTATACACAAGACCGTAATGAAACATTTGAAAAAATCGCTGAAACACCGTTAGAATACGTACCTGGTACGAAAAACATTTATAGTGATGTGGACTATATGATCCTTGGTTTTATTATTGAGAAGGTAACTGGAAAAAGATTAGACGACTATGTAGAAAATACGATTTATAAGCCGTTAGGTCTAAAACAGACAATGTTCACCCCCTTGCAAAAAGGATTCAAACCGAAAGATTTCGCGGCAACCGAGTTAATGGGGAATTCACGTGACGGTATTATTTCGTTCCCAAATATTCGTACATACACAATACAGGGAGAAGTACATGATGAGAAGGCATACTACTCTATGGGTGGCGTATCTGGTCATGCGGGGCTGTTCTCTACGACAAGCGACTTAGCGGTTCTATTGCAAGTAATGTTAAACGGAGGTGGATATGGAAAAGTAAAACTATTTGATCAAAAGACGATTGATCAGTTCTCAGCACCTTCCGATTTAAATCCAACATATGGCTTAGGGTGGAGGAGAAATGGCTCTCCAAGTATGTCGTCTACGTTTGGTTTGTATGCAAGTCCAAATGCGATTGGACATACGGGCTGGGTAGGCACTCTGACCATTATAGATCCAGATAATAATTTAGGGATTGTCTTATTGACCAATAAAAAACATTCACCTGTAATTAATCCACTAATAAATCCGAACAAATTTGTAGGGGATGACTTTGCTACAGGACAATATAAAGCCGTCGCGACTGCTGTGTATGAAGCGTTGATTAAGTAATTGTTCTTGAACAAGGAAAGAGAAAAATCTTCTAGATTGAATGATATTTCTCTTTTTTATTATTAAGTAAAATATCATTGGTTAAATTCATCGTATATCCCACTAAAATTTTATTGCAAATGCAACAATATTAGATTAGATTTAAAGTATAGTATTTTTATTGCATTTGCAACAAAAATGATTAAGGAGGTAATACGAATAATGTATATTCCAAAATATTATAAAGTCACAAATCCTGAAGAAATTTGGGATTTCGTTCAAAAAAACGCTTTTGGTACGCTTATCACAACAAAACAGAGTAGACCAATTGCTACTCATTTACCTTTAGGTATAACTAAAAAAGGTGAAGATTATTATATTACTGGGCATATTGCATATGGAAATCCACAATGGAGAACACTTGAGAATAGTGAAGAAGTACTTGTTATGTTTCAAGGACCTCACGCTTATATTTCATCTTCCTGGTATGAAGTTGAGGAAGTTCCGACATGGAATTATCAAGCCGTGCATGTTTACGGAAAAGCAAGCATTTTAGAAAGAGATGAATTAGTAGATGAATTAACAATTATGCTAGAAAAATATGAAAAAAATCGTGAAAACCCAGTACTGTGGGATAAACTTTCTCCAGACCTTTTAGAAAGTGAACTAAAAGGTATAGTGGGATTTAAGATTAAAGTGGAAGAAATTCAGGCCTCATATAAATTAAGCCAGAACCGAAGCGAAAAGGATTATAATCATATCATTGATCATTTACGAAAAGAAGAAGATCCACATTCAAAACAAATGGCTGAAGTGATGGGAAATAGATTAGATCATTTATCTTTTAAGGAAAGTAAGAAGTAAATTTGATTTTAAAAATGAAATTGAACTAGTGCAATTCATTAACCGCATATAAATTATTAAAAGCTGTCTTTTTAGATAGCTTTTTTGGGTTCAAAAACAATTAAGTATGACATAGGAATCTCAGTTAAAGGATGTGAAGATCGTTGTTGATTGTGTTACTCTCCTTCTTAATAGGAGTAACCATGTTGATGATCTCGATTTATCTATTAGATTTCTATTTGTTTTTTCGTATTTAGTGCCATCTTATTTTGTTTAGGGAAAAGGTCTTTTTATTTAAGCCATCAAAAAATTTTTTGCTAATTAAACATATTTTATAGAAGAAACAAAAGAATGATCAGAACCTATGGTAAAATTAAATTACATATCTTTCCAATTAAATGTAAAATGAACTGCTTTTACATCGAATTTAATGAACTTTGTCTGAGTTAGTTAATAAAAAATATAAAAATACATAATATAAAAATACTAGTGAAGAGGAGTATAGAATGAAAGAATTTTTACAGCTTTTAAAAAAGGGTAATAAATCTGCATTATTAGCAGCAATTGTTAACGCTGTAATAGCGATAATAAAAGGAATAGGATTTAGTATGACAGGAAGTGTTGCACTTTTTGCTGAGATGATGCACAGTGCTGCCGATACTGCGAACCAACTTTTTGTATTTAGCGGTTCAGCTTTAAGTAAAAAAGCACCAACAGATCGGTTTCCAAATGGATTTGGCCGACTTGTTAATTTAGTTTTACTTGGTGCAGTCTTAATTGTAGGAATTATGGCATTTGAAACGATTGTCGAAGGAATCCAGCATATTATACATCCAAGCCACTCTTCGGGGCTTACTATTACTCTTTCTATTTTGGGTGCTTCAGTAGTGCTTGAAGCATTTGTACTTTACAAAGCAATGAAAGAAATTAGTCATGAATTAGGAATAACAACAAGTGGTTTTGGAGTGGTTACCGAGGCAATTTCTAATTTAGGAAAAGCAAAACCAGCTACAAAATTAGTTTTCTTAGAAGATACAGTAGCAACACTAGGCGGATTACTAGCGATGATTGCAGTAATCATTGCTTACTTTACACCTTTTCATCAAGCGGAAGGTATTGCTTCTGTCATTATCGGTATTTTGATGTTCCTTGTTGTTGGAAAAGTTTTTCTTGATAATGCTGCAGGCGTAATTGGTGAATCCGATGAAGAAATGGAAGACAAAATTGGTGAGATCGTAATGGAAGATCCAGATGTCAAAGATATACAAGCTCTTACGGTTGTCAAAGAGGGAGAAGATTTACATGTTGAATTAGAAATTGAACTAGACCCTAATTTAACAGTAGCTCAAGCCGATGACATAAAAGATCGATTAGAAGAAAAAATCATGAAAGAAAAAGGTGTAACAGACGTAATTATTGAATTGGACGAAGATGACGGAGTTCAAAATTGGACTGATGATAATAAGACAGAATTAATTGAAAAATAATAAAGATTGAAACGACAATATAATGTTTGTCGTTTCTTTTTAGTCTGGAGATTTATTAGTTAATGAGCTTTGTTGTTTCAGGATTTTTTTCATAATTTGAAAATTAACTTTCAAGTTGATTATTTAGTTCTGTAACAGCATTATTTATTCTCAATTCTGTTTCTTCCATTTCTTTAGTAGCATTTTCAAGTGTACCTCGTATATATTTCCCAGTGTTATAGTCCTGAATAAATTTGCCTTTATATACTCCTTGTATTCCATATAACTTGGATTCTAAATTCGACTCATTTTCATCAACTAAGAAAACAATATTACTTTGTCCTATATTAGATTTAAGGAATCCTTCAAATGAAATATTAAGTTTTTCATTTAATTCTGTTTTAGATAAATTTTTAAATTTTTGATCAAGCCCGAAATCTTTTTTTGAAATTTCACCTCCATATTCTAAAATTGATATGGTCCTTCCTTTCAACCGTTTGTCACCTGCAATAACATTCTTTATTTTAAATGTTAATTTTGTATATGGTGTACCATGACTTTTCTCATCGATTTGAACAAATGGTTCAGTTGCAATAACAGTTCCTTTAACGACTAGGTCAGAGTTTTTCATTAAGTCTTCAATACGATCAAAGTTTCCAAAAAGGCAAATACTTACTTTGGTAGCCTCTTCTTTTGAATTTGCTTGAAATTGTGACTGATTAGAAGACAAATTTGATTTTTTTATATCAGTTTCACTATCAATTCTTTTACGATCTTTTATTACTTTGAAGGATGTATCTTTTTTATTATTGAATAGATTTTGAGAATAAAAGATGAAAAGAGATAAGCTAATTAAGAGACAAATTATAACAATTAAACCTTTAAATAGTTTTTTCATGTTCTCTCCAATTCATATATTATGTATTAAGAAAATCCTAGTATATGAATATTTTACCAGTAGAAAATTCGTAGGGATTATAATATATTGGAAAATTTGTGAACAGTATCACATTTTGGGGTTTGATTTCTTTTGATATGATATAGATTCTTAAAGGATTCAATCAAAAATAAAAGAATTATATTAATTGTACAAACTTTTTAATGAATGTTTGTTACGAAGTTAATAGAGATATTACATTAAGATGTTAAAATACATGTTTTAGTTAAAGGTATATTAAGGAAAAGTTATCAAAAAGATAATAGGTAGTTTTCTTGTATAGTAGTGTTAGGGGAATTAGGACAATTCTATGTCTCAAACTGAATTGGATAATTCTAATCTACTAAAACGTACATAAAAAGATAAATCTTAGAATGAAAATGAATGGTTCTTTGAAAAACGTGAAATTATGTAATCGGTATGACGAGGAGGAATAATCATGTTTGAATTTGAAAATATAGAACAGTTTGCAAGAATAAAAGTTATTGGTGTTGGTGGTGGCGGAAATAACGCTGTTAACCGAATGATTGAAGATGGAGTAGAAGGCGTTGAATTCATTGCTTTTAACACAGATGCACAAGCTCTAAAACAATCAAAAGCTGAAATTACAATGCAAATCGGTGCAACGTTGACGCGTGGTTTAGGCGCAGGTGCAAATCCTGAAATTGGAAAAAGAGCCGTTGAAGAAAGTAAGTCGCAAATTGAAGAAGTACTAAAAGGAGCAGACATGGTTTTCGTTACAGCTGGAATGGGTGGCGGAACAGGTACAGGGGCAGCACCAGAAGTTGCGAAAATTGCTCGAAAGCTTGGTGCTTTAACAATTGGAGTAGTAACTCGTCCTTTCAAATTTGAAGGGAAAAAGCGTGCAACAAATGCTGAAGGTGGAATTAAGGAACTTAGAGAAGCGGTTGATACATTAATTATCATTCCAAACGATCGATTATTGGAGCTAGTTGACAAAAAAACACCGATGCTCGAAGCTTTCCGTGAAGCGGATAATGTACTTCGACAAGGGGTTCAAGGGATTTCCGACTTAATCGCAGTACCAGGATTAATCAATCTTGACTTTGCTGATGTTAAAACAGTCATGTCTCATAAAGGGACAGCCCTTATGGGAATCGGTATTGCCAAAGGTAAAGACCGTGCTACAATCGCTGCTCAGAAGGCATTAAATTCTCCGTTACTAGAAACTTCTATTAATGGAGCTCATGGTGTAATTATGAATATTACAGGTGGACGTAACTTAAGTCTATTCGAAGTACAAGAAGCTGCAGATATCGTTGCTTCTGCATCTCACGAAGAATTAAATATGATTTTCGGTTCGGTAATCGACGAAAACTTAAAAGATGAAATTATTGTAACGGTAATTGCTACAGGATTTGCGGATAAAGAAGAGAAAATGGCAAGAACTCCTTCTAGACCAATAGAAGAAGCACCTAGCTTATATAATAGAGAGCAACGATTCCAACAAGATCAGAGATATCGCGTAGACCAACAGCAAGATTACGGTCGCTATAATGATCAGCAAGACGCAGGTCGATACACAGAACAGCAAAATTATGGACGTTACAATGAACAAAAAGATCATAATCGCTATAATGAGCAACAAGATTATGGGCGATATAATGAACAAAATGATTACGGCCGATATAATGAACAGCAAGATTATAACCGTTACCAAGAACGACAAGATCATAATCGTTACACAGAACAACAAGATTACGGACGCCATAATGAGCAACAAGAATATGGCCGTTATAATGAGAAGGAAGATTCAACTTCATATATTCCAGCATTCTTACGTAATCGAAAAAACAGAAATAGATAGATTTATAGAAGTAGAGAAGGACATGAGTGGTGATGCTCATGTCTTTTTATTTTGATTCTATTTTAAATTCTAATTCAACTCCATGGATATGCAAACTTAAACTATTCCATTTCATTCCGATATACTGTTGATTTCACCCTTATCTTTACTTCTTTTTCTCTTCCAATCTATAAATATTAATAATAATGGGCCTGTACAAAAAAATAATACCTGTAACAAAAGAACATACAATTTATACTTATGAAACTCTGGGCCAACTATAATCAATACTGTAAACATTATGTAAGAAAATATAATTAATATATTTCTTGCTAATTTCATACTATTATCCTCCTGTTTCAAAACTGTCTCTAATTTTTCAGTAAACGTATGCGAAATTATGTTAACATTTAAAAAGGAAAAATTAGCCAATATTTATTGTTAACTTTACCACATTTTTTAACTCCCTTTAGATTTTCTGAAGATTAAACAGAACTCTTATTCTATTAAAACTATTATTTATATATTATTTTTGAAAAATTATTGATTCTTCTCCAAGGTTCTTTTTAAAGACTTTTTAAAAATGAAGCATGAAATCTGTCTTTAGATGGATGCTTAATATAAATTGCATTATGAAATAGATTGAAAAAAATTAAAATTATTAAAACTTTTTTAGCTCTCAGGAGTCTAATGTATAGAACATCGAGATGGAGGGATTGAGATTGCAGGATCATAGTCTAGTGAAAAGGGCTATTAAAGGAGATGAGGAAGCATTTTTGTCAATTATGGATGAGCATAAATTGTCATTATATAAAACTGCATTAGCTTACTTGAAGAATAAAGATGAGGCAATTGAAGCAATTCAAGAAGTAACCTTTAGAGCTTATCAAAACATTAAAACATTGAGAGAACCAAGTTATGTAAAAACATGGCTTATTCGGATTATGATTAATTACTGTCAGGATTATATAAAGAAGAATAATAGAGTAACATTCGATGATGAATATATTTCGCAGCAAGGTACGAACGAAGACTATAACTATATTGAAATAGAAGAAGCAATGTCTCAACTAGATGATACCCAGCGACAGTTATTACATTTAAAATATTTTCACGATGTCAAAATCAAAGATATTGCAATTATGTGGAATCGCCCAGAAGGTACGGTAAAGACTTGGTTAAATAAGGCATTGAGATCATTACGAGGAATTCTTGAAGAGAAAGGAGAAAAAGGCCGTGTTTGAAAAAGAAGAAAGAGAATTAAAAAATTTGAAAGAAAAATACGAAAACGTCGATATACCTCTTGATGAAATTGACGAGGCTATAAAAATTGGTTTTCAAAATGCAAAAGAAGTTAAGAAGATCACAAAACCGAAACGGAAATTTAGAATTTGGTCAATAGTTGCAGCTGCCATTTTTCTTTTTGGTATTCTAGCAAGTATACGTGTATCTCCTACGTTTGCTGATTATTTAACGAAAGTACCAGGAATGGAGAAGATAGTTGAAATGATTCGTGAGCGTGATGATAAAGGTTTACTTTCAGCAGTAGAAAATAATTATGCTCAAAAGATTGGTACATCACAAGAAAAGAATGGCATTAAAGTTACAATCGATTCTGTTATTGCTGATGAACAAAACATTGTAGTGTTTTATACGATTAGTAGTAAGTCAAAACAACAAAACTTTAAAGTAAATCTAGCTTCACTTCAACCAATAGATGGAAAAGAATTGCCAGAACATTCGTTATCCTTTGGAGGCACTATTGATGAAGTGGGAGGACATAATACAAGCACAGTAGAATATGATTTTGATGAGCCATATAAACAGCAGGATTTTAAATTGGTATTAAAAGTTAAGAGCGGAAAACAAACAGAACAATTTTCGATTCCACTTTCAATAAAAAAACATGAAAAAACGAATCAAATATATGAACTAAATAAAACAGTAATGATTGAAGGACAAAGAATAACAATTAAAAAAGTTACCATCTATCCACTCCGTGTAGCAGTACAAGTTGAAATGGATCCAAGTAATTCAAAGAAAATACTAGATTTCTCTGATATAAAACTTGTTGATCGAAACGGTGAGGTATGGTCAAAAATAAATAATGGAACTTCTGCAAAAATTATTAGCGATAATGAAAGAATTATCTTTTTACAGAGTAATTATTTTAAAGATCCAAAAGAATTATATTTTGTCATAAATAAACTTCAAGCAATTGATAAGGAAGATGAGTACCTAATAATTGATACTGAGAAACAAAAAATTCTGAAACAGCCAAAAGGCAATTATTTATCTGACCTAAAAAAAGAAGGAGAAGCTATATTTTTTACTTTGAATACAAAAAAGGAATTCAATTACGACATGATTGGATCAATCTCAGATGCAAACGGAAAAGTGATTGAAATTAATGAATCCTATGTGACAGGCAATGTCAGTAATAAGCAAGAAATAGGTTTTAAGATTTCATCTTCTCAAAAGTATATGAATCCAATAAAAATTAATCTTGAAGCATTTCCTTCATACATTGAAGGAGATGCTAAAGTAAGGGTTAGATGAATTAACCTAACGGACATGAAATAGGAAAAAACAAAAACGTAATCTTTTCTATGAATATCAAGAAAAGATTGCGTTTTTTAAGTTACTACAGACTATTCACCTTATGACAGTAAGGTTCAGGTGGATAGTTGTGTTTAAACTTTTCAAAATCCCAAGTTCCAAGGAATTTTTTTGCGGCTTGGTATCCATTTGTGAAAAGTGCTTCTTTTTCTTTTTTAGTTAAATTGAAATCAGTGCTTGAAATTTCACCAGTTGGGATTTTTATTGTTCGTTCATTTACTTCTGATGTTAGATGTCGAATATCGTGTGCTTGTCTCATCGTTATAAATATTGATTTATAGAATGAGATTGGATTATGACCATCCAGTGGTTTTGCAATAATTTCTTCATCAATTAAGCGAAAACCAAAAGTCGGCCATTCTTGATGGTCATCGAAAATCCAAATTGGAAAATTACTTAGAATTCCACCATCAACTATTAATATTGGATAATCATAATTAGGAGTTTTTAGTTTAATTGGTTGAAAGAAAAAGGGAATTGTACCGCTCATTCTAACTGCTTGGGAAATGGTTATATCTTTAGTTGATAAGCCGTAATCAGGTAAATCATCAGGTAAAACGACCATTTTACCATTACTAATATCTGAAATAATGATTTTTAATTTTCCTTCTTCTAAATCATCGAAATAGCGAATTCCTTTTTTTGATAACAAAGCTTCTAACCATTCTTCTTCAAAATCATTTTTATATAACCCATTTTTAAATAAGATATTTAATCCTAATCCGATTAAAGGAATAAAGTGCAACCATGTTTTTGTAATAAATTTCTTATAATCTAGATGATCCATAATTTCCTTTAATTCTTTCCCTGTATAGCCACATGCTAGAAGAGTAGCAACAATAGCACCAGCAGAAGTGCCTGCCAAACGTGCCCATTCATAACCTTCTTCTTCTAAAGCACAAATAGCACCAACATGCCCGATTCCTCGAACTCCTCCTCCTTCAAAGATACCATCTATTTTCATTTTGTTACACCTACCTTTCAGAAAAATGAATTATACTAATATAATATATGGAGGTTCTGTTTAAGTGTGATTAGCTATTGATTCAATCATATTTATCAATGAATTTATTTTTTGGGAAATAATCTGACAATCTTTGCAGATAAATTAAAACTAGAGAAATTTTATTTACTACAAAATTTCAGATGAAACATTCAAAAAGTTGCAGAAATATTTATATGATGAATATTTTAAATTCAATATGAAATACTAACAGCAATCTGATAGTTTATATCAGAAAATTTTATTAAAAGGGGCTACATATCATGGCAAACAGATCTTCAAATCAATATGTTTCACCAAATGCTGAATCTGCAATCGAACAGATGAAGTATGAAATTGCAACAGAATTTGGAGTACATTTAGGTCCAGATTCAACGTCTCGTGCAAATGGTTCAGTAGGTGGAGAAATCACAAAACGTTTAGTTCAAATGGCTGAACAAAGTCTCGGTGGCTATTCAAGATAAAAGATTTAATTTGAGAGATGAGTTAATTAAAGGTAATTAATTACCAAATGATTAACTCATCTTTTTTTGAATTTTTTTAAGAAACTTTACATAATTTACCAAAACAAAAAGCAAAAGATTAAATAAAAGGAAGGTTACCAATAAAATATCAAGCAAATTATTTTAATTTGTATTATTATAATTAAAAATGAGTCGATATAAGTAGAGAGAAAATTTAAATAATTTGGTATTATTAAACTAACTCAATGTAAATATAGAGAGAATTATATTGAGTAGATAAAGAGATAGAAATAAATGGGGAGTTGCAAGTATGAAATCAACTGGAATTATTAGAAAACTCGACGATCTAGGAAGAATTGTTCTACCAAAAGAGCTAAGAAACACAATGAATTTAGAGAACAATGCTCCATTTGAAATTCATTTTGAAGAAGGTATGATTATTCTTACAAAATATGATGAAAATTCCGGTCTTAGTGGAATTGTCAGAAGACTAGATGACTTAGGAAGAATTGTTTTACCAAAGGAATTAAGAAAAATGTTAAATCTAAATAAATATGAACCATTTGAAGTATTTATTGAGGAACAAAAGATTATCCTTAAACAATTTGTTTCAAGTAATGCTTGTATGATAACAGGAGTTATTGATGAAAATAATTTCTCGTTTGATAGTGGAAAGATTGTAGTAAGTAAAAACGGCGCAGAAATTCTAATAAAGGAATTGCAAGAATACATAGCTAAATAAAAAATGTTTAAAAGTGCTCTTTTATCTTTTCAAAGTAGAAGAGCACTTTTTTGTTTGAAATAGTTTTATGGAATAAGAGTTTATCCTTTCTAGAGTAATATAAGAATCTCTTTTTGGTTTCTCAACGATTTACTACAAATTTGTTAAAACCCTCTAAAATACACCAAGATAATAAGACACTACATAGAATGATAATTTCCATTTTTCACATCTCCTTTTTTTGTTCTATTTTTAAGTTCTCTTAGGCTTTAATTGTCTTGAATTTTAAGATTGTATGTTCTGTTTTGTTTGGATGTTTTTATTATACACGAACATCCATTCTAATGTAAGTAGTTTTTTTAGAAAATAGATAGATTTTTTACGAACATATATTCAAAGTAGGTCATTTGTTCGATTCTCTAATAATACGATTGGTAAAAAAATGGACAGCCATAAATCCTGGCTGTTCTATTTTAATGAAACGAATGTTTTTTTGTACTCTATTTCTGTACTGTAAAAGTATGTTTCTTCAAGAAATATGGTAGGATATGGTTATGGAATTGTTAGAAGGAGAAAACGCATGAGCCTAATAGAGAATCAAAAGTATTTCTTTGAAAAATATAAAATCGATGAACAGGATTTTGATAAATACTGTTTAGACTGGTCAAAATATATTGAAATTTATAATGAATACATATCAGAAATACCGAATCTTGAAACAGTAGCTACTTTTATTTCGGAAATACTTCGTAAAAATCCTGAAATACATACTGTGAAATCAAGAATTAAATATCCTGACCATTTAATTGAAAAGATTATACGAAAGACGATAAAAGGTAAAAAAGCAGACTCATCATATGAAATCAATGTTTCGAATTATAAGTCTGAAATCACGGATCTAATTGGGATAAGAGCATTACATTTATATAAATACCAGGCTGCAGATATAGACAAAACAATTAGACAAAATTGGAATTTACATGAAAAAGCGACAATTTACCATCGCTTAGGAGATATGACAAGCGAACAGCATATTGAAGAAGAAAAGTTCCAGTTTTTAGTTCATGATGCCGGATATCGATCATGGCATTATGTGATTAAGTCGCAAATGACAAAAGTAAATTATTTAGCTGAAATTCAAGTAAGAACAATATTTGAAGAAGGCTGGAGCGAAATAGATCATCAACTAAGGTATCCTTATGATTTAGATAATGAGATTTTAAATGAACAGCTTTTAATCTTAAATAGGCTTTCGGGTGGGGCCGACGAATTGGTCAATTCTATTCTTCATACTAAGATGACTATTTATCAACAAAACGAAGAAAAAGAATTTCGTGATGAAAAGATTCAGGAACTATTAGATGAAATTTCTAGTTTATCAGAGGATGGAAAATTAACTGATGAGGATAAGAAGTCATTAGAAGAGAAAATAAAACAATTAGAAGTTAAAAAGATTAAAGTAAATTATAGTAATCTGTTTAACAATCGCTCGGTTGAATATCACTTTAAACGAAGAATTTTTCCTAGTGACTTTTAAATAATTGTTATGAGAGGCCAAGGCAATGTGCTTTGGTTTTTTATATTTTTTACCATAAAAATTCTACGGTTTTTAGGTGCCATTTCTTTTTTCCTAACATTAAATGTAATAACAGATCTAGTTTAGATTTTAAAAAATATGAAACTAGGTGGAATTATGGTTAAAAGGCCGATTTATAAGCAGGAATTTTTAAACACATTTAATTATGTAGACAAGAATTTTGATATTGCTTCTCTTAAAAATCTGATTGAACAATCTTTTGGAGAAAATAATGCATTGGATTTTAAGGAAACATTTGTTAGAGAGGATCAAATTGCAAAATTAATCATTGCAATGGCAAATTCTGGTGGAGGATCAATTATTTTTGGTGTAAATGATGATAATCACCCAGTCGGGATCCTCAAGGAAGAGTTAAAGGATCCAACCGATTTTCAAAGAAAATTAAATGGCTATTTACCTTCTATTCTAATTTATCATCTTCAACAAATTGATTACGACGAGAATGAAATGTACGGATATTTTAGTGGTAAAACCTTCTTCATCATTTATATCCCCGAGCAAAATCGATTTATCCCGTTTATTGCTAAAAGAGGCTCCGATAAATTATTTACAGATAAAATTTATATTAGAAAAAATACTTCAAATGAAACCGCCACAAACGATGACTTAGAAATTATTTTTAGAAAAAGGCTCATTGAACAATATGAGGATTTATCAAATATGAGTCTAAATGAGCATATGGAACAATTAAAGATCCTGTATCGAGTCGCAGGAATTAGTGGTGATACAAATAAAAACCAAAAAAGCCATAAAGATGATTTTAGTGAATTTATTGCCAAAATGATTGAGAAGAAGAAGCGGAAGATTGAGATTGTTTTGGAGGTTAGTAATATTGAGTGAATGGTAGTGAGGATAGAATAAAAAGCAAGAATTATCGGAATGAAAATAAAACTAGGAGTATGAATTTATCTTACATTCCATTTTTATTTAATATTACTTGTAATAAGTATTTTCTATATAATCAGCATGTTTTAAGTCTTTCTCTACTTTTTCAATTTCTTTATCTGTATTCAAGTATCGTATATATTTTGATTCTTTCGTTTTTTTATAAAAGCAATCTATTTTATTAGAAGAATTATTTAGATCATAAGATAAATTAATATAGTCACCATTTTTATAGACTGCAATAACAATACTAGAGCGTTTAATTTTTTCAGTATTTATTACTTTCATTTTATTTTTTAAATAATCTTTTTCTAGTTTTATAACCTGATTTATTTGATTATCAAACTTATTTTTATTATTGCAAATAGAAAGTGTAACTATAAACAGTATTGTAGCGAATAAAACCAGTATTTTTACTCTCATAATTATCACTCCTTATTGAAATGTAAATGTTTCAGTATATGAGATCCGAAGTAGATAAATAATTATTTTCCTTCATAGTGTCCTCAACTAGGATTCTCCTTAATTATAGTTGAATTATTAGAGAGTAAGATTTATGAATGTTATCATTTTGTGAAAAAAATTTATCGTATAAAAAAGCTATAAACTACAGCTTAATCGCTCGTTTATAGCTTTTTTCATATAAATTTCATAGTTTGTTACTCCACTGAAATCTATTTCATTTTATGATTAGTAATAATAAGACTTAAATTTGGAGGTAAAGTGTCATTGACTTTATTTTTATTGTTCGTTTTTATTGTAGTTTCCATCATTCTATTTAAGAGGGATAAAGTATCATTCATGCTTGATGAAAACAATAAACTTGTTTTTAAGTTGAAAAATACAAGTTGGTTTCAAAATCATTTGAAGTCAGGAATTTTCTTGTTTATTGTGAATGCAATATTGTTTTTTACTACTTGTCTGATAATTTATCTATTAACGTATCTACTTATTCCATTTCTCCATTTATTAGTAATGGTTTTTGCCGTCTTTGGAAGTTTCTTTTCATGGATCATCGTGAATAAGGCATGGCAAGGTACGAACGCAAACCAAATTAAAATGAGTATTTTAGGAAGTAGTTTTTATATTTTATTATCAATAATGTTTCTATATTGGTTATTAAATCTTGAACCTTCTTATCCAGGTGAAGATCTGTTTATGAGATCAATGGGATTGATGCTTGGATTAATAGTTTCGGTTGTTGCATTTCTTTCTTGTTTGATAACTACAGGATTTAGTTTTAAAAGTAAGTAATCTGTTAGAGACTCTATGAATACCATTGTTTTTTTAACTTGTAATACATACTCTTAATAAATTAGACACATAAAAAAAGGGGTGGAGTATTTAACATTACAAATTGTTAAGTGCTTTTATGCATAGCAGATAACCCTATTTATTAGCGAAAAAGTAATAGGTATATATTTTCTCTTTTATATTTTAATAGGTTTATTTAACTAGATAAAAATTTGAAAAGTAAACAACTAGTCATTTATTTTGTGAAAATAGGTGGGTTAATATCATTCGAAAATGATTAGAAAAATTAGTGTGTTTTAATAAAATGCTGTTAAATCAGCACCTAAATAACCCAATTGACCGATTATTGAATATTCTTTATATTTTGATAATGTAGAGAGCTTTTTTTAGAAGTGGTTTGGATATGAACGATTAAATCGATTTTAATAGATTCATATGAGAAGTCGCTTTTTTTATTTTATCAGAATAGGAGAGTGTAAGATGACAGGAAAGCCTAGGTTAAATAAGTATGTTACTGCGATGATGACGACAGCTCTTATTGCTGTTCCGACTTTTCAAGCGTTAGCTGCAGGGACAAGCAATAATGTTTCAAATTTAACAAATAGTAATGCTGTAGAAACGAATCTTCAAGGAATTAACGCAAAAGCAAGTACAGGAAAGCATGTGATTACTCTTATTACAGGTGATGTAGTTACTGTAACAGAGTTTGCAGATGGACAAAGTGTGATTAGTGTTGAGCCAGCGGATAAAGCTGATGGTGGTTCACATATCATGACAGTTAATAAGGATACATATGTTATTCCAAAACAAGCGATGCCTTACTTAGCTTCTGGTGCTTTAGATCGAAATTTATTCAACATAACTGCACTACTTGCGGATGGTTATGATGATGCGTCTCAGAAGACATTACCTGTTATCGTACAATATTCAGAGTCAAAAACTCGCTCAAGCGTGAAGCCGACATTAAAAGCTTCAACGAAAACACATGAACTTGAAAGTATAAATGGAGCAGCGCTTTCTGCAGATAAGAAAGATTCGAAAGAGTTCTGGCAGGATGTTAAGAAAAATATAAAATCTGCGGAATCTACAAAATCTACAAAGTCATTAGTTGCACCTGGCATTGAAAAAATTTGGTTAGATGGACGTGTTAAAGCTACGCTTGAGCAAAGTGTTCCTCAAATTGGGGCACCTACTGCTTGGAATGCTGGTTACAACGGAAGTGGTGTAAAAGTAGCAGTTCTTGATACTGGTATAGACGCACAGCATCCAGATGTAGCTGGTCAAATAAAAGAAACAAAAAGCTTTGTTCCAGGTGAAGATGTTCGTGACTTACATGCACATGGTACGCACGTTGCATCTACTGTACTAGGAACAGGGGCAGCATCAGGAGGGAAATATAAAGGAGTAGCACCAGGAGCAAGTCTTCTAGTTGGAAAAGTGTTAAGTAATGAAGGCTTTGGACTTGATTCATGGATAATTGACGGTATGGAATGGGCTGCACATAATGCTAAGGTTGTAAGCATGAGTTTAGGTAGCTCTGAGTCAAGTGATGGTACTGATCCAATGTCACAAGCCGTTAATAATTTAAGTGCTGAGACAGGTTCTCTGTTCGTTATTGCGGCTGGTAATACAGGTGCTGAAGGAATCGGTTCGCCTGGAGCAGCAGATTCGGCACTTACAGTTGGTGCAGTTGATAAAACAGATAATCTTGCTTACTTCTCATCACGAGGTCCACGTTTTGGAAGTGAAGGATTAAAGCCAGATCTGACAGCACCAGGTGTAAATATAACTGCTGCTCGTTCTCAATATTCAACTCAAGGTAGCGGATCTTATCTTTCAATGAGTGGTACGTCGATGGCTACCCCGCACGTAGCAGGAGCAGCTGCGATTCTTTCACAACGCCATCCTGATTGGTCAGGCGCACAGCTGAAAGATGCATTAATGAGTACAACTAAAAAATTAGACTATATTAAGCCGTTAGAAGGTGGAACTGGACGACTTGATGTTGCAGCAGCAACTCTTGGTGATTTGCGTGCAACAGGCTCACTTGATTTTGGTTTCTACGCTTGGCCTCATGAAAATGATGCATTGAAAGAGAAAACAATTACGTACACTAACGACAGTGATAAGCCTGTGACGTTAGACCTATCAGCGAAAATTACTGATAATAGCGATGCAGATGCACCTGCTGGCTTGTTCAAACTTTCAACAAATAAAGTAACTGTACCGGCAAAAGGTAGTGCAAAAGTAAATGTAACACTTGATCCGAATGCAGCTGCTAATGGACAACGTTACCAAGGTCAGATTTCTGCAAATGTTGATGGTAAAACAGTTGTGCATACAGCATTAGCTATGATTAAAGAAGAGGAAAGATATCCACTAACATTAAACGCAATTGGACGCGACGGTAACCCTGCTTTAGCGTATATCAACCTACTTGGTCCAGATGGTATTCCGGATTTTATTGCCATTAACGGTTCAACAGAATTACGTCTAAAACCAGGAACATATTCTGCAATGTCAATGATGGATGTTGACACTGACACTGACCACGCTGGCGTTGCACTTGTAGGAAATCCTGAAATTAATTTAGATGGTCCACAAACTGTGACATTGGATGCACGTAAAGCAAATGAAATTACAGCAAACGTACCAAATAAAACAGAAGCAAGCTTTAGAAAAATGGAATATTACCGTGAAATTGATGGCAACAATGTTGGTGACATCTATGTAATGCCGGCTACAGTTGATAAGATGTATGCTGAGCCAACTAAGAAAGTTAAAAATGGAGAATTCACATTTAATACTCGCTGGAGATTGATTGAACCATATATGACAATTAATTTCAAAGGCAATGAATTAGATGATATCCCACAAGCAGGAAGTACGCCGCTAGATGGAAAATACAACTTTGACGCTGTTTATGTAGGAAAAGGAGCTCCAGCAGATTATAAAGGACTAAACGTTAAAGGTAAAGCTGTTATCGTTGATCGAAGTGATGAAGTAACTGGTATGGAGCGTTCTGCAGCAGCATATGCAGCAGGTGCAAAACTAGTTATTACTGTAAATGATGGACCAGAAGAAATTAGTGAGTATGTTGGAATTGAAAACGATGATTATTCACTTTCAGATTCTCCAATCGCGGTTGTTGCAATTAGTCAAACAGAAGGTAAAAAACTGATTGAGACTGCGAAGTCCAAAAAAGTAACACTTGACGTAAAAGGTACTCCTAATTCGAAATATGTTTATGATCTTGTTGATAATCATGACAATGCAATTCCAAATGATGTAACTTATTCACCTAAAGCGAACGAACTTGTAAAAATTAATGCTGAGTATAAATCAGATCAAGCTACAGCAGGTGGTGAATTCCGTTGGGATATTCCATCTTATCGACCAAATGGAGTAGGTTACCAAATGAAATTAAATCTACCATCAGTTCGAACTGAATGGGTTTCTGCTCAAAAAGGCACTTCTTGGTATCATCAAGCAAGCGTCTTAGATGCAGCTTGGGAAGTACGCCAACCAAAAGCAACATACAAACCAGGACAAACATTAGATGAAGAGTGGTTCTCACCAGTTGCTCGTCCTCGTTTAGGCGATGGCTTCTGGAAACCTTATCGTACAGGAAACAACTTAGTCATAAACATTCCTGCATGGGCTGATTCTGGAGTAGGAAGCACTGGTTCAGAATCTAATTATCCAGGTTCACAAACATTAAAACTATACCAAGGATCAAAACTAGTAAAAGAAGCGAAAGGACAAGCAATCTACTCATTTAACGAATACCCAACTGCAAATACGCAGTATAAAGTAGTTAGTGATGCTTGGCGTGACCCACAACGCTTCGATAATTCTGTAAAAACACATACAGAGTGGACATTCTGGTCTCAAGAACAAGAAGAATATCAAACAGAACTTCCATTAATCTCTCTTGATTACAATGTAGAAACTGACATGAATGGTAATGCAAAATCAGGCCATTGGATCGATTTAGAAATGAAAGCTATCCAAGTAGCTGGCGCACCAGGAAACGGTAAAATGAAAGGTGCAACTTTAGAAGTTTCATATGATGAAGGCAAGTCATGGGAACTAGTCGATCTAAATCGTGAAAAAGATGGATGGAAAGCTAGAATCGAAAACCGTAAGAATGCATCTTCTGTATCATTAAGAGCAAGTGCTTGGGATGATGCAGGTAATAGTATCAATCAAGATATTATTAAAGCATTTGGATTAAGTAAATAAAGAATGCGAGGGGCACCTTCCTTTGGGAGGTGCTTTTTAATGTGCTAATTTAGTGCCATTTGGATAAAAAGAGAAGCGTTTATGCTTGAAAAAAACCTTTTTTGTATATGAAATAAGTGGTGAAAACGGTATAAGTACTTCTCAAAATCTAAAAAGGCACCTTCCAAATAGAAGGTGCCTAATAATTATTTTTGATCAGCTTTTTCAGCGTCTAATAATTCTTGCATGAATTTAAGATTATATGTATGGCTTTCTTTCAGTCTGCTATGTCTTGTTAGTTTGATTAAGTTTTGGTAGTGAGCGATTTCTTCCTCTAGTGATGAAATGACATTTGTACGATATTCTTTTAATTCTTGTTCGTTCATTTTTCATTCCTCCTATAATAGGGATTTAATAATTTAAGTATAACACTAATAGAGGAAAATAAATCAAATTTCATTGTGAAAGAAGCAAGATTACACAAAATTTACAAAAAATTGTAGATCAATTAATTCGTAATTAGGCAAATTAGTGCTTTAAAAAAAACGATCATCATATAAGAAACAAACTATTATGATGTCCTGTGAATTTTCATAAATTATTTAAATTATTTTCAGAAAAATCATTGTATTCTGTGTATTGTGATGGTAATATAGCTACAATATATTATTTAGTGAATGGAGGGTTTCAAAAAAATAGTAGAAGTTAGCAATCATATTTTTTTTCGCTTGTTACCTAACATGTGTTAGGTAGATTAGAAAGTAATCATATTTTTTTACCCATTTACCTAACGATTGTTAGGTGGTTTATGTAATTTTTTTCGCTCATTACCTAGCAAAATCAGTTAGGAGTTCTTAAAGTAGATAAAATAAATATTTGAGTTAAAGGAAAGAAACTATATTTTTTTTAACTCATTACCTAACGTACATTAGTTAGGTAAATTAGGGGGATTTGTAAAGGATGACTATTAAAACAAAATCAACAAAAGAAAATATTAAAGAAGCAGCAACAAAGTTATTCGCTAAAAAAGGATATTCTGGAATGACACTTAGGGAAATCGCAAATGAGGTAGGGATTAAGGCACCATCTGTTTATGCTTTTTTTGAGGGAAAGGATGATATTTTTCTAGCTGTCTATAAGGAAACATTAGATGGACATTTATCAATCGTTGAGTCACATTTTAAAAGCAATCAATCTACTAAAGTTCAACTCTACTCTATTTTAAAATCAGCGATTGATTTTCAGTATGAAGAGGAACTAAAAGCTAAAATTTTAGTTCGTCTGATGACATCTCCACCTGAGTTTATAAAGGAAGATATTATGAAACGATTTGGTTCAATGGAGCTAGATGAGTATAAAATTCTTTCTGAAATTTTTAGACTTGGGATCGAGAAAGGGGAAATTAAGGATAGTGATTGTCATGCGTTAGCTTTGTCGTTCCAATGCATAATGGACGGGCTGTTTTGGCAAATGCACCGACATAGTGAAGAGGAGATTTATACAAGATTGGATATCACATTTAATCAGTTTTGGAATGGAATTTCACAATAAATAAAGGTTAACTAACTGGTGAACAATAATGGGGAGGTCAGATTAATGGGGAATAAGTCAAATATTGGAGATGATTACTCACTTTCAAGGGTTCCGCAATCGGCTCGCTTACCGATGTGGGATATTATGCTTGTACGAGTTGGTGCTTTGGCAACATTATCTCAGTTTATGTTAGGGGCTTCATTAGGTTATGGTATGACTTTTTGGCAAGCGTTTTGGGCTACGATGTTCGGAAGTGTTCTGTTGCAAATTGTTAGTTTTCTATTAGGTTATGCCGGGGCACGCGAAGGTCTTTCTACTAGTCTATTATCCCGTTGGACCGGGTTTGGTCGATATGGCTCTAGTATTATTGGCTTTGTTGTTTCCATTTGTTGTATTGGTTGGTTTGGCGTACAGAACTCTGTTTTTGCAAATGGATTAGTCGAGGCAACTAATGGTAAAATGATTCTTCCCGTTGCTGCTGCGATTACTGGAATAGGCGTAACAGTTTTAGTTATTTTTGGATTTAAACTATTAAGCTTAACAGCAAAAATTGCAGTTCCAGCTTTTCTAATCGTAGTAGGATTCGGAGTTTATAAAGTTCTTAGTAATCATTCGATTATTAGTTTAATAGGAACGCCTCCTCCGGGTCAGTCACTTTCAATTGGAGTTGGTGCAACGATGGTTGCCGGAGGATTTATGATCGGTGCTGTCATTACGCCAGACTTTACTCGTTTTGCTCGAAGTGGTAAAGATGTTTTCTGGATGACTACAATAGGTACTCTGGTGGGTGAATTAGGTGTTAGTATGATCGCTGTATTGATGTCACATGCGGCAAAAACGAATGATGTTGTGAGTATTATGCTACAAACCTCTGGTTGGATTGGTGCAGCAGTTGTTGTTTTCTCTACTGTGAAAATCAATAACTTGAACTTATATTCTTCTTCTTTAGGATTTACGAATATTATCGATACGATTTTTAAAGTTAAAGTCAATCGCGGAATTGTAACACTTGTAATTGGATTAATCGGTTCATTATTATCCATTCTTGGCATTCTTGACAGTTTTGTAGATTTTCTAGTTTTCCTTGGCGTCATGATTCCACCTATTGCAGGAATAATGGTCATTGATTACTTTGTATTAAAGACATATCGAAAAGCGTTGGATGAAAGTAAAGAAAAGGGAATTTTGCCAGCTGAACCAGAAAAGATTAATCCAGTGACATTAATTGCATGGGCAGCAGGATTTGCAGCGGGTTATTTTATAAAATTTGGAATTCCATCAATTAACTCACTTGTATTAAGTGGAATTGTTTATTACTTCGGTGTTTTAATTTTAAAAGCGATTAAAAATAAGCGAGTAGTGGATGAAAAAATTACCGCATAAAATTTCTGAATATTGGAGGTATTCTAAAAATGAGAAAAATAGGGAAACAGGAAATTGAAGATATTGCTGTAGGTGCTGCTTTACTAGGTACAGGAGGAGGGGGCGACCCTTACATAGGTAAGTTAATGGCTATACAAGCGATTGAAGAATATGGCGAAATCACTTTATTAAATGTAGATGAAGTGCCAGATGATGCACTAATTGTTCCATCAGCGATGATGGGTGCTCCAACTGTATTGCTTGAAAAAGTTCCAAGTGGTGAAGAGATGTTTAGTGCATTTCAAAACCTTGAATCGTATTTAGGAAAGAAAATTTTTGCAACGATGCCAATCGAGGCTGGTGGTCTAAATTCGATGATTCCTCTTGCTCTTGCAGCAAAGCTAGGATTACCTGTCGTAGATGTAGACGGCATGGGAAGAGCATTTCCTGAATTACAAATGGTTACATTTTACTTAGACGGCATTTCAGCAACACCAATGGTTCTTGCTGATGAGAAAGGGAATAATTCTGTCCTTTCAACAATCAATAATCTTTGGACTGAAAGAATTGCCCGTGCAGCAACAATTGAAATGGGTGGTTCTGTCATGACTGCAATTTATCCGATGACAGGAAAAAATTTAAAAGATAGTGGAATCCGTAACATTCTTCAACTCGAAGAAGAGTTAGGAAAATCGATTAGACTTGCAAAAGAAAACAATGCAGATCCAGTTAAAGAAGCATTAAAATGTGCAAAAGGCTTTGAACTATTCCGCGGAAAAGTAACAGATATTAACAGAAAAACTGAAAGCGGATTTGCAAAAGGGATCGCAACATTTGAAGGCATCAATGAATATAAAGGGGAAACATTAGAAGTTCGTTTCCAAAATGAGCACTTACTAGCACAAACAGATCAGCGTTTACTTTGTGTCACACCTGATTTAATTGCTGTACTTGATGCAGAAACGGGACTTCCAATTACAACAGAAGGGATTCGATATGGCGCGAGATGTGTAGTAGTCGGAATTCCTTGTCATCCAAAATGGAGAACTGAAAAAGGAATTGAAACAGTAGGACCAAAATATTTTGGGTACGATGTTGACTATATTCCAGTAGAAGAACTTGTTAAAAAAGGAGTGACATTATAATGAGTACATATAGAATTGGTATTGACGTTGGTGGAACGCATACTGATGCAGTTCTTTTAGATGAAAATAATCAAGTAGTATCTGAAACGAAATCCCCCACAACAGAAGATGTTGCGACTGGAATTTATACAGCATTGAAGAAAATAATCGGTGATGCGAATGTACCAAGAGAACAAATAAAATACGCAATGCTAGGAACTACACATTGTACAAATGCAATTGTTGAAAGAAAGAGATTAAATAAAATTGCAGCGATTCGGATTGGAGCCCCTGCAACTTTAGCGGTAAAACCTCTAGTCGGTGTGCCTAATGATCTTCGTGAAGCGCTTGGTAAATTTGTCTATTTAGTGCGTGGTGGTCACGAATTTGATGGAAGAGAGATAGTTTCATTAGATGAAGCACATTTATTTCAAATTGCGCATGAAATTGAAGGGAAAGTTGATTCGGTAGCGATTACTTCTGTATTTTCACCAGTTTCGAAATCTCATGAAGAAAGAGCAAGTGAAATCATTAGAGAAGTTCTAGGTGACGATGTAGCGATTTCACTTTCATCAGAAATCGGTTCAGTTGGATTACTAGAAAGAGAGAATGCTACGATAATTAATTCTGCAGTTGTAAATGTTGCAAAAACAGCGGCAGATGGATTCATTAATGCATTAAAGAATGAAGGAATTGAAGCAAAGGTATTTTTTGGACAAAATGATGGTACGTTAATGTCTGTAGAATATGCCGTGAAATATCCTATTTTTACAATCGCTTGCGGTCCAACAAACTCATTACGTGGAGCATCTTATCTGACTAAAAGTTCAGATGCGATCGTTGTAGACGTAGGTGGTACAACATCGGATGTTGGCGTTTTAATTCAATCATTCCCACGTGAATCTTCTCTTGCAGTAGAAATTGGCGGAGCACGAACAAACTTCCGTATGCCGGACCTAATTTCAATCGGACTTGGCGGAGGTACGATTATTCGAATCAAGGATAATGGAGAATTCAAAGTTGGACCTGATAGTGTTGGCTATCGCCTTCCAGAAAAAAGCTTAATATTCGGTGGAGATACATTAACTACAACAGACATAGCTGTTGCACTTGGAAAAGTCGAGCTAGGAGATGCATCAAAAGTAGCTCATCTAGATAATGAGCTTTTAAATAAAGTTTATGTGAAAATGGTCGAGTTAGTTGAAGAAGCAATCGACAAGATGAAAACAAGCTCAGAAGACGTGCCGGTTATTCTAGTTGGTGGCGGTAGCATTCTACTCCCTGAAAATTTAAAAGGAGCTTCTGAAGTTATTCGTCCGCAACATTCAGGAGTAGCCAATGCAATTGGGGCAGCAATTTCTCAAGTAAGTGGTCAAGTAGAACGAATTTATAAATTAGTAGAATTAACGCGTGATCAAGCTTTAGAAATGGCAAAAAATGAGGCAAAGCAAGAGGCAATTAAAGCAGGGGCGGATCCTAACAACTTAGTAATTGTTGATGTTGAAGATGTGCCATTGGCTTATTTGCCAGGTAATGCGACTCGTGTAAGAGTAAAAGCTGCTGGAGAATTGGCGCGGGTTGAGGTTAATGAGTTAGTTTAAAGAATGAGGTGCTTTCCTTTTAGGAGGTGCCTTTTTTGTGTACTTTATTCAAAAGCGAATAAGGGAGGAATAACTCTGTAGAGGTTGAACTGCAAATAAGAAGCCAATCCGAGCAAATAAACGTATTAAAGGTACTAATAAACGATGAACTGCAAATAAATTTAGCAAATCCGCAATTAAAATTAGTGAAACTACAATTAAAATTATTAAAAATGCAAATAAAAACATCATATCTACAATTAAAATTACTAAAACAGCAAATAAGTTAAAATAATACTCATACCAGTTAGGGTATTATTCCAAAAAAATTAGGTAGTACTAGTTAATTTCTATTGGTAAACCGCAAAATTGCTCTAATTCTTTCTAGAATTGTACAGAACGGCCAATTATCTTTAAAAAATTGAAAATTTTACTCGATAAGCACCTCCAAAATAGATTGATCCTTATAAAAAAATCCCCTCCATAGGACAGAACAATCTTACTGTCATTAAAAGGGGATTCACATTATAAATATTTTTTATATCCATATCTTTAATTTTTTTGCTTAAGTAAATCTCTAATCTCTGCTAATTGATTTTCTATATTGGTTAGACGACTTTGCATGTCACCAATCTCTTGTTCGGCTTTATAATTTATTGCGAAATCGATAACGGATTCATGTTTATCGCGTGCTGCTTGACGGTTTTGACTCATCATAATGACTGGTGCTTGAAATGCTGCAATAAATGATAGACATAAGTTCAACAAGATAAAAGGAGCAGAGTCAAAATGAAAAGCTTTTGTGAATGATAAGCTATTCCAAATCATCCAGGCAGCAAGAGAACAACTAAACCAAATAATAAATTTCCAACTACCACCAAAGTGCGCGATTTTATCTGCAATTCGATCAGCCAATTTTGTTTTTTGGGTATAATCACTATCTAAATGATTTAGAATTTCTGACTCATAACGATCGACAAGTCGGTCAATTCGTGATAAATTTTCTTGGTTTAGATCAATATCAAACCCTTGAATTTTTTTCGGTTTCTCAATTTGTTTTTTAAAATTAATTTGCTTCCAAATGTTGTGTACCATATTCCAACCTCCTCTTTTCTAGAGGAAGCCTTCAAAAGCTTATAAAAGTTGGACTACATTTTTATGATGTAATCCTCCTCGGATATTCAATTGTATGACTTCCTCTGATGTCGTCGGTAAATTATCCGACTCACCTAAACTGGGACTACCCATAAAAATGTTCCACCTCACTTTTTTCGTATAAATAATACCTTTACTATTATATGATGACTTATCCGATAGGACTATACTATTTTCAAATAATTTATTATTTTTCTTTATATAATCTTATGTAGTTGCATATGAACCTCTATAACTTTCAGCTTTTCCGTTGTCTCTAGATTACTTAGAAATTGCTGAGATCTTCACGATTTTTAAGCTTGATACTTGATGATTAAAGGTACCTAAATCATTAACATCATCTGTAAGTACAATCGACGCTCCTTTATAATTTGCATCGGAAAATAAAATGACTTGATAGCCCGATGCAATATGTATAGAAGAAATAGTATCATTGCCAATACCTTTTATAAGCTGGTCGTAATCATAATTACCAGACCCAAGTAATTCTGATGCACCGCCAAAAGCATTTTCCTTATATACCGTCACAGGCATTTCTACACCGTTTACGCGAAAAAACATATCTATGAATCCAGCAGTCTCTCGTTCTGCTTGATTTAACTGAACAAGAGTCGGATTTTTTACCTCGTTCTTCCACATGGCAGAATAATAATTACTGTAAGCTGCTTGCCAGAAGTAATTAATGATTGTATCATTCCAAACTTGAGGTAAAACGGATTTTGCTTGTACCGCAGCTTGATGAATCCATGCTTCAGGATCTGTCGAAGAAATCCAATTATATAAACCTGAATCTGGCACCGTCATTTGACTTTGAATACTTTCTGCATAATTTTCAAACTTCGAATGATAGCCGGGTGCGTTATGATCTAGATTGGAAATATTTGAAGCATGTAGAGGCTGTGTTACATCAGTAAAATAGTGCAAAGATACTCCAAAATAGTAGAATGCATTGTAAAAATCGCCTTTTTTATAGTAATCCGATGCTAGATTAAAATACTTCGCTCCTGATTGACGGGCTGTTGGATAAGAAGCCCCCGTATAATTTGTTTGTGTGTCAGGATCATAGAAGTGAGACATAAATGTACCCGTATCATAAAAAGGGTTAATATGGTCTGCATCGTATAAGCCCTGTTCCCAACGATCGCGAAACTGATTAAGCAGAGTTGTAGGTTTGTTTATTGCAGGATTCGTATTATCGGCTATAAGTTTGACACTGCCATTTACGATAAAATGATGTGTACTATGATCCTGATTATGAACATCCTCGTCAGACCATGCGAATGCTTTTTGATCATTGCCAAATAATGATGTGATTGCAAGTGCACTTCCAGCAACTAATGATAATAGCTTTTTTGAATGAATACGTTTTTTCATAATACACCTTCTTTTTTGAATTTGGTTGTCTTACACGCAACAATGTTTAAGTATAATAAGTTTTTGTTAACGAGATATTTCATTAGTATGAATATTTGTTAAATTTTGGAAACTATTTGTCATTCATGGAAATAGTGGGTTCTACACAGTTTTGATAATAAAGCGAATTAAAATAGAAAAAATACATAATCCTTCTCGTGTTCCATATTAATTTAAAGACCTACAAATTCATTTGTTTGGTGGTGACAAAAATATGGAGATTAGTACTACTGCAAGAATATCTCTTTCAAAAAAAGTGTCTGAGGATGCAATGGTAGTAAATAATGAAATAAATGTTTATGGAGTTTTTGATGGAGCAACGCCAATTACTCCATTTAAAAATGCTGATGGCATGAATGGTGCATATATTGCTTCAAATTTATTTAGGAAGTATTTTAAAAATCATTTTAGAGCTGAAATGACTTTATCAGAAGGAATTGTTCTAGCAAATAGAAGACTGATGAAAGAAATGAAGTTAAATAATATAGACATAAACCGTCCAGAGGAACGATGGTCCACATGTGTTGCCATTATTAAAATTGATAAGCAAAAGATATCATTTGCTCAACTTGGGGATTGCATGATTTTAGCAGAGTACCATAATGATCAAATAAACATCTTAACTAAAGATACAGTAAAAGATATTAGTATTAGGGCAAAAAAGAGACGAGAAAAGGAACGGAGGCAAGGGCTGATTTTGCCCGATGAATCTTACTTCCAGTCTATTAAAAATCAACTTATTTATAATCGAAGTATGGCTAATACAGTTGATGGTTATTCGGTTGCAAACGGAACGGAAGCTGTCGGAAACTATATTCAATTAGGAGCTATTGATACTAGAAATTTAAAGTCAGTTTTACTAATCAGTGATGGATTATTTCATCCGAAGTTTGATTTGATCCATTCTTTTAAAGTAATTAAGGAGATTGGTTTGGAGGAATATTCAATACGATTAGAAAGGGAAGAGGTGAAAAGTAAGATTCATTCTGATGATAAGACTGGGATATTAGTTCGATTTTAATTTTAGATGCCATATTGGGTATCTTTTTTTATGTATAAATATTGTAACAAATATAAAAGCAATGCTTATTAATCTAATGTTAGTATACAAGTGAAGGTAGTTTACGCGAATATAGGTATCTATTGTACATACCCATCCATTATTTATATCAAAACTGCAAAGTAAGCTGCAATTGATGTGGGAAAAGATTATTACAATGGTTCTATTAATCTACTATTAAGTATTAGCACTAAAAAAGATGGTTTCGTTGTTGAAAAAGTAGAATTCACTTATGATAGTGAAGGCAGCTTAATGACTATTTAGAATTATCTGGTATATAAGCTTTTTCCCGAGATATTTGGGAAGCACGTAAAATTTATAAAAATGATGGATTGTATACTCCGAAAATTAGACACGATTATAGAAAGTAATTGATTTGAATAATCAAATGTATCCTTAATTATTCGGGAAATACATGAAAGGAGATTCATATTGGATATTAATATAGTAACGCAAACATTGGTAGACAATCGCTTGCTTAGAAACCAACAAGAAATAACAGATTTTGAACTTGCGGTATCAATAATATTAAATATGAAAGATTTGAATCATATTAGAAATTTATGTTTTGGGTTTGATGATACAACCGAACATGATGAAGTGATGTTTGGATTAATACATGCAATTGAATCCTACGATAAAGAATTTGGTTCAGAACAATCTTTAGAAGTATTGTCGGAATCATTGCCATGTATGATCATGAACCTTCGAGTAAAATATACTCTAAAATAATTTCTCAAGAGAATGATAAAATTAAAAATATTGAAATTCAACTCTTAAATGAAATTAAGGATAGAAATCCTAAAAGGTTTCAAGTATCAGTAGATGAATTTTTAGCATACATAAATAAATAGAAACTATTAGAGTATGCAATCGTATTAAAAGGTCATCTAATTTACTTAAATGTACTTTGTAAATGACATTAAAAGGGTATGTAACAAAAAGAAGATGATTTCTGCATTCTACAGGACTCATCTTTTTTATATAAATTCCTTTCATTCTTAAGTTCTTCTTAAATAGTACATAGTAAACTGTTAAATATTAACTTCATTTTTAAAATAATCAAAAACCTAAACCTATACTCATTACAGATCTGTATCACAATACGAGAAACTTTATGGTATTAAATATAAATAAAAAATGGGGTAAAAATCATGTATTTAAATAAAATTCTAGGAACAAAAAATGAAATTTATGTAACTGATTTAAAGGAATTAGAGAAGAAATTTAATTTCATGTTTCCTCAATCGTTTTTAGATCACTATTTGATGTATAACGGAGGATATCCTGAAAAATCATTATTTGTCGGAAATGATGGTAATGAATATGTGGTAGATTATTTTATACCCGTAAAAAATGAAAAGGGGCAAAGTCTTTTTACTATACTACCCTTATTAAATGATGAAAAGATTAAGCCTAGATGGCTAATTCCCTTTGCGGACGAAGAAGGTGGCAATTTGTTTTGTTTTAGTACAAATGAGAAAGATAATGGAGCAATATACTATTATAATCATGAGTTTGAGTATGGTGATAATCCCGAAAAATATATAGAATTCATATCTGAATCATTATTAGATTTTATTAATAATCTAGTCGAGTACGATGAGTAATTAACAAGTAAATTTATTTAGGTTTTAAAAGTAAATAAGAAACCAAAAACAGTACATGCATCTTCAATTAGGAGTACGCCTAAAGTAGAAAGCAAGGCAGCTTATAAAGTAAGTCGTGTAACAGCTAAGCCTAAACCTAAGTCTATACCTTCTCCTAAACCTGCTAGAGATGTAAAACAGCCTAGGGTTGTTGAAAATAAAGCACAGCATGCAGTTGCCGGTGATAATATAGGTTCAATGCTACGTTCAGATGGTTCTTCTGTTTCCAAGGGTGCGGGTAAAGCAGCTATTAAGCAAAACGAAGTTACTACTTATAAAGACTTTGTTGACAGATCAGTTGTTGGGGACAATTTAGAAGGACATGAAGTTTGGCAACACGCAAATTTAAAGGCAAATGGACTTGCTACCACTAGACTTTCTACTGAAGCATCGAAGAACAATCCCGTGATAGCATTAGAGCGAGAAGAACACAAATTAATCAATAAAGCCCAACGAGGTTTTGACGTTGCAAATCAATTACCTATAGAAAATATTATGAGTAATTCTAAAATTTTACGTGAAGCTGGTATTTCAGAAGATATTGTTAACGAGATTACAAGTAGGGCGATAGATCACATGAAAAAACTTTAAAATAGGGGATGTTAATATGAAAAATGAATTAAATCATTTATTAGAGTTATTAAGAAAATCTAAAAATAAAGATAATTTTATCGATATATCTTCCGAAGTTGTAGAAGAAATAGAAGAATTGGAAAATGCTTTTGAAGCTATTCAACCCATCTTAATGGTGATGGAGAAAAATCCAAATATAAATTTTGGCAGTCCAGGGCCTCTAGTACATTTTATGGAAAAGTTTTATAAGAAAGGATATGAAGAAAAACTTGTTGATTCACTTAAAAGACAACCTACACAACATACTCTTTGGATGTTGAATAGGGTTATCAACGGTACACAAGGGGAAAGAAAAGCATATTTTATAAATGTATTGGATAGTGTTATTACATTTCCCAACCTTGAAAAAGAAACGGTATCGCTTGCTCTTCATTTTAAGTCTTTGAATAAATAAGTATTTAGTTGAACATTGAATGCCTATAATAAAATTACGTTTTCTAGACCTCATTAATATGAAGGCGATTCTCAAAAATTTAATTAAAGAATAAATAACCTAGAAAATGTATCTGATTAAAAGTGTAAAAAAATATTGCACATTTGCTTCATTTTTTTACACTTATACATTTATAAATAAAAAAAACCCTTGCTAATCATTGATTAACAAGGGGTTTTTAAGCTTTAATTGACGTTTCCTTAATAACCAATCCCCTAAAAATAAATTGGCACAAAATTTGCTTAATAAATTATAAAAACCCAAATTTATTAAGGAGTGACCATAATTGACCCAAGAATTCCACCCCCTACTAAAAGGTGCAATAGAATTACATGTTCATAGTTCCCCAAGCTTATTCCCAAGAAAACAAACAGACTGGGAACTTGTAGAAGATGTGAAAAAAGCAGGAATGGCGGGAGTAGTTTTAAAAGCTCATGAGGCTCAAACTGCAGACCGCGCAACACTTATTCGTGAAAAGGAACCTGGATTACATGTGTACGGTGGCTTAGTTTGTAACTACTTTACAGGAGGTTTATCTCCTACAGCGGTAGACGCGGCGATTCGTTTAGGAGCTAAAGTTATTTGGATGCCTACTTTTTCAGCAGAGCAGCATCAGCGATTCTTTGGTAAGAAAAAGTCGAATTTTTTCAATAGTAAACGTGCATTGACTCATCCATCGGCTGGCATTGAAATTTGGGATGAGAATCGAAACATCTATCCAGAGGTTTATGAGATTTTAGAGTTAATAGCGGAAGCGAATATTATTTTAGCGACGGGACATTTGGAAGTGGAAGAAGTTCTTGCCTTAGTTGATGCAGCGAAGGAAAGAAAAGTAGAAAAAATCTTAATCCAACATACTGATCTTGGTATTGCGAGAGTTCCTTTTGAGTACGAAAAACAACTAGTGAAAAAAGGCTGTATTCTTGAAAAATGTTATTTAGCTAGTAGTGAGGATTTTAATGATATTAGTACTAAAGGAATGGCTGAGAGTATTAAACAATTAGGAGCCGAGTCTTGTGTAATGGTGACGGACTATGGACAGCAGCATAATATTCCGCCAATTAAAGCACTAAGTAATTTTATTGAGGACATGTTGAGACATGGCATCACAGAAGAGGAAATCTTGACGATGGTAAATTACAATCCTAAAAAGCTGTTAGGGATTTAGAAAGGGAGAATCGAATTGGATGAAATGATTGTAAAAGAAATTGAACAATTTATCCCGTCTGATCGGATACTGACCGACCTGGCAGAGTTATATTCTTATAGTTATGATGCTTCATTTGGTGAGTATTTACCTGAGTTAGCGATTCAACCTGAAAATGCTGAGCAAATTAGTGAGATTATGAAACTAGCAAACAAGTATCGCATTCCGGTTTATCCAAGAGGCTCAGCGACTTCCTTAAGTGGAGGACCTTTGCCTGTTGAAGGTGGTATTGTTTTAGATATGACTAGAATGAATCGAAAATTAATAATAGACCGTGAGAATCTATTAGCAATCGTTTCTCCAGGAATCACGACAGGAGAAATTCATCAAAAAGCGGAAGAAGTAGGATTGTTTTATGCTCCTGATCCAAGTAGCTCGAAAATATCGACTATTGGCGGGAATATTTTGGAAAACTCGAGTGGACCAAAAGGGCTAAAATATGGAACGACAAAGGAATATGTCATTGGCTTAGAAATCGTTACACCGGAAGGGAAAATCGTTCGAACTGGTGGGAAAACGGTAAAGAACGTGACAGGCTATGACTTAACTAGATTAATAGTAGGCTCTGAAGGGACCTTAGCGATCGTTACAGAAGCGATTTTAAGGTTAATTCCAAAACCAATCGCAAGGAAAACTTTATTAGCGAGTTTTAGTAGATTAGTTGATTCAGGGTATGCCATCACGAAAATTCTATCATCTGGTATTTTACCTGCTGCAATGGAATTAATGGATAACGCATGTATAAGAGCAGTTGAAAATTTTAGTCCATGCGGGCTTCCAGTTGATGCCGAGGCACTTGTTATTATTGAAGTAGATGGGCATCCTTTGGCGATTGAAGAGGAAATTGAACTATGTGAAGAGCTTTGCTGGAGCGTTGGTGCAACGAGTGTTCGAACGGCTAAAACCGATGAAGAAAGGGATGAAATTTGGAAAGCACGTCGGATGGTATCTCCTGCGATCACACAAATGGGGCCGACGAAAATTTCAGAAGATGCTACTGTACCTCGAAGCCAAATCCCGGCAATGATGGAAAAACTTGATCAAATTCGTAGAAAATATGAACTCAACTTAGTTGTATTTGGTCATGCGGGTGATGGGAATTTACATCCGAATATTATTACGGATAAAAGAAATATTGCGGAGATGAAACGAGTGGAAGATGCGGTTAGTGAGATCTTTGAAGCAGCAGTATCCTTAGGTGGCACACTTTCGGGTGAACACGGAATTGGTACGCTGAAGGCACCTTATATGGAGATGGAGCTAGGAATAGATGGTCTAGATTTAATGAAGAAAGTTAAACATGCTTGGGACCCTAACCAGATCCTTAATCCAGGAAAGATTTTTCCAAAAGCAGGGCAAACAAAGGTGGTGCTCGTTTAGTATGAATCCTCCTCCTTTAAAGGAATTAGTAAAGTCTGTCGAAGTCGAACCTAAAAAAGGTCATCGATTATTTGATTTAGCATATGAAGCGACCAATCAATGTATTCAGTGCGGTTATTGCTTACCCGCCTGTCCGACTTATGAATCAATGGGGAAAGAATCGGCTTCTCCTAGAGGAAGAATTAATCTAGTCAAAATGGCGGCTGAAGGTAAAATCGATGTTTCGAAGCATTTAGCTGAACCGATTGATCTATGCTTAGGATGTAGAGCTTGTGAAACAGCCTGTCCTGTAAGTGTTCCTTATGGGCATATTCTAGAATCAGCAAAAGAGGTCATTGCTGAGGAGCAAATGAAAAATAATGTGAAAACGAAGAATGATAAAGTAAAGCAATTATTATTATCACAAGTATTTCCCTATCCGAAACGCATGAGGTTCTTAGGTAATTTAACGTGGTTTTATCAAAAATCTGGAATGAGAACAATCGTGAAAAAGACGAAGATTCTTTCCAAGATTTCAGAACCGATGGCACAATTTGAAAGCGTTCTACCGGTGATCGAATCTCCATTAAAACGTAATAAGTATGGTACCGTCATTCCTGCAAAAGGAGAAACGAAAACAAGGGTCGCATTTTTTACAGGTTGTATATCTGATGCCATATTAAATCGAACGAATCGATTAACGATTGAGCTACTAACTTTAGTTGGATGCGAAGTTATTATTCCAGATTCCCAAAATTGCTGTGGAGCTCTTCATGCACACCAAGGGATGACTGATCAAGCTAAAGAAATGGCGAAAAAGAATATTGTGGCTTTTGAGGAAGCAAACGCGACGTATTTTATTAATAATGCTGGTGGTTGCGGTGCTCAGTTAAAAGAATACGACCATCTTTTAAGAAATGAAGAAGGGTGGGCCGATCGTGCTAAGAACTTTGCTGTGGCTTCTAAAGATATAAGTGAAGTATTAGTAGAATACGGACCACTTCCATTTAAGAAAGTATGGAAAGGTGTCATCACGTACCAAGAATCTTGTCACTTACGAAATGTCCAGGAAGTCCAACAAGAACCAAGGAAATTATTACGTTCAATTCCAGGAGCTGACTTTGTTGAATTATCTTGCAGTGATAGCTGTTGTGCCTCAGGTGGTATTTATAATCTTTTACACTTTGAGGAATCAATGAAAATTCTTGATCGAAAAATGGAAAATGTAGAGAAGACGAAAGCAGCAACAGTAGTCACTACTAATCCAGGATGCTTACTGCAAATGCGAGTTGGGATTGAAAGAAAAGGCTGTAGTTCTCATGTTCAAGGAGTACATTTAGTAGACGTACTTGCCGAAGCATGTGGAATCTCTTAAAAGTTTGATCAAAAAGGAGAGTTTTATGAAAGTAGGAATTGCCCAAGTTGCACCTGTTTTTGGCGATATTGAAGCAAATCTATCAGAGATGATTAGTCTTATGGAGAAATATCAGGGCAAAACTGATTTACTAGTTTTTCCAGAGTTATCGTTAACTGGGTATGATTTAAAAGGTCAATTATTTGACGTAGCATTAACAACAGATTCAAACGAAATAAAAAAGGTTTGCCGAGCATCCATGGAATATGGCATGAGTGTAGTATTCGGTTTTGTCGAAGAAGGCCTAGGAAATCAAATTTACAATTCGGCAATGATGATTCAAAATGGTCAAGTTAATTCTGTTCAACGAAAAGTTTATCCAGCTAATTATGGAGTATTTGAAGAAGGTAAATATTTTTCAAAAGGAAAAAAAGTAAATACACAAAAAATCAATTCATTTAATGCTGCGATGTTAATTTGTAATGACTTATGGCAACCATCATTACCTCATATTGCAGCCCACCATCATACTTCATTATTAATTGGATTAATAAATAGTCCAGCTGGAGGTCTTGGAAGTCAGTATTCTAGCTCAGAAGGTTGGGAATCGGTAGGGAAATTTTATGCAAGTATTTATGGCTGTTATGTTGTATTAGTAAATCGAGTTGGAGAGGAAAACGGAATTTCATTTTATGGAAATTCGAAAGTTTTCAATCCTTATGGCAAAATAATTGCGCAATGTCCATATGGAGAACCGTCAGTTCAAATATGTGAAATCGATCCGAGTTTAGTTAGAGAAGTAAGAACGTTGCTTCCTGTTATAAGAGATGAGGATACGCTGGTAACGATGAAGCACTATCAAGAAATAGCTGACTTGCAGTTTCGATGAAATGAGAATGCCCTTCTTTTAGGTAGAGAGGGCATTTTGTTTTTCTCTAATAATAATTTACACGAATTTTCTAAAAATATATAATGTAAAAGAGAACTTCCAATGGAGGTAACGAATTTGAAACAATTATTGCAATCTAGAATTACGAAAAGATATGTCCTACTTACATTTATTGTAGTTTTTACCTCATTAGCCTCCATTTATTATGTAACGACAAATGTATTGAACAATTCGGTCCGGTCTGAGATAAAGTACCGAAACCAATTAATGAGTAAGACAATTGCTACGAAGACAAGTTTCATGATCGATAAAATGATAAATGATACCCGTGTGATAACTGAATTCGCAAAGAAGGAAAATACGCTATCCTATCAGGGAGAAATGAATCATGTCGTCTCTAAAAATCCACTCTATTTATTTATTGATGTGCTCGATCAAAACGGCTATTCAATCACGACAATCCCAAATGTTAATAATTCATATACGGTTGAAATAAATAGTATTGTTAAACGATTAGAATGGAGTAAAACCTTTTACATTTCGAATCTCTTAACATTAGATGATGGAAGGAAAACATTTGCGGTTGCTTATCCAATTCTTGACGAAAAATTAAATTATCATGGAGCAGTTATCGCATATGTGAATTTGAGTACGTTATCAGACTATCTTTCAGAGGGAAAGATTGGTTCAAAAGGTATCAATCTATTAATCGATCGTAATGGAACAATTATATCTGATACAACCGAAAAGAATATTGGTCAGTCATTATCGAATCATCACTTAGGAAAAGAACTTAGCAAATATCGAAGCGGTATTTGGGAAGGAAAATTATTCAAAAAAGAAATGCTTATTTCCTACAAACCTATGACTTTAGGGGGAATGGGTTTGATGATCGGTGAATCGATTGATCAGGCGCTTGCTCCAGCTAATCAAGTGCAGGTACTTTTACTGCAAGGCTTTTTCGTTGTTCTTTTACTAACCTTCTTATTAACGATGTTTGGTGCATTTCGAATTATTAAACCCGTCACTTTATTAACGAAACAGGCTAAGGAATATTCTGAAGGAAAAAGGGATAATTTTGAGATTCTTCATACAGGGGACGAGCTTGAGAACCTGGCAACAACGATGGGCAATATGGCGACTGAGCTTAAAAATAAAGAGAGATATTTATTTAATATAGTTGAATCGATTCCCTACGGAATTATCACGATGGATAATGAAGGAAGAATCGTTACCTTTAATAAAGGGGCCGAGGAATTGTCGGGTCATTCTAGAGAGGAAGTCACTGGTAAGTATATTATTGATGTGCCTTTTAAAAAGAATGAAGATGAATTTTTAGCATGGAAAACAATTAAAGAAGGTACGGAAATTAACGAGATGGAAAGTCATATTTATGATAAATTTGGCAATAAACGTGATGTCCGCATTTATTCCTCATTCTTTAGTGATGAATGGAAAAATACGATTGGTTCCATTTTGATTTTAAGGGATGTTAGTGATTATAAAAAAATGGAAGAGTTCGTAAAGCAAAGTGAAAAGCTCGCTTCTTTAGGGCAATTAACTGCAGGGATTGCACATGAAATTAAAAATCCGTTAAGCATTATACAAGCTGCAGCGGAAGCCATTCAATTAGACTTAACGGATCCTACCTTTGTAGAGGAAATGTCAGATGATATTTTAGAAACTACGGATCGACTGAATAAAATATTGTCTGAATTCTTAAAATTATCAAAAGGTGAGATTGAAGAAGACTGGGAAAAGGTAGATATAGCAGCTGTCATTGATGAGCTTCTTAATCTATTAAAAAATAAATTGATTGAACAAATCATTTCCGTTACAAAGATATTTACAACAGAAGAAGCTTTTGTTTTCGCTTCTCAAGGGAAGTTAAGCCAAGTATTCTTAAACATTATTATTAATAGCTTACATGCAATGGAAGATGGTGGAAGCCTAACGATTAATCTATCGGAAACTGGTAACTTTTGGTCTGTGGAAATCAAAGATACAGGGGTCGGGATTCCAGAGTCGGAAATCAATTGGATTTTTGATCCATTTTATACAACGAAAAAAGAAGGTACAGGACTCGGGTTATCGATTGCCCATGAAATTACAACACAATTTGGTGGAGAAATTTATGCACAATCAGATGTGGGAGGAACAATATTTACTATAAAACTTCCAAAATTTGTATAGGAAAGGAGAGTAATAGATTGATGAAAAACATTTTACTAGTAGACGATGAATCAAAAATTTTAAAAATCTTAAAATCCTCGCTTTCCAAACAGGGTTATACCGTTTATACTGCTGCGAATGGGCAAGAAGCTCGAAAAAAAATGGCTGAAGTTTCCGCGAGTTTAGTCTTTTTAGATGTGAAACTCCCAGATGTATCAGGCCTAGAACTTTTACAAGAATTTATTGGACTTTATCCTAATAAGGTATTCATTATGATGACGGCTTTTGGAAACATAGACAATGCTGTTTCGGCAATGAAGGCTGGCGCGTTTGACTATATGGTAAAACCGGTTAAATTAACTGAATTGGTTGTTGTAATTGAAAAGGCTTTCGAATGGCTTGGTGTAAAAGAGGAAAATAAATTGCTAAAAGAACAGCTTCAACAATCGGAAATTTATGGGGAGCTTGTAACAAGTAGTCCTCAGATGAAAAATATCATTAACTTAGTTGAACGGGTTTCAGATACGGAAGCTAATATAATGATCCAAGGAGAAAGCGGAACAGGAAAAACGAAAATCGCTAAAATGATCCATAATCTAAGTGGCAGAAAACAAGCACCATTTATTCCGGTAAACTGTGCAGCAATTCCTGAATCATTATTGGAAAGTGAATTATTTGGTCACGAAAAAGGTTCATTCACAGGAGCTGTCGCCAGCAGAAAAGGAAAATTTGAAGCAGCGGATGGAGGAACCATTTTTTTAGATGAAATTGGTGAGATTTCACCTGCATTTCAGTCAAAGCTTCTTCAAGTCACTCAAGATAAGACGTTTATGAGAGTCGGTAGCGATCTACTTAGAACTGTCGATGTCCGAATTATTTGTGCAACGAATCGGGATCTAAAGAAATTAGTAGAAGAAGGCAAGTTTCGAGAAGATTTATATTATCGATTAAATATCGTTGACCTATATATTCCACCATTAAGGGAGCGTAAGTTAGACATTCCACTTTTGGTAGAAAAATTTCTAGACAAGTATCGAAACAAGCATCAAAAAAATTATCAAGCTAACCGAGAAGTATTAAATTATTTAATGAACTATCATTGGCAAGGTAATGTTCGTGAACTAGAAAATGCAATTGAAAGGGCAGTCGTTTTATGTAATGGCGAAACGCTTGTAATTGAGGACTTTCCAAGAGAAATACGTGAAATGAAGAATGAAAGATTAATTGAATCAGTAAATGACGATCTGCCTTTACCAGAAATTTTAGACCAAATCGAGAGAAAGTACATATTAAAAGCTCTAGATGATTCGCTTGGTCAGCCTGCAAAAGCAGCAAGAAAGCTTGGAATATCTAGACAAAGTCTTTTATATAAAATGAATAAGTATTTTTCTGAGAAAGTTTAGTGGGGGGCTGATTTGAAGGGTTTAAATGTTTGACCTTTTGAATCAGTTTTTCTTTGACGCACAATAATTTAAATCAAAAGGATCGACAGTTTAGTTGATTCTTTTTTTGTTCTATTTTAAAGAATAAGCAGTTATATACATATAGTAAATTAGAAAAAAGGGATTTTGAGGAAAAAAATGGAATGTATTTAAAAGCAATTATTATTCTTTTTATTAAATTTTGGAGGAACAAATGAAAAATAAACTTATGCGCCTAATCTATCCATTGACAATTATGTCGTTTATTTTATCAGGAATACTTATAGTTACTGGTTGCTCTTCAACCAATATTGTAAAGTCCACGCCTAAGGATCAAAATGTTAACACTATAAAAACTGTCTTAGAAAAACAGTTTACAGGACCTGATATAAAATTAATTGAAATGTTAACGTCGGAGGAAAATGTAACAGTCATAGGAAAAGATGGGGAAGGTACGCAACCCGCAAAAAACTCAGAGCTAGATAAATATTATAAAAAAACCTACCAACCTTATTTTACTGAAAAGATGTACAACAATTTTATCGCTGCATATGCTCTTAATTATCAATTTTTAGCAAACAAAAGCGGATTTCAAATGAAGGTAGATAACATTGATATTAAAGAAATTGAGACGACTGAAGGAGCCTATGAATTTAAAGTTAAGGTATTATACGGAAAAGAAGGAAGCAAACAAAAGGTCGCTGAAGTTTCAGGTAGAGTTTATTTTAACTCAGATGGCAAAATAACTACTATTCGATACTTAGATGATTTCGGCTTTATAAAAGAGTTGAATAATTAAATAGCGAACTGTAAGTATTAGCTCGGTGAACAAAGATCGAGCTTTTTATTACATAAGTTTCATTAGGTTATAATTTAAAGTTTTCGAGAGGGGAAATTATATGAATCCTATTTTATTAGATGTTCCGTTACAATTAGAAACAGACAGATTAATTCTACGAGCACCACTTCAAGCTGGTGAAGGGGATATAGTATACAAAGCTATTAAGGATTCATTTAGTGAGTTAAAGCAATGGTTGCTCTTATTCCAGTCAATTCCTACTGTTGAAGAAACGGAAATTCTTCTGAGAAATGCCCATATAGATTTTTTAAAAAGAGAAAGCTTTCGCTATCTTATCTATCACAAGGATACTAATGATTTTATTGGAACTGCTAGCCTACACCGAATTAATTGGAAGATTTCTAAATGTGAAATTGGATACTGGATTAACACGCAATATAGTGGCAAAGGGTATATGACAGAAACAGTCAGTGAATTAATAAACCTTGGCTTTCAGCAATTTAAATTTAGAAGAATTGAAATAAGATGTGAATCTAATAACACTAAAAGCCGTTCAATCCCTGAAAAATTAGGTTTTGAGCTTGAAGGTATATTACGTAATGAAGATCTATCAGCTGACGGTAAAAAACTAATTGATACCTGCATCTATGCAAAGATAAGTTAGACTAAAATTTCAAAATCCCTTATGCAATAATGCACACGATTCTTCAATAACGAAGGATCGTTTTTCTTATTCAAGTTAATTGTAGTTTCGTTAAATTAGTTAAAGTTCTTTTAATTTTAGGTCCTATTTTTTAAAGTTTTTACTATGCTCATAGCAAAAATAAGTATAATGACATAATTTTACAATGTAAAAGAGAGGATAGATGATCAGGATTAATGCCACTATTCATTTATCCTTTCTTGTACAACAAATGATCTCATCTTCTAAAACTTTTATGCTTGTTGTTTAACGAATGCCACCCGTTAGTTTAAGTATATTGCTTCTCAATTGACTGCTATTTTCCTAAATTAGCCGAATGCTACCTTTTAATATCCGAATACACTATTCCAAAAATGAAGTGCCACTCAATTTCAGCCCTTTAATATCCTCATAACTCCCTCACTAGAAAGTTCCGTTATTAGCAGCATCAAGCTTTCGATTGATGGTGCTTTTTCTTGGTTGAACCAATAGCTTAGGGTGCCGATCATAGCTGATAAAGCATATTCCAAAGTGTAGTCTAGTTCAAAGCTGTCTTTCGCTCCTTGTGCAACTAGAATTTCTTTTATCATCGGCTTCATGCTAGCTTTGACTTTACCATGAAAAGCAGGATCTCCGTGATCTCCTAGTAGTACCACTAGGTATCTGCTGTAATGTGAATACATGCTAATAAGTGCTTCAAACGGGAATGGATCTCCTGGAGAGGATAGCTGCTGCATAGGCAGTACTTGTAGCTTAGAAATCAATGTGTTTTCCATTTGCTCGAGGACATCGTAAACATCTGTAAAGTACTCATAAAAAGTTGATCGATTATATCCAGCTCTCGTTGTAATCTCCTTAATTGTTATTTTCTCTATTCGCTTAGTGCAATAAAGTTCCCAGAAGGCATCTATTAAATTTTGTTTTGTTTGTGTGGTGATCGTTGGCTTCTTTTTCATCGTTCTTCCTCCTACCATGTCTCAGGAATCCGACAATTGAAGTTAAATTGTCGGTTGATAGAGACATTAGTACATAATAGACTTATATCATACGACATGTTGTCGGATAAATAAAGAAGGATTGGCGTGGTGAAATTCAATGAAAACAATAAACATCCAACATCTTACAAAAGATTACGGAAACAATAAGGGGATTTTTGATATTTCATTTCAAATTGAGGAAGGTGAGGTATTTGGCTTTCTAGGTCCTAACGGTGCGGGAAAAACAACTACAATTCGCCATCTACTAGGATTTATTAAACCACAAAGTGGGAAGTCTACGATATTAAATTTAGATTGCTGGAATCAGTCGAAAGAAATTCAAAAGCATCTCGGTTATTTACCTGCAGAGATTGCTTTTCCAGAAAACATGACTGGTACAGAGCTCATTTCGCATGCTGCTAATATGCGTGGCCTCCGTGATATGTCAAAAGCTCAACAGCTTATAGAGATGTTCGAATTAGACCCGTCAGCACGAATAAAACGAATGTCTAAGGGAATGAAACAAAAGGTTGGGATTGTTTGTGCCTTTATGCATGATCCACATGTTCTCATTCTTGACGAACCCACAACTGGACTCGATCCTCTTATGCAATCGGTATTTGTTAAGCTAATACACCAGGAAAAACAAAAGGGGAAGAGCATCCTTATGTCTTCTCATCTATTTGAGGAAATTGAGGGGACCTGCGATAGTCTTGCAATGATAAAGCAAGGTAGATTAATTTCGGTTATGAATTCGCAGGATTTTAAGCAATTTGATAAGACAACATTTAAAATAAAGTTTCAAAAACTACATGATTTTCAATCTTTCCAGAAAGAAGGTTTTATGATTAGGGAGATTCAAAAGGACAGTTTGCAAGTCATGGTAGAAATAGAAGACACTCAAATTAACGAACTAATACGTTCTCTGTCTAATCGAGATGTAATATCGTTTCATGAAATGAAGAACTCTTTAGAAGAGTATTTTATGAATTTTTATAAAGGAGAGAAGCATGAGCATGTTTAAAAAGTCTTTATTTATTCACTTAGTTAAATCAAATATAAAAATAATTTCGATTATTTCAGGAGTATTATCCCTGTTAATCGGAATTGTGGTGAGTGTATTCACTCCGGAAACCATGCATGAAATTGCACAAGCTAGCATTGATGCTCCTGTTAATCCTTTAGGTGATATAACAACCTTAATTGCTTTTATAGCAAATCAATACTTTGGGAACTTTGCCCTCATCTTTGCCATGATTTATTCCGTTATTATTGGAAATAAGCTAATAGCAAATCAAGTAGATAAAGGTAGCATGGCCTTTCATCTGTCATTTCCTATCACAAGAACTCAATACACTTTTACAAGCATCATCTTTTCTATTTCTACACTAGTGGTAATGTTTGGGCTAATATTTTTTGTAGGATACAGTGTGTCAGAGATAGTCCAGCCTGGTGAGTTACCAGTAGAGAAGTTTTTCATTCTAACTTTAGGGTCTTTGATACTGAATTTAGCAATTAACGGTATTAATTTTTTTGCATCTTGTTTATTCAATCGTTCAAGCTATTCCCTTGCCCTTGGTGCAGGAATAACGGTGTTTTTCTTTGCTACGAATATGCTTTCTGGTATGAGTGACAGTCTGGAATTCCTTAAAAATGTTACACTTATCACTCTTTACGATTCCAATGCCATCATTCAAAGTGGAAGCTATGTTGCTCAATTGATCATACTTGTTGGGTTAGCACTTGTCCTATATTTAAGCGGAATTCTCGTCTTTAAACGAAAAGATCTACCATTGTAAATATCTTTCTAACCACTGAAAATATATTTAAAAAACCTAGAGTGTTAAAAATTATGATTTATTTTTTCTAAGCCTAAAAATATCCTAAGTAATAAATAAAGTAAATGTGTTGTTTTACTTGAGCGATAATAAAAAGAAAAAAATTATGGGGGGTACCATTACCAAAAGTTTGGGAAACTTTGTTACCTGATCATTCCAAAGAAGTAAAGGAACTAACTGATGCGTTTTTTTTAAACAGATTAATTGAAAACATACAGAACGGTAAAGGAGGATTATACCTTAATGTTAAGGAAGTTTTTAATTATTTAAAGACCAATAATTATTCGATTTTTATCGCTAGCAATGGTTTATCCGAATATTTAAATGCAATTGTTAAATATTATAACTTGGATAATTGGGTTTCAGAAACTTTTAGTATCCAGCAGATAGAATCACTTAAGTTAAATATTAATTATTGCTATTCCCAAAACACATACTTCCCCATTATTCTTTACCAATAATCCTTACATCATTGAAGATTTTTTTAGTTGAATTAAGTCACTATTACAATATCAGCGTGTTCGAGTTCATCTTCTTGTGAAAAATAAAATTACAACCAATTGCATTTAAACCATTATCTTTAGCTGCATTGATGTCAGATAAGCGATCTCCGATTACAGCTCCTTCAAGTTAAAACAATTGTAGCACGACAGATTTTTCAATTTTTGCTACTACTGTTAATTGTGATAATAGACAAGTTTGTCATATCTCCTAAATTTTCACTTATAATTGGATTGGCTAACGATACTTGATTTTAATTTGTGAGCATTAATTAAGCTTTAAAAAAAGTAGATTATATAATACAATTTTTTTAGCACATAAGTTTGTTCTGTATTTACTAATGGTAGGTTAAATGCTTGTGAGAAAAAATACAACTAATGGGAGTGAAGGAAATGACAATTTCTGATATTGCCAAACTAGCAGGGGTTGCTAAGAGCACGGTATCACGTTATCTTAACGGAGGATCAGTTAGTGAAGGAACAAAAAGAAAGATTGAGAATGTTATTAAAAACACTGGGTACATTCCAAATACTTTCGCACAAAGTCTCAAAGCAAAGAAAACAAATATTATTGGCACAGTTATTCCACGTCTAGATTCATATGCGGCTGCTCAAACATTAATTGGTATTGATGAGGAATTAAGGGCTTTAAATTGTCAAATGCTTATATCAAATACTAGTCAGGATTTAGATCGAGAGCTTGAAAGCATTTATGAATTTGCAAGACAAAAAGTAGCTGGAATTATCTTGATGGCTACACAGATAACTGATGCACATATAGAGGCCTTTGAAAAAATACAGATTCCAGTCATCTTAGTTGGTCAACTACATCACGAAATATACAGTTTGATTCATCAAGATTTTGAATCTGGTTACGAGATGGGTAAATATGTTTTGTCAAAGGGACATCGTAACATAGCATTTCTAGGTGTTACAGAAAAAGATATTGCTGTAGGTATTAGACGTAAAGAAGGCTTTAAAAAAGCAGTTGAGGAGGTTTCAGATTCTAATGTAAGTTACCATGTAACAAGTTTTAGCATGATGGAAGCTTTAAAACAGGCTACATTGATAATTGAAGAACATAATCCTTCAATCATAGTGTGTGCAACAGATAATATTGCGCTTGGAGTTTTAAAAGTTGCTTCTATAAAAGGGTTAAGGATTCCTGAAGACTTATCAATTACAGGTTTTGGTGGATACGATGTTACAGAAGTGATTCATCCAGGATTAACCACAATTAAGTATTATTATAAAGATGCAGGTCACATGGCCGCTAGAAATATAGTTATGTTAGTTAATGGGGAAGTTATAAATAAAGTAACACATTCTAAATTTAAATTAATTGAAAGAGAAAGCGTTGACAATCGAATTGTTAATACTTTATAATCTAGTTGAAACCGGTTCCAATAAGTATGATTTGAAATGGAATCGGTTCCATTTTTGAGGTTGCACTATTTTTTTTAAACCAAAATGGAACCGGTTCCTAAATATAATCAAGGGAGGTATTTATTATGGATTTTAAAAAGATTGCAGAAGAGACATTCGAAGCAATAGGTGGAAAAGAGAACATAACTGCCGCGGCTCATTGTTCAACTCGTCTAAGACTAGTATTAAAAGATGAAGAAATTATTGATCAAAAAAAATTAGATGAATTAGAAGAAGTGAAAGGGACATTTTCTACTGGTGGACAGTATCAAATAATATTTGGTGCAGGTATTGTAAATGAAGTGTATAAAGAGCTTGCAAAATTAGCTGGTATTTCAGAAATGTCAACTAAAGATGTAAAAGATGCTGGTACAAAGAAATTGAATGTACTTCAACGTTTTGTGAAAATGCTTTCAGATATTTTTGTTCCTATTATCCCAGCTATTGTCGCTGGCGGCTTACTAATGGGGATTAACAATGTGTTGACCGCACAGAATTTATTTATTGAGGGTAAATCATTGGTGGAAGCAAATCCTGCACTCGCAGATTTAGCTTCACTTATTAACACGTTCGCGAATGCTGCATTCGTCTTCCTTCCAATATTAATTGGTTTTTCAGCAACTCAACGTTTTGGAGGAAATCCCTATCTAGGTGCGGTACTTGGGATGTTAATGGTTCATCCGGACTTACTAAATGGATACGGTTATGGTGAGGCATTAATAAAAAATGATATTCCGGTATGGAAGATTTTTGGTTTCGAGATTGAAAAGGTAGGGTATCAAGGTAGTGTATTACCAGTTCTCGTTTCATCTTTTATTCTAGCTAAAACAGAAATATACCTACGAAGAGTAATTCCATCAGCATTAGACAATCTATTAACTCCTTTATTAACTATTTTTATTACAGGTATATTAACTTTCACTGTAGTTGGACCGTTTACTCGTACAGCAGGTAACTTTTTAACGGATGGTTTGATATGGTTATATGATACAACTGGATTTATTGGTGGAGCAATTTTTGGTCTTCTCTATGCACCGATAGTTATAACTGGTATGCATCATAGTTTTATTGCAGTAGAAACACAGTTATTAGCTGACATGGGTAAAACAGGAGGATCATTTATTTTTCCAATTGCAACTATGTCTAACATAGCACAGGGGGCAGCAACAATTGCCATTTTTCTTATCACAAAAGATAAAAAAGTTAAAAGTACTGCCTCGGCTAGTGGTATCTCAGCACTTTTAGGAATTACTGAGCCTGCAATGTTTGGAATTAATTTAAAATTAAGGTATCCATTTATAGGTGCAATAATTGGATCGTCTGCTGGTTCTTTATTTGTAACGTTATATAAAGTAAAAGCAGTTGCGCTCGGAGCAGCTGGTATCCCTGGTATTATTTCGATAAAACCTACAAGCATTATTCCGTATATTGTTGGAATGGTGATATCTTTTTCGATAGCATTTATTGTAACACTGGTACTAGCAAAAAGAGATGAAAGAATAACTGCTACTAAAATGACATCCGAAAAAGCAATTTATTCGTAAGTGCTTCGAAAGAGAGGGGGAATAAAAATTTTCCCCTCTATTATTTTAAAGGAGTGAAAAAAATGGAGTGGACAAAAGAACTACTTTACCGCCAGTTAGAAGAAGTTAGTAATGAAGAATTGGCTGTACTAAAATCTAAAGTAGATAATTGTCCATGGAGGCAATCTTTTCATATTCAACCAAACACAGGACTTTTAAATGATCCGAATGGATTCTCGTATTTTAATGAGGAATACCATTTGTTTTATCAGTGGTTTCCACTTGGTGCTGTGCATGGATTAAAATATTGGTATCATGTTAAATCAAAGGACCTTGTACATTGGGAAAACGTTGGAATTGGAGTAAAGCCGAATAACTACTACGATAGTCATGGAGCATACTCAGGGTCTGCAATAGAACATAAGAATAATTTGTATTTATTATATACAGGAAATACACGTGATGAGAATTGGGTAAGACATCCTTATCAATGCATTGCTATAATGGGTAAAAAGGGGGGGATTACAAAACTAGATACCCCTGTAATCTCTGATGTACCACATGGATACACAGATCATTTTCGTGATCCAAAAGTATGGAAGGTAGGAGAATTGTTTTATGCAATAATTGGAGCACAAAGAAGTAATAAAACTGGCTGTGTAGTTTTATATAGTTCACCAGATTTGTTTAAATGGACATTTGAAGGGGAAATTAGGACAAAAATGGATTCATTTGGATACATGTGGGAGTGCCCTGATTACTTCGAATTACAAAATCAAGGAGTACTCATTTTTTCACCTCAAGGTATAGAACCAGAAGGAGACAAGTATCAGAATATTTATCAGTCTGGATATGTGTTAGGTAAAAAATTAGATCTACTGCAAAAAGTTATGGAACATGGAGAATTTATAGAGCTTGATCGTGGCTTTGATTTTTATGCACCTCAAACTACAATTGATTCATCTGGACGTCGTATTTTAGTAGGTTGGATGGGTTTACCTGAAATTAAGTATCCTACAGATCAAAATGGATGGGCGCATTGTTTAACTATTCCTCGAGAATTGTCAATTCAAAACGGGAAGTTAATTCAACGGCCAGTGAGAGAGCTTGAGTCACTTCGTAAACAGGAAGCTAGAACAAAAAATATTATTAATAGTGAATTAAAGATGATAAATAATTTCACAGGAACATCATATGAGATGATTTGTGAGTTTAAAAATATAGATGCATCTGAATTTGGGATTGAATTTAGGACAAGTAAAAAAGAAAAAACGGTATTGACCTATGATGTTATAGAGAAAAAGGTTATACTCGATCGTACTTTTTCTGGAAAAACCATTGATTCTCCTTTTGGAACGATTAGGAAATGTAGTCAGGAATTAAAACAAGATAAAATTAAGATTCATATGTTTGTCGATGTTTCTTCAGTTGAGATTTTCATAAATGATGGTGAGGAAGTAATCACGAGCAGGATTTTCCCAAAAGAAGAAAGCACTGGAATTCGTTTCTTTGCATCACGTGGAAGTGTTAAACTTCAAGCAGTGAAATGGGATTATTAACTTTTTAAAATTTTAACATGTTAAATTTGATGCTGATAAAGTAGAGACTTTAAAAATGATGAGGTGGAAAAGTGGGACAACTATATTCAATCGGTGAAGTATTAATTGATTTTATTCCTTTACAGAAAGGTAGACCTTTAAAGGATGTTACTTCTTTTGAGCGTGCACCTGGTGGCGCACCTGCAAATGTCGCTGCAGCAGTAGCTAAGTACGGTGGCAGCGCGTCCATGATTACAAAAATAGGAGAAGATGCTTTTGGTGACTTTATATTGGATCAATTATCAGATGTTGGCGTCAAAACAGATAAAGTTTTAAGAACTACTGATGCTAATACTGGCTTAGCTTTTGTTTCACTTCGGGAAAACGGTGAACGGGACTTTTCATTTTACAGAAATCCTTCTGCCGATCTATTACTAACTGAGGAAGAAGTTAAAGATGAATGGTTTACAAAAAACGATATTCTTCATTTCTGTTCCGTTGATTTAGTTGAAAGTCCGATGAAGCGAGCTCATATAAAAGCAATAAAATCAATTATTACAAAAGGTGGAATTGTTAGCTTCGATCCAAATGTACGTCTTCCTCTTTGGAAAAACCCCGAGGTATGTAAAAATACTATTTTAGATTTTATTCCTCTGAGTCATATTGTAAAGATTTCTGATGAAGAACTCGAATTCATAACTGATATTACAGATGTAGAAGAAGCAATTTCTACTTTATTTAGGGGTGAGGTAAAGGCTATTATTTATACAAAAGGTTCAAAGGGTGCTGAACTTTATGTAAATGATAAAAAGTTTGAATCAAAGGGATTTAAAGTTAAAGTACAAGATACAACGGGTGCAGGTGATGCTTTCATTGGGGGGATTTTATTTAAATTGCTTGAGAATAAAGCAACTCAGGCCAATTTAGTAGAATTATTTGAGAAGAACTATCAAGAATTCCTTGCATTCGCAAATGCCAGTGGAGCCCTTACAACAACAGGTAAAGGTGCAATTTCTTCCCTTCCAGATCGTGAAACAATTATTCAGTTGATAAATGGATAAAAAATTGTTTAATTAATGCAATTGCTGGTCTATTATTATGTAACTTTAATATTAACGGAACAATTTAGTTGTATATATGAAATTATTTTCTTCTAAAATTATCAAATCAAATAAATTAAAAAGTCGATTTTCAAATATATGAAAATCGACTTTTATTTTCCTATAACTACCTTACTTTAAGCACTTCGTTAAAAAAGTTTTAATTAAGTCTACACTTGTTTCTAACTTTTCTTCTAATGGAAAGTGACCAGTGTCTAATAAATGCAATTCAATATCCTTTAGATCTTTTTGAAAAGCATGTGCTCAATCCAGGCCAAAAAACATATCATTTTTTCCCCATGCAATTAGTGTAGGGTGGGTAAGCTTTTAAGTTGTTTTGGTAAACATATCTAAGTGAAGGTGAATCTCATTGGTCTAAATTATTGTTAAATTTGAATCTTTTTTGGAAATAGCTAAAGCGGATTCTAAATTAGACTTTAAACTATTCAACAGTTGTTCCCAAGCATGGTTATGTCACTGTTTTACCTCTTCTTATCTTTCAGTATTTTGGTATCCAAAATATGACGCTTACTATGGTTAAATGATTTTCCAAGTTCATGATGTTTGCAAATTGGTCTGGACAAGCACTTTTTGATTTTTATGAGTTAATGAAATAATAAGCATGGTAGAATAATGCTCGATGGAAAAGATGGTAGCCATGTCTTTGTTCATTTTAGTTCAATAATGATTGATCATATTAGATTTCCTGATGGTATCGATTTCTTAAACAAGGGCAAAAGGTTTTGTTTGCTTTAATTGAAATACCTGGCTCAACTGACCAAGTATTGGTTGCAGAAAATGTAGTAATTCTTTATTAAAGAGTTTCTAATTCAACATACGCATGCCTTAGTTGAAGGTCACGAGTTGTTAACAGCTCGTTTTTTTTATTCAACAAAATGGCAGTAAAGTTACAATGATAAATTAAAGAACCAAATCCTATTTACGTAGGTTTTGATATAGATAATTAAGTAGGAGGGTGACTTCAAAAATAATAAAAATATTCCAGAAGGATATACTACCTTGGAAACATATTTGCTTTCTGGAGGAATGTACATGAAAAACCAAACTATCAACTTGCTTCAAATGTCATTTATTTTAATTGGTAGTACTGGACTTGTTAACCATGTGATTATCATTCCTATGGTTTTGGACGTTTCGGGCCGTGATTCTTGGATTACCATTTTGCTCTCAAGCGTTTCTTTACTATTCTTGATACCGATTCTCTACTTTATCCAAAAACGTATGAACGGAGTACAGTTGTTTCTTTGGCTTAAGGGAAATTTCGGGAGATTTATTACATACCCATTAATCGCTATGATCGTTCTATACTTATTTTCCTCGGGTGTCGTCCTTTTAAAGGAAACGTTAACCTTTTTATCATTTTATCTCCCAATGACACCTAGAGTATTATTAGGGGCTTCTTTTTCGATAGTCTGTTTTTATAATGCAAGACACGGAATTCAATCCATCGGGTTGACCGCGGGTATCCTACTCCCGCTTGTCATTCTTTTAGGTTTTTTTGTCATGACTGCGAATTTTCCGCATAAAGACTATACTCTTTTAAAACCATATATAGAATACGGTACTACTCCTGTTATAAAAGGGATGATTTATCCAATATCAGGATTTGTAGAAGTTGCTTTTATCCTATTTTTTCATCATCACTTAAATGAAAAAATAAAGTTTACTACTTTGATATGGATTGGAATGACTTTTGTCATCCTTACTCTTGGACCAACTATTGGGGCTATTACAGAGTTTGGTCCATTCGTGGCTGCTAAGCAACGATACCCAGCCTTTGAAGAATGGAGACTCGTGTCAATTGGTCGCTATATTGAACATCTCGACTTTTTATCAGTTTATCAATGGTTTGTTGGCGCTTTTATCCGCTTGTCTCTTCTTACTTTTTTAGTCTCAGATATTCTTAATGTTACAAATAAGAAGGTAGATAGTGGAGTAAAACTTTTTTTCCTAGCGTGGGTCACTTTGATTTCCATTTTGTCCATTAACGATACTTCTTTTTATTTGTTTTTATCCCGTCAATTTTTACCGGGTACTCTTATATTTATACTTTTGATTTTTGTACTTTTAGCCATCCTCTCTATGTTTGTGAATAAAGAGAATGGAGGTAAAACCAATGAAGCGCAATAATCAACCTGATCAAGATCAGTTGAAGGTTAAGTGGGATGAAGAAATTTTAAGGGGCTGGTTTGAAGGATCTCACGATGTCGTTTTTCAAAAACAGCAAATCGACAGTGGCAAACGTTATTTTTCTATTTTATCTATCTATTGTCAAAGTCTTATTGACATAAAAGAACTGAGAAAAACAATCATGCCTCATCTTCATGAAGTGTTGGAAAATGGATTTACCGGTGATGCAAAGGATTTAGAGTCAAAACTTGATTTCCCTATCACTTTTGTTAAATCAGATTTTTCACAGGAAGACATTGCCCAAAAAATTTTTGAAGGAGAAGTTCTCTTTTTCCTCACTGCATCTAGGCTGGTTTTTTCCATCAAACTAGCGATGCTACCAGCAAGATCAGTAGAAGAACCTAGTACGGAAGTGACACTAAGAGGGGGAAGGGACGGGTTTGTAGAAGAAATTCAAACGAATATTGGATTAATACGAAAAAGATTGAAAACAAGTTCCCTTAGTTATGAACAATTTGTTATTGGAACTAGAAGTAAAACAAGAGTTGCTGTTCTTTATTTGAAAGATGTTATTTCACAAGATGTGTTAGAAGAAGTACGATCTAAATTAAATAATATTAAAGTCGATGGCATTGTTTCATCTGATCAAGTTGAAGAACTTATTACAGACCGGCCAATCAGTCTCTTCCCTTTATTAGAATATACGGGACGACCTGATTATGCTGTAAATTGTCTACTTTATGGACGCTTTGTTTTATTAGTGGAAGGCTCTCCGACTGCATCAATCGGACCTGTTACGCTAGTATTTTTCGTGAATAATGCTGAGGACCAGCATTCGTCAGCCCCTTCCGCAACTTTGGGAAGGGTACTGAGAATTTTTAGCTTAATTGTAGCTGTATTTCTACCGGGATTTTGGATTGCTTTAGTTGCTTATCACCCGGATCAAATACCATACACATTGTTGGCAACACTGGCTTTGTCAAGAGAGGGAGTTCCATTCCCTACTACATTAGAGGGATTCTTGATGATTTTTTTATTTGAGTTACTCAGAGAGGCTGGTCTTCGAATCCCTACTACTGTTGGTCAAACGTTATCCGTAGTAGGTGGGTTAATTATTGGGCAAGCTGCCATCAGCGCAGGATTGGCTTCTCCAGGTATTGTCGTTATGATGGCTATTTCAGTGGTTTCGACATTTACTTTAATCAACCAGTCGCTTTCGGGAACATTAAGTATTCTCCGATATTTTGTTTATCTACTATCAAGCTTACTCGGAATAACTGGCCTTATCTTTTCAGTTTTTATTATTTGTGTTCATGTTGTGAATTTACGCTCTTTTGGGGTTCCATTTATGGCACCTTACTCCCCATTTGTACCATCTAGTTTGATTCCGGCAACCATGCGAATTCGTTTTAAAAAAATGATAAAGAGACCGAAAGAGATTCATACGAACGATAGCACGAAAAAAAAGGATGAAGAAAAAAGATGAGGATAAAATTTTTTCAAAAAAAACTACTTATACTATTTCCATCTATTTTTCTGTTAACCGGCTGTTGGGACACAAGAGAAGTAGAGCATGTTTGGTACATAAATTCATTAGGAGTTGACTTTAAAAATAATCAATACGTGCTCTATCCTCAATTTATCAATTTTTCAACTTTTGCAAAACAAGAAACGACTATGCGAACACCACAGCCAATTTTTATTGGAAAAGGAAAAGGGGAGATTTTAGACCATTCAGCGTTCGATTTTTATAAAACGACTCAACAAAGGGTATCTTGGGAGCACATAAATACAGTCGTATTCTCTGAGAATGTATTAAAAAATGGAGATATTCGACAAATTGATGAATTCTTTGCTCGTTTCTTTCAGTTTAGGAATACGATGTGGGTATTTGGAACGAAGGAACCAATTGAGGATGTTTTGGCAACTGGAACAATCTTAAATCTCTCACCCCTTTATACACTAAAGGATATCCCAAATGAAATGACAAAAAACTATTCACTTTTTAGTCCTTTGATATTTTACAAATTTCGAGCTTATTTTTATGAGCCTGCGATGACCACGCAAATTCCATTCTTATCGATTTCCAAAAAAAAATGGAAATCAGACAAAAAAGATTTCCCTTTATTAAAATATAGTGGGTCGGCTTTTGTAGCTTCAAAGCACTACAAAGGGTATTTGTCTGAAAAAGACTTATCAGGTATAAAATGGACGGGCAAGCCTTTTACCCGAGCACCAATCCTATTAAAACAAGATGGGGAGCCCGTTACCGAAATGGTATTGAAAGATCCAAAAGTCCAAACAGTAGCCTATATAAAGAACCACAAACCGCATTTTCGAATGAAGATTCGCATAGATGGAGATATTTTTCAAATTGTAAAATATTTGCCTATGAAAACGGTAAAACAATTAGCTGAAAAAACCTTAAAAAAGGAAATCGAAGAAACCTACAAAAACGGTCTTAATAAAGGAATTGATGTTTATCATCTTTCACAAACACTTTATCGAGATAATGTAAAAGACTGGAAAAAATATGAAAAGAACGGATTAATTCCGCTTTCAGCTTCATCCTTAGATGTTGAAGTTAAGGTGCAAATTTTGACAAGCGGCCAATGGAAGGCCACTAATTTACAGAAGCCATACTCACGAGAATCAAAATAGACTAATTAATTTGATGTTATAGATTCATTGTTAGTTAACGTAAACTTAATAGCTACAAAAGAGGTTTTTTTATTGTTTTAATACTGTTTTTTTATAATAATGATATACTTTATCTCTTTATATTGAACTTTCGAGTGATTGTTGGAACAAATATAGGCGTACACAAATGATTCGTTTTTTGAATTGTACTACTTTTTCGTGCTAGAATGAATACAACTTCAATTGAAAGAAAATATAAGTGTGTATACTGTTATTCGAGGAGAATTTATGAATTTCGAGCAAATGGAATATATCGTCAAAGTTGCAAGCGAGAAATCAATCATTAAGGCTGCAGAAAAATTACATATTACAAGTTCAGGACTAAGTCAATCGATCTCCCAATTAGAGCATGAAATGGGAATCAGTATTTTTAACCGTTCAAGAAAAGGAACATTTCCAACAGAAGAAGGCAAGATTTTAATAAATAGAGCTAGTGAAGTCTTACAAATTATTAGTAAGTTAAATGAAGAGCTGTATGATTATAAAAATAATAAAAAGATTCATTTGAAAATAGTAGCTGCTCCTACTTTCGCAGCAGTACTTTTACGAGCAATGAACAGAATTAAAGATGAACATCCGAATGTAACGATAGAAATCGAGGAAAAAGATCCACCACTAATTATGGAAACAATTAAACACACTGAATATGATTTTTGCTTTTTCCCTCAAGATTTAGAGATATTAAAGAGTGAAAAAAATATTAACTATGAATTAATTCGGACTGACCAGGTTCACGTTATTGTAGGAAAAAACTCCCCACTCTATCATCTTGACTACGTAACTAATTCTGATGTATTCGAAATGGATACAGCGTGCTATTCAATCTATTCTGATTATTATTATTCTAAATTAATTAAAGAAAATAAAAATAAAATAAGGGTAACTACAAATAGTATGAATATACTTACAGAGGCTGTTAGAGAACATAATGTATTTGTCTATTCTCATGAGTCAGGCGCTAAATTTCATCCTTACATTCTAAGTGGAAACTTGAAATCTATTCCTTACAAAGAAAATAATGAATTCGTTGTGAAGGATTTATGGGTAATCTATCCAAAAAACAAAAAACTTTCAAATATAAGTAAAAAATTTATTGAAATTGTTAAAGAAATAGCCACTCAATGTTGAGAGGTTATTTTTTTAGTCCATATTAGTCTACTATGTATATTTTTTATTGAACGAATCGAATAGTTGAATTAGGATAAACGTCTCAATTAAATATTGTGCTACTCAATTAATGATCAATGAGATGATTAAACTAACAAATGCCAAAAGAATTGTTGTAGGATATCATCCTGAAAACTTAGGAGCACACAAATTATATTCAAGTCTAGGATTTATTGATCATGGGGATCGATTTGGGAAAGAAATGGCAGTAGTATTAGATATAAAGCATTAATAAATTTTCTTTTTTTAACTAAAACAAACCGTAAAGAAGAGATAGCAATTAAGCTATCCCTTAAATTCTAAATATTATCTGTTTTTATTAAGTGTCTTCGTCAATTTTATACTCCAAAATATCACCTGGCTGACAGTCCAATGTCTTACAGATCGCTTCTAATGTTGAGAAACGAACCGCTTTTGCTTTACCATTTTTCAAAATGGAAAGATTCGCCATCGTAATTCCAACTCTTTCTGAAAGCTCCGTTACGCTCATTTTACGTTTTGCCAACATCACATCAATATTAATAATGATTGCCATACCATCCACCTCAGACCGTTAAATCATTTTCTGATTTTATGTTAATCGCTTCTTGTAGAAGCTGTTGGAGGATAGCAGCAAAAACCGCGATTACTAACGAAGCAAATATGATAATCAGTATCAAAAATCCAATTGGAGGGTCAACTTTCTTCGCTATAAAATGAAAGAGCGGCATACCTAAAACATAAATACCACTGATTGCAATCCCACAGTATTTTATGTTCTTTAATGCCTTTACAGATAATTCCGAGAACGCTGTGTTGTCGTCAATATAGAGTAAAAGATTGAAAGCCTGATAGAGAGCGAAGTAAAAAGGCACAGCAGCTCCATATAAAACGATGAAAACGAGATATTTTATTGCTGCAATATTTGGATACATTTTTGATGTAAAATTTGCAAAATGGGGTACCAAAAATATACATAAAGCAAGCACTGCAATTCCAACCAGAAAAATAATTGCCTTTAAGAAAGTAGTTGAACCTCTTTTACCATTCATATTTGTACCTCACTTATTTAATGACAATATGAATTTAACATATTATTTATCGTTTTACAATAAATTTCTGTTGTTTTTTATTATATTCTTATTGTTTGAACATCCTTTTCATTTTGACAAAAAGAAAAAGCATTTCTCATACAAAGAAATGCTTTTTCTTTAAAAAGGTTAAATATATTTTACTTATTTGCAGTGTTTATAACATTAAGAGAATGATTAATTGCTGTTTTACATTGATTTACATCTGGGGTTGATGTACGAGCTGCTGCTAATACAACGTCAATCGTACCATCAATTTTAGTCCATGAAGTACTATCTATTTTTCTAAGTTTAGCCTCTGAAGTATCCCATTGATGTTCCAAATTATCAGCATCTTTTTTAGCTAAATTAAAGTTCTTTGCGTTAACATCTGACAACATTTTATTTTCTATTGTTGCAAAATCTGTTAATTGACCAGATAATGTTGTTTCAGTAGAAGCTACATTTGATGATAATTTAATATAACCACCAATGCCAACTGCTAAGAAAATACACAGTGCTAAAATAGTTTGTTTCATTATATTATTCTTACTTCTATTTTCATCTATTCTTTCAATATATAATGAAATATCAATTTTTGTAACAGCAAGGAAAACAATGATTGCCAAAATTGCAATTAGAAAAATGATACTTGTACTTGTTGTTCCTAAACCTAAACCGCCATTCACTTTTGGTTGAGATAGGTAATCTCCAAGTGATGCCCCAAGTGGACGTGTAAGAATGTACGCAATCCAGAACCCTAACATTCCATCAAGTTTTAAAAACTTCCAAGCTAAGAATACACAAAGTATGATCACAATAACCGTTACACCAGTTTTAAAATACCCTAGTCCAAGTTGCTCAGAATATAAATCCCCAACAGCAGTACCTAGTGCAAATGTAAAAAGAATCGCTAACCAATAAAATATTTCTCTTTTTCTTGTGAAAATTGAATGGATAGAAAGTGTTTTTTCACTAAGAAACCAAAAAAGAAACGTTAAGGCTAGCAGAGCTGAGAATACAATCGTACTTGTTTCAAGAGGTACCCCAATAGCGTCAGTCAAATTATCAGTTACCAATGTACCAAAAACACTTATTAGTACAACAGTAATCCAATAAATACTTGGAACATATTTCTTTGCCTTGAATTGAAAAAATAAAGAGATAAAAAATGCAATACCCATAAGGACCGTTGTAAGTCCTAAACCTAAACCTACGTTAAAATTCAAGAAATCAGCAAATGTTTCACCAACAGTTGTACATAGAACTTTAATTATCCAGAAAAAGATTGTAACTTCTGGAACCTTGTTAAGCAGAGTATTTATTGTTTTTTGTTTTGTCTCCATAATTGAATTCCTTTCATTGTTTTTAAGTACATTTGTATAATCACACATAATAATGAAAGGAAAATGAAAAACAGGAGAATTGAAGAATTTTTTTATAAATGATAACTTCTTTAGATTATAGATTGTAGTTTATTTGCAATTTGCTCCGTTTTGGGCAGACCATTTTTTATTGCTCAAACTTGTTTTGGAATAAAAAGGAATAAATTAATGCATATCGAATGTATTAATGAATTATCTTCAAAGAAATCTAAGGAATTTGAGAAACCATAAAAAGGTGGAATGAATTTGAGGAATCTTGTGTGTGCTTTGTATATTTTAGTTGGACTCTTATTTGTCTATATGACATATTTTAATACTTTTACAGGGCCTCATTTTTTCAGGGTATTAGGATGGGGTTTATTTAGTATAGGTGTATTATATCAATTATTTCCTAATTTTTATAAGAATTTTATTTCATTTATCGATTCATTTAATATTGATGAGAGTGATGAAAAAGGGGAAGAGAAACCTGTTGCTAAAAATTAATTAACTCTATTTAGACCTATTGCAAGTGTTAGTTGAAAAATGACAAAAAGGTAGGAACACAATAAAAGTTAACGAATGTTGGTGATTAAATGAAAAAGGTCGTTGTTTCTTGCATACTTCTAGTCTTTTTAGTTGCTATTGGTTTTGGTGTTTATTATTACATTCCGAAGACTGTAAATGAGTCAATAAAGGGTGTTGAATATCAATTGGGTTCAGGTCATGATCAAGTAAATTCTGTGACGATAAAAATAAAGGGCAAACTTCATCACTCTTTATTAGGAAAAAGAAGGTTTATAGGGTCAATCGATGTAAAAGGTGCTAATGATCCTAATCGAAATAAAGATCGCAAATTAGAAATAGAATTTGATCAAAATGGCATGGGGATAATAGAATATGTTTACTATAAAAATGGAAAACCTGAAATCGATAGCTATGGTTTTATCTTTGCTAACAAAGATTTTAATAAAGTAACGATCGGAGAATTTAGAGAAGATCAAAATGGGAAAGGTTGGACAGGTAAAGACGGATGGATGATTACAGGTCCAGCGAAAAGCAAAAGTAAAGCTTTAATCATTTCAAATGAATTAATGAAAAAATTTTCACGTGACAAATTAAAATAATTACATCACAGAATCAAAAAATTAATATTAGTTGAAGATCATGAGTCACATTTTTTGTGGCTCTATTTTTAGTTAATTTACCTTGTTAAAGTAGGCTGGATTTTATCTACTTTGAAGAGCTGGCAGTAGAGTTTACTTGTTATAGGGTTATGATTGTAAGTGACTTAAACAAACCATTTATTCTTGAAGATCATGAGGAATTAAGAAATATACGTACAATTAAAAAAACAATTGAATACTGGAATCCAATAACAATTGGTGATGTAATGTTTAATTATTGGGATAAATGTTGTTATCATCTGTAAAATTCGAATAAATCTATTTAAATAAAGTTTTTTCTTATTCAAGTAAATGGCAGTTTAGTTGCATAAGAGTATTGTTGTATTTGATAGAATAAACTAACATTTTCTTATCGCTAGTAACTAGACAGGGGATTAATATGATTATTAATTATAAAAACTTATTTGATGAATATGTAAAAGAACTAGATAAAGCTGTTTCATATGAAGAAGATAAATTGGATTCGATTAGAGAAAAAATGTTAATTGAAGGAAAATCAGAGGTTGAAATTGAGAATTATATATTGGGAAAATTTGATTCTATTTGCTGTTCTGGTAGAGTTATTGCTGTGTTTAGGAAATATTGGCTAAAGTGCAATGATTTAAATGTAAATAACAATAAGAATGGTTATGACGAGTATGTTAACCCAAAGGTCTTTACTATTGACTGGCTTTCAAATGATGGAGACCCATATGAATTATTTGAATTAATGAATGATATGCCTTACTATCCAATTGGAATAGATGAAAATGGCGATTATTGTTAATATGCTTATGCAAACGAACAACGTGATCGGCGATCTTGTCGGTCATTTTTTATTGAACAAAATGGCAGTTTAGTTGCATAAGAAAATCCTACTATTGTTGGTATTGGAATAATATTGATGATGATACAATTGTTGTTGAAATTAACATCAAATATACAAGGAGTAATATAGATAATGGGGATTAAAGATATCGCAATAATTACCGAGGCTGTGTTTTTTATGATAACAGTCTTGTTCCTTAAATTTGATCCAGAAATTAAATATACAAAACAAAAGCCGTTTTCTTCGTATTTTAAGATTTTTATTTATGCGATCACACTAGTTTTAGGAGCTATTGTAAGTGTCTGGTATAATTTTTTTTAGATAATATTGGTGGGAGGCAGGGGTATCTGTGTGAAATACGTAGCAATTCTAATTGCTTTAATAATTGTAATTATAAGTGTAGTAGGGGGTATTTATAGAAATAAATTTACAAGTCGAGTTGAATTGATAATTCGAACTGTAATAATTCTTCTCTCTATTTTAGGAACAATTTTGGTATATTTGGATATTCGCTAACGAAATGTCACCAAGAATAATTGGTTTTCTTTGTCTCTATTTTTATTTTTTTAATCTCTATAATTTTTACTCTATTCAACTAACGCATGCGATAGTTTCATAAGCTCCGACTTAGGTAAACGATAAACGAGATTGAACAGTGCTCTAATTCTGTTCAATCTCGTTTTTAATTGGGACTACTTGTTCCTTTGCAAATCTGCGAGCTGCTACCACACATAGTACAACGACGATATTAACTGCCACAAGTAACCAACCAACTTTCTCGTGCAGAATCAGTGAGGCAAGCAATAGTCCAAAGAAAGGTTGGAGAAGTTGTAGTTGTCCAACCGCCGCTATACCACCCTGCGCCAGACCTCGATACCAGAACACAAAGCCAATTAGCATGCTGAATAAAGATACATAAGCAAGACTGAAGAGAGCAGGATGGCCTATGTCCTTCCACGAGCCCGGAGTTAAATAGAACGAGAGTGGAATCATAAGGGGAAGAGATAGAACGAGAGCCCAAGAAATCACCTGCCAGTTCCCGAGACGATGTGAAAGTCGAGCACCTTCTGCATAACCGAGACCACATACGATGATGGATGCTAGCATGAAAGCGTCACCGATTGGTGATGATTCCCCACCATGGATTAGGGCAAATCCTGTCACCAAGAAACTGCCTATAGCTGAAAAGATCCAAAAGGCTGGTCGGTGTCGTTCACCACCACGAAGTACGCCAAAAATTGCCGTCGAGAGTGGAAGTAGCCCAATGAAGATAATAGCATGTGCGGACGTGACATACTGAAGGGCCAAGGCCGTCAGTAAAGGAAAACCAATCACAACGCCGAACGCCACTACCAATAGTGGGAAAATGTCGCTTCTAACAGGTCGTTTCTGCTGGAAGATTAAAAGGAGAGCTCCTGCCAATACACCAGCTATCGCGGCGCGACATACTGTTAGGAACAACGGATCAAAATCAGCGACAGCCAAGCGCGTCGCAGGTAGAGAACCACTGAAGATGAGTACTCCTAGGAAACCATTAATCCAACCTTTTGTTGCTTTATTCATTCCAATCACTCCAAATCATGTCTCTTCACTCCCTTTTAAGGAGGATAAACGTAATAAAAAGTAAATTCTACTCTTATTCCGTGATCCCTATTTCCCATAATATGTTAATTACTGCACTTAAATGATATTTCCTTCAATAAGTCACGACTGAAATTAGCTTTAATTATTATTTATTTAATTAAACTGCTACTGTACAAGAAAGAGCCACCTAAAAGACTCATGTTGTTGAACAACGCATGCGTTAGCCAACCATGAAGCTCAAAAATCGGAGCTTCACAACAGTGAATGAAAATGTGCTGTCTCCGACCATACTGATTCTATGGCTGGGAGAGGAAGGTCGATCAACTATGGTGCCTT